>ERZ795048.320-NODE-320-length-53101-cov-27.259454_pt1 | contig 53101 bp, 36 predicted proteins | sample MGYA00375132_ERZ795048 | MGnify/ENA primary metagenome ERZ795048 (study PRJEB30177, sample SAMN05720225) | activated sludge metagenome | isolation source: Anaerobic digester | place: Hong Kong | collected 2014-12-17 ...
TAAATGCCAAATCCTGATCCTTAAGCTCTGATAAATGGAAAAGTATGTCCTTCATGTATGATGTATTGTTTTTTTTAGCAATAATCACAAAAATAAGTAAAAAAACGAATTTGATTTTTAGCGCCTAGGAGGAACCGAAAAACTCACCCAACATTGATTTGTATTCTGCTGATGTATTAATATTTAAGGTTGTTTTTTTGTCATCAACGTACACTGAGTTTCCCCTAAAACTATTTAGGAAGGTTTTGAAATTTATATCTTCAGTTTCCTTTTTTACTATCGATTCAATAATTTTCTTGCTTACAAGAATTGGGTGTCCACCTTTCTCTTTATAGCGTGGAAATACATAGTCAAGTTCACTTAAATTTTTGTTTAAAGTTATAAGCGTTTTATATGAAACGAAGGGATTGTCGACATTTTGAATAAAAACACTTTTTGGGCTTTCTAACCGGTTTATTCCAAGTTTTATGGAGAAGAATCGTCCGAGAATGGGAGTATCATTAATCACAAAATCTGCTTTGTCAAATAGATCTGGTTTGCTCTGATGGATTTTATCTAATCCTAGCGGGTTAATCACAACAACAATTTGTTCGCATCCAAATTCGAGGTAACCATCAATAATATTTTCCAGAAAAATTTTCCCGTTGGGAAGGGGAAGCATAAACTTTGGTTCTCCAAATCGTTCAGATTTCCCTGCTGAAAGTATTAAGGCAGAATTATTTGTTTTGAAATTTAATTGCTCTATCATAATTGGTAAATATATTTAAAATGGATTTATTTAAAAGGTTTATACTTGCTTTTTCATATATTAGCCCCTCTTTAAATAATTAGTTTATGAAAACAGATCAGTTTTATCCAATTCAGCTAGAGCATCTTTTACGAATGATTCTTAAGCAGTTAGATGAAAATAACCAGATATTTGGTATTCCTAAAAAGCTTTTTTACTCACCCGAATTAGTAGAATCTTTTCGTAGCGAACGTTTCGGTCAGCTACTTGAAACACCAATAGGCGTTGCTGCCGGACCACACACACAGTTGGCACAAAATATAATTGCAGCATGGATTTGCGGAGCACGATTTATTGAGCTGAAAACAGTTCAAACTTTAGACGAACTCGAGATCTCGAAACCCTGTATCGACATGCAGGATGAGGGTTACAACTGCGAGTGGTCGCAGGAGTTGAAAATTCACGAATCGTTCGATCAGTACCTCGATGCATGGATTATAATTCACATTCTGAAACACAAGTTAGGAATTGGCAGTCCAAGTTCGCCTGGCGTAATTTTTAACATGAGCGTTGGTTACAACATGGAAGGAATCCTGAAGGACAATGTTCAGTGGTTTTTCAGTAAAATGGCCGATGCTTCAGCAGAACTTGAAGAGAAGATAAAATCGATTGAGAAAATTTATCCTGAGGTTCGTGAAATTGAAATTAGCCCTAGATTATCGGATAATATCACTCTATCTACAATGCACGGTTGTCCGCCCGATGAGATCGAGAAAATCGGACATTACCTGCTATCCGAGAAAAAATTACATACTGCAATTAAGCTAAATCCTACACTTATTGGTAAGGAAAAGTTAAGAGAAATTCTATTAAAATCGGGATTTGAAACCAACGTTCCGGATATCGCATTCGAGCACGATTTAAAGTATCCCGATGCGTTAAGCATAATAAAAAACCTTCAAGAAACAGCGAGCAAAAATAAATTGCAGCTTAGCATTAAACTTACAAATACACTCGAAAGCGTAAATCACAAGGATGTTTTTTCGGCCGACCAAGAAATGATGTACATGAGCGGCAGGGCTCTGCATCCCATTTCGGTGAATTTAGCGGCGAAACTTCAAAAGGATTTTAACGGCGAACTCGATATTTCCTTCTGTGGAGGAGTGCACGCATTTAATGTTTCCGATGTAGTTGCGTGTGGGATGAGTCCCGTAACAGTTTCTACTGATATTTTAAAGCCAGGAGGATACACGCGTTTAAACCAGTATATTGAAGAGTTAAGAAAGAAGTTTAAGGTTGTAAGAGCAAACTCAATTGACGATTTCATTCAAAAAAAGTGTCGTACTACAAAAGAAAACTTGCCTCAGTGTTTACAGGTGAATTTAAATCATTATGCTCAAGTGGTGTTAGGAACCCTTGATTATAAGAAAACGAGCATTCATGACACCACAATAAAAACAAACCGACCGTTAGGTATGTTTGATTGTATCCATGCTCCATGTGTTGATACGTGTCCAACAAATCAGGATATTCCAAATTATAACTATTACACTCTAAATGGAGATATTTGCAAAGCAGGAGAAATAATTCTTCAAACCAATCCATTCCCGCAAACAACCGGAATGATTTGCGATCATCTTTGCCAAACAAAATGCACAAGAATTAACTATGATGGGGCAGTTTTGATTCGTGAAATCAAGAGATATGTAGCAGAAACAGCAATTGCAAGCCAATCATCAAAACCCCGTGAACCTAAAAATAGTTCACAAAGGAAGAGAGTTGCAATTATTGGGGCGGGACCATCAGGGCTATCATGTGCTTATTTCCTTGCCCAAGCCGGTTTTAGAGTTGAAGTTTTTGAGAGTAAACCCAATCCAGGAGGAATGGTTTCTGGTGTAATACCTTCATTTAGATTAACCAACAAGGCTATTTCAAACGATATACAAAGAGTGAGAGAGTTGGGGGTTGAAGTTAACTTCGATGTGAAAATTAATGTGCAACTTTTCAAAAAACTTCAGGAAGAGAATTGTTATGTCTATATTGCTGCTGGTGCGCAGAACTCTGCGAAGTTGGAGATTGCTGGAATTTCTTCCTCAGCTGGAGTTGTTGATCCGCTTAAACTTTTAGAGGATGTTAAGAAGGGAAATACTGCCGATTACGGCAAAAGAATTGCAATTATTGGAGGTGGCAATACAGCCATGGATGTTGCACGAACAGCATTCCGACTTGTTGGAAACGATGGAAAAGTAACCATAATTTACCGTCGAACTATTAAGGAAATGCCTGCAGATCAGGGAGAAATAATTGCAGTCCTAAAAGAGGGTGTGGCGGTAATGGAGTTAACCTCTCCCGACAAAATTCTTTCTACAGATGGGAGAGTTTCGGCTATTCTTTGCTCGCGTATGGAGTTGGGTGAAAAGGATGAAAGTGGACGACGAAGACCGATAAAAATTCCGAACTCTGAGTTTGAGGTGGAGGTTGATACTGTGATTCCGGCTGTTGGCCAGGAGCTGGCTTTCGATTTTGGGAATGGGGAACTTATTTGCTCGGAGCCTGGAAAATATGAGACCAAAATTCCAAATGTGTTTATTGGTGGCGATGCTCTTCGTGGTGCATCAACCGCAATTAATGCCATTGGAGATGGTCGAAAGGTTGCACAGCTAATTATTGATAGGGAAGGGATAGACTTTAAAACACGACCTGAGAATATTCGTGAACCGATGGATTCTTCCTGGCACATTGCAAAAAGGTCGAGAAAGGTTAACCCCGTAAAAGTTCTTGAAACCTCACTCAGTGATCGTAAAAATTTTGAGTTGGTTACTCAAACTTTAACTGAGGATGAGGTTATTGATGAGGCCAGCCGTTGTTTGCTTTGTGACGAGTACTGCAGCATTTGCGCAACTGTTTGTCCAAACATGGCCAATGTTACATACAACGTAAAGCCAACCAGCATTTTGCTTCAAACTGCGAAACGAAAGGATGAAGGCAGTTTCGCAATTGAACCATCAGGATTGTTCGAGGTAAAGCAGCCTTACCAAATACTGAACATTGCTAACTTCTGTAACGAGTGTGGGAATTGTAACACTTTTTGTCCGAGTAGTGGCGCTCCCTACAAGGAGAAGCCCAAAATCTTTCTTACCCAATCATCATTTAATGATGCAGAGGAAGGTTTCTACCTCGATAGAACTGACGAACATGAAATACTGTACTTCAAGAACAAAGGTGATGTGTCATCATTTTGTGAGAAGAATGGTAGCGTTGAATTCATGAACCAAAGTGCTCGGGTTATCCTCTCAAGCAATAGTTTGAATATTGTTGATATTCAGTTTATGGATAGTGAATGCACAGAGTTTTCAACTTATAATGCTGCGGTAATGAGCGTAATTTTGGAGGGGTGTAAGCAGTTAACTTTCAGTTAGTGTTTTTTACATGCTGATTGTTACCACCAGGTTGAAAAGACCAATCAACTCCTCATTCGGTTTGAAAACGAAGTCGACTGAGTTACATTTTCGAAAAATGTAGATTAAGCCTATACCAAGTCCCGTTTCGTTTCTGTCTATAATGCTTTGTAGTTTTTGTCGATAAAGGCCATTGAGTTCCTCTTTAGTAAGTTTCTTGAGGTTGTTCAGCTGGGTTGTAAGGTTCTCAACTTTATTGTTTTCAATAAAGTTTGTGGTTGATATGTAAAAATCATCATCTTGTTTCCCCAGAATAAAAAGTGCATCGTTGGTGCCATTCTTACGGAAGGCGTGCATCGAGATATTCTGGAGGAGTTCAACCGATATGTTGTATAGTTTTTGACGTCCTGAGTGGGTCTCGTTTTCCTTGTGAAGATTCTTTTCAATCATTTGGATAACAGGGAGAACGGAGTGTTCGGCGAAATCGCCTTTGTGTAATATAAGAATATCCTCTTTCACCATCAACTTGTGCAGGGATTTCATTATGCCGAGGGAGGAGTTTTGATAATCGTCATCTTCCTGTTTGGAACTATCCTCAGCGGAGCTGAGCATTAGCTGTAGGTAGAACATTGAGGAACAGTCGCTAATGGGTTCAAAATCGTAAATAATTTTTTTCCCCGATTTTCTGGCCATCTCAATAATTCCCAAACCGGCACCTCCACGTTCTGATAGTTTGCCTTTAGCAAGTACCTGCTTTTGTAGAAGTCGTAGCTCGTCGGGAGATAAACTGTTTACCCTGTCGAGCTTCTCCTTAACAACATCAATGGTGCTGTTGTTAACAATATTGGCCGATGTGATAAAGAAGGATGAGCCGATGCTCCTTACAAAAAATGCGCTTGATTTTTCATGAAAGGAAGCGGTTTCGATTTCAACCTTACCGTGCCTTACAACGTTTTGGTAACACTCAGCAAGCAGGAAACTAATTTTGTTCTTCAGTTTCACGAAGTTTCCTGAGGAGTCGATGTTGAATTGTGTTAACTCAATTATTTTATGGGTTATGGTATCGGAAATTGAACCGGAGTAAGCAAAGCAGAGGTTATCGGCCTCCAGGAAGTTAAATATTTCAAGGGAAGATTTAATATCCATCTATTTTGCTTTTTTTGGTTACAATCTTGCAATTTAATGAAAAAAAGGAAAAAGGGTTCATTTCTTCAGCAAAAATTCCAACGGAATTGCCAGTCGTTTGCTCCAGGAATGTTCTGAATGTTCTTCACCATCGAACTTAAGGGTAATCCAATTTTTATTGTTATAACCTTTGCCAATCATAATAGAGTCAATTTTTTGTTGGTAAGGTTCGTAGAATCTGTCGAGAGTTTCTGTTCCGAAGTCGAAGTATATTTTGTGGCTGTCAGCCACCGGTATATTTTCATCGATGAATTTCTTGAAATGATTGAAAATAGTTTCGCTCATTGTAGTATCTTCTGGAATGTAAAGTGGCCAATGTGTTGATAGGCAGGCTGCTCCGCCAAAGGTGTCGGGGTATTTACATATTGCATAAATAGAAATAACTCCTCCCATGCTCGATCCCATTAAAAAAGTATTCTCTTTATCAGTTTTTGTTGAGTAGTTTTTGTCGATGAATGGTTTAAGCTCCTCAACAAGAAATTTAAGGTAGTTGTCAGCTTGAGGTTTATTCTTCAAAGCGTCAAGTACTTTGCTTAAATGAAGAGAAGGCAAGCTATCAATAATTGCCTGTGGAAAGTATTCAGAGTGTCTATAACCATCATTATTCCACACACCAACAACTATACAGTTTGAAATTAAGGATTCGTTTAGAAGTTTCGAAGCTATTTCATCAACCTTCCACTCCTGCTTATTCCACGTTTTTGTGCTATCGAATAACATTTGTCCATCATGCATATATACTACTGCGTACTTATTTTTTGGCGAGTAATTATATGGTATCCAGACATCTATGTTTCTTGAATCAACAAATTTTGAATCAAAATTTTCAATACGAACTAGTGCTCCAGAAGATACTATAGGGAGGTTTTTGTCCTGATTTGAGCATGCAATCATTAGCAGGCTCGCAACAATAGCAGCAAGTTTTTTCATAGTTTAAATGGTTACAATAAGGGAAAAAAGAGCTGATTCGTTATGTGGGGTAATTGAAAACTCAACTTTTTGCGAATACTTATAGATGTCAATTAAACCAAGCCCAATGCTTAGGTTAACTTCGTCAATAACCATTTGTAGTCTTTTTTTGTACAACTGATTGAGTTGTTCAACAGAAAGTTTACTAAGCTCATTCATTTGTGAAGCAAGGGTTGATGCTTCCGATTTCTCAATAAGATTTGCAGCACCAATTATGTATTTATCGTTAACTTTCCCTAGGGTAAAAACTCCTTCAGTTACCCCATCTTTTTTGTAACCGTGACGAGAAATATTTTGGAGAATTTCAACCGAAAGGTGGTATAGGTTTGAGCTAAAAAAGTTTTTTTCGAAGTTTTTCTCAAGGTTACCCTCAATCATTTTAATAACTGGTAAGAAGGTGTTTTTTGAAAAATCGCCTTTGTGCATGATTAGGACTCCATGAATGGCGAGGTTGTCGTGTAGTAGTATCATTCTCTTTAAAAGTTCGTCGTTCTCCCAAACCGCTTTGGTATCGGCCACATGAAGTCGCACAAACAGATAGAACAACGATGTTTTATCGTTTATTTTCTCGAACTTATAAAGAAGTTTTTCACCCGTTTTTCGGGCCATAAGAATAATACCAATACCAGCTCCCCCTTTTTCATTTAGCTCCCCCTTCATTAAAATTTGAGCTTGAAGTTCTTTTAGTTCATCGGGTGAAAGGTTGTTTACCCTGTCGAGCTTCGATTTTATTTCGTTGATAGAATCATTTTCAACAGGATTCGCTGATGTTATAAAGAAACTACTACCAATTGTTCTGAGGAAAAAATAGTTCGATTTCTCATCGAATTGTTTAATCGTTGATGTGTCAACACTATGGCGGACGATGTTTTGGTAACATTCGCCCATAATGAAGCTAACCTTGTTTTTAAGGCCGGTATTCATCCCCTGCGAGTCGATATTATAGCGAGCAAGGTCGATTATTTTTACTGTAAGAGAATCAGAGAATGATCCTGTGTAGGCAAAGCTTAAATCATCCTCACGTAAATCGTAGAAAAGTGTATTTAGCAGTTCAATATTCATTAACAGGGTGAAAGTTATGAAGTAAATATAACATACTATTCTGAAATGATCTGTTCTATTTGAAAAAAAAATGCCCTAAAGTTTGAAATCATACTTCATTTTTGCTTCTAGCATAACAAATGAACTGTAAAATTGAGTAATGTTTTTTATTGTTGAAAATTTTTGGGTTATAAACTGATGGTAATCATCCATATCGCTACATTGAATTTTGAGTAAAAAATCGAAGTTTCCTGAGATATAGTAGCATTCCATTACCTCATCGAGCCGGTTCATTTGTTTTTCAAATTCCTCCACTGTTTCTTTTGCGTGATCTTTTAAGGAAACAGAAATGTATACCGACAAACCTTTCCCAACCATTTTAGGATCAATAAGTGTGATGTAGTTTTTTATATAACCATTTTTTTCCAGCTTCTTTATTCTCTCATGTATTGGTGTGGTGGAAAGGTTCAACCTTTCTGAAAGTTCTTTAATCGTAACCCTGCTATTTTTCTGTAAAATATTCAGTATTTTACGGTCAGTTTCATCAATCTTCCTGGGATTAGTCATTTTTGCTATTTTATATAACCATTGTGCATGTAAAAATAAGAATAGTCTGTAAAAATAAAAAATAATAGAATAAAATACTAAAAATACGACTATTAGTAGAATATTAGTATATAATAAGTAATTTTACATGCTTTTTTGAGTGCTAAAACTTTTTTTGAAAAATCAATAGCATAAATACAAATCTTAATAACAATTTTATGATTAAGTTAATCGACCACGTTACGAACCAGAAAGCATTAGAGAATGCTGTAAAACGTTTCAAAGAAAGAGGAATTATACTTCCAACTTTCGAACAGCAGAAAAATCCCGACCTAATACCCCCAAAAATTAAGGATCAGCTAAAAAACGTTGGTCTTTGGGAAATTAATCCTCTTAACTTATTCCGCATTACCTGGAAGAACGAGCCCAAAGAGAAGGGCGGATTATTCGGAAAGGTTAACTACATTGAACTACCAAAGGAACTTACTGGAGTTAAGGCAAGAATCGTATTGCTGGTTGGAAAATGGTTCCCAACAGGAGCTCACAAAGTTGGAGCAGCATACGGTTGTTTGGCTCCAAACATTACAACCGGTGGTTTCGATCCAAACGTGAATAAAGCGGTTTGGCCATCAACAGGAAACTACTGCCGCGGAGGTGCGTTCGATTCAAAATTGATGGGAACTGAATCGGTTGCCATTCTTCCTGAGGAGATGAGCGCAGAGCGCTTCAGCTGGCTGAGAAACGAGATTGGCTCTGAAGTAATTGCAACCCCTGGTTGCGAATCGAACGTAAAGGAGATTTACGATAAGTGCTGGGAAATTCGCAGAACTCGTCCTGAGTGCGTTATTTTCAACCAGTTTGATGAGTTTGGAAATGCAGCTTGGCACTACAATATCACCGGAAGCGCAATTGAGGAAGTTTACAATTACGTTAAAACCGATAAGAGTAATCTGGCTGCATACGTATCTGCTACAGGTTCAGCAGGAACAATCGCTGCTGGCGATTATCTTCGCACGTTAGTTCCTCACATTAAAGTTGTTGCATCGGAGGCACTTCAGTGCCCAACTTTGCTTATGAACGGATTTGGCGGACACAGAATTGAGGGAATTGGCGATAAGCACGTTCCATGGATTCACAACGTAAAAAATACCGATGTTGTAACTGCAATTGATGATGAGGACTGCATGCGCGTTTTCCGTCTTTTCAACGAGAAGAAAGGACATGATTATCTTAAATCTAAAGGAATTAGTGCAGAACTTGTTGATCAGCTTCCTTTGTTGGGAATTTCTGGTATCGGAAATCTACTTTCAGCAATCAAAACCGCAAAATACTATGAAATGACTGAAGATGATGTGGTTATTACAATCACAACCGATTCAGCAGAAATGTACCAATCGCGGTTAGCAGAGCAAAATCAGCATAAGGGTACTTACTCTGAACTACAGGCAGCAATTGATTTTGAAGGTAGCTTGCTAGGCGAAACCGTTGATTACATGAAGGAGTTAACTTATATGGATAAGAAAACCATTCACAACCTAAAGTATTATACATGGATTGAACAACAGGAGAAGGATGTAGAGGATTTGAATCAGCTTTGGTACGATCGTGATATCTGGAATAATATTTTCCTTCAGGTTGGAAGATGGGATGAGCTGATAGTTGATTTCAACAAAAAAACAGGGTTGGTATAGAACGCTGATGACACGGATTTTACAGATTCTCGCTGGTTTAATTATTCTGCGTTTATCTGTTGAATCCGTGTTTACTGTGTTCCAACTTTTTTCATATGAAATTTATATTAAAATGCATCGATTGTGGTAAGGAGTACTCACCGAGTGAAGTGCAATATCTTTGCCCCAGCTGCGAAAAAGAAAACTCAAGCAACCTTCCGCCGAAAGGCGTTCTTAAAGCAGTTTACCAATACGAGAGTCTAAAGGAATTGAAAGTAGATTTTAGCAAGTTAAAATCATCGAAATTTATTGATTTACTTCCGATTGAATCAGTAAATAGTTTGCCTTACTTATCGGTAGGAAATACTCCTTTTTACGAGATTAATTCGCTGGAGAATAAAGCTTTGTCTTTTAAACTTTACTTGAAGGACGATTCTCAAAATCCAACTTTTTCGTTCAAGGACAGAGCCTCGGCAGTAGTTTCTGCTTACGCAAAGGAGCAAGGAATTGACACAATTGTGGCGGCTTCAACCGGAAATGCAGGATCGTCGCTTGCAGGAATTTGTGCCGCTCAGCGGCAAAAGGCAATTATAATGGTTCCCGAGAAAGCGCCGGCAGCCAAACTTACGCAGATTGTGATGTACGGAGCTACAATTATTCCTGTAAAAGGAACCTACGACGATGCGTTCGATTTGAGCATTAAAGCCACAAAGGAGTTTGGTTGGTATAATCGCAACACTGCATTCAATCCATTTACAATTGAGGGGAAGAAGACCGTTTCCTTCGAAATTTTCGATCAGCTTGGTGAAAATATTCCCGATAAAATTTTTGTACCGGTTGGCGATGGAGTAATAATTTCAGGCGTTTACAAAGGTTTTGAGGATTTGCTGAATTTGGAATTGATAAGCAGAATGCCAACTATTGTTGCGGTCCAATCGGCCGGAAGCCGAAATTTGGTAAGTAATATTGGAGAAAAATCTTTTAAAATAACCCCGAGCAATACGATTGCTGATTCCATTTCAGTTGATATCCCCCGTAATTTCTACATGGCAAAACAGTTCATTGAAAACTACAATGGTGAATCCGTAATTGTTTCGGATGAAGAAATTATTCAGGCATCGGGAATTCTTTCAAAAAATACAGGAATTTTTGCCGAACCCGCAGCAGCAGCAGCATTTGCCGGAATGTTAAAGTATAAAGAGGAAGGGAAATTGCCTGAAAAATCGCAAAATGTTGTACTTTTAACCGGAAGCGGCCTTAAGGATTTAAAGGGCGTGGCAAGTATTGTGAAAATTCCGGAAGCGATTGAAGCGAATATTGAAGAATTGAAAAAATCACCACAATAGACACATAAAACACAATAAAATTTAGTGTGACTTATGTGTCTATTGTGGTAAATTTGAACACAATGATAAACTTCAACTTAAATTCAGAAGAAATTTCTTATTCAGGTGATACGAATCGTACTTTACTCGATTTTCTTCGTAACGATAAGCATCTGACTGCTGCAAAAGACGGATGTTCAGGACAGGCAACCTGCGGTGCATGTACTGTTGAAATTGACGGTCAGGCAAAGTTGGCATGCGTAATAAAGATGAGCAAGCTCGAAGGAGCAACCATTTTTACCATGGAAGGATTTCCGGAGTACGTAAAGGATACCATTGCAAAATCGTTTGTGAATGGTGGAGCAGTTCAGTGTGGATTCTGTATTCCAGGATTTATTGCGAGAACAAAAGTTCTTCTTGAAAAAAATCCCAATCCAACAGTTGAGGAGATTCGCAAGGCAATAAAACCTCATATTTGCAGATGCACAGGCTATAAAAAGATTGAGGAATCAATTCTTTCTGCAGCAAGTGCTCTGAAAGCAAAAAGTACGGTTGAGATAAGAAAAACCAGCGGAAAGGTTGGCGTTGATCATCCAAAATATGGAGCGTACGAAACCGCCGTCGGAACACGAAAATTCACTGAGGATATTTATCTGGAAGGAATGCTGTTCGGTGCATTGAAATTTAGCGATTACCCAAAAGCAATTGTTAAAAAGATAAATAAATCAAAAGCAGAAGAATTATCGGGAGTTCATCGTGTATTTACTGCCGCTGATATTCCAGGCGAGGAGTTGATTGGGTTGATTTATAAAGATCAATCTGTAATGGTTGGCGAGGGAAAAACTACAACGTTTATTGGCGATGTAATTGCCGGGGTTGTTGCTGAAACTGAGGCTATCGCCAGAAAAGCAGTTGAACTGATTGAAATTGAGTACGAAGTTCTGAAACCAGTAACGGATGTTTTTGAAGCCATTGATGGTGATCGTGTTCATCCGGAAAAACCGAATAATTTCAATACTACAAAATTTACAGTTGGCAATACCAACGAAGCTTTTGCAAATGCAAAATTTGTAACAAAGGGACGGTTTGAAACTCAGCGAATTGAGCATGGATTTCTCGAAAAGGAATCTTCAGTTGCGCATCCCGATGGAGATGGAGGAATCGTAGTTTACAGTCAGGGACAGGGAGTTTACGTTGATCGTACACAGATTGCGTCAATCCTGAATATTCCCGAAAGTAAAGTCCGTGTAATTCTTGTTCCCAATGGTGGCGGATTTGGTGGAAAAGAAGATTTAACCGTTCAGGGGCACTCAGCGCTTTTTGCATTCTTAATGAATAAACCGGTTAAGGTTTCGTTAACCAGAGGCGAATCAATTCGCCATCATCCAAAACGGCATCCGGTTGTTATGGATATGGAGTTGGCTGCTGACGAGAATGGAAAACTTGTTGGATTACGTTTGCAAGCTGTTGGCGATACCGGAGCATACGCATCTGTAGGAACAAAAGTTGTTGAGCGGGTTGCGGGTCACGCTACTGCCGGTTACTTCGTTCCGAATGTGGATATTGAAGCAAAAACAGTTTACACAAACAATTTGCCCTGTGGGGCAATGAGAGGTTTTGGCGCAAATCAAGTTGCTTTTGCTCTTGAGAGTTGCATTGATGATATTTGTTACCAGGCTGGATTCGATCGCTGGAAATTCCGTTACGATAATGCGCTGGTAGATGGTTTAGCAACTTCAACCGGACAAAAAGTTTACGGTGTTGGAATTCGTGCTTGTCTCGAAGCGGTGAAGGAAGATTTTTACAGTGCAAAATATTCAGGTTTAGCATGCGCCATAAAGAATTCAGGAGTTGGTAACGGAATGATTGATGAGTCGAAAGTTATAATCGATATTATTTCCGATAAGAAAGTTGTAGTTAAACACGGTTGGACCGAAATGGGACAAGGAGTTCACAGCATGGCATTACAATCGCTTTGTGAGGAAACCGGAATAAATCCTGAAATTGTTGAAGTTACTGTTGATACCGAGGCTGATATTGAAACAGGAATGACAACCTCTTCGCGCGGAACTGCGTTACTTGGGTTGGCAATAATTAATGCGAGTATCGCATTAAAAGATGATTTGAAAAAATATTCTTTAGCCGAACTTTCAGGAAAATCGTACAGAGGACAATACGTTTGCGATTGGACTACAAAACCTGGAACTCCGAATGTTGAGCAGAAAACTCACTACTCGTACGGATATGCAGTGCAGCTTTGTATTCTCGATGATAAGGGAGAAATTGAAAAGATTGTTGCTGCCCACGATGCCGGAAAAATTATGAATCCAATGCTTTTCGAAGGACAAATTCACGGCGGAGTTCATATGGGACTCGGCTACGCTCTATCCGAGGATTTGCCAATGAAGGATGGATACTTGGTTAGCGATAAGATGCGCGATCTGCAAATTCTTCGTGCGCACGAAACTCCCGAAATTGTGGTGAAAGGAGTTGAAGTTACCGACCCGGTTGGTCCGTACGGAGCAAAAGGAATTGGAGAGATTGGACTTGTTCCAACTGCAGCGGCGGTTGCCTGTGCATTCTATAATTTTGATGGAGTTAAAAGAACAAAACTCCCGTTAAAAAGGAAAGGTGAACCACAATAGGCACATTAGACACACTAAACAAGTTGCTATTTGTGAAATAACTTCAAGTTTATGTTGACTAAAAAATATCTCAACGATTTAACATATGAGATAATTGGTGCAGCTATTGATGTGCATAAAGAAGTTGGACCTGGCTTACTTGAAAGCATTTATGAAAAGTGCATGATTCATGTTTTGAATGAGAAAGGGATAAAAGTTTCCTCACAACAAAAAGTCCCAGTTAAATTCCGAGGAATTTATTTAGATTGTGACTTAAGGCTTGATTTAATTGTTGAAGATTTGATTATTGTTGAAATTAAAGCTGTTGAATCATTTTTGCCTGTTCATGAAGCACAACTCTTTACTTATTTAAAATTACTAGAGAAACCAAAAGGAATTCTGTTGAATTTTAATTCTGCTAATATTTTCAATGAAGGTCAAAAGACCATGGTAACTGAACTATTTTCTAAATTACCAAAAGGATATTAAGAATTTTTAATGTGCCTATGTGCCTAATGTGGTAAAACTATGCAAATTCTACTTAAAAACGCAACATACATCAACTGGGAAACGCTTGAATTTACGAATACAAACATTCTTGTGAACGAGGGAGTTGGTGGAAGTATTCAGTTAGTTTCCAATTTGGAAAACGTTGATAATTCTAAAATTTCAGAAACTATAGATTGCTCCGGCAAGCTGGTTACTAAATCGTTTGCTGTTGGGCATCACCATGCGTATTCTGCATTGGCAAAGGGAATGCCGGCGCCAAAGAAAAATCCTGTGAATTTCTACGAAATTCTTCAGTACGTTTGGTGGACACTCGACAAATGTTTGGATAAAGAAACCGTTGAACTAAGCGCGCTTGTTACAGCAATGGCTTGCGCAAAAGCAGGTTCAACTTTTGTAATAGATCATCACGCATCGCCAAATTATATAAAAGGTTCGCTCGAACTTATGGCTAAAGCTTTCGATAAAGTTGGTGTAAACCATTTGCTTTGCTACGAAATTACCGATCGCGATGGGTTGGATAAAGCCCAACAGGGCTTACAGGAAACAGAAGATTATCTTAAAAACCGTCAGGGTTTGGTTGGTTTGCACGCATCGTTTACGGTTGGTGATGAAACTTTAAAAAGTGCCGTTGATCTTATGAAAAAGTATAATTCCGGGGCACACGTTCATTTGGCGGAGGATTTATACGATCAGGAACATTGCGTTTCAACTTACGGAAAAAGAGTAACTCAGCGATACTCCGATGCAGGAATACTGGATTTTTCAAAAACTATCCTTGTTCACTGCTTGCATCTTGAGGATGCAGAAAGAAATCTTATCGAAAAGTCGTCGTGCTGGCTGGCGCAAAATGCCGAAAGTAACATGAACAACAACGTTGGTTACTTTAACGGTAACGGATTGGGAAACAATATTATGATGGGAACCGACGGAATGCACAGCGATATGTTGCAGAGCGCAAAAGCAGCATTTTTTGTAGGACAACGTTTCGATAATATTGATTATCCTTCGTCGTACCAGCGCTTCAGGAATGTTCATCGCTACTTAAGTCAAAACAAATTTACTGGCGATGGTGAAAATAACCTTGTAGTTCTCGATTACAGCACTGCAACCGAAATAAATCAGAATAACTTTTTGGGGCATTTCATTTTTGGACTAAAATCGGAGCATGTGCAGCACGTAATTTCCAACGGAAAGTTGATTGTGAAAGACAGAAAAATCACTACAGTTAACGAGGAGGAAATTCACCAACTTTCACAAAAACATGGAAAACGGTTGTGGGAATTAATGAGTAAATAAATTTACCACAATAGACACATTAGTCACAGTAGGTGCTTTTTTTCAATTATGAAAAAGAGTTTGATTTAATTTACTGTGTCTATTGTGCCTATTGTGGTATTTCATTTTCATTACCTTTGTACAAAAATCAGTAATTTATGGATATTAGTATTCTAGAATGGATTGGCTACGTTGCTTCCGTTACAATTGCCGCATCAATGGCAATGAATTCAATTGTTAAATTCAGGATTATCAACCTTTTTGGAGCAACACTATTTTCAACCTACGGTTTTTTAATTGGCGCTTTGCCCGTTGGAATTCTGAACGGTTTTATAGTAATGGTTGATATTTATTACCTGTACGGAATTTTCTCAAAAAAAGAAGTTTTTGAAATTCTTGAGGTAAGGAACGATAACCGTTATATGTTACGCTTCATTAACTTTCACGAGAAGGATATTCAAAAGTTTTTCCCCGGTTTCGCCTATAAACCAGAGGTAAATACTGTAAGTTTTATCATTCTTCGGAATATGGCTGTTGCCGGTGTTTTTCTGGCACATAGAATAAACGAAACTGATTTGAAGGTTGGGTTAGATTATGTTGTTCCAGAGTATCGCGATTTTAAGAACGGACGATTTGTTTACTATAACCTTCGTAATAAATTCATTGAGGCAGGCTATACAAAAGTTGTAGCTAGCAAATCGAGCAAGGACCATTCGAAGTATCTTAAAAAACTTGGATTTACAGAAACTGAAGATGGATGTTTGGAGAAGGAGCTAATTAAAAAGTAACATTCTTCTTTCAAGGTTTTCAATAATATTACTGTTTCTAATATGGTAAATAATGGAGTTGCTAATAAAAAATCCAACCATTGTAACATCAGCCAGAACTTTTCAGGCAGATGTTTTTGTAGAAAACGGAAAAATTAAAGCAGTTGGTGAAAACCTCATTCTCAACCTTTTAAATATTATTGATGCAGAAGGAAAATTCCTTTTTCCCGGAGGGATTGATCCGCACGTTCACATGCATTTGCCGACTCCAGCAGGATTTTCCGCGGACGATTTTTTGTCGGGAAGCAAATCGGCTTTGCGCGGAGGAACAACTACACTAATCGATTTTGTAACGCCCAACAGAGGACAATCGCTTGTTGATGCGCTGAATATTCGGATTGAGGAAGCAAAGAATTCTGTTATCGATTACACTTTCCATGTTAGCCCGGTTGAATGGCGCGAAACCACTGAGCAGGAAATACGCGAATGCGTAAAGTTGGGATTTCCATCGTTCAAGGTTTACATGGCTTACAAATCGTCGGTTGGGTTAAACTACGATGTTTTGGAGAAAGTTCTGAATGCGGTTGCGGCCGCTGGTGGAATGGTTACGGTTCATGCCGAGCTGGGCGATGAAATTGATATTTTGCGAAGCAAGTTTTGTGAGGAAGGAAAAACTGTGCCATTGTACCATCCGCTTTCCCGACCGCCACACACTGAGAGCGAAGCAGTAAAACGAATTATTGAGATGGCCGGAGCGGCCAGCTGTCCGCTATATATTGTTCACGTTTCCACGAAGGAATCGTTGACTCATATTAAGGAAGCGCAGGAAAATGGACAAAAAGTTTTTGCTGAAACTTGTCCACACTATTTGCTGCTAAACGATTCCGTTTTTCAAGGAAATTTTGATGAAACATCAAAGTATGTTCTAAGTCCGCCCTTAAGGAAAAAGGAAGATTCGCAAGCGCTTTGGAATGCAATTTCAGATGGAATTGTTCAAACAATCGGAACCGATCATTGTCCTTTCTCCCTCAATCAGAAAAAATTTGGTTTGAACGATTTCCGAAAAATTCCCAACGGGGCAGGAGGAGTGGAGCATAGGTTGGAGTTGCTGTTCACATATGGAGTTTTGAAAAACAAAATTTCGTTCAACCGATTTGTTGATGTTACATCAACCGGACCCGCAAAAATTTTTGGGTTATACCCAAACAAAGGAGAAATTGCCGAAGGCTCTGATGCAGATTTGGTTATTTGGAATCCAAATATTGAAAATGTAATTTCTGCAAAAACTCATCTTTCTCGTTGTGATCAGAATATTTTTGAAAGTTTCCCAATTAAAGGATTCCCAGAATTTGTTATCAAATCAGGAAATATTGTTGATTTAAACAACGAGCAAAGTTTACAGCAGGGAAATCTTCTTCGAAGAAGACAGGGATAATATCCACAACAAATTTTCATGCGGAGAAAAAAGTGAATTAATACCGCAAAATGTGCGGAGATTAATTTGAAATGCGGCGAAACTCCTAATCATATTTGCAATCAGTGGAATAATTTTTTGTTTTGACGTTTCCATGTCTGCCAAAATACAGGCGGACGCCTGCCTTTGGTAGGTAAAATGGAAAGTCAAACCCAAGGGATATTTTTTTGACGTTTTCATGTTCCGCCAGAAGGCGGAACATGAAAACGTCAAAAAGAATATAATCCCAAACTCAACGTTTCAATCGCTAAGCGCCCTCGTAACCGCACGAGCCCTCTCGTGAGGTAGCGGAATCAAGGATGGAGTTTTTATTGAATTCCCACGCGATAAAATAGCATGGTAGCAGAGGAAGGCAGCGACAGTTTGAAAGTTAACTTTAAACAGCCTCAAAGAATTGCCAATAATTCTCGGGAGTTACAACAAAAAGTTCACTATCAGGATAGTTTTGCTTAAAAACAGTAGGAATTTTTGCCTTTTTTGCTGGATTGTACTTGCATTCAAAGAGCGTCAATTTCCCAGAATGCTCTTCGATGTAATCAATCTCTTGCTGATCGTAGGTTCTCCAGAAGTAGCAGTTAACAAATTTCCGGTTGTAGTGGTTATGCTTCATTCGCTCTGCAACAAAAAAGTTCTCCCAAAGTGCTCCTTTGTCGTTACGCATCGCTAAGTTATTGAAATTCTGTATTAGAGCATTTCTAATTCCTAGATCGTAGAAGTAGATCTTTTGGCCCTTCGCTATCTCTTTTCTAAGATTTCGGGCAAAGGAAGGCAATCGGAAGATAACAAAAGCTTTCTCAAGCAGTTCGATGTAACGTTTTATAGTATTGATATTCTCTCCAAGTAAGTTAGCTAACTCATTTAACGACACCTCATTCCCGATCTGAAGAGCAAGAGCCCTAAGCAGGTTGATTAGCATGTCGGGTCTTCGGATCCTTTCAAATTGAAGTATATCCTTGTACAGATAGTTTGATGCAATGTTCTGAAGTTCCTCAATGGCTTCACTCTCAACTTTTCCCCAAACCTCGGGGTACATACCAAACCTCAATATATTCTCAAGCAACGCATGGGTATCAACGAACCCTCGATCCGAAACCAATTCTGAAAAAGAAAAGGGGTAAAGCGTAAACTGTCGGCTTCGTCCCGTAAGGGGTTCACCAACCTGTTGCGAAAGTTCAAAACTTGAAGAACCCGTCGCAAGTATTTGCATGTCTGGGTACGTATCAACCAACACCTTAAGAACTTTTCCAATTTCAGTAATATCCTGAGCCTCATCAAGTACAACAAGTTTAAAATTTCCAATAAATGCCTTTAGCAGTTCAGTATTTGTTGTTTGAAGTGCTGATTTATTTTGAAGAAGTTCGCAATTTATATATTTCGATGAGTCATGTTCGTTTGAAATTTGTTTTACAATTGTTGTCTTCCCAACCCTTCGAGCCCCATAAAGCAGTACAACCTTTTTCTTAAAAAGTTGTTTTTCAATCGTTGTTTTTATGAATCTTTTAATCATTTTTAATTACATGCATTAAACTATACAAATTTAACTAAATATATTCAGTTATACAAATGAAATTAATGAAAATATAGTTTTCAGTATAAAGGATTTGAATAAATGGAGTGTCAAAGTCCGCCAGAAGGCGGATCATGGAAACGTCAAAAATGCGTTACTCAATAATCACCTCGTCAACAAAAATAAATGCTTCGCCACCGGCGCCAAGATGCCATTTGGGGATTGTACCAAAATTATTGGCGTGAACTTTTACGAATCGGGCATTTGCTTTTACTTTTTTCCCAAGATCTTTTTGAACCATCGTGTAATCATCGGAAGGAACTGAATTTTTGACAACTGCAATTTGCCGGAATTTTTTTCCGTCATCAGAAATATAAAAATCAACCTCGGTTGGCATCCAAATCCACGAACGGATATCCTGCACAAAACCTGCTGCCAGGTACGAAATTGGTTGGGTTTTTCCCAAATCAATCACCGCTTCAAAATCGGAATCCTGATATCCCTGCCATCCACCGAGACGCCAGTTTTCCGCTCCGCGAATTCCATCGATAAGTCCTTCGGGTCCGCCGGCATTGTAACTTGTATTATATTGATATGTTAGCGTGATTTTTCGGTTAATATCAATTTTATAAAAACTTGCCTCAACCGGGAAGCTGTACCCAAAACCTTCCTTGTAAGCAATTGCTTTTATCGTTGTAGTTTTTTCGAGCACAATTGGTTTAGTATATTTTTTCGATTGCTTGTCGGGTTGCTTCCCATCAAGCGTATAATAAATTTCGCAATCGGGAACGATAGTTTCAATTTTCACCTCCATTTTTTCTCTGATTCGCTTTTCGGGAGCATCAAAGAACGGAACCGGAAGTATCAAATTTTCTGAAATTTGTGAAACTGGAACATCACTTTCGCCCGTTCCCCAACTTGTGTTGGGTTTGCTTCCCATTACAAAATTCAGGTTTCCTCCATTCATAATTTCGCTGTGCGAAATAAACGATTTTGTATAAGGATTTCCGTTTAGCGTTGCAGATTGTATGTAGATATTTTTTAGGGAAACATTTTGAGCCGTGACTGTAAAAACTTTTCCATTCTCAAGATTTATATCAGCCCGAGGAAACCATGGAGTTCCAATTGCATAAATTGGTTGTCCGGGATTTACAGGATAAATTCCCATGGCGCTCATTATCAGCCAGGCCGACATTTGTCCGCAATCCTCGTTTCCGCAAAGTCCGTCGGGATTTGGCGTGTAGAGTTCGTCCATGATTTGCCTAACACGCTGCTGCGTTTTCCATGGTTGGTTTACGTAATCGTAAAGGTAAGCCATATGATGGCTGGGCTCATTTCCGTGAGCGTACTGACCAATCAACCCGGAAATATCTTTCTGATCACGTCCGGAGATTTTGTAGGTTGTTTCAAATAGACTGTCGATTTGCGCAGCAGCTTTTAATTTTCCACCGTGAAGATTTATTAATCCGCTGATATCCTGAGGAACATAGAAACTGTACTGCCACGAGTTGGCTTCGGTAAAATTCCAATCGACTTTTGTGGGATCGAAAGGAGTTAACCAGCTTCCATTCAATTTTGGACGCATAAATCCAACCAACGGATCGAAGATATTTTTGTAGTACTGCGCTCTCTGAATGTATTTCTTGTAGATTTCATCTTTTCCCATTTCTTTTGCCATTGCGGCAATACACCAATCATTATAAGCGTACTCAAGAGTTTTCGAAATCGATTCGTGTTCCTTGTCGCCGGGAATATGACCAAATTCTCTGTAGGCATTTAATCCGAAATGATCGCGCGTAGCGCTGTGAATCATTGCATTTAGTGCAAGATTTTCATCAAAACCACGAATTCCTTTGTTGTACGCATCAGCAATAACCGAAATTGAATGATTTCCAATCATGCAGTAAGTTTCGTTGGCAGCCAGCTCCCAAATTGGCAGAAGTCCTCCCTTTTCGTACATGTTCAGCATCGTTTTTATAAAATCTACAGTTCGCTTCTGATCGATAATTGTCATTAGCGGATGCCATGTTCGGTACGTATCCCAGAGCGAAAAAACGGTGTGATTCGTAAAATCTTCTGCAAAGTGAATTTCCTTATCCATTCCTCTGTAACGCTTATCAACATCCATAAAAGTGTTTGGCTGCAGAAATGCGTGGTACATTGCAGTGTAGAAAACCGTTTTCTGATCGTCGGAATTTCCGGTAACAATAATCTTTTTCAGCTCGTTGTTCCAGTTTTCGTATGCATTCTGCTTAACTTTTTCAAAATCCCAGCCGGGAATTTCGGCTGTAAGATTATTTAGCGCTCCATCAGAATCAACCGCCGAGAGAGCAACCTTAACTTCGATTTTTTCATTCTCCGAAGTTTTAAATCCAACGAATGCTTTGATATTATTTCCGCGAGCGGAATTTATTTCATTTTGGAGTGTGTCGTTTACTGCAATTCCTTTACGGACAAATGGTTTGGAGAATTCCATGTGGAAATACCAGATCATATCGTTTGCCCAGTTAGTTGATCGCCGCATTCCGCGAATTTGTGTATCGCTAATAAATTCAATCCACGAATCGGTAACTCTGTCGCGATGCTCAAGATCAATAATAAAATTTGCGCTGGTAGTTTCGGGGAATGTGTATTGATGGTAACCAGCCCGAGTAGTTGCTGTTAGCTCAGCAAGAACTTTTGGTTTATCGAGAAAAACGCTGTAGAATCCTGCTTCGGCTTTCTCGTTTTTTTTCTGAAAAGTTGAAAGATATTCGGTGTTTTTAAAAGTTGGTTCGCCAACAACCGGCATAATCAGAATATCACCGTAATCACCAACTCCAGTTCCGTTCAGGGCTGTATGGGTAAATCCGTAAATTACCGAATCGGAATAATGATAACCGGAAGCGCCATCCCAGCCGCCAAGGCGTGTGTCGGGGCTAAGTTGTACCATTCCGAACGGAACACTTGCTCCGGGATATGTGTGTCCGTGCCCGTCGGTTCCAATAAACGGATTTACAAAATCCGCAGGATTTTCAACTTTTGTATTTGGTTTGCAACCAGCTAAAAATATTGCAAAGCAAAATCCGCAGAGAATAATATTGAGTTTTTTCATGGCGAAAAGATTATAAAAATTGATGTCACACTAAATTTGTGAAAGGGCGAAAATTTTATAAACAGGTTAAATCTAAGTTGAATATTATAACTGTTGCCAAGGGCTTTAGCCCTTGGGTCAATATTGAGAAAGGACATGGCTTTAGCCAAATATGGGTTCTTTATTGGGCTGAAGCCCATTCTTCTTAGCATAAATACCCCAAGGGCTAAAGCCCTTGGCAATTAAAATAAATAAAATTATAACAGTTTCTTAAAATATCTTTTAAATATTCTGAAGTGCAAATGCGTATGCACCAATTCCCACGGCTTTGCTTGTTCCCAGGTTGGTTAACCCAATTCCCACGTTTTTATGACAATTGTAAACTACTTTCCTTTCGCTAAAGGGAACATCCACCATTTTGGTATTATTCTCGAAGAAGATTTTTCTTTCAGAATCATCCTCCAAATTAAATGCTTTAACTTCCAGTCGGTTGACTGTGCTTCCGTTGAAAGTTGAGATTTTTCCGTTCAGCTGTTTCATCATCGCCGGAGCGAAAAGTTTGTATGCATTTGACAGTCCGCCACCGATTACAACATTACAATCGAGCAGGGTTATTGCATTTGCCAGCACATCACCGAGAACTTCGCCAAGTTTCTGGAAGCTTCCTTTTGCTGCATCAATATTTCCGGGTTTTGCGCCGGTGGCAATTTCGAAGATATCTTTGGGTGTAAGATTCCTATCGTTTTCGTTCCCTGTAAGATTTGCAAACTCACGCTGAACGGCACGAATGCTGATGCTTTCCTCAGCAAAAGTTTCAGGAACCAGTGCATTTCGGGTAACCCAAATTTCTGCAGCAGCAGAATTGTCGCCCAAGTAAAGTTGGTGGTTATGAACAATTCCGGCGCCAAATCCAGTCCCCAGTGTTACACCAAGCAGATTTTTATAACTTTTTGAAATTCCCTTTTTCTCAAATTCACTGTTAATTTCTGGTAGAAATCCGGCAATTGCTTCGCCATATGCGAACAGATCGCCATCGTTATTTATGAAAACCGGAACGTGAAATTTATCCTCGAGCATTGGCCCAAGCGCAACTCCACCGCGGCACGCGGTAAGATTTCCGCAATCGCCAATAATTCCGTTTGGGTAATCGGCCGGACCGGGAAACGCGAAGCTAATCGCATCGAATTTCTGGTTTAGCTTTTTGCTTACTTCGCTAAATCCCTGCAGAATGCTATTTAAACACAACTCCAGATTATTTCCGTTTGCAGGCAAAGTTACCGGAGTAACAATTTCTTCACCCGACTGAATTGCTGAAAAAACGAAGTTGGTTCCGCCAGCGTCAAGCGTAAGTACAATGCGTTTATCGTTTCTAATCATTTTAAAATCTGTTTTCTACAATTTCTTGCCGAAGGCAAGGTAGGTTACGTAAATTAGTCCCAGCAGAGGAATTGAAAATCCTGCAACAACGGTGAAAGTATCAGCAATAAATCCCATGATTGGTGGAATAAATGCGCCACCTGCAATAGCTGTTACCATCAACCCCGAAATCTCGTTGGAACGTTCGGGGAGCTTATCAACAGTGATGGAAAAAATTAGCGGGAAAATATTAGCAAAACCGAGTCCGGTAATAAAAATTCCTGCAATTGTTACAATCTGATTATCAATAAAAATTAAAAGAACTCCTAGGATTGAAAAGATTGTGGTTGCCTTGAAAAATGTTGAAGGTTTTATCCAACTTAAAATAACTGAACCTAAAAATCGACCTGTTAGAATGGCAATGAAAAAGAATGCGTTTCCAAGCAATCCCCAGGTTTTCAGATCGATTCCGTACCGGGAACTCAGCAAAATGGGAACTCCAGAACTCATACAAATTTCGATTCCAACGTAAATGAAAATTCCCAGAACCATGGCAAGGATAAACTTGTTATTGAGCAACGACAAGCAGCTTGCAAAGTTTGCAGGTTCGCGATCGGATTTTTCCTCCTTTATTTTCGTCAGGCCAACAACTACTATTGTTAAAAGGAGCGCAGCAACGTAAATTGGGAAAAGAACTTTCCAATCGGCACCAAACCACTTAGCCGCAGCAAACGGAATTAGCGATCCTGAGAGTGAACCGATTGCCTTGATAAATTGTCCGAAGCTCAGGTTTCGTGAATATTTTCCGGGAGCGGAAACATCGCGCATTATTGGATTTCCGGCAACTTGAAGAATTGCAGCGCCAGCGCCAAGAAGCAGAATTGTAATCAGGAAAAGTGCGTAGCTGCTCAGCCCCAAAAGAGGAATGGATAACCCAACCAGTGCGATAACCAAACCGAGCATCAGAACAGTTTTTTTTCCTTTCCGATCCTGAAAAATTCCCATGGGAACCGAAAGGATTCCGAACATTATAAATCCCATGAAGGCAATTAGTTGAGCTTCGAAATTGCTTAACGCAAACTGTTCCTTTGCCAGTCCTACAAATGGACCAACCGCATCGCCAAATCCCATGGCGAGAAATGCGAGGAAAATGGGAAAAGTCTTTTTACCTGACATACTATTTTTGTTTAATGGATGATTCGCGGATAATGAGATCGACAGGCAAAATTACCGTTCGATCCTCTGGTGCAATTCCTTTCTTTTCAATTTGTTTTAGCAGCAAATCAAAAGCTTCCTCACCAATTTTTTCAACTGGTTGATCGATTGCCGAAATGGAAGGTTGGGTGAATTCGAAGTACTGCAGATCGTCAAAACCAATAAGGGCAATATCGTTGGGAATTTCCAACGAAAGTTTGCGTAAACACATCAAACAGTTGGTTGTAAGATTGTTGTTCATAGTAAAGATTGCTTCCGGCATTTCACCTTTCTGGTAAAGTTTCTGCAGATTTTCTTTAACAGATTTTTCGATATTGTTATAAGGAATCTGAATTCTCCACTCGTTGGGAATTTCAATCTTCTTTTCGGCCAGTGCCGAAACAAATCCCATCACCCTCTGGTTAATTGTAGAAATGTGCTCGGGGCTAATGCACATCATAGCTATTTTTGTAAATCCTTGAGAAATAATGTGGCGGGCAGCCAGCTGTGCTCCTCCAAAATTATCGACAGAAACTGTGGGCGATTTTGAGTTCTCAAAAGTTCGGTCGATTAGTACGTGTGGGAAATTGTTTTCTGTGAGTTTGTTGAATTGTTCTGCATTTTCCAGCGATGAAGAAACGATTATACCATCCACTTTACGATCGAGCAGGAGATTGATCTGTTTCTTTTCTTTTTCCTCGCTTTCGTCGGTGCTGCAAATGACAACGCTGTAACCGTGGATCCATGCGTAATCCTCAACTTTTCGCGCGATGCGCGAGTAGAAACGGTTGGAAATATCGGAAACAATTAGTCCAATGGTGTTGGTTTTACCGGTTCGGAAACCGCGTGCTAAAACATTCGGACTATAGTTTAGTTCCTTAATTTTTTTCAAAACCTTCTTCTGTGTTTCAGCGCTGATACCATGTGAATCGCCCTTCCCATTTATCACCAACGAAACCAACGTAACCGATACGCCTAAACTTTTGGCAATATCGGCAATTGAAACCTTCTTAGCCATCTCTTTATATTTATTCTACAAATATAAAAAAATACTAAAACGTTTTAGTTTTTGAGTGAAAAATCTTTAACAATTCACAAATTCACACAAATGTTTTTTTTGAAAACAATGAACACAAATATTCAGTTGGCAGTTGGCAGTTCTCAGTCCACAATCCGTGGTAATCTGCTTAATCAGTTTAATTAGCGTTCCATTTATCACCACGAATGCACGAATGAAAATTCACAAAATCACACAAATTTTTATTGAAAATAATGAACACAAATATTCAGTTGGCAGATGGCAATTATCAGATAACAATCCGTGACAATCTGTTTAATCAGTTTAATCAGCGTTCCATCATTCCAATAAATCATTCTACAATAATTTCGCTGGTAAACAGGAATGCCGGATTTCCTTCGCCGTAGTGTCCAACCGGGCAGTTTCCGATATTATACATGTGTACTCGCACAAACCTCACGTTTTCAATTTTTTCTTTTATTGAGTAAACTTCAATAAAATTTCCTCCTTCGTTGGGAGAAATATTATTTACGGCGGTTCCAATCATTGTAAAAAGTTGGCCGTCGAGCGAGATTTCGAAGGAGACTTTTGTGGGAAGAAAAATCCACGAAACAACATTTTGCAGCGCATCAACCGAAATTGAGTTTACTGTTTTGGCTTCGCCAAGATCGATGGTTGCAACCATGTCTTTCCCCAAAAATCCTTTCCAGTTTCCATCGCTGTAGCTGATGCTTCCCGAAATTCCATCAACAAGTCCGAACTCGCCGCGGGCATCGTATTTTGGACGGTTTTGATACTCCAAGTTAACTTCGCATGCAAATGCTTTGTGGATATTAAAAGTTGAAGTTTGGGTTTCTCCAACCTGATTCTTCCCATCAAAAATTGCTGATTTTATTGTTGTAGTCTTGCATATTTCCAATGGTTTGCTAAATTTCATAGAACTAAAATTCGGTTGACTTCCATCGGTTGTGTATCGAATATCAGGGTTGCTGATTTCTGCGCTCAGATTTATAGAAAGAGATTTTTTTTCGGGATTTATAGTTGGTTCAACGTTAATCTGATACGCACTTTTTGAATAATTAATTCCCAGCTTGCTGTATCGTTCGTACTGTGTCTTCATTCGGTTTGTAAAGCTGTCCCAATTTCTGGATTCTTTTGGCGACCAAACAACCTCTGATAAAGCTGCTAATCGTGGAAAAATCATGTATTCAACATGTTGAGGAGTAAGCATGTATTCGGTCCAAAGATTTGCTTGTGCTCCCAGCACAAATTTGCTCTCATCAGCTGAAAGTTCAGCAGGAATTGGTTCGTACCCGTAAACTTTTTTCAGCGTTGTGTAGCCTCCAATTGCCAGCGGCTCAACAGCCGGATCGCCCTGGTAGTGATCGAAGTAGCAGTGACTTCCGGGAGTCATTATAACATGATTTCCATGTTTTGCTGCTTCAATTCCTCCCTGCTCGCCGCGCCACGACATTACAACCGCGTTGGGAGCAAGCCCGCCTTCAAGAATTTCGTCCCAACCAATGAGCACTCTTCCGTTATGGTTTAAAAACTTTTCAATACGTTTTGTAAAGTAGCTTTGCAGCTCCTGCTCATCTTTAAGTCCTTCGTCCTTAATTCTTTTCTGACATTTTTTGCAGTTCTTCCAGTTGGTTTTATCAGCTTCATCGCCACCAATATGAATATATTTCGATGGGAAAATCTCCATGATTTCGGCTAAAACTCCCTCGATAAATTCGAAAGTCTTTTCGTTTCCTGCGCAAAAAATATGTGTAATTGGCCAAACACCACCTGGAGGAACTCCCAGGTTTTCGCCGGTACACGATAGTTCGGGATATGCAGCCAAAACCGACATTACATGTGCCGGCATTTCAATTTCAGGAATTACCGTGATATTCCGTTGTGCTGCATAGGCAACCACATCTTTCACCTGATCCTGCGTGTAGAAACCGCCGTAAGTTGCATTGGCCGGATCGTTAATCAGCGGTCTGTTATTCCAGTGTAAATTTTCCATATCAACCCGCCACGCACCAACTTCGGTGAGTTTTGGATATTTCTTGATTTCGATTCGCCAGCCCTGATCATCAGTCAAATGCCAATGGAAAGTATTCATTTTATGAATTGCGAGGTAGTCGATTACTTTGTAAATAAACTCGATGGGCATGAAATGACGCGCCACATCAAGATGCATTCCCCGATAGCTGAATCTGGGATAATCGGTAATTTGCAAGCTGGGCAATTCACCATTTGGATTGGCACCAAGAAGTTGGTAAACGGTTTGAATTCCGTAAAGTACACCGGCAGGTGTATTTGCTGAAATCTGAATTTTTTTCGGATTAATATCCAGAAAGTAACCTTCGTCTCCTAAACTGTCAACCTGATTTTCAAGAATTTCAAGATTAATTAAATCTTCATTTTCCAGTAAATTTTGCCTTACAGGCAATTTTATGTTCAACTCTTTGTCCAAGAGTTCGGCTGCGTAGGTTGATAAAAATAGCAAACTAGAATCATTGTAAACTATTGAAGTTTCTGGATTTATCGTAAACTTTCCTTTTGATTTTACCGTTTTTACCGGTTGCGGAATAACGTTTACAGTTTCTATTGTTTTTTCAGAATTGCATCCTTGAAAAAGAAAAACAATTGCTAAAAAGGTTGAAATGAGAAGGATATTTCGCATGATTACTTAATTTTTTTCCAGCCAATTTTTGACATAACATAAATAATTCCAGCTCCTGCAATTGCAGCAACTAGAAGATAAATTGTTCCTTGTAAATATTCCTGGAAGAGGATTTTCCCAAATCCGAATAGAATGAAAAGTACCATGATACATCCGAGGAACCAGTTCAGGAACAGGTAACCGTAACCGGAATCTTTTTCAACTTCAGGATGAAGTTTCGAATACTTTTTCCATCCCCAACCTCCGGGGTGAACCTTGGTGTAAAAATCTTTCAACTTTTCTTCCTTGCAGGGTTTTGTTAGCATGGTAACCGTAAGCCAAACAGCAGTTGACCAGATTACAATTATAATTAGGCAAGTTTCAAAATCGGCAGAAATTGGATCTAAATCGAATCCAAATTTTAAAACCGGAAATATTAGGTAAGGTGCAATCATTGCAGAAATTTCCGACCAGGCATTTATTCTCCACCAAAACCAGCGAAGAATTAGTACCAGTCCAATTCCTGTACTCATGGCAATAACAAATTTCCACGCATCGCTAATTCTGCTGAATTGAGTTGTGACAATCAGAGAGAAAATAATCAGAACGAAAGTTGTGATTCTGGAAACCCTAACGTAATATTTTTCGGATGCATTTGGTTTTAGGAAAGGTTTGAATAAATCGTTCACAATGTATGAAGTTCCCCACACAGTTTGCGAAGCAATGGTTGACATGAATGCTGCGAAAAATGCTGCAAGCAGAAGTCCAACCAATCCGGCTGGCAAATAATCACGAATTACCATAACGTATGCGGCTCCCTTATCGGCCTCGTGCGGATAAAGAACAAGTGTTGCCAGAGCAACAAGAACCCACGGCCACGGACGTAACGCGTAGTGAGCAACCTGAAACCAGAGAGTTGCCAACAACGAATGTTTCTCATCCTTTGCCGACATCATTCTTTGAGCCACGTAACCGCCACCGCCCGGTTCGGCTCCCGGATACCAGCTGGCCCACCATTGTACGCCGAGGTAAGCCACAAACGCCGTGATGCTCATTTTAAGAATTCCGGTTGTTCCTGCGCTTGTATCAACTTTTGAATTGACATCGGGTAAAAAATCAAAAACCCACTTGCTTCCGGCAAGACTTTCCTTTAATCCTGAAATTCCTCCAACTTGCCTAACGGCAACTATTGCAAGAGCAATGCTTCCGGTCATGGCCATTAAAAACTGAATTGAATCGGTAATTGAAACTCCCATGAGTCCTGAAAGCGATGAGTATAGCGCGACAAAAAGGAGCAATGATCCAACAAGAAGTAGGTGAGAGGAGAACTCAATTCCCAGGAACGAAACGGATTCTAAACCTAGAAAAGTAAAATCAGGGAAAATTACCTGAAAGATTTTTACCATGGCAAGGTTTACCCACGCAATTACCACAACGTTCATCACAATTCCAATGTAAACAGCCCTGAATCCTCTGAGGAAGGATGCTTCCTTGCCGGAGTAACGGATTGTTACAAACTCTGCATCGGTAAGGATATTAGCGCGCCGCCATAATCTTGCGAAGAAAAAAACTGTAAGCATTCCGCCCAGCAGCATGTTCCACCAAAGCCAGTTTCCGGCAATACCACGTTGCGCAACAAGTTCAGTTACTGCAAGCGGAGTATCGGCTGCAAAAGTTGTGGCAACCATACTGGTTCCGGCAATATACCAGGGAAGGTTTCGGCCGCTGAGAAAAAAATCGCTGGTGCTTTTTCCAGCTCTTTTAGCAAGATATAAACTAATGCCAATGCTGATAACCAGATAGATAATAATTATTATCCAGTCGATGCTAGAGATAATCATGATGTAGTTTTTGCTTTAGGGTTTAAGTTGTGGGTAAAAGTATAAAAAAAAGGGTGGCTAGTAAGCCACCCTCTTGTTTTCTCTCTTGAGAATTTCTTTCAGAAGTTCAGCCGGATTTTCAAACCTGCTTGCCAGCATCATTGCTGAAATAATGTAGGGTTTGTAACCAGCCTCTTCGTAAGTATTCAAACGATATTTTTCAAAAACATCACCGCTAACTTCACCTTCCTCACACGATACTCCTGAAATATCTGCAGGCAAGCAGTGCATGTAAAGTGCATCCTGGTTTTTGGTGAGCTTCATCATTTTTTCGTTGTACTCCCAGTCCTTATGGTTAGCGTTTTGTGCCAAACATCTCTTTTCTAAATCTTCAAGTCCTTTTTTGTCCCTGTTACGAAGTAACATGGTTCTTTCTTCCATAACCTGATATGGAGCCCAACTCTTTGGATAAACTATATCCGCATTTTTCATGGCAGTTTCCATTGAATTTGAAACATTGAATGTTCCGCCACTCTTTTCTGCGTTATCTCTTGCGATGTTTACAATTTCAGGAATCAATTCGTATCCCTCGGGGTAAGCAAGTTCAACGTTCATTCCAAAACGTGTCATAAGAGCAATAACTCCTTGAGGTACAGAAAGTGGTTTTCCATAGCTTGGTGAGTAAGCCCAGCTCATCACAATTTTCTTTCCCTTCAGATTTTCGAGCGAACCAAAATGGTTGCGAAGATGCAGAAGATCGCTCATTGCCTGGGTTGGATGGTCCATATCGCACTGGAGGTTTACGATTCCCGGACGAACAGGAAGAATTCCTTTTTCAAATCCTTCATCCAACGATGCGCCAACTTCACGCATGTACCGGTTTCCTTCGCCAAGGTACATATCGTCACGAATTCCGATGAAATCGGTTAGGAACGAAATCATCTGTGCGGTTTCCCTAACTGTTTCGCCGTGCGAAACCTGCGATTTTTCTTCGTCCATATCCTGAACAGCTAAACCAAGCAGGTTACAGGCCGATGCGAATGAGAAACGTGTGCGGGTTGATTTATCGCGGAAAATTGATACAGCAAGTCCTGAATCGAAAATTCGTGGTGATATATTTTCAGCACGCATCTCTTTTAGGATATCTGCTATCTCGAGGATAGCCATAAGTTCGCTATCCGTTTTTTCCCACGTGAGCAGGAAATCTTTCTGGTAAAGCTTAGTCTTTAGCTCGCTAAGTAGTTCGATACGTTTTTTTAGCTTCATATTTAGTAGATTTAAATTATTAAGAACGCAGATTTAAAAGATTATACAGATTAACGCAGATTATTTAAAGTTTCAGAAAAAGTCAAATTAAATTATTTTCCTTGAATTTGAAAAAGCGACTCGTTTAAACTGTGCTTTCTTACCAAAGTTAAATAGTAATCCAACTTCGATATTTGTTGCTCTAAGATAATTTAATAGTTGATATTCATGTTCTTCACAAAGAGATTCAGCAGCTTTTAGTTCAATAATAATTTTATCATCAACTACAATATCTGCTTTATAATATCATACCTGCAGACCTTTATAAAACACTTCAATTGGTTCTTGTACTTTGTATGGAATTCCAAAATTTTTGAGTTCTAAAGCAAAAGAATTTTCGTAAACTTTTTCTAAAAAGCCATAGCCTAGAGCGTTGTACACATCGTAGAATATTCCAATTAGAATTTCTGATAATTCTTTATGTTTGAACTCGTTCAAAGGAGTCTTCTTAAAAATTTTATAATCTGCGAAAATCCAGAAATCTGCTTAATCTGTGTTCTATAAATCGTATGCAAATGCAGCATAGAATGCTGATGCAGCAACCAAATCGCTTACGGGAACTTTTTCGTTTGGAGCATGAGCCAACACTTCGTTTCCGGGACCAAATCCAATGGTTGGAACTCCATGCATTCCGTTAATTGCTATGCCGTTGGTTGAAAATGTCCACTTATCAATTTTTGGTGCTTTATTGAATAATCCTTCAAATGATTTTACTCCGGTTTGAACAATGTGCTCTTTCTCCTCGATTTTCCAGGTAGGATAGTATTTCTCCATTCCGTACTTCAATCCGGTGTAGGAAGTTTCTGAGTACTCCAGAACCTCAACTTTTGCATTCATTCCCTTGATAACTTCTTCAACCTCTTTTACTGCTGATTCTTTTGTTTCGCCCCAGGTTAAACGTCTGTCGAGGTGAATTCTGGTATAATCGGCAACTGCACAAAGAGATGGACTGCCAGAAATGATTTCGGAGATAGTAACGCTTCCTTTCCCAAGGAAATCGTCATGCTTAAGTCTGTCATTCAGTTTCTCAATTTCAAGCGCAGCTTTCGATGCCATGTAAATTGCATTCTTTCCACGCTCGGGTGCTGAACCGTGTGAGGAAACTCCGTAGAAATGAACGTGCATTTCCATACGACCTCTGTGACCGCGATAAATATTCAGATTTGTTGGCTCGGTGCTGATAGCAAAATCGGGTTTTAAACCTTCCTCCTCAATGATATATTTCCAGCAAAGTCCATCGCAATCCTCCTCAATTACGCTACCAACAAAGTAGATAGTTAAATCGCGATCGAATCCCATTTCTTTCAGAATTCTTCCTGAAGTAACAAAAGCAGCAGGACCGCCTTTTTGGTCAACGGTTCCACGACCGTGTACAAATCCATCTTTAACTTCTCCGCCAAGTGGATCAAAATCCCAGTTCTCGCGCAGTCCGATATCTACTGTGTCCATATGTCCATCGATGGCAAGAATTCTTTTACCGTTGCCAATTCTACCAATCACGTTTCCCAATCCGTCAATGCGAACCTCATCGAATCCGGCTTCCTCCATCTGGCGTTTCAGCTCCAGCTGAACATCCTTCTCACCAAGGCTAAGCGATTTAATTTGGATTAGCTTCGACAGGTTGTTGGCGGTATAATCGCTGTACTTTTCTGCCAGCTCGTTTATTTTTCCGTAAATGCTTTCCATTTTTATAAATTTTGAGTGTATAATACTTCATATCGAACCTTGGGCTCAATACAAAAAATGCGTAATTCAATTTACATCAATAACTTAGGTGTAAAAAAATGTAGAAATAGGAATGCTAAGGTATGAAAAAACGTAATCCAATACAATGAGCGCTAGCTAAATTGTTCCAATTTTTAGTTTTAAGAACAAAATATTTTAATTTGGCTCAAAAAATTAGAGAATTCAACACTATTCTTTTTACTTTGGAGTTTTATTACTGAAATTTTTTCTGGATGAGGTTTGTTAAATACTTTATACTACTCTTTATTTTTATTGTTGGAATAAATTCCGCATCGGGACAAAACCGTCAGCGGGGAGGAGTTCCGTACGGGATTATTTATCCTGAGATAAGTTCATCGATAAGTTGCAGTGAGTTTACACCAAACTCTGAAGAGTTTAAAAATGAAATATCCGAAGGTGCAAACCGAGGGAAGGATGGAATACCAATGCGAATGGGCTTTTCAGTTCCTGCTGAAGTAAGAATCGACCAGGATTATACCTTTAATATAGAAGGCGATCGAGTGGTTTGGCAGCACCGAATAATTTCGGAAGGAGCGCTGGCGCTGGGTTTAGTTTTTGAAAATTTCATAATTCCGGATTACGGGAAACTTTTTATCTACTCGCCCGATGGCCAAGAAATTCTTGGATACTACGATTCTGAAAGCAGTGTTTTTAGTAAACCATTTGTGACAAATTTTATCAGTGGCGACGAGGTAATCGTCGAATATTCAGAGAAAGCCAGCAAGCAGCAGTTTGCATCAGGTGCAAGAATTTCAATCAGCGAGGTAATTCATCTTTTCCGTGGGGTAAGCCGATTGTCAAAGGGATTGGGCGATAGCCAGTGGTGCCAGGTAAATGTAAACTGCCCCGAGGGGGCAAGTTGGCAAAGCCAGAAGCGTGGCGTTGCTAAAATGCTTTTCAAAAAGGGAAGTTCGTGGTACAACTGTACGGGAACTTTAGTGAACAATACCAACGAGGACGGGAAACTTTACTTTCTTACTGCCGATCATTGCGGAGGCGATGCAACCGAGGAGGAACGTTCGCTTTGGCAGTTCTACTTTCAGTTTGAGCGCCCGGGATGCAGCAACGATGAGGATCCGGTAAATTCAGATTTTGTTCAGGGATGCTCGCTCGTTTCCCATGCCCCGTTAAGCGGAGGTTCCGATTTTCAGCTGGTGGAAATTTCTTCTCCGGTTTCCCGAAGTAGCTTGCCGTACTTCAACGGTTGGGATATTTCCGGCGTTGCCAGCAAGGAGGGCGTTAGCATTCATCATCCCAACGGTGATGTGAAGAAAATTTCAACCTTTACCCGAACGCTCACGACAACCACTCCAAATGTAGGAGGAAGTATTATGGCTGTGAACTCGGCTTGGCGGGTTTACTGGGATGAAACCGAAACGAATTTTGGCGTAACCGAACCCGGTTCATCGGGTGCTCCACTTTTCGATACTTGCGGGCTAATTATTGGCACCCTTGCCGGAGGAAACTCTTCATGCTCAAATCCTTCGGAAACCGATTTCTATGGAAAATTCAGCTACCACTGGGATTCGAACGGTGAGGAGAATGACCAGCAGTTGAGTCATTGGTTAAATCCCGATGGGGTTGAGATTACTGCATTGAATGGTTTCGATCCTTTGGTTCCCAAAAATCTTTCTGCTGTAGTTGAGCAGAAGGTGGTTACCCTATCGTGGGAAGAACCACTATTCATCGATGGACTTTCGGGATACAAAGTTTTTTCGAATGACGAGGAGATTGCGCAGCTTTCTTCTGCTGAACTTTCGTACCAAATCGATTACAGCAGTAAGGCTGATTACTATTACTACGTTACTGCGGTTTACTCTTCGCCCGATTACGAGTCGGATGCTTCAAACAAAGTTTTTGCGAGCATCGATACTGATTCCCATACAATTCTGGGAACTGAAAAACGCGTGAAAATTTATCCAAATCCAGCAAAGGATCAGGTTGTTGTTGAGTCGGATATTCCTATGAACTCGATTGCAATTCTATCTGTGAGTGGAGTTGAAATTGAAAATCGGAAGAATCCGGAAGGTTCATTGCAGGTAATTTTTACGTTAAATATTCCCAATGGAGTTTACTTTGTAAACATTATTCTGATTGACGGTGGGAGGGAAGTTCTGAAGTTGGTTGTGAGTCACTAGCAAAAAAAAAACTGCGATCCGGATGAACGAATCGCAGCTTTTAAAACCTAGTGGTTGGCTAATCAAGGTTCGCGCTTCCGTACTTAACGGTAACGCTCACTTTAGTTTTTGTATTCTCGTTGGAACCTACTATTCCGTTAACACTTACCTTGCTGTTGTTTTCTATCCGGCTAACTTTGGCCTGCGAGTTGTACGATAGCCCGCCATACGAAGCTGTAGCATCAATTTGGTACGATACCGAAGCTGGGATTGGAGCGCTCAGGCTGGCGTAGCTTCCTCTGTAAACAAGCTCCTGAAGGGTAGGGGCAACTTCCTGAACCTTAACATCGCCGTAGCGGGTTGTAATGCTCAGTTTTTTCCCAATTTTCCCAATCTTGTAGGTTGTGTAACCGCTCTCGCCAACAATGTTGGATATGTTTCCAATGTTAATTCCATCGTACTTCGACTCAACAACCAGCGAGCTGGCATTGTCAACCGAAATTTTTGAGTACTTGCTAATTAGAACTAAGGCTTTGCCATTTGTAATGCTCAGGTTGGCGTATTTAATATCGAGTTTCATCCAGTCAACCTCTTCAATTGAAGCATCGCCATACCCAAGTGTAAGTGAGCTAAGAGGCTCCTCGCTTCCGCGGAATATTCGGTTTGCCTTTAGGTTTCCGTACTTTATTTTTATATCGGCGTGTCCGGTTATCTCGTTAATGAAAGCGTCACCAAACTTATTGTACAGGTCGAGGTTTAAATCCTTGGGCATTTTTACGTTGTAGTCAATGCTGAACTCCTTGGATGATGAGCTGAAGTTGAAACCGCTAGAAATTCTGAAGGCTTTTTCGTCGATTTCGGTAACTGCTTTAATTTCATCACCAACTTTTTCAATTGTAACGTTGATCGCATCCAACATTTTTTGTGCTTTGTCGGCATTGTTATGCTCAACGGTAACCTCAACAGTTATTGAAACTGCATTTTTATCCCAGTTCTCAATGTTCACCTGGCCAAACCGATTTTCGATTGTAACCTGGTTTCCCTTTTCGGTGCTAAATTCTTTGTTGTAAGTTTTATTCAACTTCTCAGCATTAGCATCAGTACTTGTTAATGGGATTGTGATTAACAGTACTCCGAGGGCTAGTAGGATATTTCTGAAAGTTCTCATTGTATTATGGTTTTATTATTTTTCTACTTACTATGGTTAACATTCTCTAGCTTGTCAATTATTTGCTCCATTACATCGAGCTTGGTTTGGTAGTGTAGCACCAGAACGTGCACAGCCCGTGCTTTTGATGGAGAGGAGGATATTTCTGCCAAAACATTATCGTATCCTTGATTGAGATCGATAAGTGTTTGAGCGATTTCCTGATTTTGTACTTGATTTGAGTTCATCATCAGCATGTTAATAACCTCCTGTTTTTTGCTTACCTGAGTTTTGTAGTACTCATCAACGTTCACCATTTCGGGTGTAAGGCTTTGCGATGAGTAGGAGTTGTTGTTTAACATTTCAATTCCGCTGTAGCTAAGCAGTAAACTCAGGCTGGCTGTAACAATAATTCCTGCTATTGCAGCTGCGCTGGCAACCAGAAGTAGGTTCGGTTTTCTATCGCTCTGTCGATTTTCGAGCTTACTTCTAAACCTTTCAAAGTGACCCGGCGAAGGTTCCTCTGTGTTGAAGTCCCCACGTTGCGTGCTAAAAAAGTTCTCTAGCTTATCCATGGTCGTTATTTTTTTGTGTTTAGTAATTCAATTAGTCGCTTTTTGGCTCTTGCCAGCTGAGAACGCGAGGTTGATGCGCTTATGCTAAGCATGTTAGCAACCTCATCGTGCGAGTAGCCTTCAACAAGCACCAGGTTGATTATGAGTTTGTAGCCATCGGGTAACTTTTGGATGGCTTCTCGCAGTTGCTCAACCGATTCAGGTACAAAATCGTCATTGCTCTCTTCCTGCTGGTTTTGTAGCCCAATCACCTCGTCAATTGGAACGGAAAGTAGCCTCTTCTTTTTCAGAAAATCGAGGGAAGAGTTAACTACTATGCGTTTTAACCAGGCTCCAAAACTTACTTCATTCTTGTAAGTACCAATCTTTTCAAACGCTTTAAAGAACGATTCTTGCATAATGTCTTCGGCTTCGGTTGTGTCGTTCACAATTCGCAGGCATGTGTTGTACATTGCCTTGTAGTAAAGCTTGTAAATTTCGAACTGTGCCAGGCTATCACCCTCTCTGCAGCGATTGATAAGTGCCTGATGAACGTTCACATACTTGCCTTCAACCTTCATACATTTGCTTTAATGACGTTATAAAGATTTTTTTTGCTGCATCGAGCAGCAATTTTTTTCAAATTTAGTAGAAAAAGGGAAAAATAATGAACGCTGGATGTTTTAACTTTTTCAAAATACAAATTTCTGATTACCGACCACCGACCACCGACCACCGACCACCGACCACCGATTACCGATTACCAATCAATCCTCAAAAAACTTCCCCTGCCATGTATCCCTTTCGGCCATTAGTCCCTCGAATTTATTGAGGAGCTGATCGGTACGAAGCTTTTCCCATTTGGGTGCAATAAGCGTTCGAGGCGATGCTTCGCCTGTAATGCGTTCAACAACAAACTTTGGGTTCAGGCGCTCAATAATTTTTACCATCAAATCGAGATACCCATCAACATCGTAGAACTTAAAAGTATCGGGGTTGTTCTGGTAATCGATTTCCATTCGGGTATTTCGCACAATTTGTAGCTGATGAAATTTTATGGTGTTTATTTTTAGCTTGTTTATGGTTTTTACCTGATCGATTAGGTACTCGGAATTTTCGCCGGGTAATCCTAGTATAAAGTGCGCACCCACGTTTATGCCTCGCTTGGAGGTTTGCTCAATTGCCCAAACCGATTTTTCGAAGTCGTGTCCTCGGTTGATGTTAAGTAACGTTTGGTTTGAGCACGATTCAACGCCGTATTCCACCGAAACGTAAAACTTTTTGGCGAGCTCGCCAAAGTAATCGAGCTTTGCTTCATCCACGCAATCGGGGCGGGTTCCAACCACAATTCCAATAACCTTCGGGTGTTCAAGCGCTTGGTTGTAAATTGATTTTAGGTAGTCTAAGTCGGCATATGTATTGGAGTACGCTTGAAAGTAAGCCAGAAATTTATCGGCCCTGCGGTAGCGAACCGTGTGGAACTCAATGCCCTCGTTAAGCTGCTTAATTATTGGTTTTTGTGGGTTACAGTAGCTGGGGTTGAATGAATCGTTGTTGCAGTACGTGCAACCGCCCGTTCCTACTGTGCCATCGCGGTTTGGGCATGTAAACCCCGCATCGAGGGTAAGCTTTTGAACCCTGCCCCCGAATACTCGTTTTATGTATCGCGAGTAGCTGTTGAATCGCCTTGTATCGCCCCAGGGAAAAACCATCTTTGAATTTTTCTTTTTAATGAGAGTCACACTTCGATATACACAGTGTGACAGTTTCGTTGATAATGCAACATCTGCTTACTCAAACTTAATTGTTTTATCAGGACTAATTCTTGAAACCACCATTGATGGAACAATGAGCATTAGCAGGGTTACTGTAAACGTAGCAATGTTAAGTAAAATAACATGCAGCAACTTCAAGTTTATTGGAACAGTTGACAGGTAGTAGTTTGCCTCATCGAGTTTAATGATACCATATTTCATTTGAATAAATGCGAGGGCAATTCCTATTACATTTCCCCAGAGTAAGCCCCTGCTTACAATGTAGCCCGACTGGATTAAAAATATTTTGCGTATCAGTCCGTTTTCCGCACCAAGTGCTTTCAGAACTCCAATCATGTTGGTTCGCTCCAGGATAATTATAAGCAGCCCCGAAATCATGTTGAAACCTGCTACAGCAAGCATTAGTACTAGCAGCACAATTACGTTAAGGTCCTGCAATCCCAGCCAATCAAAAATTTGCGGGTACTTATCAATTATGCTTTGAACCATTAGCCTCGAACCGTCCTGCAGGAATGTGAAAACAACTTTATCCTCCACGTCGTACTTTAGGCTGGTAATTTGGTTGAAATCATCAATAAAAATTTCAAAGCCGGTTACCTGATCGGAATCCCAGCCGTTAAGTCGCTGTATATGGCGCATGTCGGCAAAAACAAACATCTTATCGAATTCGGCCATCTGGGAATCGAAGATTCCGGTTACTGTGAAACGCCGAACCCTAGGAGGTTCCTGTACAAAGAACATGTCGAACGTATCGCCAACCTTAAGTTTCAGAAGAAGCGAGATGGTTTTTGAAATTACCGCACCATTCGAGGTGGTGGAGTCGTTTAGCTGTAGTAAAGTTCCGTCAACCAAATTCTTTTCGAAGAAGCTCCAGTCGAAGTCGAAGCCAACTCCTTTCAGTACAATACCCTGAATGTCTGTGTTGGTCTTAATAATTCCGGGTTTTACAGCAAAAACCTGAATGTGCTTAATTCCCTTCATGCTTTTTAGCTCAGGTAGGAATTCCTGATTTTTGCTTATGGGGTTCGTTTCGAACGAGAGGTTCCGGTCGAGGTTCACAATTTGAAGATGGCTTCCAAAGCCAATAGTCTTTTCACCAATCTCTTTTTTAAACCCTGTGACTACTGAAACTGAAATAATCATTACAGCCAGGCTAAGGGCAACGGCAATGGTTGCTATTGTTATGAAGGGGCGGGAAAGGTTGCTCTTTTGCTCCTTGCCACTAACCAAACGTTGCGCTATGAAATGCTCGAGTTTCAATTTATATGGTTTTTCAAAGTTGGGTTAAACATTACATTATTGTATGAAACCTTTACTACTTTCTGCCAAAATCTGCAGGAATTTCACCCCAGCATTGGGTTTCCCATTTTAGTATTGGGTTGCTCCAGGTATTTGTTTTCAACCATTTTTCGGCACGTTCAATTAGTTCGAAAAGAATGGCATTCCGAGCGGTTAATTCCAATTTTGTGTTGGCTTTCCTTTTCCTAACCCAGCTAATAGCCGTCATGGAGTCGGTGTAAACTGGGAGGTTACTATTCTTCTTTTTAAGTAAAGCCAATCCGTGAACAATGGCGAGAAACTCGCCAATGTTATTTGTTCCGTCGAAGTAGGGGCCTTGGCGAAATATTTCTTTGCCCGTAAGGGTGTCAACTCCGCGGTACTCCATATCGCCCGTGGCGGTATTCCAGGCAGCATCAACCGAAAGCGATGGAACTATAGGCTTTGGTTGGTTCTCTTTCAGCCCTGTAAGCTGAATTTCCAGCGAAACGGGTTTGCCAGCAAAGTCAGCGTAGTTTCCTTTTAATGCTTCCTCGGCAGCAGCTTTGCTTGGAAACGATTTGTATTTCGCATTGGGAAACCCTTTGATTTGCCTTTGGCACTCATCCCAGCTTTCGTAAATTCCGGGTTCAACTCCCTCCCATACTACGTAGTACTTTGCTTTAGCCATTCCGGTTTACGTTAAATCTTTTTTAGCAACCATTCTTATTACCACTGCGCTTCCCTTGTGCATAATACCCTCGTTGAGTGTAATTTCTTCGCGGCTCAAAGATAGTATAGATAGTGAACTAAAAGAACTTTCAAGTTCATTTATGGTAGGAAAAAGATCGGGATTTTTTGGTCCTCCAGAAAACCTGCCAAGCTGGTCGGGGTGGTAGCATTCAATAATGATGGTACCGTTCTGGTTTAGGAGCGATACCATTTTACTGTGTGCATCCTTTCGTTGGGCTGAAGGCAAATGCAAGTAAACTAAACCAATGGCATCAAATTTTATTTTTGAGTTGAAACCCTGAATGTCGCTACAAAAAAAATGAATATTTACGTTGTTTTTTTTAAACAGTTTATTCGCTTTATTAACAGCCACTTCGCTGAAGTCAAAGGCGGTAACTTCCCATCCATTCTTAGCAGCCCATAATGCATTTCTACCCTCACCCTCGCCAGGCAGCAGCAGTTTTGCGGGCGTTAGCTTGCTTAGCTCCTTTTTGAGGAAACTATTCGGTTCAATTCCATAAATTAGCTCGGGATTACTATACCTGCTGTTCCACTCATCGCTGTTGTTCATTGTTCATCTGTAAAGTCAGTGTACAAAAGGTATTTCTTTCTAACTCTTTTAAACTCGCTAATATCCTTCTTCCATGTTTCGCGGATTGTTTCTGAATCCTGCCCCTCAATTATTTGCCTTTTCAAAATTTCGTTTCCGGCAAGAAGGTTGAAGTAGCTGTTGAAAAATTCATTCTTCCGGGGGTATAATTGATAAGCGTATATAAGCCAATCTAAATTTATAGATTTTCGATTGTAGAAATAGTCAACGGTGTAGTCCCTTAAATCTAATCCATTGCATCTTTCACCAAGTGAAGGTGGGTTAGCGCTCATGCCCAATCTGCTTTCTGGAGTGAAAAAGAACTCAGTTTGAGGAAAATTTGGAGAACCGAATACTTGGAAAGGGAAATCGGTTCCACGCCCTATGCTTACTACTGTGCCTTCGAAAAAACCTAGCGATGGGTATAGGTAAATGGATGTTTGATTGGGAAGATTAGGAGAGGGTTTTACAGGTAGTAAGTAGGTCGAATCATGAGTGTAGTTTTTGCATGTTACCACACGTAAATCGCATTTTACATTATTGTTAAGCCATCCTTCACCGTTTATCATTTGAGCAAATTCACCAATTGTCATCCCATGTACCAGTGGTACCGGGTGCATCCCTACAAAGGAACGAAAGTTAGTGTCGAGTATTGGTCCATCAATATACCAGCCGTTTGGATTTGGTCGGTCGAGTACCAGTATGGGTATGCCATTTTCTGCACAAGCTTCCATTACGTAATGCATGGTTGAGATGTATGTGTAGAACCGTACACCTACATCCTGCATATCAAAAACAATGATATCTATGCCTTCTAAATCAGTTTTGGCAGGTTTTTTATGGCTTCCATAGAGCGAGATAACAGGGAGTTTTGATATATTATCAATTTGGTTATCAATTAATTCACCAGCCTCAACTTCTCCTCTGAAACCATGTTCTGGACTGAAAATTTTCTGAATTTGTATGTTATGAGAAAGGAGCGTGTCAACCAAGTGGGTTTCATTTACAAGCGATGTGTGGTTAGAAACTATTCCAATATTTTTGCTTTCAATGAAAGGCAGATATTCGTTTAGCTGTTCACTGCCAGTAATAATCTTTTCGTTTTCATTTGAGGTATCCTGTGAATAGCTACAAGTGGAAAAAAGCAAACATAGGAGTATAAAATATAATTGCATATTGAATATATGTGTGTTTAGCATACGAAGATATAAAAAGAATGGATAACAATATTATATTACGATTGATTATTAATAAGGATAGGAATGTTCCTTTTTGAATATATTGTTAAAATACAATAAAATATTGCTTAATGGTATGTTAATATTTAAATCAAAAAGGGTTCAAATATGGCCGATAAATGTTAAAAATACTTGTTTATTAAAAAAGTGATACTATTTTTGCAAATGTTAAGTTCTGTTAAGGGCTTAACACAAATTTGAATTTATGGGGAATAGTCCCCTAAGTTACCTAAACCTCAATAATTATTAACTCTAAATTCTGTTCTATGAAAAAACTAACAGTCTTACTTGGTTTAATGGCATTCCTGAGCATTCAGGTTGTCCTCGGCCAAACAAGGCAGATTACTGGAACGGTTACATCCGCTGAGGATGGTTTACCTATTCCTGGAGTGTCTGTATTAGTTAATGAAACAACAATCGGTGCAGCTACTGATGTAGATGGTAAGTACTCGATTAATGTTCCACCCACAGGTACTATCCTAAAGTTTAGTTTCGTTGGGATGTTAACCCAGGAAATTGAAATTGGTGATAAAACTGTGATTGACGTAGTTATGCAGCTTGATGCTACCGAACTTGAGGAAGTTATTGTAGTGGCCTATGGAACCACAACAAGAAGTTCTTTCACTGGTTCTGCTGGCGTTGTTAAAGCTGAAGAATTACAGAAAAGACAAGTTTCTAACATTACCAAGGCTTTGTCAGGTCAAGTGGCTGGTGTACAAATCACTAGCTCTAACGGACAGCCTGGAACGGAAGCTACAGTTCGAATCAGGGGTATCGGTTCAATGAACGCTAGCAATACTCCTCTTTATGTTGTTGATGGTGTGCCATTCGATGGTAACATCTCAGCGATTAACCCTTCGGACATTGAAACTATGACAGTACTGAAGGATGCTGCTGCTAATGCTCTTTATGGCGCACGTGGTGCTAACGGTGTTATCCTTATCACAACCAAAAAAGCAAAAGGAAAAGATGCCATCATTACTGTAGATTCAAAATGGGGTAATAACTCCAGAGCGGTTCCTAACTATGATGTTATGACCGATCCTGCGATGTATTACGAGTACTTCTACAAGGGACTCTACAATTCAAGAGCTTACAATGGTCAAACCCCAGAGCAATCTTATGCTTATGCTGATGCTCAACTTTTCAGCCTTCTTGGATACCAGGTTTACACCATTCCTGAAGGACAGAGGTTTATTGGTGAGGATTTTAAACTAAACCCCAACGCAACATTAGGTTTTTCCGATGGTGAATATTACTACACACCCGATGACTGGTATAAAGAAATTTTCTTTTCTCAAAACATGCGTCAGGAGTACAATGTTTCAGTATCAGGTACATCCGACCGCTTTAACTACTACTTCTCAGGTGGTTATCTTGATGATACCGGTATCGTATCAGGTTCTGGTTTCGACAGGTACACAGGTCGTTCAAACCTTGACTACCAAGCGAAAGATTGGTTAAGGGTTGGTGCAAACATTGGTTACTCGTACTACAACATTCAGGCACCAGGTAACCAAACCAGTTGGGGTTCATCCGGAAACCTATTCTACGTTGTAAACCACATTGCACCAATTTACCCAATTTATGTTCGTAACGCCGATGGCTCAATTAAGGTTGATGACCGTGGTATTACCGTTTATGACTTTGGAACCCTGGCTTCAACCAACAGAATTCGTGGTTTCATGTCAATGTCAAACCCCGCAATCACCTTAAAACTTGATAAGTATAACTCATTCAACGATGAGCTAAACAGCAAGTGGTATGCAATCTTTACTCCTATTGAAGGTCTTACTGTTACCGCAAACATTGGTTCAAACGTGCTTAACCGTAGACGTAACAACCTGTATAACCAGTTTTACGGTGGCAGTGTTACTTCACAGGGAGGTGCTTATGTTGAACACTACCGTCAGTTCTCCGTTATTCAGCAGTACTTTATTAACTATAAGAAAACCTTTGCTGATGTTCATAACGTAGATCTTTTTGTAGGTTACGAAGGTTACCAGCTAAAAATGCAGGACATTAGTGGATACAATGAAATGCTTTACAACCCATTCGTAGGTGAACTTAACAATGCGCTTCAAACACCTTCAAACAGGCCAGAGTCATATACTCACAGCTACGCTGTTGAAGGTTACCTATCACGCTTACAGTACGATTATGATGGAAAGTATTTTGTTGGTGCATCATATAGGCGCGATGCTTCATCACGTTTCCATCCCGATAACAGGTGGGGTAACTTTGGTAGCTTCAGCTTAGCTTGGTTGATGAATAAGGAGGAGTTCATGAGCGGGATAGATTGGCTTGATATGTTAAAAGTTAAAGCTAGTATTGGTTCGGTAGGTAATGATAACCTTGGATCTTCTAGTTATTACTACTACGCTTACCTCGATCAATTTACAGTAACTAACAATGATGGCGATTTTGCTGTAGCATTCGCTTACAAAGGTAATCCCGATATTACTTGGGAAACCAGTACCTCAATGAACGCTGGTTTCGATTTTGAGCTTTTCAAAAGCAGGTTAAACGGTACCATTGAGTATTTCTTCAGAAATACTTCAGACCAGCTATACCACCTACCTGTACCTAACTCACTTGGTTACACATCAATACCAATGAACATTGGTGATGTTGTGAACAAAGGTGTTGAAGTTGACTTGAATGGCGTTGTTTTCCAGAACGATAGAATTACCTGGCAGGCAAACATTAATGCTACCACTTATAAGAATGAGATTACCGCTCTTCACGAGAGTATTGAAGAAGAAGGCGTTAAGTACTCAAATAGCATTATTGAAATTGGCGGATCGCTATATGATATTTATATGCGCGAGTATGCTGGTGTTGACCCTGAAACAGGAAGAGCACTTTACTATGTTGATCCAGATAATGATGATTACACTACTACTGATGTTTGGGGCGATGCAAATCAAGCTCGTTTAGGTTGTAGTTTGCCAAAAGTATACGGAGGTTTTGGAACATCAGTTAATGGCTTTGGCTTAGACTTTTCTGTACAGTTTGCTTACCAGCTGGGTGGTAGTGTATATGATGGTTCATACGAGGCCTTAATGCACAATGGCGACAACATTGGTCACAACTGGCACATGGACATTCAAAATGCATGGACTCCAGAGAATACTAGTACCGATGTACCACGCCTTAGCTATTCAGATGATTCATACCAGAAATCTTCTTCACGTTTTGTGGTAAGTAGCGATTACCTATCTCTTAATAGCATAGTTTTAGGATACACCTTCCCTTCAAAATTCTTTAAGAATACAGGTATTTCCTCACTTAGAGTATATGCTGTAGGGGATAATCTTGCACTTCTTTCTACTCGTAAAGGTTTCGACCCTCGTCAGTACTTAGGTGGTGGTAGTTCAACCGGTTCGGGTAGCTTCTCTTACTCAGCATTAAAAACCATTTCTGCTGGTGTAACCCTAACCTTCTAATCTTAAAATTATGAACATTATGAAAACAAATAAAAAATTGCTGCTCTTAGCATTGGGCGCATTTACTTTTAACTTTTATTCCTGTACCGAGTTAGATACACAACCAGAAAGTGGTATTTTTACTTCTGAACAAAAGCAGGATATCGTTGAGTCAATTCCCGATAGGATTGCTGCCGATATTGCTGGTATGTATTCTATTCTTGGAAAACAGTACGCAGTGTATGGTAGTGACGCAGGACGTCATGATGATTTTGGGTACCCCTCAATGTGTATCTCATGGGAAGCAAACGGACCTGATTTTATTACCGATGAGAGCAACTACAACTGGTATTCAACTTGTAGCGCATACGAGGATAGAACCTACACTTACGCTAACCCTAATATGCGTTGGAGCCTATTCTATAAGCAGATGAAACTTGCTAACGATGTGCTTGCTTCAATCCCTGTTGATACCGAAAACCAAACTTTGAAGTATTATATGGGGCAAGCCTACGCAATTAGAGCGTTCGATTATCTTAACCTTGTTCCTTACTTTCAGTTTAAGTACAAAGGCAATGAGGATCAACCATCAGTACCAATTGTAACATGGGATATGACTGGTGATGTATCTTCAAACCCCAGAGCTCCACAAACTGAGGTTTACGAGTTAATTATTTCTGATTTAACAAAAGCTATTGAATTACTTGATGGTTACACTCGTACATCGAAGGGGCAAATTGACCAGCAAGTTGCCTATGGACTTCGTGCTCGCGCAAACCTTTATATGGAGAACTGGGCACAAGCTGCCAGCGATGCTGATATGGCAATGGTTGGTTATACACCTTACTCACGTGATGACGTTTCGAAACCTACTTTTATAACAGCTACAGATCCAAACTGGATTTGGGCTATTATGATAGACCCATCTAACGTACCTGATAACCTCCCTACCTGGCCATCAAAATTAGGCTCATTTACTGGATATGGTTATACAACAGCTGTACAATGTTACAAAACAATTAACAACTTGCTCTGGAATCTTATCCCAACTACCGATGTTAGAAAAGGATGGTGGGTTGACGAAAACCTTGAATCACCAAACTTAGCTACTGTTACTTGGGGCGATTTTACTGGCAATGAGATTCCTACTTCTGGAGTTGACGGTATTGCTACCTGGTTACCTTATACTCAACTTAAATTTGGACAATATGGTGGTCCTGGTAGTACCATTAACGCAGGCGACTGGTGTTTAATGCGTGCTGAAGAAATGATTCTCATTAAAGCTGAAGCAACTGGAAAAAGCAATGAGGCTCAGGGTAAAACAATTCTTCAAGAGTTTGTTTCAAACTATAGAGACCCAAGTTACGATGTTAATGCTTCAACCCGTGCATTTCAGGATGAGGTTTGGTTCCATCGTCGTATAGAACTATGGGGTGAAGGTTTTGCCATGTCTGATATCATGCGTTTAGGTAAGAATGTGGTTCGTTTTAGCCCATCAAAACCATCTAGTGTACCTCTTATTTATATGTTTAACTTAACTTCAAATGATGGATGGTTATTAAACCGTATTCCTCAAGCAGAGGTTAACACAAATGCAGGTATTATTCAGAACGATGGTGGAACATTACCTGTTCCTGAGCAAAACCCAGACCTAAAGGATGGTGTAACCGATTAATTTAAAAATGTTTAATTCATAAGACCTATATGCTTAAAGCATAATATTGTAAGAAGTAACATAGGTTTGAATTATTCAAAATATACAGAAGGAAGGGGGAGCAGTTTTGCTCCCCCTTCTGACTTTTTATAGCCTTTATGTTTAGTTGGAGAGTTTTACATAGCTTGTTGTTCTGTAGATAATGAATAACCTCAATAATTGAGAGGAGTTGGAATTATTTATTGAATACGTTTCAAGAAGTTATACTTCTAAGTTGGTGGAAACGAATATAGTATTCCTTCTTATGAATAGTAGCATTTGAATTCTAAATTATTTTCATTTCTCAAATAACATACTTGTTATAATTGAGTTCAGCAATAGGATTGTTCTTAAGAGGGTAGAATAGGTAATTTAACGTGAGTTCGAACTAAGAAATTGCATTTTTCGGGTTGCTGTCATAGCGCAATCTCTTCAAAAACCTTAGTAACATAACAAGAGGTACAAAACAGAACCTTATTACCTTATTAATCAGCAATTAAAATTTGCTCTTACATCAAACTCAAGTTGAAAAAATGATAAATACATCATACTTTTTCCCATTATTTCAAAAAGAAAAAACTTAATACCAAACAAATTATTAGGTATTAAGTTTTTATGTTTGTTTTTTAGGAGGTTGCGTTACTTAACAACAGCTATTTTGGCGGTATAAATATTACTATTGGCAGTTTGTATAGAAATGATATATATTCCCTTATTCAAATCATTCACACTAACTGAAAATTTTTCGTTGTTCACGTCCGATATCGTTTTAACAATCCTTCCAGAGATATCAGAAAATTTGATTTCTCTGATATTTTCAAAACACTGAATGTAAAGTATATCCGATGTTGGATTGGGATATATGTTTACGCTTAATTCCTTGCTAATTGGTTTTGTGCTAGTTGGCATACCCCAAACATCATTAATAGTTCTGTTGGTTAGTATGTTAACTGTTCTGTATTCGGTTTCGAGCCATTCACCGAATTCGGAAGTAGGTTCATCCTTAACAACAAAGTATTTATAATCAAGAAAACCTTCATGGTTTAGGGTATAACTATATATCCACTCATCGGGTAAGGTAATTTCTCCTGAAACTTCAACATCATCTAACATGAGCATTTGAGCATCCTGTGATACGTATCTGATTGCAAAGTAAAAGGGTTGATTCAAATATTCGCTTAAATCGAATTCAAACATTGTCCAGCTATCGGGAACCTCAACATAGTCGCCATTGGAGATAACCGAAAAGCTTGATAACTCAGGGTCAGATGTTGAAACCAGCACCTGAATTCGTTCTGCCCCATAGGCATCACTGATAGATTTTGCCCAAAAACTTAACTTGCTGGTTTGTGTTCCTATAAGTTGAGGTGAGATAAGCCATTTATCATCATTAGGTTCAATTGATTGCACAGCAATCAAATATTTTTCTCCTGAATACGCAGGGTAACTGTCAGTAATTGAAGGGTTTGTAGAATCGGGGTTGAATACCATAAAAGAGAAGGGTGAGCCCTCATCGGTAAAGTCGAAACCATCGAAATACCATGTATCAGTGCTGTCGTTTGCAATTGCAGTAGTCCAGGGGGAAATATCCTGAGTGAATTCAGCATAGTTTTCCCATGATTCAAAAAGGGTGGTTGGCAGCTCTCCCTCTTCAGGGTCTTCAAGTCTAAGCTGCATTTCATAATTTTCTACGGAGCCGGGTATCGCCCAATCATTCATACTTCCGCTGATGAATACCTTATGATTTCTGGGGTCGAAGGTTTCACCTGGGTCACCAAAGATTGCGTTGGTCATATCTAGATTAAAGTTTACCGTAAAACCCTCGATTACATATTCTTCAATAACAATCTGGATGTTCCAGTCACCGTTAACCTGGTAGGTGGATAGGGTTGTCCAATCGTTATCTCCAATCCTCACAATGTTTCCGTACCCTTCAGCGTTTGTGAGGGTGTCGGTACCGGCAGGTTTAACTCCAGCGTCCGATTCAAAAGTAACCCCTACCCAGAGCTCCTTTGAACTATCGATTGTATAAGGATTCTCTAGTGTTATCTCGTTCCAACTTTCGGGTTGGGGTACGTACGAAAAACTCACTTTTTCATTTAAACTATTCTGGTTGTTTCCCTGCCATATTTTTATGGTTGCAGATGATGGTGATTGGTTAAAGAAAATGTCGATTCTTTTTAGTAGGTATGATTGGTAAAATGCTAACGTATCGGTATTAAAGCGAATGGCAGCTGTGAAGGCACCGCCTGCGGTTAACCCAACAGAGTTGTAAAAAACACTATCGTCCCAGCAAAGGCGAACTTCATCTTTAGCATCGTGGTTATTATTAGTAACTTTTCCCTTTGAAATATTTGAATATAATGTGGATTCTTGCGATTTTACATTTACAGCAGATGCAAAAAGCAAACATAATAACGAACAATTTAACACTAATTTTGCCTTGAATATCATTTCTTTGTCTATTATTGGTTTACGTAGAAAAAACACCGCAAGATAGGAATAATCTGCGTAAGGAAAGTGGATGTTTGAAAATTTGAATATTAAAAAATCTAAAAAAAAAGAACCGTGGAAACTCCACGGTTCTTTTTTTAGTTAAGAAATACATTATTATTTAACAACAAATTTCTTGTTGGCAATACCCTCGTTGGTAACCACCTGGAGGATGTATACACCCTCGTTGAAACGGCTTACATCAACAGTGGTAGTGTTGAGGTTGCTAACCTCAGCGTTGTACATCATGCGGCCAGTTACATCGAATACCCTGATTCCACTGATACGGCTATTGTGACTTACAGTAAGTACATCGGATACTGGGTTAGGGTAAATGCTGGTTGCATTGTTCAATGTTTCGGTGTCAACATCCTGTGGTTTGTCACCCCAAACATCGTTTAGTGTGGTTGCTTCAGAAATGGTAACAACACGGTCAGGATCTCCAACCCATTCACCACCATCCCATCCAGTTCCAACTAAATCGGAGAAGTACTTGTACTGAATTTCACCAGGTTCAACAGCAACGGTAGCTGTGTAGAAAATTTCTTCAGTACCACCACCTGATGAAGTAACTTGAATATTATCAAGCATGAAGATGAATGCATCGTAAGAAACGTACTGAATTGCAAAGTAGAACTCTTGTCCGTCGTAATCGCTTAGGTCAAATTCGTACTTGGTCCAGTTGCCAGGAACTTCAATATAGTCACCCTCAGAAATTGCTGAGAAGCTGTTAGGATCGTTATCGGTAGTAGAAACAAGAACCTTGATGCGCTCAGCACCATAATCAAGTGTGTATGACATGGCGTAGAATGAAAGCACTGAGGTAGAGGTACCCATCATTTGGGGTGAGATTAACCATTTGTTATCATCCTTACCAGAGTACTGAATTGCAACAGCAAATTTTGAACCATCCTGAGCTGGGTAATCTCCGTCAATTGCAGGATCAGTAGCAGCAGGGTTGAAAGCCATGAACGCAAATTCTGTAGATTCACCATCGAAGTCGAAACCATCTGAACCGTAAGTTTCACCAGTAGTTAGCTGAATGGTGGTCCAAGGGGTAAGGTCGGTAGTAAAGTCAGCAAAATCTTCAAAACTTTCAGAAAGAGTAGTAGGAAGTTCTTTGCTGGTTACCTGGGTCATTTCAATTGAACCTTCGGTTCCTGGCTCAGCCCATCCTGTAATGGAACCGGTTAGGTAAATTTTATGGGTTTCAGGATCGAAGCCTTCAAGATCGGTAATATCAACGTTGAAGGTAACGTTGTAGGTTTCACCTTCCTCTGCAATAACAGGGAAAATAGCAATATCAGCATCAAGACCAAGATCAAAAACTGGAGCCCAAACTCCGTCGGCGTCTTGAACAAGTGCAAGTGCACCTTCAGCGCCATCACCTTGTTTCGAAGAAACGTTTGCGAAGTCATATGCGTCTAACTCCCAGGCATTTAATCCAGAAACATCTGCGCCCATTATGAAATCAGCCTCAACGGTAACTGGTTCGTCGAAAGTAACAGTGAAAGCATCGTCAAAACTTTCGCTTGCTGTAATATCCGCAAAACTAACTGTTTTTGAACCTAGAACGTCACCAACAGAACCTGTTGAGTAGTCCCAAATTGTGAATACAACTTCACCTTCGGTTCCAAGTTTTTTTCCAATCCAGAAAATACCACCGCTAATTTCGTAGGTTTCTGCTATCTGGAAAATTTGCCCGTACGCAAGGTCTCCATATGAATTAATTCCAAATATACTACCTACATTAGTTCCGTCATCTGACCAGTTATAGGTTGTTGCGCCCGTTGCATTTTCCCAGTTACCTGGTACCAGGTAAGTTTTTGAGGATTTGCTCAAATCGGGTAATTGGAATTGTTTGGTTGCTACTACATCACGCTGTGCGAATGATGTAAAAACCATCGATACAAAAAGTAGAGTAAAAATTTTTCTCATAGTAGATAAATTTAGGTTAAACAATTAATGACTTTTTTAGGACTTTCACGATGCAATTTAAGTAAAAAAAAATCAATAACGATGGGCAAACAAGAGAAAAAAAATAAAAAAAATGTTAACAAACCTTTTGATTGTTATTGCTGTTGGTTGCTGCTAGTCGTGTAAACTTAACATTTTAAGGTTAGTACAGCATGTTTGTGTTGGCCGCCAGGGTATTCAAAATTTTGAAGAAGTTTGAGGGTTTTAACACTTCGAAAACTGAAATTGGATAATGCAACCTATCGTATTCTGATTTTTTCAGGTATGTGCAAACGTTTTCTTTAAGTTTTAGGTATGGTTACAATCAAAAGTATTATTTTCGTTGGCAGTATTTTCATTTAATAATGTATGAAAATGCTATATAACTAAGTTTTACAGTTTGTTAAACCATTTTAGTAACCTAAAAACACAATTGATTCATGAAAAAAGTTCTTATTCTTGGAGCTGGTATGGTTGTAAAACCTATTGTGCAATACCTTTTAAACAATGATGTTAAGGTAACCGTGGCTACCCGAACAAAATCGAAAGCTGATGAAATGATTGCGGGGCATCCTAACGGTACTTCTTTGGCTTGGACTGTTGAGGACGAAGCTACACTCGATAAATTAATTTCAGAGCACGACTTATCGGTTAGCTTGCTACCTTATGCTTACCACTTAACTGTGGCCAAACATTGCCTGAAGCATAAGAAAAATATGGTAACCACTTCATACGTTAAGCCTGAAATGCGTGCACTTGATGCTGAAGCAAAGGAGGCTGGAATTATTATTCTGAATGAACTCGGTCTTGATCCTGGTATCGATCACATGTCGGCCATGAGAATTATCGATAATGTGCACGGAAAGGGAGGAAGCATAGATGAGTTCTACTCGTTTTGCGGTGCGTTAGTTGCTCCTGAGGTTGAGAAGAACCCAT
>ERZ795048.324-NODE-324-length-52805-cov-85.217555_pt1 | contig 52805 bp, 40 predicted proteins | sample MGYA00375132_ERZ795048 | MGnify/ENA primary metagenome ERZ795048 (study PRJEB30177, sample SAMN05720225) | activated sludge metagenome | isolation source: Anaerobic digester | place: Hong Kong | collected 2014-12-17 ...
AGGTCGGCCAGGCTTACCTGTTTCTCCTTCTCCCCGAGGCGTCCAAGCACGCACCATCTCTCCCAGGGGAGGTTCAGTTCCAGCATGAAGAGATCAAATGGGGAAGTGCGGCTGCCATCGCTCTCCCTCTCTCCCGAGCCGCTCATCTCGGTGGTGGTCCGGTCAAGAAAGGCAGACCGTGAGGGATCGAGGTCAAACACCTGTCCGGGCAGGGTAAAGAGTACGGGAAGTGATTTACGGGCAGGGGTGATGAGATCTGTATTATAGACTTCCGGTTTGTCGGTAACCATGAAGAGTGATCCGGTGAGCGAGGTGGCCATGCATGAGCGGTATGCCTCCTGTGGAGTCAGTTCTATATGATCCGGGTCATTTCTCCAAACCACGTTATTGAAGGAGTTATACTGTGCCAGGGCGGTATAGCCGTATCCGTCATTACCAATACGGCAGCCGTCGGCCAGTCCGACCACACCCGGCAGTACGCCCCAGCAGGCAAGCAGGAAGTTTTCGCGCCCGGTCTCCTCGCGTACCCGGCGAACCACACTCCTGAACGCCTCTTCGCGATCAGCGTAACCGCCCCTGAAGAAGCTGCTGTGGCTGTTATAACCCTCAAAGAGGAGGTGACGGAGGGCATCAAGCTTAAAGTAGCTCCAGCCGTCCTGCCTGAAACGGCTGTAGACGGGTGAGATGACCGAGTCAAGCATCTCCTTTTCCGCCCCGTTAAGAATGTACCCGATCCATCTCCCTGAGGCCGGCTTGCCGTCTTCGTTCCTGATGAACCAGTGGCGGTGAGCGAAAACCCAGGCAGAGTCATGCACTGCCACATTGGTCCAGATACCGGGCTTGAGTCCCTTTGAGCTGATATAAGCTGCCAGGCTGTCAAGTCCTGACGGAAACTTCGCATTGGGGGTGATCCAGGCTGCCGGCGCACCGCCATACTGCTGGTAACCGTCATCTATCTGGAGGTAATCAAGGCCGTATGGCAACATTGTCTCTGCAACCACGTCAGCTGCCTCCCTGACATTCTCCTCAGTGATGCCGGTCCGGTATGCGAACCACGAGCACCATCCTGCCACAGGCTCTTTCCAGACCTGGTAGGTCCAGGGCTCATAGTAGCTCAATCCCCTGTGCTTCTGATAATACCTGGGTCTGAACCTGAAGGTAACCTCGTTGCCGGTCATACTGAGATCATATGCTATTCCTGAACTGTCAGCCTGGGCGGGTACTATTCTCAGTGATGCCGATGTATAGGATTGGTCTGCCGAGAGCAGCCAGTCAGAGTCTCTGTCATAGACGGCCCTGTTCAGCAGGCTGTGGCTCAGTCCGTACGTATGTCTTACAACCTGTGCTCCCTCAATGCGGCGGTCAGCTTCACAGGTGAACGACTCCGGGCCGGCGTGGATCTGTCCTGTGATGTTCATCCTTCCGCCGTCAGCCGCGGAGATGGTAAATAGGTGTGAGACCTTTCCGTCGCGTTCCTCCTTAAGTTCCTTCACAGTGAATGAGGACCGTGGAAGGTCAGTCTCAAGAGTAAGAATCTCATTTCCGTTATAACTGAAGTTTATGGAGGAACTTTTAACAATCACTTCTCCGGGAGCATTGGGTGGAACTGTCGCCGGCATCTCTGGTTTGCACATTGGGAGAGATGTTAAAAAGAGCATTGCGGCAATTGTCATCAAGCGGTTCATGAGCTTTTCTTATGGATCAGTCAAATTTATTTAAAAAGTAAAACCTTTATGCTGCAATTCAGCATCAGGTGTACCCGAGAATGTGAAGAAATGTTAACGGTGATCCGGCATGTCTATAATTATGTATAACTTGGCTTAATATTATGCAATCAGTTAACCCTATCATTAAAACTATGAAGAACTCAATCAAAGCAATTTTGATCGTGACAATTTTTGCATTTGCCTCATGTCAGCAGAAGGCAGACAGTGAGTTGTCTATTCCGTTTGAGAAGTATGAACTTGGAAACGGGCTTGATGTGATCCTGCATGAGGATCATTCAGATCCTATTGTTTCAGTTGCCATCTACTATCATGTAGGGTCGAACCGTGAGGTTCCCGGCCGCACAGGGTTTGCTCACCTGTTTGAGCATATGATGTTCCAGCAGAGCGAGAATGTGCCTGAGGATCAGTATTTCAGGCTGATACAGAGTGCCGGGGGGACTCTCAACGGATCCACCAGCCAGGATCGGACCAACTATTACGAGACTGTACCAAAGAATGCACTGGAGATGGTCCTCTGGATGGAGTCAGACCGTATGGGTTATCTCACCAACACCATCACACAGCAGGCTTTTGCCATTCAGCAGAACGTGGTTCAGAATGAAAAGCGCCAGAACTATGACAACAGGCCTTACGGTCATTCCTCTACTGTGATGGCCAGGGCGTTGTTTCCCGAGGGTCATCCCTATAGCTGGACCACCATCGGCGAGATGAAGGATCTCTTCAATGCCACCATTGATGATGTGAAGGAGTTTCATGGCAAGTATTACATACCCAATAATGCCACACTGTCAATTGCGGGCGACTTCAATCCGGAAGAAGTGAAAGCTCTTGTTGAGAAATACTTCGGGGAGATACCAGCGGGTGCTGACGTTGAGAAGATGAATCCCATGCCTGTCACTCTGTCAGAGACGAAGAAACTCTATCATGAAGATAACTTTGCCAATACGGCCCAGTATACCATGGCTTTTCCTACGGTAGAGATGTATAATCCAGATGCCTATGCGCTTACGGCGCTAAGTGATATCCTTGCCGGAGGCAAGAAGTCGCCTATGTACAATGTGCTTGTCAGGGAAAAGAAGCTCACCTCCAACGTCGGCGCCTATAACATGGCACAGCTGCTTGCCGGCACCTTCCGCATATCTGTCAACGCCAACCCAGGTGTATCACTTACTGAGGTGGAGAAAGCCATCTTCGAGGCCTTTGAGCGTTTTGAGGCTGAAGGATTTACTGAGAGGGATCTTGAGAAGGTAAAAGCGGGGCAGGAGACCCGATTTTACAACATGATCAGCAGCATCGACGGCAAGTCAAAGCAGCTCGCAGAGTATAACATGTATGCCGGTGATCCTGCATTCTACAGGAAGGATATGGAAGCCATGAAGGCCGTCACCGTTGATGATGTAAAACGAGTTTATGACAAGTACATCAAGGGGAAGAATTTCGTGGCTACCAGCTTCGTGCCCAGGGGCAAGGTGGAGCTGGCTTCCGAAGGCAGCGTTGATGCAGGTATTGTTGAGGAGAACGTACTCACGGCCACCGAGGTAAAGATTGAAGGTGGTGCTGCAGAAGAGATAAAGAAAACCCCCACTTCGTTTGATCGTTCAGTGCAGCCGCCGCTGGGGCCCGAAGTGTCAGTCACTGTTCCTCCGGTATGGAAATCATCGCTGGCCAACGGCATGAGAATTTTTGGGATAAAGCATTCGGAGGTGCCTCTCGTACAGTACAATGTTGTTATTGAGGGAGGGCATATGCTTGATGACCTCGATGCACCTGGTGTTGCCAGCATGCTGGCAGCAATGCTCAATGAGGGCACAAAGAACAGGACACCCGAGGAGCTTGAGGAGGAGATCGAGCTTTTGGGTGCCATGATCCGCGTGTCGGCTGATGATGAGGATATAACCGTCAGCGTCAACACGCTGGCCCGCAATTTTGAGAAGACACTGGCGCTGGTTGAAGAGATGCTTCTGGAGCCGCGCTGGGATTCCGCCGCATTTGAGCTGGTGCGCACGCGCACCCTCAACGGTCTGAGAAGAAGCTCCATTGATCCCACCTATCTCGGATCGATGGCACTCAACAAACTCATACTCGGGGAAGATAACATTTTCGCCACGGACGTGTCAGGCACTACTGAGAGTGTAAAGACCATGACCATGGAGCAGCTGAAAGCATTCTATGAAAAGAATTTCTCACCATCGGTGGCGCGATTCCTTGTTGTGGGTGATGTTGAACAGGCCAGGGTGGAGAAGTCTCTTGAATCACTTGGCACCCACTGGAGCCCGAAAGAAGTACAAATTCCGCAGATAGAACCTGCTCCTGCACCGGAGAAGCCGGCAGTATATTTTGTCAATATTCCCGATGCCAAGCAATCGAACATATTCATAGGCGCGCCGGCACTACCCAGGGGCCATCCCGACTACTATCCGGCATATGTGGCCAACTACAAGCTTGGAGGGTCATTCAACGGATATGTTAACCTTGTGCTCAGGGAAGAAAAGGGTTACACCTACGGCGCCCGTACGTCCTTAAATGCTCTGAAGAACTACGGCACCTTTGTTGCCAGTTCGGCAGTGAGGTCAACAGCCACCCTTGAATCGGTGGAGATATTCAGGGATCTCATGGCCCGGTACAGGGAAGGAGTAACACAGGAGGATGTGGACTTTACAAAGAACGCTCTTCTCAAGGGCAATGCTCTGAGGTTCGAGACACAGAGGGCCCTGATGGGAATGCTGAACACCATGAGCACATACGGACTTCCTGATGACTACATAGCACAGGAGGAGAATTATGTGAAACAGCTGACCGTTGATGAAGTCAACTCAATGGTGCAGAAATATATTGACCCGTTGAAGATGTATTATGTTGTTGCCGGTGACGGAGCAACACAGCTGAAGGAGATGAAGAAACTCGGGTTTGGTGAACCGGTCCTGATAAAATAATAATACCATAATGAAGAAACTTGCATCAATTACCTTTGTGGTCACGCTTCTCCTGCTGGCAGGATGTAGCGGAAAAGAGAAAACAAAGCTCACTGTCCCTCACGAGACATACAAGCTTGATAACGGTCTGACCGTCGTGCTCAACGAGGATAAGTCAGACCCAATCGCCTCGCTGGTGATTCTGTACCATGTAGGCTCAGCCCGGGAGGTCCCTGGCAAGACCGGGTTTGCCCACCTGTTTGAACATATGATGTTCCAGCGATCCGAGAATGTTGGCGAAGACGAATGCTTCAAATATATCGAAGGAGCCGGGGGAGATATGAACGGCGGCACCAGCTTCGATCAGACCATCTATTTTGAGCTGATACCGAAGAATGCGCTCGAGCTGGCCATGTGGCTCGAGTCGGACAGGATGGGATTCCTTCGCAACACTGTCACCCCGCAGTCCTTTGCCCTGCAGCAGAATGTTGTGCAGAATGAGAAGCGGCAGGGAGTTGACAACCGACCCTACGGCCATACCGATGCCGTCATCCTGAAGAACCTTTATCCCGAAGGTCATCCCTATAGCTGGGATGTGATAGGGGAGATGGAGGATCTGGCAAATGCCACTGTAGATGATGTGAAGGAGTTTCACAAGAAGTTCTATATCCCCAATAATGCCACCCTGGTTGTGTCAGGCGACTTTGAGGCTGAAGAGGTCAAGGCGCTGATAGAAAAGTACTTCGGGGAGATCCCTGCTGGAGAGGAGTTAAAAGACCCTGAACCGGTGACCGTCACCCTGGCAGAGACAAAAAAGCTTTACCATGAAGACGCATTTGCCCGGGCTCCTCAGTTTACCATGGTCTACCCGGTAGCGGAGCAGTTTACGAAAGATTCATATGCACTTGACGTTCTTGCCCAGCTTCTGGGTGTGGGTAAAAACTCTCCGCTCTACAAGGTACTTGTCAAGGAGAAGCAGCTAACCTCCAATGTAAGGATTTATAACCAGTCGCAGGAAATTGCCGGGCAGATGCAGATTAATGTGACTGCGAACCCATCAACCAGTCTGGATGAGGTTGAGAAGGCCGTTTTTGAGGCATTTGAAAGGTTTGAGACTGAGAAGTTCACCGAGAGGGATCTGGAGAGAATAAAGGCAGGGATAGAGAGGAATTTTTATCTGATGATGAGCAGTGTAATGTACAAGGGGTTCATGCTTGCGCTGTACACTGAGTTCACAGGATCGCCTGACTTTATGCTTGAGGAGCTTGAGATGCAGAGGCAGGTAACGGCAGATGACGTCTGGGATGTGTACAACCGTTATATTAAGGGTAAGAATTACGTTGCAACCAGTTTTGTTCCCCGGGGACAGACTGATCTTGTTGCTGCCGGTTCTGTTGATGCCGGGGTTGTTGAGGAAGATATAACGCAGGCAACGCAGATGGAGGTTGTTGCAGGTGGTGAGGAAGTAATAGAGAAGACCCCGAGCAGCTTCGACCGTTCTGTTGCTCCTGTTCCCGGACCGGATCCTTCTGTTACCTTACCTGAGATATGGAAGTCTGAGACAGCTAATGGAATGAAGATATTCGGCATCAGCCAGAGTGAGTTGCCGCTGTTGACATATTCAATAGTCATTGAAGGCGGACATCTGCTTGACGATCCTGCCAAGCCTGGTGTTGCCCGCTTTACTGCCCAGATGCTTAACGAGGGTACCAAAAACCGGACTCCCGAAGAGCTTGAGGAAGAGATACAGCTTCTGGGGGCAATCATTGACGTGGGGTGCAGTGATGAGCGGATTACCATCTCGGTTAATACTCTCTCCCGCAATTTTGAGAAGACCCTGTCATTGGTAGAGGAGATGCTCCTTGAGCCCCGATGGGATGAGGAGCAGTTCTCGCTGAACAAGACCCGCACCATCAACAACCTGAAGAGGAACCTGGCTGATCCCGGCTACGTGGCGAGTGCGGCCTTCAACAAGATTGTGCTGGGAGCTGACAATATTCTCTCAACAGATGCCAGCGGGACCGTGGAGAGCGTCGAGACAATAACCCTGGAGGATCTCAAAAGCTTTTATGAGAAATACATTTCTCCGTCATCAGCAAACTTCCTAATTGTCGGTGACATTGACCAGGCGAGGGTTGATAAGGCTCTTAAGGGCCTCGGTGAGCGATGGAGTGCCAGGGATGTTGTAATGCCGGAGCTGATCTTTCCGCCCGTTCCTGAAAAATCAACAATGTATTTTGTTGACATCCCCGGTGCGAAGCAGTCGGTTATCAATATCGGAAACATCTCTCTTCCCAGGACTCATCCCGACTATTTCAAGGCGAATGTTGCCAATTACCTGCTGGGAGGTGGTGCCAGTGCGAAGCTCTTCATGGTGCTGAGGGAAGAGAAGGGATTCACGTACGGGGCTTACTCTAATTTCAACGGGCAGAAGCATTATGGCACCTTCAGGGCTTATGCCTCGGTAAGGTCGGATGCTACCCTTGAGTCAGTTGAGCTGTTCAGGGATATCATGGCCGAATACAGGAAAGGAGTGACCCAGGAGACGGTTGATTTTACCAGGGGTTCGCTTCTCAAGGCCAATGCGTTGCGTTTTGAGACCATTGATGCGAAGCTGGGCATGCTCAATACTATGACCTTCTACGGGCTGCCTGAGGATTACATCAGTCAGGAGGAGGATTATCTGAGAGGACTCACCATCGACCAGGTTAACGAGACCCTTCAGAAGTACATTGATCCGATGAAGATGCACTATGTGGTCACCGGTGATGGCGAAACCCAGATGAAGGGTTTGAAGGCAGTTGGTTTTGGTGAACCGGTGCCGGTGAATTAACAGAATTTCATCCGGAATATTACAGAGTCCCGGGGTTGCGGTATTGCAATTCCGGGACTCTCATTTCATGTCACTATAATGGCCGGGAGGTTCGGGTGGTTACCTGAAACTGATTTGCCTCTGAAGCCTTATATCTGTAGCTGAAGCGCCCACCAGGATCTTCATCTTGCAGAGATCATTGGTCCACACCTGCTTTGTCTCATTCCAATACATGAGACTTTTTGCCGGGATTGAAAGGATTACAGTTTTACTTTCTCCCGGTGCCAGCGTTACTCTTTCAAATGCCTTGAGCTCCTTCTCCGGCCACTCAACTGAAGGATTTATACGGTGCACGTACGCCTGCACAACTTCATCCGCAGACATAATGCCGGTGTTCTTCAGTCTGAAGGTAATGGTTATTACATCATTTGCCCCATAAGTTTTCCTGTCGCTTTTCAGTTTTGAATATTCGAAACCGGCATAGGTGAGGCCGTGGCCAAACGGGTACATCACCTGTACGTTCTTTGTGTCAAACCAGCGGTAGCCCACAAGTGATTCTTCGCTGTAATATGCGTTGTCGGGGTCTTTCTTCAGTTCCCCTTCCGCGTCCTGATGTTTTCTGCCGGTAGTGTCACCGGTTGCAACCAGGTTTGCAAAGACATCCGCATTGCGCTTATTCTGAGGATAGCTGCCAAGAACATATGCCGGAGAATCTTCAAGCTTGACAGGTATTGTGAAAGGCAGCCGTCCGGAAGGAGATATCTCTCCAAGGAGCAGATCGGCCAGTGCATTGCCCCCTTCTGAGCCGTTGAACCAGGAGATTATCAATGCCCTGGAGAGAGGGTTCACCGTGTTGAGATCATTCGGGGCGCCGCTGGTCAGCACCGTGATGATATTGGGGTTCACTTCTGCAATACGGGTGATCAGTTTGTCCTGGCCGGAAGGAAGGAATATGTCATTTCTGTCTTCTCCCTCGGTTTCCACGGCCCGGTTATTGCCGCCGACAAAAATTACGAGATCTGCTTCGGCAGCAACCTTCAGGGCCTCATCGGCAAGTTTACGTGCTGTCTCCTCCTTAGCCTGTGCCTCTTTTTCAAGCTCTTCCGGAGTCCGTTTCCGGAACCTGTCAGTCCAGTTGTACTGTTCCGGTTCATATCCTTTGACATATATGATCTCAGCCCTGTCGCCAATCTTCTTTGTCAGTCCCTCAAGCGGGGTAATTTCATACAGGGCCTTTACTCCGGCGCCAAGACCTCCCGATGCCATCTTCTGTGTGGCATTGGCCCCGATAACTGCTATCACCGGTTTGTCTTTCAGCTTTAAGGGAAGCACACCGTCATTTTTAAGAAGAACGATTGATTTGATGGCTACGTCATATGCAACTTTCTGTTGTGCCGGCTGAGAGGTCATCTCTTTATTGGCTTCGTCTTCAGGAACCGGTTTTATGGCAAGCCTGACACGAAGGATCTCACGAACACGTCTGTCAATAATATCTTCGGAGACTATTCCTGCCCTGACTGAATCAAGCAGCGCCTGGCCGAGATACTTTTTGTCCGGCATTTCAACATTGAGCCCGCTGTTTATTGAATGCACGGTGCTGTGTGTTCCGCCCCAGTCGGAGATGACCATCCCGGCAAAACCCCATTCATCGCGCAGTATCTTATTCAGGAGCATGTCATTTTCAGCGCACCACCAGCCGCCGACCTTGTTATAGGCGGCCATGACGCCGTAGGCATCGGCTTCTTCAACTGCTGCCCTGAAGGGGGGGAGGTAGATCTCGCGCATAGCCCTCTCACCGATGATCACGTTTACTGTACCGCGATTGTTTTCCTGGTTATTCAGTGCATAGTGTTTCAGGCATACGGCCACGCCGTTGTCCTGGACGCCCTTCGTATAGCCGGCAGAGAGCCGTGAGCTCAGGAAAGGATCTTCGCTGAGGTATTCATATGTTCTTCCTCCGGTGGGGATTCTCTGGATATTGATAGCCGGCCCGAGGAGCATATCCTTTCCCCTCAGCCGTGCTTCCTTCGCCATTGCTGTTCCGTAGGCATATGCCAGTTCAGGGCTCCAGGTGGCTGCGAGGGCAGAACCGGTAGGAAAGAAGGTGGCTTTGTCATTTGTCCAGCCCAGGGGCATCCAGCCGTCAGGCTGCATCTCTTCACGTATTCCGAATGGACCGTCGGCATATTTCATGTCAGCAATTCCGAAGCGTTCAATGCCTGCTGAGACAAACATGTGCTTTGCATGCAGCATGTTTATTTTTTCTTCGAGGGTCATCCGGCTGATTATGCCATCGATTTGCGTGTCATATTGAAGCAGGGCTGATTTGCGGACCTGTCCGGCGGCGTTGCCTGCCAGCAGTAAAGTGACGATGGCGGTGATCATGGCTCTGGTATGGTTCATGAGGTTTTTGGGTGTTTGATCATTCATTAAGCCCGGGAATTTTAAAAGGCAGCCGTAAATATAATTTACATATCCTATATTTGCACAACCATCAGAGAGATCGTGGTCCGGCTGATCTTAAGACCTTCAGACCTCAGACCTTCCGACTTTCAGACCTTCCATTGCCCGGATGGTGGAATGGTAGACACGCTGGACTTAAAATCCAGTGGGCAGTAATGCCTGTGCGGGTTCAAGTCCCGCTCCGGGTACCCAGGGGCACAAGAGGTCAAAACCGACCTCTTGTTTCTTTTTATGACATTCTGAAACCCTCATTATTTCCTGGGATGAGATGGGCAATTTTTTTCAAGGAGAGGGTTGCAACTTTTAATTTCTGGAAATGTTATTTTTTGTGATAGTTGCAACCAGAGAATGATTAAAGTTGACTTCTTTCTTTTCTTCTGGTCTATCCAATCCCTCACTAATTCTAAAGATTGGTTCACTGGTTCAATGAAGACAGGGTGAAAAATCCGGAGCCAATGAGCACCTGATTCCGGGGATAAATAACCACTCATTCCCAATATTACTGACCACCCTGGACCGGAATCTGATTATTTCTATATCAATAATAAGTGAATTGCTGATTCTAATGAAAACCGACTGCTCACTGCAAACCGGAGAAGGCTGATCAATGCCTGCTGTTTTTGCAGATATGAGATCATTAGAGAGAAGACAATCGCAGATGCAATAATTGATCGTTTAATCCATCAGTCACATCGCATAGAACTCTCTGGAGAATCAATGAGAAGGAAAAGAAAGATGATTAATGAAGAAAAAGATTAAATTTGTTTAGTTGTTGACACTGAAAAACTCGTTCTTTTTTTATGGAAATGTGGGGTGGTCACTTCAGTCCGGTGAGAGCGGTCAGGTTAAATCGTAGAATGATGTTCAATATGTCCGGTTTTTGCATTCAGGGCTAACAAAGACTCATATTATGGGGGATAAAATACAAATCGGCGAGCCTTCAGCACCTTTCAGGCCATATATAAAATATTATAAGTATATCGAATCAGGCTTGACTGGCCTATTTAAAGTTATTCCAAATACATACATTGAATTATACTTTCATTTTACCCATATCGATATATTTTCTCCGGGTAGATATAGCTTATATAACCCTTTGATTCATGTGTCAGGCATACATCAATATGAACAGCCTATCTATTCTCATATGCACGGCACAGACAGAAATGGTGGATTTGCAATCGTTTTTCAACCCCAGGGTTTTTTTAACCTGTTCAATATTAAAAGCTCAGACTTATTCAAATTTACGGTTGATGGTAACATCGTTTTTGGCAGGGAGATTTATTCTCTATGGGAGGAACTTCAGGCTTTCAATGATATAAAAGATATGATACAACTTGCTGAGACTTATCTACTGGTTTATGCAAAGAGAGCTCCATCCAGGCTTGATCGTATTAATTACATAATAAGCTATATGGATAACAGTCATGGTTTCGCAAGTGTATCGCAGATTTGTAAATTATTTAATATTACGCAAAGATCACTAGACAGGAATTTCATAGATGAAATTGGCATATCACCCAAGGAACTGTTGAATATTTTCAGGATTAATTATGCAATTAAATTAATATCTAAAAATCCTGATATAGACCTTACACAAATCAGTTATTTAAGCGGTTATTATGACCAGTCTCATTTCATAAAAGAAATAAGGAAGGTAGCAGGACTGCCACCGTCAGGTTTAAAGCGGGGCAGATCAGGGGAAGCCTCAACCCAGCACAACTTATTATTTGTAAAAGCCGACTAGATTACAGTCATGCAGGAATTAAACTTGATGTCCAAAAAATACAATTTTTAGCTTATAGAAAAATATAGCTTTGGTTCAATTAACCAATTAAACCTTAGCATTATGAAAGCACTTGACAACCTTTTTAAGAGATGCTGGTTTTTTATTAGCATCCTTTTCGTAGCAGCATTATTTATTTTTGGGTGCAGCAAACGTGAAATGGCTCCCTTAGCCATTGAGGGAGACTTAGATCAAATAAACTTTAAAAGTATGCCCATAATAAATGGAGAAGTATGTTTAAACGGGACCTCAAATTTTGATGTTTACTCACCTAAATTAAACAAGGTTATCGTAGATCCTGAACAATTTTTTCTTATTATGGAGGCTAAACTTAAACACATCGAAGGACAACATTACCTGCTGACAACAACCGAGTATATGCCAACCGAGAATGGACCTATGTTGTACAGGATATTTGATTTTGATGTTAAGATATCAGAAGGAGGAGTCGTTAAGTTTACATATCCGGAAACATGGTGGGAGCTTGGTGAGACCAGGAATGATCTTCTGGGTCAGATCCTGGATCATACAGGCTGTATTGTCTTTGGTGCCGGGGTAAATAAGGAAACTTTAAATTGGAAGGGATTTTTTGATGGTGAGAATTTCTTTGCCTCAACAAATTTTATGGCAAAACAGGTACAGGATCCTATGATGGAAGTTTACTATGGCCTGGAGGGACCAGGTAAGTTTGAATTTTCTATGACTCTCAGTATAACAGACTGTATTGAAGGCAAGTAAGTTCCTGCTTAATAAAGATAAGGAATTTTGATCTGTAGTATCGTGATCGCGGTGGGGATGCTCCGTTAAACGGATTACCCTTCCAGATGTACAAGCCGTGGTTCAGGGTGTCGAACCCTCGTCCAAACCCTCTTTATGGTTCAATACCTTCAGGGCACGAGACTTTACTGAGCTTCCATCTCAAATAATGGAACACTGGGCCACTCATCCTGAAGTCCTGGAAGTATATGCAAAACATTATATAACCGGAGAAGTAATCCCTGATGAGTTGATTGATAAAATTCAATATGCAAGTCTATTTAACCAGGGATTTATCACAGTTGAATTCGTAGCAGCCGCTCCTATTGATATGAAGTATCACTCATTAACTGATGAGAAGGATATTGATATCAGAGCTTTCGAAAAGGAATTCTTTTCAAGGAGAGGATTAGTACCGGAAATTGCACCACGGTACAGGACTACATATTTCTCTCATATTATTGGTGGCTATTCTGCTGGTTACTATAGTTATCTATGGTCAGGAGTTTTAGATAATGATGCTTTTGAAGCATTCAATGAGACTTCATTATTTGATCAAAAAACAGCTCAATCATTCCGTAAGAACGTTTTGGAGCCCAACGGTTTGATGGAACCTCTTGAAATGTATGTTAACTTTCGTGGAAGAGAAGCGAATATCGAACCTTTATTAAGAAGCAGGGGCTTAATTACCTAATAAGTCAAAAATGCAAATAAGCATGTTGCAACTTTCATCCGCTCCGGGTACCCGGAGGCACAAGAGGTCAGAATTGGCCTCTTGTTTCTTTTTCAAGGATTTCCCAGTGTGTAATTCGAAATATCAGGGATGGAAAAATATCGCCTCCACCTGTTAATTTTAGTAAAAATAATTTATGTGTGCGTATGTTTTGAAAAATTATTTACTTTAAGGGGATCAAAAGTGTCTGTTTTAATCTTGAAAGAAAATGTTTAAAGTAACTGCCAGACCAGATTGTGCATTTGATATAAATAAGAAATTATTCCTTAAATATCTGGTTGAAAAGGGAGGCCCCGAACCGCATGAATATGAGGAATTTAACTTCATTGTCAAAACTCTGGATGCGGAAAATCTGCATGAGTTCAGGGAAGTAATAAACCCAATACTTAACGTCAATACTCTGATTGGCCGGAGTTATGTCAAACCATTTGGGTATCCGGGAGATTTTTATTTAATCGATCATATTTATTCCAAACATGTTAATGGAGATAAAAAATATCGGAAGTGGGATATGTATTATCAGAATCAGGAGGGAACCATGGCTGTGAGGAACCGCAAAGATTATTTCATTAATCAATGCATGAACCTTGCTAATAAAAAAAGTGGTGAAAAAAGGGTCCTGATACTTGGGTCAGGACCGGCAACAGATGTAAACGAATTTCTAAACATGTACACCGAAAACAATATCAGTTTTGACCTGGTGGATTATGACCAGAATGCCATCGATTATTCGTCAGCCAAGAATAAAAAATTTGAAAAACTGATTTCCTATAACAAAGTCAATGTTTTAAGGTTTGAGCCTTCCAGGAGGTATGACCTTATCTGGAGCGCCGGATTATTTGATTATTTCAGGGAGAAACACTTTGTTTACCTGTTAAGGAAATACATCAATTACGTAGCAGACGGAGGTGAACTTATAATAGGCAATTTCAGCACTGAAAATCCATCACAAATCCTTATGGAGGTAGTATCTGAATGGTATCTTAACTACAGAAGCAGGGAGGATCTGCTAAATCTTGCGGGAGATGCAGGTCTCCTGAACAGGAATGTATTTGTTGATGCTGAAGCCCTTGGTGTAAATCTTTTCCTTAATATTCAGTGACACTTTAAAAAACTTGATTTCTGTGTCAGAATTCCTGCTTTCTAAACACACGCAAAGCATTTGAATCTTTTATCCCATAATTTTAAAAGCAATAGATAAAATCTGTTGCCCACTTCTGACGTTTATTAATAAATCGACAGTCAGAAGGGATGAATATTCTCAAAAATACGCTGAATAATTTATTGGGGTTGAGCCGGGAAAACTCGGAATTAATGACTTTTAACAAGCTAACACTTTCATTTACAGGATATTTATCTAATTTCGAATCTGAATTCCTTAATGACTACTACGTCAAGGCTTTGAACCCATTCAGGTTTTCACTGATACTGGCGATGATCTTTTATTGTGGGTTTGCACTTCTTGATGCCGCCACGGTTCCGGAACTGAAAGAAATATTCTGGTTTATCAGGTTTGCTGTTGTGTTACCGGTTTTGTTGGCAGTATTTGCCTTTACATTTTTCAAACCGTTCAGGAAATATATGCAGTTGTCCATAGCCGGTGTCATGTTCATTACCGGATTCGGAATCATAGCAATGATAATTCTTGGTGCCAGGGTATCCAACTATTCATATTATGCCGGCCTTATACTGATCTTTATTTTTGGATATACATTTGCCAAAGCCCGGTTTTTATATGCATCGTTTGCGGGCTGGCTCATTGTCATTGCTTACGAGATATCAGCCATATGGATCTCAGACACACCTATCACAATACTGATCAATAACAATTTCTTCTTCATCAGTTCAAATATTATCGGGATGCTCATCGGGTATTCCCTGGAACTATCCTCCCGCAGGGATTTTTATATGAGAAAACTCCTTGAACTGGAACAGGATAAAGTCAAAGCAGTCAACAGCACCCTGGAAAAAAGAGTAAGAGAAAGGACTCGACAGCTGACAAATGCCAATTTAAAACTCAAGAAAGAGATTGAGATTCGCGAAAGGTCCGAAAAGGAGAGAAGCGAGCTGGAAACTCAGCTATTTCAACTCAAGAAGATTGAGACAATCGGAACGCTGGCAGGTGGTATAGCGCATGACTTCAATAATATTCTGACACCGATCCTTGGTTACACGGATATGGCCCTGGAAGAAATTCCTGAGGACAGCAACCTGCGGTTCGATCTGGAACAGATAAATAATGCAGCTGTAAGAGGAAAGGATCTGGTCCAGCAAATTCTGACATTCAGCCGGGAAGTGAACGTGGAGAAGAAGCCTGTTAAAATAGACCAGATAGTGGTTGAAGTAATAAACCTTATCAAGGCATCCCTCCCTCGTGCAATTGAGATAAGGAAAAGTATTGATTCGGGAATAGGGATAATTCTTGCAGATCCGGTTCATATACACCAGATTATCATGAATTTATGTACAAATGCCATTCATGCGATGAAAAACAGGGGAGGCCTCCTTGACATAAAGGTTGATAGTGTACTGGTAGATCAGAAAACAACAGAGAAAATAAACAATCTTAAGGTCGGGATTTATGTGAGGATCAGACTGTCAGATACTGGTCATGGAATGGACAGAAGAACAAAGGACAGGATTTTTGAACCGTTCTTTACCAGTAAAGAAGTGGGTTCAGGAACAGGACTGGGCCTTTCTGTTGTGCATGGTATTGTCAGCAATTATAATGGGGCAATAACTGTAGACAGCACTCCGGGTAAAGGTACATCATTCACTGTTTTTCTTCCATACAACATTTCAGATCCCGTAAATGAAGTCAAATCTTCGGATCAGCTTCCAAGGGGAGCCGAACACATTCTGTTTGTCGACGATGAGCTGGATATTACTTTTGTGGGTAAGAAGATGCTTGAAAATCTTGGATATAAAGTCACCACCAAGACCAATAGCAGTGAAGCATTTGAGGAGTTTAAAAGAAACCCGGGGAAATATTCATTACTCGTAACAGATCAGACAATGCCCGGAATGCTGGGAACCGAGCTTGCCGAAAAAATGAGAAAAATAAATCCCGACCTGAAGGTCATTATAATAACCGGATACATCGACAAGTTATCTGAAGAGAAAAAGTCAAAAACCGGTTCTTATGAACTTGTCCTGAAACCTATCAAACTGAGCGAATTCAGCAGGGTTATCAGAAAAGTCCTGGATGAAAACTAATCAACTTTAGCTATGGCGAAAATTTTAATAATAGACGATGATCCTTCAATATTGACAATGCTTAAAAGGATGCTTGAAAAAGCCGGATACGAAGTTGATATTGCCAGCAACGGCAGTGAAGGTTTGAAAAAAATTGAATGCTGTCCCCCGGATCTTCTGGTAACTGATATTGTGATGCCTGAAAAAGAAGGTCTCGAACTGATATCCTACCTGAGAGAAAAGAATCCAGGATTAAAGATCGTAGCAATTTCAGGTGGTGGAAGATTTCATTATGAGGGATATCTCACCAGTGCAAAACTTCTGGGGGCTGATATGACCTTTCAGAAGCCGTTAGTTCACAAAGAATTTGTACAGGCTATAACTGACCTTATTAATACTGAAAAGTAGCGGTTTTTTCCACCAAACATATACAGGATCAGAGTATTTATCTGCTTTAATTGAGGTAAAAAGGTCTTCTGAAAGGGGAGTACCTAAATTCCTGGTTAACCAGTAGCAACTTTTGTCCGTTCGGGGTACTCAGAGGCACAGCTTGCAAGAAAAAGCCACATTTACTTTGACCGGTGATAAATATCTGTATTTTTATATCCCATCACGCGGATGACACCTTAGAAAAAATTATTAAAAATCTTATCGCAGGCATCATACATCTCATTCAATGCTAAAAAAGAAAGGAGCCATTGTACCTAAGCCCAATGCATTCTTGTACTATACTGTTTGCTTTTTTGCAGGTTTATATTTCCGATGGGTACTTGGGCTCCGGGTAGACCGTTCAGCCATAAAGGGTATCAGGCCTCCTTTTTTTGTGGTTGCCGGGCACACCAGCTGGCTTGACTTTATTACTGTTTCCATTGCACTTTTGCCAGGAAGGATGAATTACATCGCAGCCTACAATTTCTTTCGCGATCCTGTTCTGAAATTCCTGTTGGGATTAATGGGGGTGATTTCTAAAAATCAATTTACCAGAGATAATCAGGCCATACTCAAAACGAGATATGCTATCGGTGCTGGCCGTATAGTTGCTATTTTCCCCCATGGATGCTTATCAAATGAAGGTCGCCCTGGGGGATTTGCCGCTCCCAGCATTGCAAAGCTTATAAAGACATTTGAAATACCAGTAGTAGCTGTACAGATTAACGGTGGCTATCTGACTCGTCCCCGATGGACAAAAAGAACCCGCAGGGGACGTATTGATGCCACAGTCACCAGATTGTTTACAGGTGAGGAGCTAAGCACCCTTTCCACAGATGTTGTTTACCGCAGGCTGCTTGGCGCCATCGATTTTGATGACTACCGATGGCAGAGAAACCATAACGTTACATTCAAAGGAAACCGTCTGGCCGAAGGTGCCGAACTTGTACTGTATAAATGCCCCGGATGCAAAGGAGAATTCAGCCTACGCTCCGGTGGCAACAGGCTCTTTTGCCTTGACTGTGACAATGAGGCTGTTATGAACAACAAGCTGTTCTTTGAGCCCGGCAGGAGTGACAGTATCGTCTATGATGGTTTTGATACCTGGTATGACTTCCAGCAGGAGAGCCTTTTAACCGAAATTCATGATCCGGGCTTCAGAATGACCGCTGCCACGTCGCTCCAATGGAATGAACCCGGAAAGTACGGGTATCAGCATATGGGACACGGTACCCTGAGCCTGACACGGGAAGCAATAATCTATGAGGGGAAAGTTTTTGACAAAACAGAAACTCTCATTTTTGACATGAAAGATATTGTGATGGTGCCCTTTGCCGCCGGAGAATATTTCGAGATTGCCAGCGGATCTGACATCCGGCGCTTCGTGCTGGATGATGTCAGGATGATGATGAAATGGGTGCTGGCCATCCGGCTTATCCGGGATGAGTACTACGAAAAGAAAACCCTGTCATGAAAAACAGAAAAGAACTGCTCAGCAGGATAGCCTATGCCTCCGGTGATATTTACGGCGGCGGATCCTTTATAATTGTAGGTCTGCTGTTTCTTGTGTACCTGACAAATGTTGAGGGATTCTCCGGAACCAGTGCCGGTATTATCGTTTTTATCGGTAAAGCCTGGGATGCCATTACTGACCCTTTTATGGGGCAACTGTCAGACAGAACCAGATCACGTTTTGGTCGCCGCCGCATTTATTTCCTTCTGGGCAGCCTTCCAGTATTCTTCTCCTGGGTGATGTTATGGCACGGTTTCGGCATTACTGGCGGCACAGCCAGATTCTTATACTATACCCTGGCATATATTTTTTTCTCCATGGCGTTCACCGTGGTGATGGTCCCCTACAACGCTATTCTGTCAGATATGGTAAGAGATTATAACAGGCGGAGTGCATTCACCGGTATGCGCCTTGGTTTTTCTGCTGCGGGCGCAATTCTTTGTGCCACCGTTCCGGCGATGATCACAGGAGCCTACGAAGACCCCAAACAGGCTTACCTTATAATGGGGCTTACTTTTGGAGCTCTGTTCGCCATCTGTTGGCTGGTTGTTTTCTTTGGTACCTGGGAGAATCAGATGAAGCCTGTCCTTGCGGTTAGCATAAAGGATTGGCTGAGCGTAATCAGGAACCGTTCCTTCCGGACTTATGTAACTATATTCATTCTCTGTCAGATGGCTATTGATACTGTCATGACACTGGCTGTTTATTTCCTGACGGTTTCTTTGCAGAAAGAGGAACTTTTCGCTATTATAATGGGATCTATTCTTGCTACCCAGCTCGTTTTTATCGGCATATTTTCTCATGTGGCTCAAAAAACTGACAAAACCACTCCGGCATACATCTCAGCCGGAGTGTGGATAGCTGCCAGTTTTGCCGTCATATTCTTTTCCAGCTCTACACCTGGGTTTATAATAATCTCCACTTGCGCGCTGATTGGCGTGGGAAGTGCCGGACTTAATCTATTCTCATGGTCCGCCCTGCCCGACATAGCCGATGTGGATGAGCTTATCACCGGACGTCGCAGGGAAGGGCTCTACGCAGGCGTATCGACCTTCCTGCGTAAATTCTCGGGAGGCGTAGTAGTGGGTGTCCTCGGAATTGCTTTGGATGTGATCGGTTACAGCAAGGAGGCTCTCAGTGCCGGAAATATCTCACCTGTAACAGATTGGGGTATACGCCTTCTCTTCTGCGCTTTACCCTTCACATTCCTGATCTTCGCTCTGCTGTTCCTTCGTAAGTATAAGCTGGGAAGACAAGAGTTCAATATAATGAGTAAAATCCTGAACCGCTACCGGGCGGGAGAGACTGATATATCCCTTGAGGGAGAGGAACTCAGGGTTTGCCGGCAGCTGACAGGGCTGAAGGATGACCGGTTCTTCAGAAGTGATCAGGATTCTGACCTGCTAATTGATTCAAAGTGAGACAAGCGATACAAGGAACACAGGCCGGGTTACTTATCTTAAGAAAAGAAAGCTTATTTTTATAACCCGGAGTTCCGGGAATAGGCATATGAATTATCCCGGTTTTCAAGAACATATCCGGTCAGAAGTGCAATTGTAATAATCAAAAATGAAGAAAGCCATATCTGTTTTAAAAGTGCCGCAGGTAATATTATTACTTGTGTCTCTGTTCCTGTTTTCTGCAAAAGAACCGGGTGGAGATAATAACCAGGTGAAAAATGACAATTCAGTTGTCAAATTATCCCATCGTACTTCAGGTAATCCATATCTGCCGTTATGGGAACACCTTCCCGACGGTGAGCCCCGTGTTTTTGAAGATCCCGACAATCCAGGGAAATACCGTATCTATATCATCGGGTCCCACGATGTCAGGTTTAAGAGTTACTGCGGACCTGACATCAGATCGTGGTCGGCACCGGTAGAGGATCTGTCAGACTGGCGTGATGAGGGGCCCATATTTACATATCCCATTGATGGCCAGTGGGATGTCATGTATGCTCCGGACCTGGTAGAGGTGAAGAGAAGGGACGGTACAAAGGAATACTATCTGTATCCTCACAGTCGTGGCCGGAACAGGGAAGCCATGGTAGCCAGAGGAAGCCGTCCGGACGGTCCGTTTACCCCCGTTAACATGTCTGAAGACGGAATGAGCACGATACCGGGAAGTATCATGGGATTTGATCCGGCAGTATTTATTGAATACATAACCGACCCGAAAGACCCTGATTATGAGATCGGCTTCAGAGCATACGGATTCTGGGGGTTCCAAAGGTCATCAGCCGGTCAGCTTGATCAGAACACAATGTATTCACTCAGGCCCGGGACCCAGGCCATTGGTTATTTCATCCCTGCCAGTTCCAGATACGGTGTACTGAGAGACCCGGAAGGTACAGTATATCCCAGCGTCTATAAAGATGAAAATCTCGGCTCGTTCAACTTTTTTGAGGCTGCCTCAATCCGCAAGATTGGTAATAAATATGTATGGGTTTACAGCGGATATTCAGGCCCTGACTACGGACTGAGCAGTACCAACTCGGCATTGCGTTATGCCTACGGCGACACTCCGCTGGGCCCGTGGAAAAGCGGCGGCGTACTGGTCGACTCACGCGCGCCGGTACAGGACAGGGACGGAACAAAACTGATGACGAGTTATTCTGGACACAATACTCACGGTAGCATTGAGCTGATCAACAACCAGTGGTACGTATTCTATCACAGGGCACCCAGAGGTTACGGATACGCGCGTCAGCCGATGGTGGCTCCCGTAACGGTGAAATGGGATGAAAAACCGGTGGCGGAAGGCGGAAAAGTCACGATCAGGGGATATAACCCATATTCTGAAGATAATACCTGGAGCGCAAAAGATAGCCAGGGAAATGAATATACCGGAGCTGAAGTTACATCCGAAGGATTCCACATCTACGGCCTCGATCCCTATAAGTATTACTCTGCAGGATATGCCTGCTATCTCTCAAATCCCGACAGCCAGCAGGATTCGTGGGATATATGGGATAACAACATGCCAATAACAAATGTGGAGAATGGTCACATCATAGGCTACAAGTACTTTGGATTCGGAGGTCTTGATAAGGACAGGAAAGGGTTGAAAGCCTTCAAGGGAACCAGACCCCGTAACAAGACAGCATTTAATCTGTTCCTGACGCCAAAGACAAATGACACATTCAAAGTCAATGTCTGGCTGGACGGGCCATGGGATAACAGTACGTGGAAAGGCAAAAAGATCGGTGAAATAATTGTGCCCGCAAATTCCGAACAGGAGATAACAAAATTCACCACAGACGTTTCAGAGTATGTTGACAGGCTCGACAAGAAACATGCAGTTTTCCTTGTTGCCGAAGGTTCTGATCAGGGCGCTCTTTTCGATTTGTCGGGACTTGGATTCAGCTCCAGGAAAGTGAAAATCGTGCGTCCGGTTCCTCCTGAAGTAAGCATCATTGTCAACGGAGTTGAAATTGATCTGCCGGCCACTCCGGTCAGGTCAACGAATGCCAGCGGGATTACCGGTTATGATCTTTACGAAGCCGCCTGTAAAATTCCTGCAGGCACAAACGCAATACCTTCCGTATCTGCATCAGCCAGTGATCCGGATGTGAAAGTGACTGTAGATCAGGCGAAATCAAAAACCGACACAGCTTTTGTGCGGTTTGATTACAGAGGGATAATCAAGACATACAGAGTTGTGTTTGAGTCTGCCCTGGCGGGCGGTAATGATCGCCAGTATGATCCTCCTGCCGGGTTCACCACTGAGCAGGATCACCGGAACATGATGGAGCAGCTCGGGATTAAAAGTCTTCGCCCGGGACCAAGCGGTAATGAATCAGCTCCCAACCATGCCAATTATGATGAGTCTCTGGCAACACCATATCCTGATCTGCCTGATTTGCTTACATTGAAAAACGGGAAGAAGGTTACGACACCTGATATATGGTGGAATCAAAGGCGCCCTGAGATCAAAGAAGATCTGGAGAAGGAGGTTTATGGTCGCCTGCCGGAAAAAATCCCCGCTGTCAGATGGAATGTGGATATTTCTGAGAGAGAGATGGTCGGCTTTATTCCGGTAATTGCGAAAAAGCTCACAGGGCATGTTGATAATTCGGAATACCCACTTATTGATTTAAATATATCAATGGTTCTGGTTACTCCGGCAAACGCCAGAGGACCGGTCCCGGTACTGATGATGTTCGGCAGGGCAAGCCTGCCTGCTCCCGCGCAGCCTGGTCCTGATGACATGGAAGTATTGAACCAGGCGTTCAGGAAGCTGCTGTCTGAAAGCGATCCCCGTGTAAAGGAAATATTCGAAAGGTATCCGGCATATAATCCCGTTACACGGGAAACTGCTGCTTTTCCTTTTGGCGGGATGGGAAGCCAGGCTAATGCCGATCCTCCGTCAACACAGCAGCTTCTTATGGCAGGCTGGGGTTATGCGATGATAGACCCTTCTAGTATACAGGCAGACAACGGGGCCGGATTGACCAAAGGCATTATCGGGCTCGTAAATAAGGGTCAGCCGCGTAAACCTGATGACTGGGGTGCACTCAGGGCCTGGGCCTGGGGGGCAGCCCGGGGACTCGATTACCTCGAAACCGACCCTGCTGTTGATGCAAAACATGTTGGTATCGAGGGTGTCTCACGTTATGGTAAGGCAGCGCTTGTTACACTGGCTTTTGAAGATCGGTTTGCCCTGGGATTGATTGGATCGTCGGGTAAAGGCGGAGCCACTCTTCACAGGCGCAATTTTGGCGAAGCTGTCGAAAACCTTACCGGAAGCGGTGAATACCACTGGATGGCCGGGAACTATATGAAATATGGCGCTGCCGAATCGGCTTCAGGAGCTGGAAGCGCGGACCAGCTGAGTATTGACTCTCACAGTCTTATAGCCATGTGTGCGCCGAGGCTCACATTCATAAGCTATGGCATTCCTGAAAAAGGAGATGCGAAATGGCTCGATCAGAAGGGAAGCTATATGGCAACTGTGGCTGCCGGAGCAGTATTTGAATTGCTTGGAGCAAAAGATATCGGTGTGTCAAATGATTACAGAAAAGAAGTAATGCCTCCTTATAATACGGGTATGCTGGATGGAGAGCTTGCCTGGCGACAGCACGACGGAGGACATACAGATGCACCAAATATGAAATACTTCATTGAATGGGCAAATAGAAAGATCAATAAAAAGTAATTTATACATGAACCAGTTATCTATTTTTATTTCAGTTTTCTTACTCATCTTCAGTAATCAGCAAAGGGAAGATACCGGCATTGTAAAACAAGAACTACTCGGGCCTCATGACGGTTCGGAAGTATATCTTTTCACACTTACGAACAAAGCAGGCAATGTTTTGAAGCTCACCAATTATGGTGCAAGGATTGTAGGTGTTGAGGTTCCTGATAGAAACGGGAAAATGGATAATGTTGTTCTTGGTTCGTATGATCTTGAATCGATATTAAGAGGTTCTTTTGGCGGAGCAACAATAGGAAGGTTCACTAACAGGATAGCCAATGGAAAATTCACCCTTGACGGTGTGGAATATGATCTGCCCGTGAACAACAAACCCAATACTCTTCACGGAGGACCTAACGGGTGGTACACGAAGGTCTGGAACACTGAAATGATCAACAATAAGAATAAGCCTGCCGTAAGGTTCTCTTACGTGAGCCCTGATATGGAAGAAGGATTCCCGGGAACAATCAGTATAGAAGTGGTTTTCACCTGGACGAACAAGAATGAGATCATTATAGAGTACACTGCATCAACAGATAAGAAAAGTGTTATTAATGTGACCAATCATGCATATTTCAACCTGCATGGTGCAGGTAACGGTAATATTTTTGATCATGAAATGACTCTCAGAGCATCTGCATTTACTCCGCTGAATTCAACAATGATCCCGACCGGCGAGATACGTCCTGTCAAAGGAACCCCCTTTGACTTTACCTCAGCTCAGACTTTCGGGGCCAGAATAGGAGAGACATACGAGGGTTCAGTTTTTTCAGGATATGATCATAATTATGTCCTTGACAATAAGGAGAAAGTTGATGCCGTGGTTTATGATCCTGTCAGCGGCCGGATGCTGGAAATGATTACTGACCAGCCGGCTATGCAGCTATACACCGGTAACGGACTCATGTACAAAAAACAGACTGAGACAGGAGGAAGCCAGTTCAGATTAAGATCAGGTTTTTGTCTTGAGAGTCAGCATTATCCTGATAGCCCCAATCAACCCGGGTTTCCTTCCACAGTTATTAATCCCGGGAAAAAGTTCAAATCACGAACCATTTACAGGTTCTCTGTAAAGAAATGATAATGCGGGGTTGATTTCGCTTGCTGAAATATTCCGGAAGGTAATCCTCAATGTGGAAAATTCAGACATTTTTTCAATGACCATGAATTCGCACCCCGAATTGTGTTAATTTTATCAGCATTTATAATAAAAACTTATAGTAAAATGAAAAGTAAAGTGAATTTTGGTTCTGGTAAACGCGTTATTAAAACTTCGTTACCTGTTTTATTTGCAATTTTATCATTCAGCCTTCTTTCCGGAAGTTTATTTGCCCAGTCTGATTTTTCGGGTTCGTGGGCACTCAATGAATCGAAAAGTACTTTCGGTGACGGGCCAAGGATGTCCGCAACATCAATGACCGTTAACCAGCAGGAAGGTTTGATTTCAGTTGATCTTGTTCAGCCTTCCTGGGAAGGGGGAGAAATGAAGAGAAGCGAAAAATATACTCTTGACGGCAAGGAATCAGTAAATGAGGGTATGATGGGCTCGTCCGTCAAGACTATCACATCCTGGTCAGAAGACAAAAAGGAACTTCGCTTCGCTAAAACAATCGCTTTCGACATGAATGGTGAAACAATGGAGATGAAACTCAATGATGCCTGGACCCTATCAGATGACGGTAAAACTCTTACAGTGAAATCATCGATGAAAAGCGATATGGGAGAGATGAATCTGGCATTGGTTTACGACAAGAAATAACACACAAAAGAAAGAGGTTGTCACATACCAGTGCCAACCTTTCATATTAGTTTGGAACTGCCTCTGGCATTATTCTGTATGTTCCATCGGTAAAGGAAATAATGAAAGGAATCTCCTTGTTTATTATTGTTGCCGTAATTCTGGCAGATTCAGCAACACCAGGCAAGTTCGTCTTTTAGGTTGCCGAACTAATCCGGGCAATTACTTCCGGCTACCTGTCAGTAAAGAGTCTCAGGTCAATGCTGTCAGCCATTTTTCTGAATCCCGACACATCGGGATGAAGGCCGTCATTCTGATAGGAAGAAACAAGGCTCTCCGGATCATCCGGGTCCCTCAGCACACCGTCAAAGTCCAGGACGGCGTCAAACAGGCCGCTGTTCCGGATCCATGCATTGACTTCATTCCTGCAGGCTTCACTGTACTGATTATAGTAGCCATTGCCCCTGAACGGGGTGATGGTAGCACCATAGACCTTCATTCCTCTCGAATGGGCAGACTCAATCATCATCGTGTATGCGTCGGTCAGCCCTCTTGCGACAGTAGCAGCTGCATCTGCAGATCTTACCTGTCCGATATCATTAACACCCTCAAAGATTATGACCCATTTTACTCCGGGCTGACTGAGGATGTCCCTTTCATAACGGCTGATACCGGCAGGCCCCAGGCAGTCTCTGAGAACGCAGTTGCCGCCTATGCCAAGATTGAGGACGCCAACGAGCCTGGTATCCTGATTCGCAAGAAGCCGTTCAGCCAGCATATCAGGCCACCTGTTCTGGTGGTCGGTTGTTGACCCCCGGCCGTCAGTGATCGAGTTGCCGATTATAGCTACACACGATGCCGAACGGGGAGCCATCACATCAATGCTGCTGATCACATACCAGTGTTCGGTTGGCACTGAACCGGCAAAGTCGGTAACTGAATCATCATTTCCTGCCAGGATATATGAGGTGGTACGGGAGCCGGGGTGACCGGTGATGTCAGGAGAGGTTTCGCCGAAGTAAATTGTAATTGCCAGATCCATCCGTGGTTTAAGCTTGAATCTGACCGGATCCGAGGTGATTGCACTGCCCGGATCCATGGTTATCTCATGTGCCCCGCCAAATGTAAGTTTTATGTTCGTTGACCGGTCAATGGCACCACCTTCTCCTGAGGCGGCGATCTGCACTGAACGCATGGTGACCGGGCTTTTGCTGAATTCATTTGAAAACTTAACCCGCAGGGTTTTTCCACCAATCGATACCCGTACTGTCTGTCGGAGGGAATTACCGGTCAGACCCGGTGAGGGCGGATTATTGCGTGGTTCAACAAGCTGAAGCGCAGTGCTCCAGGTAGCCACCCATTTTTTTGTCTTTTTACCACAGGTCTGGCCTGCCAGGTTCACAGTATTCATCAGCAGGCACAGCAATATGAGAGCTGTAAGGAAACTCAGAGATCCTGTAAGTTTTTTTGTAATCATGGCATCGTACTTAAATGAATTTGACATCTCCTGCTAAGGTAATTCATATTTCATAAAGTCCGAAGCCGTCACCTCAAGGCACAGTCTCGCTGCGGCTTAGCAGGGGAGGGATGGATCCGCAGGAAGACGAGGCGGAGCCCTTCCTTGTTAATATGCCTGTCCCTGGCTATTGAGCAGGTGCACTGTCCGGTCTTTGCCCCTTCATTTTATCCAGGGTATACCTCAGATTGGAATGGAAATAATTCCCTATAATCCAATCCCTATATTTGCCGGGTATTGGAACTTTCTTAATATCTTCCGCCGTACCACCGGCATCAGTCAGTTCTTTTGCAATCCTTTCTATCTCTACTATATAGTCCCGGGTTGATATAATTGCCTCTACCCCTCCCGGATCTCCGTGGCCAGGTACGACTATACGCGGTTGCATCAGCTCAAGCTCTGTCAGTCTGGCTTTCAGTTCTTCAGCATATCCGTACCCCAGCCAGGGATGTGCTTCATTGAAGACAAGGTCTCCGGCAAAAAGTATACCCTCTACGGGCAGGTACATGATCAGGTCACTTTCAGTATGTCCTTTACCCTTCTCAATCAGAAGTACCTTATGCTCCGGACCGTCCAGGCTCATTTCCCCTTTGACGTAAGTATCAGGCACTCTTGTTCTTATTTTCAGATGGCTCTGAGACAGCTCTTCAAAATATGGTTTCATCATTTTGATGGTCATATACCCGCTTGAGGCCGTGTCACCAGTGAATGCCCTATCCAGTGAGTCATAGTATTCGCATAGCTTTTTTGCATATATCTTTTCTTCAGCTATTGCCTTGGGCTCCTCCTCTCTTATCAGTTCAGCAGTTCTTTCTGTTGACAATATTTTCACATCGGATGAGAAGCACTGATTACCTCTCACATGATCATTATCGAAATGGCTGTTGATCACATACTTGATTGGCGATAATTTCATTTGCTCAACCACCCTGATCAATTCTTCTGCCGCATCAGGTGACAGGAAGGTATCAAACACTATGGTGGCCTCTCCGTTATCCACAATACCTGAATTTCCGATAGCCTTTCCTCCGGGTTTATGGATACAGGCATATACTCCATCAGCGAGCTCTGTTACACTAAAATTTGCTGTTGACCAGTCCTTTTTATCGGTTTCGGTACAGCCCGGCGTCAGGAATGCCATCAGGCAGATTAAAACTCTTTGTTTCATAGTGGGTTACATTTATAGTTTGATGCTAATCCGGAACAAATGGGTCACCCGGGTGATGATTGAATTTATTAATCGTATATAATTTACGAAGAAAATATTACACTGCCGTTTTCTTATGTGATTCATCCATATAGCATATCCGTGCTCTACATGACAGACTTCATCCAGATTAATCCTTAATCCGGTTATATTTGGGTCCTGTATTTCAATTACACCAAATAACTATGGATAAAATAGGGCTGGAGAAGATCCTGGCGAGTCAGAAGAGTTTTTTTGCATCAGGTAAGACACTTGAAGTAGATTACAGGATCAGTAATCTCAAGAAATTGAGGTTGCTGATCATGAGTCATGAAGATGAGCTCAGAGATGCTTTGTATAAAGATTTCCGTAAGCCTTATTTTGAAGTTCTTGGAACGGAATCGAGGTATGCAGTTGCCGAGATAAATGTGTTGATACGAAAACTCAGGAAATGGTCAGGCAGGCAGCGGGTCAGAACTTCCATCGTCAATTTTCCGGCCAGGAGTTATATCCAGCCTCAGCCATACGGGCAGGTGCTTATTATCGCCCCCTGGAATTATCCTTTTCAGTTATCAATGATTCCGGTTATGGGCGCCCTGGCTGCCGGCAACTGCGTTGTCTTTAAGGTGTCTCAGAAGGTGCCCAATACACTTGAGGTTATATCAAAGATAATCAGCCATTTCCCGAAGGAGCTGATATTATTTGTAAAAGGAGAGCACTCATTGAGCGATTATCTTTTGGATTTTCCTTTTGATAAAATATTCTTTACCGGGAGTCCGGCGGTTGGGAAGAAGGTGATGATCAAGGCAGCAGAGAACCTCACTCCTGTAACACTGGAGCTGGGAGGAAAGAATCCGTGTGTAGTGGCGGCAGATGCAAAGCTGACGTTTGCCGCAAAAAGGATAGCTTCGGGAAAATTCCTTAATGCAGGCCAGACATGCATTGCCCCGGACTATCTCCTTGTGGACAGCAAAGTGAAGGACCGGTTCCTTGAGCTTCTGGTCAATGAAATCAAGTCGTTCTACGGGAATGATGCCTCGCGCAGCCCGGATTATTGCAGTATGGTCAACATAGCAAAGACTAAAAGAATGGAATCATTCCTGGGGGAAGGTGATATCATTACAGGTGGCGTAACCGATGTTGATAACTGTTTTATGGCTCCCACCATAATTGACGGGATCAGGCCTGAGGATCCCATTATGCAGGAGGAGATATTCGGTCCGGTTCTGCCGGTGATCCCTTTCAATAATTTCTCCGAAGTATATTCTGTTATCAGCAGGAATCCCAAGTCGCTGGCAGCGTATATTTTTACAACCAGCAATAGGCTTGCAGGGGAGTTCCTGTCAAGGACCCAGAGCGGTTCAGCAGCTGTGAATGATACTGTCATGCAGATCGCATCGCCTCACCTGCCTTTTGGCGGTATCGGTCCCAGCGGTATGGGGAGGTATCATGGCAGAGAATCGTTCGAGACCTTCTCCAATATGAAGTCTGTTATGGAGAAATCCAATCTTATCGACCTGCCCGTGAGGTATCCGCCATATACACCACTTAAAGAAAAAATCCTGAAGCTTTTGATGAGATAAACAGCCGGCCTGAGATGAAGAAACAGTCTGTTTCGCAAGTTATCTTTCGGTAAGGAGGCAAGTCACTTGGACGATATTTCCATTATCTCGTATACGATTTCCTCCCTTTCGCGCCTGATTGTGATCCTCTGCCCCGATTTCCGGTTAAGCAAAGCTCTGGCCAGGGGGGAGATGAAAGAAATCTTTCCTTTGGCTATATCTGCCTCATCTACTCCCACGATCTGGAATGTCTGAGTTTTGGCAGACATCACATTCTTAATTGTTATGGTTGCCCCGAAAGTCACCTCATCGCGCGGTTGATCTTTTGGATCCACCACCCTGGCGTCGGCAATCCTGCTGTTGAGCAACTGCAGTTTTGCATTGATAAGGTTCTGGGCAATTCGTTTTTCATTTTCATTTGCAATGGTCAGCTCTTCTTTTTCTGAGATCAGAGCCTCTCTCTCAGCCAGCAGCTGCTCCAGCCCTGCAGGGGTGACAAAGTTTGGCACACCATCCGGCAGAAAAGCCCTCCGGGGCACCATTGGAACCTCTTCCTGATCTCCTTCCTTGACGAATCCTCTGCTCATCTCTTATTGCGTATCCGGGGCCCCTAAAATATTGATAAATTGTAAAATTACCGCACAGAACACCAGATTTACGGGATTGAGCACATTGGTGGCCACAAGATTGATGTAACTGCTTGCCGGGAGAACAAATTGACAGCGGGGTTTCACTGGCTGAACCGCTCAGTGAAAACCCCGCAGTATGCCAACTGCCGGAGACCGGGAGTTTATTGTACATCTGCCCGGTAACCGGTCAGGCACAAGGGCTCTGTCATGTCAGGCAATTTACCTGGGGAAAACCCATTCTCCCACTACGTCCCAGCATGGAACGATGCCGCTCAGATAACTGTCACCTGTCACATTCTCGAATTTACCGGTACCTGAGGTAATTGAAACTGTGCCGGTAATGTGTTTCACGTCATCGATCACTTCAATCACGATCGGTGAGAAGAAATCGAAATAATCACCATTGGCTGCATAGATCCGGCCAACGTAGTCCGCAGTGAGGACAATACGTCCCTCTGCATATGCATCCATGTCGAGGTAAGCAACCAGGCCTGTCATAGCGCTCTCCTCACGGAAGTTGCCGACGAAGGTCATATGACCGGCAAGCCATGCCTCAGAGCTGAGAGTAACTCCCGGCACGGGTATTTCAGTCCCAGGGAAGAATACCGGCAGACGGTCAACGCCCTCTTTTTCGGTCATGCATAGCACACCCTTTAACGGGATAGGAACCTTAGCCCTTTTCAGGACCACGTTTTCGTCATCAGTCGTATCCCTGGTGCATCCAAAGATCACCACCAACGGCAGCAGGAGGATCAAGAACTTTTTCATCCCTTTAAAATTTTGGTTATTAACTCAATAGTAAATACTGGTCTGTTTTTTTATCTGCCATTAAAAGGTTACTGGTCCAGTGGTCTACTGTTTGGAGATAATAAATTTGAGATCTGCTTCCAGTTTTACCTTCATAACATCCGGAATTGTCTCTGATCTTATAAACAGGATGGTGCCGAAACCTTCACAGTCTTTGGCATAACCCAAAGTGGTTCCTATTACAAATGAATTTTCATGTACAGGCTGATCATAAGGATAGTCAGCATTAAAATCCGAGTTCTCATAGCAATTCAGGCACAAAGTGCCCCCGTTCGCCGGGATGGATGATGTAATTGTTGCATTTGAAGTGCAATACGCTTCTGTTACTGACCATACAGTTGTTAAATGGAGGGTGAAAATACCCAGTATTGAGTCTGTCCCGTTTCCCTTCAGCTCAAACTGATAAACAGGTTCGTTTTGATCAGTCAGTTCTCCCCACCAGGGATTCCATAAGTCATCCAGTTGCGGATCGTCGCCGAAGAAGTAAATATTCCTGGTAAATGTTGCATTGAACTCTGATTCCAGGTGGACGGGGACCGTCACATACACGTCAGGGGAATTTTGCAGTGGTTTTTTCTGCGGACTCGGATAGATCCTGTCATCTTCGCATCCTGCAAGCACCAGCAGGCAAACCACCAACGCCGGATAAAACATCATTGTTTTCATCGCTATCTGTTATTACTACCCTGTGTCTTTTTTTCAAATCATCTTTCTTTCATTAATCAGGACGAACCAACTCTACAAAAGGATGGAATCCTGTTTCATTTTCATCAGGTTATAGCAGTAATTTTATTGGTTGCATGTAAACCGTCAAGAAGCCTTTTACTCGTTTTTAATGGGTCATGCCTGTTACATCTCATCTCAGTAGAAATGATAATAGAATGAAAGGTGGAAACCTGCATTGCCATTCCGGGTACTTCTGATGAATCCGGGTATGGTTCCGGTGCCTTTATAGATATTGGGAAGTCCCAGTGATAAAGTCAACCCGGGTGCTACTGACAGCTGGTCATTAAGCTGCAGCTCATATTCGGCTCCCAACCTTATCCCGTAGTCAAATTTTGTATACTCAGTCCGGATCTCCTTAATATCAGTGTTTATCTTCTGCTCTGCCCTGTGCAGTAAAGAGACATAGCCGCCAGCCAGGAAGTTGACCGATGAGCGGGTTGCAGGGTATCGTGCACCGCCCGTCCTGTACTTTGCTGATATGGCAATGGTTGAGTATCTGAGGATAATTTTTTTTGTTGAATAGTGGCCAAAAATATAATCTTTATACTCCTGACCTGTAGATGAATAGATAAACGCATCAGTCTGTAGGTCCCATTTTTTACTGAGGGAGTAATTCAGGATGAGTCCGGCATCGGGAAAGACAACAAGTTCAGTAGTAATGAGTGATTCCGGCTTCAGGCCGTCAAATGTTTCCTGATTCAGCAGCCACGTGTTCTTGAATGAGGTGACAATCCCTCCGGTGAATCTGCCCGCCGTGGCCGGCGATGAGGTAAGACCTGTGCCTGAATCACGGAAGCTGTGATTCAGGTCCTTGTAATCGGCCTGAAAGGCTATCCTGGGGTATAGGGCGGTTTCAGGGACTGCTGCGGGAGGAACGCGAACCGGCTCTGAGGTGATTGCTTCGAAGACAGGGGCCGGTATTTCATCATTCATACCTGCCGCTTCCGAAACCTCTGGCACAACCTCTTTCGTTACAGGGGATTCTGTCTCCATAACAGAAACAGTAATATCTCCTGTTGCAGCTTCATATACCGGCACGATGGCTTCCTGTTTAAGGAATTTGGTTGATGCTTCATCACCCGGGAGAATTTCACCCTGCTCTTCTGTTTTCAGGATAAAATTGCCCTGACCACCTGGCACCGGTTGCCCTGCATCCTCAGCGCTGTATGTTCTGTCCGTGGTTTCCTGCCCGGCCTGACTTTCTGCCTGAATGGCCCTTTTGACGGGGGTCAGCATCAACAGTACAAGCAGCATAGCTGCACAACCCTTGAAGAAGAGGCCCGGCCCCGGATCAACCGGCATGATTGTGTCAAGCTGTGAAGAGATTTTTACCCAGGTTTCACTTAAATCAAGTTCCGAACAGATCTCATCCCATACCTCGTCAAGTTCTTCCTGCCCTATTTTGCCCGAAGGACCTGTTAAAGCCTGATCATGAATGAACCGGTCAACCTGTTCGCGATACGCTCCTGTTATTTTATCTTTTTCTTTCACTTTCGCCGTTGCTGTAATAATAGCCTGAGATTCTGTGTCTCAGAAGTTGTTTTGCCCTGTTGATCTGTGACTTGGAGGTGCCAACAGTAATATGAAGCAGGTGGGCAATCTCCCTGTGACTGTAACCCTCAATGGCATGCAGCTGGAATATCTTCCTTGCGCCTTCGGGCAACCGGTCTACCTGTGAGATAATATCCTCAGTGCCAAGCTCTGAGATGACTGATTCCCCGTCAGGGCAGGGTTTGTCAACGCCCTCCAGCCGTATAAACTCATTGCCTGAGTGATTCTTTCTGTAATAGTCTATTGCAGTGTTTGTTATAATCCTTTTCATCCAGGACATGACTGAATTATGAGTATCAAACCCGGAGATGTTCCTGAAAATCTTGATGAATCCTTCCTGCAGTATGTCCTTGGCATTCTCCCGGTCATTCTCATATATGAGGCAGAGATAGTATAATGATCTCGCATAACGCTTATAAAGCATCTCCTGACTTTTCCTGTTGTTTTGACTGCAACCCCTAATCAGTTCCTCATCACTGACCTCTGATGAATTCATTGTTGCATGCCGGGTTCTATTTCACTATTATATTGGTTGACAACAACAATCTGAATAATAAGACTTTGTACATTTCGCCGTTTTGAACGCTTGAAATGATCATTATGGGTTCTTCCGTTGTGCCTGAAACAATTGCTTCTTCCAGTAACAGTCGGTTGATTGATCTGAATGTATCATAAGCAGAGAAATATACTATGGCATCATACACTGTGCCTACTGACAGGACAATTGTGGAGTAGCCAGCCGGATTACTGGCTGTGACCCTGAACTGCTCCGGTTTATCTATTGCCAGAACGAATGGTACCACCGATCCGTCAAGGTAGGTGTAATTGCCGGACAGCAAAATGCCCAGACAGGGGTAACCGTCATGGCGTCCATCATCTATTCCTATATCATCCAGACACTTAAGGGAGATGTCCCATCTCATTCCGTCATAAATACCCTGGGGGAGATCAAAGGTGCTGACCGTGGCCGGATTTTCGGAAAAGTTTAGTGGTTGCAGGTTAGCGGAAGGATCTGTTTCGAAGAAAACAGATCCTCCGGCTTCGCGTGTTCCGTCAAATCTGATCTTGTAAATGGCAATCCTGCAACCGGTAATATCAATATACTGATTACCGGCCTGGCTATCCTCCTTTATACCGATCTTCAGGTTAACATGTACCGGCAGTGTCAGGTCATCCTTCTCTGTGCATCCTGTTGTCAACAGGACCAGAATCAATCCCGCAGTCTTAATCCTATTAAGTGCCATATTAACCCTTTTTTACACTTAATACGAATATCCGTCACCAAAGGTTGGAACGAGGCTGACTACGCGACTGCAAAGTTAAAGCTATTAAACGCGAAATAAAAAAATATTTAATATAATTGCCTGAAGCCTAATTTGTCTTAATAATATTCAGGTCAGCCCAAAATAAGCCAATGGCTATCCCGGGGAACCGTCACAGGTGATGCCTCCCGGACAATGATCATGCTGTTATTCTATGGGTATCAGCCTCAGGATATACCCGGGTGTTTCAACTGCGAAATAGATATAACCGTCAGGGCTCATGGCCACGTTGCGCACCCGGCCGATACCTTTGAGCAGTTCTTCCCTGTGCACAACAGTGTTGTTTTCAAGGACGACCCTTTCCAGGTGCTTCAGTGGCAGTGAACCCAGCAGGATATTGTTCTTCCAGTTCGGGTATCTTTCGCCTGTTACGAAGGTCATGCCGCACGGACCGATGGAGGGAGTCCACTGGTATACCGGCTGCTCCATGCCCTCCTTTTCGGTGAGTGAAGTAAGAACAGTGCCGTCATAGTTTATGCCGTAGGATATCACCGGCCAGCCGTAATTCAATCCCGGTTTTATCAGGTTAAGCTCGTCACCGCCCCGTGGTCCGTGTTCTGAAACCCACAGCTCGCCGGTAAGGGGATCAAAGCATGTCCCCTGAGGGTTACGATGGCCGTAGCTGTAGATTGAAGGCATAGCTCTGGGCGTGCTGACAAACGGATTGTCCTCGGGAACAGATCCGTCATCATTGAGTCTGTGGATCTTGCCGTTGTGGTTGTCAAGCTTTTGCGGGAAGTCGAAGTGCTGCCCGCGGTCGCCTATGCCGAAGAAGATATGGCCCTTGCCATCAAATGCTATTTTGCAGCCGAAATGATAATTTCGGTCAGTGGCCGGCTCACCCCTGAAGATAATCTCCTGATCCATGAGGCTGTTACCCTCAAGCTTTGCCCTCAGTATTGCAGTGTTGCCGGCAGGTTTGCCGGGGGCGCCACTCAGGTAGGAATATGAAAAGTATATCCAGCCGTTCTGTTCGTAGTCGGGATGAAGGCAGATGTCGAGCAGACCTCCCTGCCCTATGGCCATCACCTCCGGCAGGCCTTCAAGAGGTGGTGAGAGCCGGCCGTCCGAATAAAGATAAAGTGATCCTGAGCGTTCTGAAACAAGCATGTCCCCGTTGGGGAGGAAGGCCATTCCCCATGGCACATTAAGGTCTCTGATCACTGTGTCAACGGTGAATTTCTGCACCTCGGACTCAATTACTGCCTCCATGGTGAATGCCGGTTCCAGTAGGCTCCTGTCTTCAGGGATGCCTTTCTTGACATACTCAGCAAGGGCTTCAATCTGCCTGTTACTGAAGGTTTTTTCAAATGCCGGCATACCGATGCTTTCAAGGCCATATTTAATGCTTTTGAAGGCAGAGGCAGTACCTTCTTCCTCCATCCATTCCCTGGCGGCGAACTTCTCCAGCCGGGCGCCATGGCAACCGGCGCAATACTTCTGATAATTTTCCGCTGCCGTCTGCTTCCCATGAGAAAGACCCTCCTTACCGGGAAACAGAAACCAGACAGCAACAACTACAACTGCAGCAAGAAACAGCACAGAAACTATCTTATTCATCTCATTTCATTTGAATTATCAGCAGCAAATTACAAAAAATACCCGGACAACATAAGGCAGACTGAAATGCTTTCAGGAATCAGGCAAAGAACGTGGAAGCCAGCTTAAACAAACCGCCTGCTATATTGTTAAAAGGTAAAGAGGAGATCAAATGACGGATTACACAGTTAAGATAATCGGGATAGAGAAACTGACCCATGATGTAAAGAGATTCAGGGTGGATAGGCCGGACGAATATGAGTTCAGGCCAGGCCAGGCAACTGGCGTAGCGATTAATACACCCGAACTTCGGAAGATTCGGAGGTCGTTCACCTTTACCGGCCTTGGTGATGATCCTTTCCTCGAGTTTACCATCAAGATATATCCTGAGCACAACGGGTTGACGAAGGAGCTTAACCGGCTTGTTCCCGGCAATGAGCTTGTCATTGGCTCTCCATGGGGAGCCATTGCCTATAAAGGCAAGGGCGTCTTTATTGCGGGAGGAGCGGGCATAACCCCGTTCATTGCAATCTTCAGGGATTTGAAGGCCAGGGGTGAGCTGCAGGGGAACCTCCTGCTGTTCGCCAACAAGACAAGAGCTGATATAATCCTGGAGCAGGAGTTCAGAGGCATGCTCGGAGAAGCATTCATCAATATACTGTCAGAGGAGAAAGCTGATGGTTATCATAACGGATTCATTGATGAAGAATTCATCAGGGCGCATGTGAGCAACTTCAGCCAGAATTTCTATCTCTGTGGTCCGCCGCCAATGATGCAGTCCCTGACCGGAGTGCTGTCTCGTCTGGGTGTAGACGGAAAGGCTGTCACGATGGATTTATAAGATTCAAACCCTGAGGGCGGCTGGCAAGAGCCTGTCCATTAGTAAAATACTGATTATCTGACTCCTTTCTCTCCTAAAGCCTATTTTCCGCCTATCAGCTGGAACAGCAGGTATGATACGCCAAGAGTAAAGAAGATATTGAAGGTCTGGGCTATCAGGAAGCTGTAGAAAGGCTTTTTGCTCTCCATATGTTTAAAATCTGCAAACCGTGTCTCCAGTCCAATGCTAATGAATGCAAGGTTAAACCAGAAGGTGCTGAATGACTTTATCACCTTTCCTGAAGCTTCTGCTGTCTCCTGGCTGAGAACAAAGGAGAAGACCAGTGATGCCAGGATAAACCCCAGGACAAATTTCGGGAAGCGGTCCCAGATGATCCTCACCGGCACATGCTGTCCTTTTTCATTTGCGCCCCTGCCCCTGTAGGCCCAGAAGATGGAGATTGCAAATGCTGCCAGCCCAAGGAGCACGTTCTGGGAGAATTTGACTATTGTTGCATATTGCAGTCCGGTCTCGCCGGCTATGGTTCCCGCAGCCACAACAGCTCCCGTGGTATCAATTGTGCCTCCCAGCCAGGCTCCGGTGACTACATCAGACAGCCCCATCCACTTTGCTATTATAGGGAGGAATATCATCATCGGGATAGCTATGATAAGCACCAGGGAGATGATGAATGAGAGTTTCTTCTTATCACCGTTTATGGCTCCCGCAGTGGCTATTGCCGCTGACACGCCGCATATTGAGACTGCGCTTGCCAGCATGGTTGAAAACTCGTCATCAATCTTCATCTTCCTTGACAGCCAGAAGGCGAAGTACCATACCACCGTAACGACTATGATTGCCTGCAGCAATCCGTAGCCGCCTGCAGAGAGAATATCCATGAACAGTATGGTTGCCCCCAGCAATACCAGTCCTATCTTTACGTATAGTTCCGTCTGCACTCCCGAACGCAGCCATGCGGGCAGGCGGAACAGGTTGCCTATCAGCAAACCCAGCAGCAGTGAGAAGAGCACTGTTTCAAGCCCCAGGTTCTTGAAACCCGCATAGGATGAAATGAACTGTGCCAGGATAGCCAGCATGAATATGGAAAGAAACCCAACGAAATACTTTTTAAGTGAGTCGCCGCTAAGAACCATTCCCACCACAGCAACAAGGCCAAAGATGATGAAGGTGTACAGGGCTGATGTCCAGAGTGATGAGGCCCCAAACATTCCTGAAAAATCGTGGTCTCCGCTCCATCCGGCTTTTCCTCCGAAGGAGGGTGTGCCAATGGCATAGCCGGTCAACACCACGAATAATATAAGTACAAACCCTGCAACTACTGATGCCCAGTCCTGACCTACAATAAACCTGCTGAAAGCGGATGGATTCTTTTGTCTGTTCATTACGATAATTGGTTTAACTCCTCTGACAGAGGTCTGATAATTACTATGCTAAAAAATATGCCTGCAAATATGTAGACAATCCGGGAATGAATAATAAGCATAAAATGGTATTCTCAACCCTTATGTCATACCATTCCGTGAGCGGTTTTGCTACTATATTCAACAAATATTTAAATTCGCACTGTTTTCACTTGCAGGTACCATGAAAAAACTCCAGAAGGCCTTTGCGGGCTACGACCTGCCTCAGCAGACCATGAGGGCAGGTATTTATCCCTATTTCAGGGCAATAGAATCAGACCAGGATACCGTTGTGACCATCAACAGCAGGAGAGTGCTGATGTTTGGTTCAAACAGTTATCTCGGGCTGACCAATCACCCGCGCATCAAGGAGGCAGCAAAGCGAGCCATTGACAAATACGGGACGGGATGTGCCGGTTCGCGGTTCCTGAACGGGACGCTCGATATTCACGTTCAGCTTGAGGAGCGGATTGCTGAGATGACCGGAAAAGATCAGGCTCTCTGTTACAGTACCGGATTTCAGGTCAATCTCGGTGTAGTCTCAACCCTGACGGGCAGGCATGATTATATTCTGCTTGATGAACTTGACCATGCATCAATCATTGAAGGCAGCAGGCTCTCGTTCTCCAGAGTGCTCAAGTATGCCCACAATGATATGCAAAGCCTTGAGAACAGGCTAAGGCAATGTGAGCCGGGGAGCCTGAAGCTGATAGTTACTGACGGCATCTTTTCCATGGAAGGCGATATCGTAAGGCTTCCGGAGATTGTGGCGCTGGCAGAGAAGTATGATGCATCTGTAATGGTTGATGATGCACATTCAACGGGTGTGCTGGGCAAACAGGGGCAGGGCACTGCATCCCACTTTGGCCTCACTGACAGCGTTGATCTCATCATGGGTACCTTTTCGAAATCGCTGGCCTCTCTTGGCGGGTATATTGCATCGGATAAGGAGACCATCAATTACCTCAAACACAATTCCCGCTCACTAATCTTCAGTGCAAGCATGACCCCTGCATCAGTAGCCTCGGTCCTCGAGGCAATTGACATAATGATGAGTGAGCCGGAACGTATGGCTCATCTCTGGGAGATAACCAACTATGCTCTGAAGGGGTTCCGTCAGATGGGATTTGATACCGGCAAATCGGAGACGCCTATCATCCCTCTTTTCATAAGGGACAACATCAAGACCCTGACGCTCACACAGCAGCTGCTTGCCGACGGCATCTTTGTCAACCCGGTGGTGTCTCCCGCAGTACCCAAAAATGACAGCCTGATACGTTATTCACTGATGGCAACGCATACAAGGGAACAGGTTGATATCTCGATTGAGAAGATCACAAAAACTGCCCGGATGCTTGGGATAACCAATACCATGTCGGACGAGATAGTCTGTGATGAAAACCAGTAACAGATGGACAAGGTTATTCTGATCTCAGGAATCTCTTCAGGCTTCGGGAAAGAGAGTGCAGCCCTCCTGTCTGCTCTTGGCCATAAGGTTTACGGAACTGTCAGGAGTGAATGTGATGTGGCTGAGGGCATCAACCTGCTGACCATGGACCTGACTGATCATGATTCAATCCGAAAGACAGTCAGACTTGTTGTTGAACGTGAGGGAAGGATAGATGTGCTCGTCAACAATGGTGGGATGCATACCGGCGGACCGGTTGAGACACTGCCTGAAGAGTATATCAGGCTCCAGATGGAGACCAGCTTCATGGGCATGGTGCGGCTTACACGTGAGGTGCTGCCTGTGATGCGTGCCGGCGGGGGAGGAAGGATAATTAATATAAGTTCCATCGGAGGACTGATGGGCCTGCCGTACCAGGGATTCTACTCTGCTGCCAAATTCGCGGTAGAGGGTTTCAGCGATGCGCTCAGGATGGAGGTTCAACAGTTCAATATCAGGGTAGTAGTGATCAATCCCGGAGACTTTCGCACGAATAACTCCGCCAACAGAAGAAAATTCCTCGCTCCATCTGGTTCTGATGATCCCTATGCCGGACAATTTTCAAAATCCCTTTCGGTTATTGAAAGTGATGAAGCCGGAGGCCGGCATCCGGTCCTCCTGGCCAAGAAGCTGGCAAGGATTATAGAATGCAGACATCCACGGCAACGGTATGTCATTGCCACACCTGACCAGAAGCTGGCGGTAATACTTAAAAGAATTGTACCGCCAGGGCTCTTCACCCTGATCCTCGGCAGCCATTATGGCATCTCAAGACATAAAGAAAGCCGGCGATAACTGACTTCCATCAATCCGCCGGCCTGAACTGAAACTTATCCGGAAAGCAAATCAGATCTCCCCTGGCCTCCTGTAGTGTTTTGACTCTGCCGTTGGTACAATCAGTCCGTTAAAACGTTTGGCAGTTCCCTTGGTAGGAGTGATAATCACTTCTGCCATGTTGCCTGCTGACTTCTTGAGTGACATTGATATCTTGGCGTTGATGAGCCGTCCCATCGCCTGGTAGCTTATTCTGACATTGCCCTTTTTGTCAGTAGCCTGATTATAATCCGAAACTGCAAGCTTGTTTGTGTTGTTATTACCGGCAACAATACCACCCTGGAGAATTACATTGTCATTCTCAAATGCAAGGAAGTTTGCGTTGTCAGTGTTATCAGCAAACATGCCGTCAGCAGTCTGGTATGTTGCAACAATTATCACGTAATTCTTTGTCTCAATGGTGGCCAGGGCCTTTTCAAACGCTGCCTGCGCAGCCGCCTCCCTTTCAGCCTTCTTGTTCTGCCCGTTGACAGTCAGCAGTGCAGCACTGATAAAACAGAATGCCAGTAAGATTTTTTTCATGATTTATTCTAATTATTATTAATAAAACAAAAATACAATTTATCAGATACAATAAACGTGCCCGGATGATAACAGCATTAAATTTGCACTGTAAACGAAATCAGGGCAGGGCGTTGTGCCTGATCTAAACATGCGGTTATGACACATAGAGGGAAAGTTGTTATTATTACCGGTTCCGGTCGTGGAATTGGCAGGTGCATTGCTGAAGCATTTGCGGCTGAAGGGTCGAAAGTGGTTGTGGCAGAGAAGGATCCGGAAACGGGGTCTGAAACTGAGCGCCTTATAAATAGCAGCGGCGGTGAAGCATTTTTCATAAGTACTGATGTTGGCATTCCGGGGGCTGTGACTTCCATGGCCCGACTGGTGGCTGAGAAATACGGCAGGATTGATGTCTTGATAAACAATGCCGGTGTCGGCATCTGGAAATCGCCTCTGGACCTTACTGTTGAGGAATGGGATGCTGTTGCCGCCACCAACCTCCGCGGAACATTTCTGTGCGCCAGGGAAGCAGCACGGTGGATGAAGGATACCGGAGGCGGATGCATTATAAATATTGCTTCAACCCGTGCCTTCATGTCAGAGCCGGGGTCAGAAGCCTATGCTGCATCAAAGGGAGGGATAGTTGCGCTGACCCATGCCCTTGCTGCCTCACTTGCGCCGTATCGCATAAGGGTCAACTGCATCAGCCCGGGATGGATAGAAACGGGAGACTACGGCGCGTTGCGCGAAGAAGATCATAAGCAGCATTTATCGGGACGGGTGGGCCGCCCTTGTGATATCGCAGGCGCATGTCTCTTCCTTGCCGCCGATGGTAATGAGTTCATCAATGGCGAAAACATTATAATCGATGGCGGAATGACCCGAAAAATGATTTATGAGCCATGATACTGAAAAGTAGCAGCGGCGGACTCAGTGGCATTACAATTCTTTTTCTACTTTTGCAGCCCAAACAGACACGCATACGGAAGAAATCAGAAATATTGCCGTTATAGCTCATGTAGACCACGGCAAGACTACGCTTGTAGACCGCATATTGTACCAGGTAAAGCTTTTCCGTGACAATCAGGTCATGGGTGATCTTATCCTTGACAGCAATGACCTCGAGAGGGAAAGAGGAATAACCATACTCGCAAAAAACGTTTCGGTCAGATACAAAAATGTCAAGATCAACATAATTGACACTCCCGGCCATGCCGATTTCGGCGGCGAGGTTGAACGCGTTCTTAACATGGCTGAAGGAGTGCTCCTGATAGTTGACGCTTTTGAGGGGCCGATGCCACAGACGCGCTTCGTGCTGCAGAAGGCGCTGGAGCTGGGGCTGAAGCCTATCGTAGTCATTAACAAGGTTGATAAGCCCAACTGCAAGCCGGAAGAGACGCAGGAGAATGTCTTCGACCTGATGCACAGCCTCAATGCCACCGAGGATCAGCTCGATTTCCCTACTGTATTTGGTTCATCCAAGCAGGGATGGATGGGTCCTGACTGGGCAACTCCGGCAACGGATGTCAGCTATCTCCTTGACACCATTCTGGAACATATTCCGGCTCCACTGATAGCGGAAGGCACGCTGCAGATGAGGATCTCATCACTTGACTACTCCTCATATCAGGGCCGGATAGCCGTGGGCAAGATCAGCAGGGGCACCCTGGTGCCTGGCAGCCAGGTGTCGCTCATCAGGCGTGATGGCACCATAACGGAGAATACAGTCAAGGAGGTCTACCTGTTTGAGGGACTGGGAAAGGAGAAGACCAAAAAGCCTGTTAATGCCGGGGAGATATGTGCCATTTTCGGTATAGAAAGCTTTGACATAGGAGATACCATTGCCGATGCGGAATATCCCGAAGCACTTCCCTGGATAAGTGTTGACGAGCCTACCATGAGCATGCTCTTTACCTCCAACACCTCGCCCTTCTTCGGCCGTGAGGGTACGCTGGTAACTTCGCGCCAGCTTAGAGAGAGGCTCTTCCGGGAGACGGAAAAGAACCTGGCCATGCGCGTTGAAGAAACGGGATCTGCTGATACCTTCATGGTTTACGGACGGGGCATACTGCACCTGTCAATTCTTATAGAGACCATGCGTCGCGAGGGTTTTGAGCTCCAGGTGGGTCAGCCCAGGGTGCTGGTCAGGGATATAAACGGCGTAAAACATGAGCCGGTGGAGGTGCTGACAGTACAGGTGCCGGAGGAATTTGCCGGTAAGGTGATTGACCAGGTAACCCAGCGCAGGGGAGAAATTGTCAATATTGAAGTGAGAAATGACAGGGCGCATATCGACTTCCGTATTCCTTCGCGCGGCATCATCGGTCTCAGGAACCAGGTACTCACTGTCACCGAGGGTGAGGCCGTGATGGCCCACCGTTTTGATGCCTATGAACCATGGAAAGGGGAGATGAGTATCAAGCGCAACGGTTCGCTCATAGCCATGGAGACAGGGATGGCAGTTGCCTATGCCATTGACAAGCTGCAGGACCGGGGCCGCTTCTTCATCTACCCCGGAGAGGAGGTTTACATGGGACAGGTGATCGGAGAAAACACCAGGCAGGATGATATCGTGGTGAACGTCACGAAGACGAAGAAGCTGACCAACATGCGTGCATCGGGCTCGGATGATAAGGCGATACTGACCCCTCCCGTGCGATTCTCCCTTGAGGAGGCCATGGAGTATATCGCTGCCGATGAGTATATTGAAATCACACCCGGTTCAATGCGCCTGCGGAAGATCATGCTTGACGAGAATGACCGCAAGAGAGCGAAGATAAAAGCCCAGGGAGCCGAATAATAACAAAAAACCGGCAGATTACTCCGCCGGTTCCTTTCTCAGCCTTTAATTCCGGATTACCTGCGACCAGCGCCGGTTCCCTTTACAGTTGCAGGCCTGTTGGTCCTGACACTTTTTGCAGCTCCCTTATTCTTGGTTGCTGTTTTAGCCTGCTTCATTGATTTCTGGGCTTCGCCCTTCAGCTTCGCCTGCTCCCTGACCATCTCACCCTTGCCTTCACCGGCCTGTGTCTGAGCCTGCTTTGCTGTTTCGCTAACAACCTCGCCATGGTTCTGGGTCCTGGTCTGTGTCTGGGTCATGATCGGATCACCACTCTGTACCTGCCCGGGATCCTGGACCTGTGTCCTGGTCTGTGTCCTGGCCTGATCCATAATTGGATCACCACTCTGATTCTGGGCTTTTACCTGTGACCTGGTCTGTGTCTGGGTCATGATCGGATCACCACTCTGTACCTGCTCCTGGACCTTCGCCTTCTGCCTGGCTTCAATCCTGAGCTGCCTCTTTGTTTTCAGCTGTTCCTGGACAGGTTCAGTGGTCTGTGCTGTGACGCCAACACTTATCAGAAGTGCTATTGCGCCTAAGAAAATTTCCTTTTTCATCTTGCTCTGTTTTTAAGTTTATTTTCAGATAACATTTCAAAAATAAACCCGTGAAAATGAAGCTATAATGAATTTACGGGGAAAAAGAAAAAAAATTGTGTCCCTTTACCTGGTGCGGAGAGAACTCTTACCGCAATATCATGAAAATCGGCTATCGATTTGGTTATGGCGAGGCCTATGCCCGTTCCGGTGGAGGAATTGGATGGTCTGTTGCTGAACCGTGTGAAGAGGCGGTCAAGCTGCTCCGGTGACATACCCTCGCCGGTGTCACAGACAGATAGCTCGAACCTGCCATCGTTATCCCGGCCTGTTATCTCTATCCTTCCTCCCGGTGGCGTATGCTGAACGGCATTGTTTACAACATTGTAGATCATTGAAAATAGCAGCGGTCTGTTTGCCTTAAGGAAGGTATAGCTGCTCCCGCAATTGAGGATTACATTCAGATCGCCATCCTCTGCCATTGGAGCCAGCTCCTCTGTCACTTCCCTTACAAGGCCTTGAAGGTCCACACTGTCTTCTTTCAGATACTGGCGACTCTCAATGCGGGTTATCATCAGCATGGAATTAACCAGCGCCTTCAGCCGGTGGAGAGTGCGAAGCGATTCTTCTATCCCCGCTTCTGTGGCGGGATCGAGATCATCGCGAAGGAGCATGTTTTCAAGCTTGCTTCTTAGAACCGAAACGGGGGTCATCAGTTCATGCGAGATGTTGACAGTAATCTCTTTCTCCTTCCGGAAGAGTTCCCCTATCTTTTTCATCATCTCCCGCAGGGTGCGGTCAAGCCTGACGAAGTCTTCCGTGGAGGTGATAAGCGGCTCTGCCGGGTCAAAGGCAGGAGAGGAGGTCTCTCGCAGCCGGCCCGTTATGATCCTCAGGGGTTTGAGGAGGCGCGCCGTGTAGCTCAGGTCCGAGATCAGGGTTACAATAATAAAGAATGCCAGGAAAACCAGGATGAGATTACGGATATTCCTGGCTGAGTAGGTAATGCTTGACAGGCTCTTTCCTATCTCCAGCAGGTATGCTTCACCATTAATCCCCAGGGAGTAGTGAAGCACCCTGTAGTCAATGGTCTCATCGTCTATTATCCTTTTACTGATGTCAATGTAATTCCACTCCTCGCCGGCAGGAGCACGTTCAAGGCTTATGTACTCTTCTTTAAGGATGTTGTAACTGCCAAACCCGGTGGCGGTGTCTTCCATGACAAATGGTCCGATGCCCACCTCCGCTATGAGACTGATCACTTCCTCTCTCTTCTTGATGAGCTCATTGTCAGTCTGGGTGATATTGATGCGTTCTATAATAAGGGGGAGAAAGCCAATAAAGAGCGCGGAAAAAACCAGTTTGGAGAGCAGGTTGAAGAGTGCGAGTTTTGTCTGGAGTTTCATCATGCCCTCATTGACCTTTAACTGTCAGTGCTTATCCTGTATCCTACGCCTCTCACTGTCTCCAGCCAGGGAGACGGGGCATGGGCATTCAGTTTTCTGCGTATGTTTTTTATATGAACGTCAATAAAATTGCTGTCATACTGATCATCCAAAGCATTGCCCCAGATATGCTCATAGAGCTGGTGGCGGGCAAGGACCCTGTTTTTGTTAATGACCAGGTAATAAAGCAGGTCAAACTCTTTTTTTGTTATCTCCACCTCAGTATTGCCATGCATCAGCTTCCTTGCCCCGGTGTTCATTACAAATTCGCCGAGCGTTATGTCAGGTGATGAGATCCTGAATTTCCTGCGGGCAACGGCCATTATACGGGCATGCAGCTCGGCCAGCGCGAAAGGCTTCGGTATATAGTCGTCAGCTCCCAGGTCAAGCCCCCTGACCCTGTCCTCAACGGCACCGCGGGCAGTGATGATAATGAACGAGACATCGGCATTGATCTCCTTTGCTTCTTTTATCAGGTCAAGGCCATCATAGTCAGGCAGTCCCAGATCAAGCAGGACAAAGTCATAAAGGTTTACCGCAATCTTTTCCGATGCTTCGGTCCCGGTATGTGCCATGTCACACAGGAAATTTTCCCTTTTCAGGAAGAGAGCAATCTCATTGGCAAGGCTCTTTTCGTCTTCAACAATAAGGACGTTCATAACCCAAAGTTAAAAAATCCTGAAGAAGAGGCTCGCCAGCATCAGAAATCCTTTGGTTCCCGATGAACCCTCCTCTGAGTAAAATGGTATTACGTATCCCGGTTCGATTTCCAGAGTAAAAAAATCATAACTGAATGCAACAGGAATACCGAAATTGATCTCCATCAATCCAAAATCTTCACTGTAAACAGTGCCCGGGGTTGTGCCCTGAGTGTTTTGCCTCCAGGGTCTGTACCCCGGGGAGACGGATGTTTCAGTTGTACCGCCTGTTGTCTCAATGGTTACCATTTTGCCGAACAGGACATTTACATATGGATCAAAGGAGAAGAATGCCTTTTCCCGGGCAAATGAGGGAGTCTCAAAATACCTGGAATGTCTTGTCTGTAAATAAAATTGTCCACCGCCGGCGAAAAGACCACCAACAGATATCCTGGAATAAAGTATCCTCCAATCGAATCCCAGAGTGGCATCACCATAGGTGAAGTTACTGAAGAGGGTGTCTCTGAGTGATTGTGCTACAGTATAATGAGACAGCCCGGTGCTGATGTCAAACCATGAATTAAATGCATGGTTGAAACTTATACCCAGGCTGTAGAATGCCGTGAAGGGCGAAAAGCCGTTGATTGTGTATCCGGTTGCCGAGAGATAAAGCTTGTCTGCCAGACCGTATGATGCTGAGGCGTATCCGAAACCATGGTCCTGTGACATGGTGGTCCCCAGGTAAAGCAGGTTGTTGCCGTACCCTGCGCCGGCATAGAATGAATGAGTCTTTCTGACTGCGGTTGTGTCAGGGGTCTCAGCCGGTGACGCAGGCAAGGAGGCGTCCTGTGCAGTCATCGCTGTCATGAAAGTCTGCATAATCAGTATGCATCCTATTGCGACTGTCCGAAATATCTTTATGACCATGGCTTACAGTAATGACAGGGATTATCTTTTCCCCGGTCCTCTTGCACCACCGGGACGGCCGGCACCTTTGGGAATCCTTGAACCGGATGGTCTCTCCACAGAAGCCGGACGGGCACCCCTGGCCTTGCTCCAGTCTGGCCTCGCACCCTGTATCTTCTTGATGCCGGAGGCATTGTTGCCCTGAGCTCCTGCTTTACTCTCCTTGCCGTTCCCGGCCTGAGTGCCTTCCTGATTCTTTGACTGGGTTTGAGCCTGGCTGCCTTCCTGTTCCTGAGCCTGGTTGCCTCCCTGGTTCTGAGCCTGTTCCTGAGCCTGGTTGCCTCCCTGGTTCTGAGACTGTTCCTGAGCCTGAGTACTCTGGCCTTCCCGGTTCTGCGACTGCTTACCGGCCTCTGTCTGCTGTCCGGCCTGATTCTCCGCACGGTTCCTGTTTTGCTCCTCCGTCTGACCTTCGCTCCGGACCTGCTCCTTTTCCTGTTCTCTCTGCTGCAGCATCACCCTTGAGGTATCAACCTTGCTCCCCGTCTCCTGTGCAATAATGAACCCTGATGACATCAGCATCATCAGGATCGCCGTGAGAATATTTCTTATTGTATTCATGATCATAATATTTTTTTGCTCCGGACTTATCCTGCACGGAGCCCTCAATCTTATCAGCATCTCATTGAACTGATACACAGCAAAATTATTAATTCAAAAATGAAGAACAGATGAAAGAATAAATTTTTGATAAAAAAAATAGAAGTGTATATAGTACATTTAAAATATTGTTTAACTTGCATACCCGTGAAGTTTCTGTGGTTCATCCATGAATTGAGGTAGGATGCATGGGACACAGGCGGGATGAGGTTGACCGGCAGAGCTATAAACTATTCACAGCCAGGGAGATAAGGGGGGGGGGCTGGCTTAAGCTGGGTAAGAAGGGTTCCGGGTTGATGCGGTCAACGGAGGGAAGGTTGGATCTGATGTGATCAGGAGCAACAGGTAAATAAGTAATACCTTATTATATTAACCTAACAACGAAAAAATCATGTTAACACTTGACTGGATCGTACTGGGGGCTTTTGTCCTCGCGTTGGTGATATTCATCGTGCTCTCTATTCGCACGAAGGATAAGACATCAACTGATTATTTTCTCGCCGGGAGGGACGCCACATGGATTGCCATCGGCGCGTCGATCTTTGCTTCAAACATCGGGTCGGAGCACTTGGTAGGCCTTGCGGGCGCGGGTGCCTCATCAGGGATGGCCATGGCTCACTGGGAGATGCATGGCTGGCTGATACTGCTTCTAGGGTGGCTTTTTGTTCCTTTTTATTCGCGAAGCGGGGTATTCACCATGCCAGAGTTCCTTGAAAAAAGGTATAACAAGGAGTCGAGATCAGTGTTATCGATCATTTCGCTTGTCAGCTATGTCCTTACGAAGGTGGCTGTAACGGTTTATGCCGGTGGTGTAGTCTTCAAGGATGTATTTGGTATTGAGTCTATCTGGGGCATTGATTTCTTCTGGATCAGTGCCATAGGGCTTGTTGTCATCACCGGGATATATACAACGTTGGGCGGTATGAAGGCGGTTCTCTGGACCTCGGTGCTGCAGACGCCTGTTTTGCTGGCCGGTTCAATAACGGTACTTATTGCAGGTCTTATCAAAGTAGGGGGATGGGATGAACTGATGCACATCTGCCGTGCTGTTCCCGTCAACGAGTATGGTGATACCATGACGCAGCTCATACGGTCACCAAAGGATGCCCAGTTCCCGTGGACCGGTGTGTTGCTTGGCTCGGCCATAATAGGATTCTGGTACTGGTGTACTGACCAGTATATAGTGCAACGCGTTCTGTCCGGCCGTGACCAGACGCAGGCACGCCGTGGTGCTATCTTCGGAGGAGCGCTTAAGCTTACGCCGGTTTTTATATTTCTGATACCGGGCATGATAGCTTATGCACTCAATCAGCAGGGTGTTATCACTCTGGCCAGCTCAGATTCAGCGTTTTCAACCCTGGTAAAAGAGCTTCTTCCGATAGGCTTCAAGGGGTTGGTCGTTGGCGGCATCCTGGCTGCGCTGATGAGTTCCCTGGCATCGCTCTTTAACTCCTCTGCCACACTGTTCACCATTGACTTCTATCAGAAATACAGGCCCAAGGCACCCGAGGCGGAGCTGGTCAGGGTAGGAAGGATAGCCACCGTTATTGTTGTGGTGCTTGGGATACTGTGGATACCGGTCATGAAAGGCATTGGCAAGGTTTTATATGCATATCTCCAGGACGTTCAGTCAATCCTTGCTCCGGGTATTGCTGCAGCATTCCTGCTCGGGATCCTGTCCAAAAAGATTACCCCTGCTGCTGGTCTCACAGGCCTGCTGACAGGTTTTACTATCGGGATGTTCCGCCTGATATTTACCGTGTTCAAAGGATCACTAAATCCTGACGGATCCATCTATCAGGTCTTTGTGGGAACCAACTGGCTCCATTATGAGATAATAAACTTTGCCATTGTCATTGTTACCATGATTGTGGTCAGTTATTTCACACCCAGAATAGACGAGAGGCGGATTGCAGGTCTGACCCTTGGTTCTGCATCAGCCGAGGAAAAGGCCATCACCCGTGCAAGCTGGAACAAATGGGATGTAATTGCTTCAGCAGCTATCATTGTTGTCATCCTGGTATTCTACGCCTATTTCTGGAATTAGAGGTTTTATTTAATTGATATTCAAACGAAATGGAAAAGAAAAATATTGAACTCTGGTTCATCACGGGGAGCCAGCATCTATATGGTGAGGAGACACTGAAGCAGGTGGCAGATGATTCAAAGGCAATTGCCGCTGCCCTTGACAGGTCTGACCTTATCCCGGTCAAGGTTATTTTCAAACCGGTTCTGACCACTGCAGAGGCTATCACCCGGATATGCATGGAGGCCAATAATGCCTCAGCCTGTGCGGGGCTGATTGCCTGGATGCATACCTTCTCGCCCGCGAAGATGTGGATATCCGGCCTCAAACGGCTTAGCAAGCCGTTGCTCCATTTCCATACCCAGTTCAACCGTGATATTCCATGGAATGATATTGACATGGATTTCATGAACCTGAACCAGTCGGCTCATGGTGACCGCGAGTTTGGATTTATCTGTTCGCGTCTGAGAATGGAGCGCAAGGTTGTTGTCGGACACTGGCAGGATAAGGAGGTTCTCCGTTCAATAGGCGCATGGTCACGCGCGGCCCTCGGTGCACTGGAGGCCAGGAGGCTCAGGGTGGCACGTTTCGGAGACAACATGAGGGATGTGGCTGTAACAGAGGGAAATAAGGTGTCAGCCCAGATAAAGCTTGATTACGAGGTGCAGGGATATGGCATCGGTGACCTTGCCGATGCTGTCACCAGGGTATCGGAAGCTAAGATAACCGCATTGGTAAAGCAGTACGGTGATGAGTACAAGGTGTCTGCGAAGGTGCTTGCCCTTCCCGCGGTTAAAGAGGCGGCACGGATAGAGGCCGGCATGCGAACCTTCCTAGAAAAGGGCGGGTTCAAGGCTTTCACTACCAATTTTGAGGATCTCCACGGCATGGTGCAGCTCCCCGGATTGGCTGTGCAGAGGCTCATGGCTGACGGATACGGGTTTGGTGCCGAGGGCGACTGGAAGACGGCGGCGCTGGTACGCATTATGAAGGTGATGGCTGAAGGGCTCAAGGGAGGAACCTCATTCATGGAGGACTATACCTATCATCTTGATCCGAAGAACATGGCCATTCTGGGTGCACACATGCTTGAGGTATGCCCGTCGATAGCCTCGGGCAAGCCTGCCCTGGAGGTCCATCCGCTGGGTATAGGCGGCAAGGATGACCCGGCACGGCTGGTCTTCAGGACCAGGCTGGGAGAGGCCATTGCAGCCTCGATGGTGCAGATGGGAGACCGGTTCAGGCTCATAGTCAATACAATGAAGGTCATTGAATGTCCTCCCATGCCTAAACTCCCTGTGGCCAGCGTACTGTGGATCCCTTACCCTGACCTTAAGACTGCGGCCAGGGCATGGATCTATGCAGGAGGAGCACATCATACAAGCTTCAGCCAGGCCCTGACAGCCGAGCATATGGCTGACTTTGCTGATATTACAGGAATTGAACTGGTACTGATAGATGAGAATTGTGAGATAAGACAGTTCAGGAAAGAGCTCAGATGGAATGACCTCTACTATGCACTGAACAAGGGTCTATGAAACACCTTTATGCAAATATACCGAAACACTATCTTGCAGTTGACTGCATTATCTTCGGGTATGACATTGCCGAGAAGGAGCTCAAACTTCTGCTCATCAAGAGAAGCTTTGAGCCTGCACTGGGCAGGTGGTCACTGGCCGGAGGGTTCGTCCAGGAGAACGAAAGCCTTGATGATGCGGCCTGCAGGGTGCTCTGTACCCTGACAGGCCTGTCAGACCTCTACATGGAACAGCTGTATACCTATGGTGAAATGAACCGCGACCCTGGCGCCAGGGTTATCTCAACATCCTATTTTGCCCTTATAGGCATTCATGAGCTTGATCCGGAGATACAGAAGAAGAACGGAGCACACTGGCGCTCAATATCGAACCTGCCGGAGCTGATATTTGACCACAGGATCATGGTTGACAGGGCACTTAACGAGCTAGTGGAGAAGGTAAAGGTTTACCCCGTCGGATTTGAACTGCTGCCTGAAAAATTCACCCTTGTGCAGTTGCAGAACCTGTATGAGGCAATCTACATGAGGCCCGTTGACAAACGCAATTTCAGGAAGAAGATTCTCTCCATGGAACTGCTTGACAAGCAGGATGAGAAGGAGAGGGAGACATCCAAGAAGGGTGCCTGGTACTACAGATTCAATGTTGAGAAATACAGGGAGCTTGCACGGAACGGATTTTTCTTTAACCTGGCAGTCAGCTGACTTATGATGACGTGCCGGGAGCAGGACAATTAAAACGGTACAATCATGCTTGATAAGCTTAAGGAGGATGTTTTCAGGGCCAATCTGGAACTGGTCAGGTATGGCCTGGTCATCATGACCTGGGGAAATGTAAGCGGAATCGACAGGGAGTCGGGACTGATGGTCATTAAGCCTTCAGGAGTCTCATACAATGAGATGACTGCAGGTGACATGGTGGTTACCGATCTGGAGGGTCGGGTGGTTGAAGGCACGCTCAAGCCCTCCACCGATGCGCCCACCCACAGGGCTCTTTACAAAGCCTTTCCCGGGATAGGAGGGGTGGTGCACACTCATTCCACTCATGCCACAGCATGGGCACAGGCCTGCAGGCCCATACCATGCCTGGGAAC
>ERZ795048.326-NODE-326-length-52683-cov-12.552843_pt1 | contig 52683 bp, 55 predicted proteins | sample MGYA00375132_ERZ795048 | MGnify/ENA primary metagenome ERZ795048 (study PRJEB30177, sample SAMN05720225) | activated sludge metagenome | isolation source: Anaerobic digester | place: Hong Kong | collected 2014-12-17 ...
GATATTATCATATTTAAAAGATTAATCATATGTGCTACAATGTAGTTTGGTAACAACGAGGTTATTAATTTATATACATTCTAAAAGGAGAAACAAATGGGTAAAAAACTTAAAACGATGGATGGGAATCAAGCTGCGGCATATGTATCTTATGCTTTTACAGATGTAGCTGCTATATATCCCATAACCCCTTCATCACCAATGGCTGAAAATGTCGATGAATGGGCTGCTCATGGTCAAAAGAACATGTTCGGTCAAGAGGTTAGAGTTGTAGAATTACAGTCCGAAGCCGGTGCTGCTGGTACAGTACACGGATCATTACAGGCAGGAGCACTTACAACTACTTATACAGCATCACAGGGATTATTACTGATGATTCCTAATATGTATAAAATAGCTGGAGAACTTCTTCCATCAGTATTCCACGTTAGCGCCAGAGCTGTTGCAGGTCATGCGCTTTCAATATTCGGAGATCATTCAGATGTATACGCTACAAGGCAAACAGGATTTGCAATGTTAGCAGCAGGCAGTATTCAGGAAGTAATGGATCTTGCAGGAGTAGCTCACCTTGCAACAATTAAGAGCAGAGTTCCTTTTGTTCATTTCTTTGACGGATTCAGAACGAGTCATGAACTTCAGAAAGTTGAAGTAATAGACTATGCTGATTTTGATAAGCTTGTAGATAAGGAAGCAATTAAGGATTTTCGTAACAGGGCATTAAATCCTTCCAGCCCAGTTCTAAGAGGAACAGCACAGAATCCTGATGTATATTTCCAGGCAAAGGAAGCATCAAACAGGTTTTATGATGCAGTACCTGCAATAGTAGAAGATTATATGAAGGAAATTTCCAAAGTTACTGGCAGAACATATAATCTGTTTGATTATCACGGAGCCAAGGATGCTGACAGAGTTATAATTGCTATGGGCAGTGTAACAGATACAGCAGAAGAAGTTGTTGATTATCTTGTAGAGAAAGGCGAAAAAGTAGGATTGCTGAAAGTAAGACTTTACAGACCATTCTCCATCAAACATTTCCTTAACGCATTGCCAAAGACAGTTAAGAGAATAGCTGTTCTTGACAGGGCAAAAGAACCAGGAGCAACAGGCGAACCATTGTATCTTGATGTTGTTTCGGCATACAAAGGAGACAAAGAAGCTCCAATTATCGTAGGAGGAAGATATGGATTAGGATCGAAAGATACTGTTCCTTCACAGATAGCATCTGTCTATGCAAATCTTGCACTTAACGAGCCAAAGAATAATTTCACAATAGGAATTAACGATGATGTTACATATTTATCCCTTCCTGTTGCCAAGAAAATAAATACTACCCCAAAGAGTACAGTAAGCTGTAAATTCTGGGGACTCGGTTCTGACGGAACAGTAGGCGCTAATAAGAATGCAATCAAGATAATAGGGGACCATACTGATATGTATGCTCAGGCATATTTTGCATACGACTCCAAAAAATCCGGTGGTATTACAGTTTCACACTTAAGATTTGGAAAAAGTCCAATCAAATCAACATATCTTGTATCAGATGCAGATTTCGTAGCATGTCATAATCAGAGTTATGTAGATAAGTATGATATAGTATCAGACGTAAAAAAAGGTGGAACTTTCCTTCTCAATACAGGATGGACAGTCGAGGAAATGGAAGAACGCCTGCCAGGCCAGATGAAGAGATATATTGCAAATAATGATGTTAAGTTCTACACAATAGATGCTGTTAAGATAGCTCAGGAACTAGGTCTTGGCGGAAGAACTAATATGATACTTATGTCTGCATTCTTTAAGATTTCCAATATTATACCTATTGATGATGCAGTTAAGTATATGAAAGACGCTGTTCTTAAATCATATGGCAAAAAAGGTGAAAAAGTTGTTAACATGAACAATGCCGCTGTTGATAAGGGAATAGAAAACATAGTTGAAGTAAAAGTTCCAGCCACATGGAAAGAAGCAGTAGACCTTCCAAAAGAAGATAAAAAATACCCTGAATTCATAACTAATGTAGTAGAGGTTATGAATGCTCAGCAAGGTGATTCACTGCCTGTATCGACATTTGTTGGAATTGAAGATGGAACATGGCAGCAAGGGACAGCAAGATACGAAAAAAGAGGTATTGCAGTTGAAGTTCCTGAATGGAACATAGATAACTGTATACAGTGTAATCAGTGTTCATATGTATGTCCTCATGCAGCTATAAGACCGTTCTTGGTTAATGAAGAAGAGCAGAAGAACGCTCCAGAAGGTTTTGAAACTAAAAAAGCTGTTGGAAAAGGATTGGATGGAATTACATTCAGAATTCAAGTATCTCCATATGACTGTGCAGGTTGTGGAAACTGCGCACAAGTTTGTCCTTCAAAGGAAAAAGCACTTGTTATGAAGCCTATTGATACTCAGATGAATCAGGCAGTTAACTGGGAATATGCAACGAAACTTTCTGTAAAAGAAACACCTTTCAATAAATACAGCGTAAAAGGTAGCCAATTCAATATGCCTTATCTTGAATTCTCAGGAGCATGCCCAGGTTGTGGAGAAACTCCTTATATGAAGCTTATCACTCAGTTATTCGGCGACAGGATGATGATAGCAAATGCTACAGGATGCAGCTCTATCTGGGGAGGTTCAGCACCAGCTACACCTTACTGTATGGATTGCAATGGAAATGGACCTGCATGGGCCAACTCATTGTTTGAAGATAATGCTGAATTCGGATTCGGTATGTATATAGCTACAAGGCATATGCGTGAAAGAATAGAAGAATTATTAAAGCAGCTTTTGGAGTCTGATGCATGTGATTGTGTTAAAGAAGCAGCTCAGAATTGGTTAGATAACAAAAATAATGGTGAAACTACCAGAAAAGCCAGCGAACAGTTATTAGAAAAACTCGGATGCTGTGAAAAAAATGACATAGTCAATGAATTACTTGACAAGAAAAACTACTTCGTAAAAACATCACAGTGGATCTCAGGTGGAGACGGATGGGCTTATGATATAGGTTATGGCGGATTAGACCATGTTCTTGCTTCAGGTGAGGATGTAAACGTAATTGTTTACGACACGGAAGTTTACTCAAATACAGGCGGACAGGCAAGTAAATCTACTCCAACAGCAGCAGTAGCGAAGTTTGCAGCAGCAGGTAAAAAGGTCAAGAAGAAAGACCTTGGTATGATGGCAATGTCATATGGATATGTGTATGTTGCACAAGTAGCTATGGGAGCAGATCAGAACCAGTTTATAAAGGCTGTTAAAGAAGCTGAAGCATATGATGGACCTTCCCTCATAATCGCATATGCACCATGTATAAATCATGGTATTAGAACAGGAATGGGAACCACACAGCTTCAGGAAAAGAAAGCTGTCGAAGCTGGTTACTGGCATCTTTACAGATACAATCCAATGCTAGCAGAAGAAGGAAAGAACCCATTTGTATTAGATTCTAAAGAGCCAACCGGCAGTTTCAAAGATTTCCTAGCAAGTGAAACAAGATATACATCACTTAAGGTAACCTTCCCTGAATTAGCTGACGATTTATTTGAAAAGACAGAAAAAGATGCAAAACTCAGGTATCAGACATATAAGAAGCTGTCAGAGCAGGAGTAATTACAAGTATTTAAAAGTTAGTTAAATTTTATATCTTAAGGAGTCATGTATAATACATGACTCCTTTTTTATGATATAATACCGATATTGAGCATTCTGAGTAATTGCAGCAAACGGGGGAACATGTTGAATCTAAGAATTACTGACTCAGATATCCTAAACGAAGGTGAACCGCAATATGTATCACGAATTTCTAAATATGGTTCAAGGGGAGTTTTGTTGAATAATAAAGGGCAGATAGCTCTGATGTATGTATCAGATTCAGATATATACAAACTTCCAGGCGGTGGAATCGAGGAAGACGAGACAGAAGAGCAGGCATTTATAAGAGAAATAAAGGAAGAGACAGGATACCACTGTCATATTTTATCTTATCTTGGAATTGTTGAAGAACATAAAGCTAAGAAAGATTTTCTTCATATATCACATTGTTACTATGCAGAGACTATTGGAAAAAAAGGTTCTCTCAAGTTAACAAAAGAAGAAAAGAAGAGAGGGTATAAGCCACATTGGTTTGATTTAAATTTGGCTATTGAGATTTTGGAAGAATGTTTTAGAAAGAGTATCGGTTACAGAACTTTATTTGTTTTAAAAAGAGATCTTGCAATATTATATTATGTAAAAGGACTAACAAAAAATGAATAATATAACCTTAAATGGAAAATGGAATCTTTACTTTACAGAAGAGAAAGATGCTTACATAGATAAACCTTCACAACTGGAAAATAGCAATTACAGATGCATAGAAGCGGAAGTTCCGGGTAATGTGGAAGCTGATCTTGTAAGGACAAGTATTGAAAAAGACCCATATGTCAACCAGAATTCCTTTGATTATATGAAATACGAGTATTATCAGTGGTGGTATACAAGAACAGTTGATATACCGAACAATTTAAATGGTGACAAATATATTCTTCTTTTTAACGGGATAGATACAATTGCTGATATATATCTTGATGACATATTAATTGGTCATACAGAAAATATGCTGGTTGAACATGAATTTGATGTTACTAACCTTATAACTCCCAGCAATACATATACCCTTTCAGTCCGGATATATTCTGTTATGAACTACATAAGACGCAAAGAATATTCTGTATGGATGAGAGGATGTCGCCACTGCTCGGAACTTCCATATATACGTAAAGCTCCACATATGATGGGGTGGGATATACTTCCAAGGCTGGTATCAGCAGGAATATGGAAAGATGTAAAAATAATAGCAGTAAAGAATACCAGGATAACGCAGGCATATTATGCAACACCTGTTTTCAGCATGGATAAGATAAGAATGCGTTTTGCCTACAGATTTACGACTGACCATGACGATCTTTCGGGATTTATGATAAGAGTCAAAGGGATATGTGAAGATTCTGAATTTGAATATACAATTCCATCATGGTTTGTAAGCGGGAATGATGGATTTTTGATAGATAAACCGAAATTATGGTGGCCAAGGGGGTATGGAGAACAGAATCTTTACACCGTTACAATGGAGTTGCTTTATAATAACAATGTAGTTGATACAAGAACGGATATAATCGGATTAAGAACATTCAGATTAGAAAGAAGATTTGAAAAAGGTAATCAGGAATTTAAGATTTTTGTTAATGAAACTCCTATTTTCATAAATGGAACCAATCACATAGCTTTGGATATATTGCACAGCAAAGACCATTTAAGACAAAGAAAAGAAATAGAGCTTGCTGCTGAATGTAACTGCAATATGATAAGATGCTGGGGAGGCAATGTATATCCTGAAACCGATTTCTATAATCTTTGTGACCAGTACGGAATACTGGTATGGCAGGACTTTACTTTCGGTAATTCAAACTACCCTCAGACAGAAGAATTCTTTAATACAGCATATGAAGAAGCAGAAAAAGTTATAAAGAAGTTTAGAAATCATGCTAGCCTGGTATTATGGTGCGGGGATAATGAAATAGACACAACATTAGATGGATACTGGTACCCAGATTACAAGAGCAAGCACAACAGGATATCTTCAGAAGTACTGGAAAAAGCCGTACAGCAGCATGACCCATTTAGAATATACTTAAAATCATCTCCTGAAATACCTGATGGATTTGATTCATATAATGTGCCTGAACAGCACATATGGGGACCAAGAGCATATTTTAAGGATGACTTTTACAAGCATGTTTCAGCAAAATTCATAGCAGAAGCAGGCTATCATGGATGTCCGGGCCTTGAAAGTTTAAAAAAATACATACCGAAAGAAGACTTATGGCCAATTGAAGGAAATAAGACTTGGGCACATCACAGCACTGAAGATTATCTGATTGAGGATATTATTGGAAGAAGAAATACATTAATGGCAAATCAGGTAAGAGTCCTGGTAGGGAAGCTTCCAGATACTCTTGAAACATTTATAACTGTGTCTCAGGTTTCACAAGCTGAAGCATTTAAGTTTTTTATTGAAAGAACAAGAATAAAAAAATGGGACATGACAGGAATCTTATGGTGGAACCTTCTTGATGGTTGGCCGGGGATATCAGACGCAGTTGTGGATTACTATTTTAACAAGAAGCTTGCATTTGATGTCATAAGGAGAGTACAGGAGCCTGTGTGTGTAATGCTTGATGAGATAAAAGGATGGGAAAGAGCAGTGTATATTGCAAATGACACAAACTCTGATAAATCAGTTAATTACAAAGTGTATGAATATCAAGATAATTTGGTAGTTGTTGAAGGAGATACATTTATTGAAAGAGGGAAAAACAAGAAGATAAACGAGTTTTTTGAAATTCCCGGAACAAAAAAACTATATATCATAGAATGGACAGTAGATAACAAAATATACAAAAACCATTACATGGCAGGGTATCCCAGTTTTGACACTGATACTATATTAAAATGGTATAAGGTTATAAAAGAACTGGATTAATGTTGTTTGGTTTCATTATTCAATGTAAGATATTTATTAATTATAGCATTGTTGAGGTGTTTTATGGATAACATGGAAAAGAAAATCAGAGTTGGGTTGTTAGGTATAGGCGGAAGAGCAAGACACTTTGCAGACCTTGTAAGACAGTATCCGAAAACAGAACTGGCTGCAGTATGTGATATAAGTGAAGAAGCTATGGCACGGTCTGTCGAAGAAAAAAACCTTCATGATATACCACAGTATACAGATTATATGACGATGCTTAATGAAGAGAGCCTTGATGTTGTATTTGTATGCACACCAATCGAATATCATTGTGAACACACTATTATGGCATTGGAAAAAGGGGTGCATGTAGTAGGAGAAGTTCCAGTAGCTTTTAATATTGAACAAGCTAAACAGATGGTTCAGGCAGTTAGAAAATCAAAAGCCAAATACTTCTTCGGGGAGAATATGTGTTTTGCAAAGCATGTCCTTATTGTCAGGCAAATGGTACTGGCAGGTCTCTTAGGTGAGCTGCATTATGCTGAAGGAGAATATCTGCACGATCTCAAGAAACTTGCAGAATTTACACCATGGAGATTCGATACTCTTTTTGGAACCAATGGTGTGACATATGGAACTCACAGTTTGGGGCCGATATTAAGCTGGTTTGACTGGGACAGGGTCAAGAAGGTAATGTGCTCTGGAAGTGGAAGCAGGTTCAGATATGCAGATGGCAGACCTTTTGGAATGGAAAGCACCACTGTAATGCTTTGTAAGACTGAAAAAGACAGACTTATTAAAATAAAGAATGATCTTTCCAGTCCAAGACCTTCAATCAATCAGTATGTATTATCAGGAACTAAGGGAGCATTCGAATCAAGAAGGGGAATTCCTGATTCCAAAGATTATATCTGGATACAAGATATAGTTGGTTCTTCTGAACAAAGACCAAGAAGTTTTCATGATAATTCGGACACATGGCTTCCCTTAAGCATATTTGAATCCAGATATTTTCCTCAGATTTACAAGGAATGGGTATGGTATGCAAAGACTTATGGAGGTCATGAAGGAGCAGACGCATTTATGTTTATAAGTGTTGTAGATTCCATAATTAACAATAAAGAACCATATATTGATATACACAGGGGACTGGATATATCCCTGCCTGGTATGATGAGTACAATATCCATTCAGAATAACAGTGAATGGGTAGATGTACCTGATTCCAGATTGTGGTAATTAAATATCCACATGTATCTTACGAGTCAGAATAGCTTTTCTTTTAATGCCAAATTCATCTGGTACAAAGAAATCTGAATATACGACCATTGCTGTATTTTCATTTAATGCAATCATGTCAGAATATGAGCATGTGCCTCTTCTAGATGTCTGGTTGTATATACTTATAGGGGTGTTTCTTTCACATGTTCGGTCATTTGAGGTAATTAATTCAACTGGAGCATCCCACGAAAGACCTGTCGGGTCAGCTGTTGCTCTGATATAAAAACCTGGTCTTCCGTATGAAGCTAATGTTACATTGCAAGGTAGTACACATAAGCATGGCCATACACCTTTATCGTCAAACACTACTGGTTTTGACCAGGTTCTTCCTTTATCTGTTGACCTTGCAAGAAAACTGGGGGTGTCTGAGCCTGTTCTCATAAGAGTAATGCATGAACCGTCAGGTAAAAATGCTATGTCAGATTCTGCAAATCCTTCAGTGACAAAAGAGTTCTTGAAAATTCTTGTATCTGGAATATATGGAATCCAGCTTGCCTGGTACAGGTAATTGTAATTTTGTGAAAAAGTATAGTAATGTGTATTGTAATATGGAGAAAAGCCTAAATTGTCAGGATTTCTTGAACGTCTGTATGTGGTCTGCCAGACAGTATTCTCATGGTCGATACGAATTCTTCCAAAAGGAAAAGGAGGAACTAATGCATCGTATGAACTTGTAATACATAATCCTTTTTTATCATAATCGAAATATTTGTATTCAGGAACATCTTGACCTTCACTTAATACAAGATAACGCCATCTCTTATCCAGCATTTCATCAGAAACTCCTTCAGCGGGATACAATTTTATTGTATCGTGTTGAAAAGGCATCGGTTCAGGAAGTTTTGATGTATCTACTTTAACAGGAGTCCTTGTTTCCATGGTGTATCTGTCTTTGTTTGGAAGTTTAATACCAAAGCGAGTTTTAGTATTATGAACATCCTTTGAATCAACTTCTTCCCATGTTTTTCCTTTATCTTTTGAAATATATAGACATGGTTCTGTTCCATATGCTTCAATAAGATCCTTTGCTCCATGAAATGTAACGCCGATATTACCGTTGTCATCAGTATTGATTGCTGGAAACTGGTGTGTTCCCCAGCCAGCTTCTTCTACTGTAGGTCCTAATGAAACGATTACAGGCTCATCTAGTGTTAATTTAACTTTCACTTTTCTCTCCTTGTAAAAATCAGTAATGCGTAAATTTAACTGACAAATTTTCTTTTTAAGTATATAAAATGGGAAATTTAATGTCAAACGTTTTGGGCAATTGTTTATTAGGTAAACTAATTAACTATTTAATTAGGACATAATCTCAATTAATTGCTAAATTCTATTGCATTAATAATTTTAATATAATATAATGTGCCAGAGGTTTTGAATGGAGTTTGAAGATTTCTTACCGTTAATCTTGGGGCTGTTTATAATTTGTGGAGTACTACTGGCATTTTACTGGATACTGAAGAAAATGACAGGCAAAGCAAATAGGTTGTCAGCGGGTAAATATGCAAGAATAATAGATAGAATAGCTATATCTCAGGATAAACAGATTCAATTAGTGGAAATAGGAGAATATGTTTTGGTAATAGGGATATCATCTTCTTCAGTAAACCTTCTTTACAAAGTGAAAAAAGAAAATCTTAAACAATTCGAGCAGGATATATCAAATCCTCAGTTTAAAGACATTTTTTCGAATTTCTTATCAAGATCAAAAGATAACGAAAGGAAACTTTAATGGCAAAAAAAAGAAAAATAGGTATATTTGCCACTTTACTTGTCGCTTTTACCCCTTTTTCCGTAATAGCAGCAGAAGATGACCTTACAGAAGTACTAGAGCAGGGACTGGATGTCTTATCCGGATATTCGAATTTACTGCCTACAGTAATTATTCTGCTATTATTAACTGTATTACCGACCATTCTTCTTTTAATGACATCATATACGAGAATTCTTGTCGTATTATCATTTACTAGAAATGCAATGGGTACTCAACAGATGCCGCCAAATCAGGTATTAATAGGTATTTCTCTGATTCTGACGATATTTATAATGTCACCAACCATAGGTCAGATTAAGGACGTAGCATATGACCCATATGTAAATGAGGAAATGACTATTGTTCAGGCTCTTGAAGCAGCAGAAATGCCATTAAAGGAATTTATGTTTAATGAAGCACAGACCGAACCGGAAAGTATAAATATGTTCTTGTCGCTGTCAGGTGTTGAGGAAACTCCTGAAACACTTGAAGAAATGCCTATGAGTGTTTTAATACCTGCATTTATAACAGGGGAGTTGACAAAGGCCTTTAAGATAGGATTTATGATATATCTGCCATTTATTATGATAGATATGATAGTATCCAGTATTTTGATGTCTATGGGCATGATGATGCTTCCTCCATCTATGATATCTTTACCTTTTAAGGTTTTACTTTTTGTACTTGTTGATGGGTGGGAACTGATAATGAAGACTCTTATCATGAGCTTCGGTTAAACTGAAAAGGAGAAATAATGGATCAGGCTTTGGTGGTTAACTTAATAAAAGATGCTTTGACAGTTGTTCTTAAAGTCGTTTTACCAGTTATGATTATTGCTATGGTAACTGGAATTATAATTGCTGTTTTTCAGGCGGCAACTCAGATAAATGAGCAGAATATGGTACTTGTACCAAAAATAGTTGTAGTTTTTTTAGGATTAATACTCTTAGGGTCATGGATGATCGGTCAGATAACGGAATATGCGAGGGAGCTGTTTAATCAGATATTATCATTGATTTAGGAGAGGTATGAACAGTCTTTCAGTCGTTTATACAAATATAGATGTATTCTTACTTGTGTTAGTAAGAATAGCGTCATTTATTTTCGTTTCACCTGTTTTTGGAAGAAGAGGAATACCTGTAACTACAAAAATAGGATTAACGGCTGTTTTAAGTGTTGTTATTATGCTTGGATTTGAGACCTTTCCAGATGTAGCTGAAATGGGAAGCGGTATGTATCTGGGGCTAGTGATAAAAGAAGCCCTCATAGGTATTTCAATAAGTTTCATAACTCTTATTTTCTTTACAGTCTTTTATGGTATCGGCCAGCTTGCAGATATGCAGATAGGGTTTAATGTAGGTGGTATTTATGATGCTCAGATGCAGATGCAGGTTCCACTTACAGGTAACTTATTTTACCTAATGGGATTTCTAACCTTTCTGGTTTTAAACGGAGCTTCAAAACTGGTTTTTCTAATCCATTCTATGTATGACAGTATTCCAATAGTCGGTAGCAGTCTTAATAGTACTTTTTATGAAATTTTCTTCAATGCGTTTACTTTTACATATGCATATTCCGTCCAGATTATACTACCTTTAATACTGTTAATTCTTGTAACACAGTTTATATTAGGAGTAATAATTAAATTTTTACCCCAGATGAATGTATTTATAATTGGTATACCTGTGAAAATAGCGATATCACTTATTATTTTGAATTTTATGATAGGACCTCTCTTCCAAATGATGGAAGTGTATTTTGACCGCATGTTTGAGAGTGCTATGATGCTGATAAGGAGTTTGAGCTGATGGCTGGTGAAAAGACAGAAAAAGCCACACTGAAAAAAAGAAGAGATGCCAAAAAGGAAGGCGATGTACATAAGAGTATAGAAGTAAGTAATACTTTTTCTTTACTTGTTATTACATTGCTGGTAGGTGTATATCTCAGTCATGCCGGAACATCACTAGTTCTGTTTCTTCAAAGTTCACTATATATTACAGAAATTGAAGTAGTTTTTGATTTCAGGAAATACCTTAAACTGTTTTTTGATACAGCAGGTGTTTTCATGATAGCATTACTGGCAATGGGCCTTCTTACAAACTACATGCAGGTAGGGTTTCTGTTTACATCAAAAAAATTAAAACCTGATTTAAAGAAAATGAATCCAATAGAAGGATTAAAAAGAATATTTTCTAAAAAAACATTATTTGAACTTTTTAAAAATCTCGGAAAAATGGCACTTATAATCATATTGTCATACTCAGCACTTAATAAGGCTATGCTGGAATTTTCCTATCTTAGCTTTTATGAAATACTGCCTGCATTACACAAAGCATTATCAGTGATGATAAGCATACTGACCAGTATATTAATAGGACTTGCTACTTTGGCAGTTATAGATTTTATTTATCAGTGGTTTGACTATGAGAAAAAAATGAAAATGACAAAGCAGGAAGTTAAGGATGAATTTAAAAACACTGAAGGAGATCCGCAGATTAAATCATTCATTAAGAGCAGACAGCGCATGATAGCAAGAAGACGTATGATGCATGCAGTACCTACCGCTGATGCGATAATAACCAATCCTACACATATTGCTATAGCAATTAAATACAAACACAAAAAAGACACAGCTCCAATAGTTGTAGCAAAGGGACAAGGGCTCATTGCTGAGAAAATAAAGCAAATTGCTAAAGAAAATAATATATATATAGTAGAAAATAAGCCACTTGCAAGAATTTTATTTAAAAAAGCAGAGATTGGTGACTTCATACCTTATGAACACTACAAAGCAGTTGCTGAAATACTTGCATATGTTTACAATATAAAGAATAAGAAAGAACAGGGTGATCAAAATTAAAAGCAAATTTAAACAAAGCATATTAGCATTAATAGTTATAGGAGTAATAATGATAATAGTTGTACCACTAAGTACGACTCTGCTGGATATTCTTCTTATTATCAGTATTACATTTTCACTAATAATTCTTTTAACAACTTTGTATGTTAAAGAACCCTTACAATTTTCAATTTTTCCAATGCTTCTTCTTATAACTACATTATTCAGACTTGCTCTTAATATATCTTCAACCAGGATAATATTAAGCGAAGGGGGTATAGCGGGTAAGGTTATTACTGCTTTTGGTAATTTCGTTGTTCAGGGAAATATTGTTGTAGGATTAGTTATCTATCTTATTATTATGATTATGCAGTTCATAGTAATCACAAAAGGCGCAGAAAGAGTTTCCGAAGTTGCAGCCAGATTCACGCTTGATTCCATGCCAGGTAAACAGATGGCCATTGATGCTGATTTGAATGCTGGTCTTATAAATGAAAAAGAAGCGAAAGAAAGAAGAAAAAAAATAGAGTATCAGGCAGATTTCTATGGATCTATGGATGGTGCGACAAAGTTTGTAAAAGGAGATGCAATAGCAGGAATTATAATAACATTGATAAACCTGGTAGGTGGAATAGTAATAGGTCTTACTTCTGAAGGTATGGATTTCTCACAGGTTTTGGAAGTATACTCTTTGGCAACTGTCGGAGACGGCCTTGTATCACAAATCCCATCACTAATGATATCTACCGCTACTGGTATCGTTGCTACCCGATCATCATCTGACCAGGATTTGAATGAGCAATTCTCACACCAGTTGTTTTCTGATTACAAAGTTCTATTTATAACCGGAGGAGCTTTGCTTCTTCTTAGTATTGTTCCAGGCTTTCCTGGATTCTTTCTTGTAACTATAGGAGGACTGCTTCTTGCATTAGGATATGCAATTTATAGGAAAACAAAAGTTGTTCCTGAAAATGAACATGAAAAAGAGGAAATTCAAGCAAGAACAGAAAGAGAACCTGTTAAAACAAATATTATGGAACTGTTAAATGTAGATCCGATAAAAATAGAATTAGGTTATTCGTTAATACCATTTATTGATGAATCTCAAGGAGGTGATTTACTTGAGAGAATGATAACTATCAGAAACCAATTTGCAGGTAACATGGGAATAGTGATACCTGTCGTAAGATTCCGTGATAATTTGTCTTTAAAATCGAATGAATACTCAATAATGATTCGTAATAATGTAATTGAAAAAGGGGTTGTGCTTGCTGACTATATGCTTGCTATGAGTTCTTCTAGTGTTGAGGAAGCCGATTTAGAAGGAATAGACACAAAGGATCCTGCATATGGCATGAGTGCAAAATGGATAACCAAGGATATGCAGGATAAGGCACAGATGCTGGGGTACACCGTTATAAGCCCCTCCTCTGTAATTGCAACTCATATATCTAAAGTTATTAAGAAACATGCATATGAAATAATCGGAAGGCAGGACATCCAGAAACTTGTAGATAATTTAAAGGAAAGACAGAGTGTCCTTGTAGAAGAAGTTATCGGAAAAACCGTATCCATCGGACAGCTACACAAAGTTGTCATAGGTCTTTTAAAAGAAGGGATACCGGTTAAATCACTTGATGTGATCGTTGAGACATTAGGTGATTATGCCAAAACAACAAAAGATATCAATGTACTGATAGAATATGTAAGGCAGGCTTTAAAAAGAGAAATAACTCAGATATATGCACCAAATGGAAGAATAGATGTCATAACGGTAAATCATGATATTGAGGATATGGTAACAAAATCAATTAGATCTACAGAATCAGGCGGTTATTTGGCGCTTGAGCCAGACAAGATTAAGCATATTATAAAAGCTGCTAATGAATCGATTAACAAAGCAGTTACAGCAAATATAGATGCAGTTATTCTTACTTCTCCGATAGTTAGGATATATTTTACTGAGATTATTCATCAAATAGATGAAAATATTGACGTTCTGTCATATAATGAAATAGAGAACAAGGTAAAGATTCAAATTATTGGAAGCATATCGTTACAATAGGGGTGGCTCATGGATAAGACAAAAATATGGAAGGAATACATCAATACTCAAACGGTTTCAAGCAGAAACCTGATTGTTGAGCAGTATGCATATCTTGTTAAAAAAGTTATATATTCCATTCCTTGTACCAGGATTGGAATGATAGAAGAGGATGATCTTTATAGCGAAGGCGTAATAGGACTTATAGATGCTGTTGAGAAATTTGATCCGGATAAGAATGTCAAATTTGAATCATATGCATGCCTTAGGATAAAAGGTCAGATTCTTGACTATATGAGGAAAGTAGATATCTTATCAAGAGATGCCAGAAAGAAAACGAAAGAAGTAGCAGACTATATAAATACTTACATAAACCGTTACGGCAAGGAACCCTCTCTTTCGGAAATTTCCAGTTCGCTTAACATAAGTGTTGATAAGGTCAAAAGGATTCAGGAGGAAGATGCTTTATCAAATATGGTTTCTTTCGAATCTTTTATCGAAGATAATGGGGACATAATCCAAAGCAAAAAAGAGGAAGAATATCCAGAAGAAGCTCTTGACAAATCACAGCTTCTAGAAGCAATGGCTTATCATATAGATAAATTAAGTGAGAAAGAAAAGACAATACTTAATTTATATTATTACGAAGAATTAACATACAAAGAGATAGCAGAGATAATGGATTTATGCGAATCCAGGATTTCTCAGATAATATCATCAGTTTTAGCAAATTTAAGGGAAAAATTAATAAATAACATATAAAGAAACCTAATAAACAGCCGATTAAATAAATGAGAGCCACTAAAGGAGGAAATAGATGGATATCGGCCTTCAACAACTTGGAAAATCATTACTGGCAACAAACAGCCATCTTGCTGTTATATCAAATAATATAGCAAACAGCGCTACTGACAGATTTAAAAGCGATACTCTTTCAATAAGATCATTCAGTGACTATTTTATTCATGAAGATCACATTTCAAATAAAGAGAATCTTTACGAGATAACTACTCATACTGATTTTACATCAGGTGAGATTTATAAAAGAAACAGTAATGACTTTGCTTTGGACGGAAATGGTTTTATAGCAGTAATATACAATGATAACTTATGTTATTCAAGAGGCGGAAGCTTCAATGTAGATGCAGATGGTTATCTTGTTGACCAGCATGGCTCATATATACTTGGAACACAGGGTAATATACTTGTTAACAATGCAAATGTTGAAATATCAAAAGATGGTACAGTTACACTGGACGGAATATATGCAGATACAATAGAGATATCTGATTTTGAAGATTACAGATTAGTTAACAAAACAGGGAAAGATTATTATGTGGCTGAGCAGGGAGCAAATGTGCTTCAAAGTAATACAAATCTTTTGCAAGGTTATAGCGAAAAATCCAATGTCAGTATAACTAGTGAATATTTAAGAATGATAGAGATGAGCAAGAAGTTTGAAACAGGACAGGCCGTTATACAGATTCTTGACGAGATTAACGGTAAAGCCGTTAATAACATAGCGGTATTCTAGGGGGCATAATGAATAATGCATATTACATAGCAGCCAATTCAATGATGAGCCAGGAAAAAGTATTCAGTACAATATCCGGCAACATTGCAAACATTAATACAAATGGCTATAAAAAGACTTCTGTCAGTTTCAGCGATCTTATGTACTCATTTCAACAAACAGCATCATCGTCAGAATACAGTATTGGAAGTGGAATAACTGTTAACGGATATAATAAGGATTTCCAATATGGCAATTTGAAAGAAACAGGAAGTAATTTAGATATAGCTTTTGAAAAAGAGGGTTTTCTGACATTAGCCGACGGGGACGAAAGGTACTATACTAGAGGAGGTAATTTTACTCTTTCTGCTACTGGTGAAGGTTACTTCATATCAAATAATGATGGGTTTTTCCTTCTAGATTCAGAGGGCAATAGAGTACAAATATCCCAAGAGGAAAGAGATTTCGAAATAGACAGTAACGGGTTAATGTCTTTTAAGAATAGTGACAGAATAGTAAATTTGGCCATTACGAGTTTTGAAAATCCTGAAAAACTACAGCCTTTTGGAAATAATTTATATATAGCTGGATTAGAACTAAAGGAAAACACTCAAACGGCCGATATAATATTAAGACAAGGCTTTGTAGAGCAATCTAATGTTGATATTGCGACAGAGATGACTGATCTTATACAAGCACAGAGGTTATACCAGATGAATTCCAAGATTCTGCAAGTAATGGATGAAATAAGCGGTATGGCCAACAGATTACGTAAATAAATGAGGAGTATGAAATGAAAATTAATCCTTTAAGCTCATATGATGCAATTAACAAAGTTAATAAGAATGCAGAAAAGAGCCAGATAACCAAAACCGATATGAATGTCAATGATGATGTCAGAATTTCAGACCAGGCTAAGGCAATTGATAAGTATATTCAAAAGGCTAAAACCTCTGATATTGACCGTTCTGAATTAGTAAACAGTTTAAAAAACAAAGTCAGAAGCGGTAATTATAAAGTTGATAGCAAGGTGTTATCTGAAAAGATTATTGAATCAGTAGTTAAGAAGTAGTTTAAGCATTTAATACTTAAACGAAAACAGAGCTTTAATTATGAAGCATATTTTTTTGTACCCTAAAGGAGAGTGAAATGACGAATCTTTTCGAAGAAATAATGGATTTATACTCAAAACAGGTTGATATAATCAGTCAGTTTAATGAGGTTTCACAGCAAAAGGTAAAAATACTGGAAAGTAATGATACAAGCTTGTTAAACAGCATAATCAAATATGAAGAAGCTCTTCTTATGAAATTTTCAGCAGTTGAAAACAAAAGACAGAGAACTTTGGATATAGTAAAAGATCAGTATGGGGTTAAAAAGATTACTAAAAGAATTATGAGAAAACATCTTAATAGTAATCAGATTAAGCAAGCAGATCAACTGAGTAAAGAATTGAATACACATTTAGAGGAACAGCATAAACTCAAGCTTTTAAACATGAAAATTGTTGAAACCAGATTGCATGAATTAAAATCTGCACTAGATATAATTGAAAAAAGGAGTAATGAATATTTAGAACCAAAAGTCTTACTGGATAAAAAGGTATAATTATGAGTACATTTAGTGGAATTGAAATAGTCAGAAAAAGTCTATATGCAAATCAAAAAGCTATTGATGTAACAGGTCATAATATTGCTAATGCAAATACAAAAGGATATTCAAGGCAGGTTGTAAGGTTTGAGCCTGTTTCGGACAATTCCAAAAGTCTTTTTACCGGTACAAGAACTTCAAATATAGGAAGAGGAGTTGTTCTTGCAGAAGTCAAGCAGGTCAGATTTGATTATTATGACAGTATGTATCGTAAGGAAACAGGAATTCAGTCAGAGCTTTCATCTAAAAGCTCTGCATTTATATATATCAACAGTCTAGTTAGAAATGGGCGTGACGATTCAATACCAAATATGCTTACTGATTTATTTAATTCTATGGAAAATCTTGCATCAAATGCACAAAATATGACTCTTAGGGAAGAAGTAAAGCAAAATGCAATTCTTTTTACGGAAAATCTTAATATTACAGCAGATTCACTTATCCAATACAAAAATGAATTAAATGAGGATATCAAAACATATGCTTACGAGATAAATGATAAATCAAGTAAGATTGTAGAACTGAATAAAATGATATTTGAATTTGAAGCAACAGGAAAAACAGCTAATGAATTAAGAGATGAAAGAAATCTAATAGTAGACGAATTATCAGAACTTATTAACATCACAGTTAATGAAAAAGATAATGGCGAATATCAGGTTATGACTGGAGGGTATTGTTTTGTAGATCACTATACAGTCCATGAAATTGAAGTCAGGGATAATTTAGTAAGTCCAACAACAGACGGTTTCTATAACCAGCTATACTGGAAGGATACAGGAACTAAACTTTCACTGACAAGTGGAACTGTTAAAGGGATGCTTGATATAAGGGATGGGAATAGTCAGGAGAATATGGGTATTGACTATATACTGACACAATTGGATAATTTTGCAGGTTCTGTGGTTGAACAGATTAATAATATAAACAGAGCAGGTTACACTATGCCTTATGCTTCAAATGTTTCAAGCACAGGAGTGGATTTTTTTGAAAGTTCTAATGTTAAAGCTTCAAATATAAGATTATCAGATGCACTTATTGAAAGTGCAGCTAATATAGCAGCATCTGATCAGGAAATCACTGATGATACTGATATTGCAAATAACAGAAACCTTATGAATTTTGTAGCATTAAGAGATAGTACCGACATTGTATATGAAGGTAATGATATAGGTAATCTTGAAGATTATATAGAGTCAGTTTTCTCAAAAGTAACAATAGCAACAGGTTATGCAAAATCAAGAGCCTCAAGTCAGGAAGAAATAATTTCATATATTTCAAATCAGAAAGATTCAGTTTCAGGCGTTAGTATAACAGAGGAGACTATTAATCTTACTGCATATCAAAAAGCATATGAGGCGGCAGCAAATCTCATGAAGGTAATTGATGAGATGATGGATACTCTCATATCAATGGTATAGGAGATGAATTATGAGAATTACTAATGGAATGATAGCAAGAAGATCAATGAGAGATATTGAAATGGCATATAAGAAATTATCTGATGCTTCATACTCTTTTTCCACTGGGAAAAAAAATGAGAACACATATGACGATCCTGTAGCGGCTAACAGCCTTCACAGGCTGAAGAATGACAAAAAAGAAATCACAAAATACTACGCAAATATTGATAATGCAAGAACAGCAGTTTCAGATATGGAAACAGCTCTTTCGGATATTAATCGCTGTATGCAGAAAATCATGGAACTAAGTACTAATGCAAATAATGCGACATTATCAGCAACGGCAAAAGAATCTATAAGCCAGGAAATACAGCAGTATAAAGAGCAGATTATTACTGATTTCAATTATAACAGTGCAGGAATATATATATTTGGCGGTTTTAATACCAACAGTAAACCAATAAGCGTAAATGAAGGTAATTATTTATATAATGGAACCGATATTCTGACAATGACAGAAGAACAGCATTTACAAGCCCTTGGTGAAAAAGTAATGGTCAATGTTAGCAAAGGAATGACCATGGATATCAGAATATCTGCTCTGGAGATAATCGGTTCTGGAGAAGAAAATATACTTAATAACATTGATGCTTTATCCGATGTAATTAAAGCAGGAGAATTTGACAGCACATCATTTGAATCGTTAAACAGGATTCTTGAGCAAAATTACGATAAAGTATTAACTAATATAACAAAAACAGGCGCTGCAGCAAACAGACTTGATTCGGTCAAAAAACAACTGGACAGCAGGGAATCAACACTTAATGACAGGATATCGGATTTAGAGGATGTAGACACAGAGAAAGCTATTTTAAATTACAAATTAGCAGAACAGGCATATGAAGCGTCATTATCAGCTTCAGTATCAGCAATACAATTGTCATTACTTGACTTTATAAGATAATTTTAACTTAAGGTGGAGAAAAATGGAAAAGGCATACCCAGAGAAAATAGTTTTTAAAAAAGATATATATGGCTTCAAGGATATTAAAAAATATTCATTATCAAAAGCTTCAGAAAATGATAATAATCCTTTTAAGATACTGAAAGCAGAAGATGAGAGTGTTTCCTTTATTTTACTTGACCCTACGGTTATAGATAAATCATATAATCCAATTATAAATGATAAAATTGCAAGACTTCTAGGAACAAGGACCGCTGAGGATTTAGCAGCTTTATGTATTGTTGTTATACCAAATGATATTAAAAGGATGACAATTAACTTAAGAAGCCCTATAATTATAAATGTAAGCAATGGATATGCGATACAAACAATACTAGAAGACGAAAGATATAGTATAAGGCATAAAATACTGGATTGTTAAAGGGAAAAAGAAATGTTGGTTATATCAAGAAAAGCTGGAGAATCTATAATTATTGGAGACGATATAGAGGTCGTTATCATTGAAGCGCAAAACGGCAAGGTAAAAATTGGTGTTAAAGCTGATAACAGTATCCGGATTTTAAGAAAAGAAATAATTGACGAAGTTACAAAAACCAATATACAGGCATCAGAGAAATTAGGTAGTATTTCAATTGACACGATAGGATCCCTTATAAGCAAGGAAGCAAAAGAATGAGGTATGTCCCCACAACATTTCTAAAAGCGGATATGGTAGTAGGCAAGGATGTTTACGGGAGATACGGGGAAGTATACCTTAAAAGAAACACCAAGCTTACATTGAAGTATATATCGCAACTTGAAATACTGGGGTATCTGGGTATATTTATTGAAGATGAGATATCAGAAGGTATAGAAATTAAGGAAATCGTAAATCCAAGAGTCAGAGTTGAAGCAATCAACAAAGTTAAAGATGTATATACAGCAATTAAAAATAATAATAAAGGCATACTCAACAACTGGAAAGAAATAGATCAGTTAACAGATAACATAATATCCAATATATTAAGTAATGAAGATACAGTATATAATATCATGTATATGAAAACGCATGATGATTATACATACACCCATTGTGTGAACGTTGCGTTAATAGTAGCAATAGTAGCAAAGAAAACAATGGTTAGCAAAGCGATTCTTATGGATTTATTTAAAAGCGCTTTGATGCATGATATCGGCAAACTCTTTATACCGCTTTCGATATTGAACAAGCCCGGACGTTTAAGTACAGATGAATATGAGCTTATAAAGCAGCATCCTCTGAAAGGATATGATTATCTTGTTGAACAGGGATGTCTGACCACTCAGGGAAGAAGAGGTGTTTTAATGCATCATGAATATCATAACGGTAAAGGGTATCCGTTTGGGATATCAGATGCCGGAATAAATAAGTATGGAAAGATTTTATGTATATGTGATGTTTATGATGCTTTAGTTTCTGACAGACCGTATAGAAAAGCATGGAGCCAGTCAGAGGCATTTGAATATATAATGGCTAACACAGGGAGCATGTTTGATCCGGAGATAATGAAAATATTTATAGATAATATTACGCCATATAATCCTGGTACAATTATACAGCTAAGTAACGGTGCAAAAGCAATAGTAGTAAAAAACAATAAAGGACTTCCTCTTAGGCCGATAATCAGAATTTTCGAAGAAGACAGTATCAAAGTACAGCTTAGAGATGTAGATTTAAAAGAAAATAGCGATTATCTCAATATTGTAATTGATAAGGAAATAAATTATTAATATATAAATATGATAAGCAACATATATTTTAAATTCTAACAAATAAGTAAAGAACCTAACAGTCAATATTAGCAAACAAAAAAAACATCAAAAAAATAAAAACTAAAAAATTTACTAAAGTTATATAAGATTTATCCGATTAAATAGTTGTGAAGATACCGGCCGGTATTGTAGCAAAAAAATATGGGAAAGGATTCCCGATAAAAATTCAAGGAGGATATCATGAGAATTAATCACAATATAGCTGCGTTAAACACATATAACCAGTTATCAAAGAACAACGAGACCGCGAACAGCGCATTAAAGAAACTATCGTCAGGTCTTAGAATCAACCAAGCTGGTGATGATCCTGCTGGTATGGCGATTTCAGAAAAAATGAGAGCGCAGATCAACGGATTAAATCAGGCAAACAGAAACGCTCAGGACGGCATATCTCTTATACAGACAGCTGAAGGCGCTTTGAATGAGACAACATCAATACTTCAAAGAATGCGTGAACTGGCAGTTCAAGCTGGTAATGATACCGCAACAGCAAACGACAGAGCAACTATACAGGCTGAAATGGACCAGTTAGCTCAGGAAATCACAAGAATAGCAGACACAACTAAATTTAACGGTGAAGCACTTATGTCATCAAGTCATGTATTTTCAGGCAACTTACAGATTGGTGCTGATGCAGGACAGACTCTTGATGTTCAATTGACACAGATGGATGCTTTGACAATTGGTGTTGGTATAGGAAGCGATGCTCCTACTCTTGCAGCAGCAGAGTATACAGATGTAGCTGGAACTTTCTCAGCTGACGGCGGAACAATTGACACAGCAGGTTATACAACAAACCTTCAGTCTCTTGAAATTACGTTTGATGTAGTTACCGTTGGAAATGGAACAGACACAGCTGGTACAGCTAATGTTACAGTAAATGGAACAAGCGTATTGCTGACAGCAGATTCTGTAGCAGCAGATGGTACTTATACACTTTCACACAGTGACTTTTCTGATATTATTGCATCTGGCGAATCAATCACAATAGATGCAGGCGCTGCTCTTGAAGCTGATATGGTTACAACTATAACTGTTGATGCACTTCAGAATGGTGATCTTGCAGGACTTGATGTTTCATCTGGTGCAGCAGCAGCAGCAGCTTTAACAAGCATTGACTCTGCAATTGATATGGTTTCTACTCAGAGATCTAATCTTGGTTCATACACCAACAGACTTGAGTATACAATAACCAACTTAGAAACAGCTTCTGAGAACATGACAGCAGCTGAATCCCGTATCAGAGACGTAGATATGGCATCAGAAATGATGGAATACACAAAGATGAATGTCTTGAGCCAAGCAGCTCAATCCATGCTTGCACAAGCAAATGCACAGCCTCAGAACGTATTACAGTTACTGAACAGCTAATCGGATTAATTAGAAATTCCCGCCGGTTATTAATGCCGGCGGGTATTTTCTTTTAATCATAGGCTAGTTCAGAGATTAGAGGTATATTATGAATGACTCATATATAGATTCTTTAACAGGGGTTTCAGCTGTGAGGCAGGTTGAGAGCCAGGTAAACAAAGAAAACCAGACAGTCAGACAACAAACAGAAAGCAGATCTGATTTTAAGACATTTAATGAAGAACTTCAGTTTTGTGACAATGAAAAGCAACTGGATGAACAGTTAGAAACGCTTAACAATACTCTGCGAAATGAAAATAAAAAAGTAGAATACAGTATTTATGAAGAAACAAATACAGTAATATTCCGTGTAATAGATACTAAAAGCGAAAAAGTTATTAAAGAAATACCATCAACAAAATTAATTGATTTTTCAGTAGCAGTATTGGAGAGATTCGGATTAATTGCCGATAAGGAAGTATAGGAGAGCATTTACATGACAGACCAAGTATCAAGCTTAAAATATTCATCAAGTAAGATATCAGGCTTAGCATCAGGACTGGATACTGAGGCTATGATTGAAAGCTTAATGAAAGTTGAAAGACAAAAGGTCATAAAGATTGAGCAGGAGCTTGAATATACTACTTGGCAGCAGGATGCATACAGAGATGTTATACATAATCTTTCAGATTTTACTAAATCACAGTTTAACATATCTGATAACTCAAAAAATATTCTTTCCACAACAAATCTGAAATCAGTAAATATTGAATCTTCAGAATATGCATCAATACTGGCAAATGGTGATGCAAATATAGGTGATTATACGATAAATGAGATTGTCAGTGTAGCTAAGGCTGCAACAATCAGCAGCAGTTCAACAGTTAAAAACGGAATACAGGGAAACAAGGATTTGTCTTTAATGTCAAGTATAGACGTTGAGGGCATGTCCTTTTATGCAAGACTTGATGGAGAGCAGTATGAGATAAGTTTCAGCCAGAATTATACTGATACAGCTTCTTTAGTTTCAGACATTCAAAGCCAGTTTGATAATATTTTCGGAGCAGGAAGAGTAACAGCAGGTATCAATGTGGACGGAGCATTGCAGTTTAATGCTTCCGGCAGTATACTGCAGATAATAGATAACATTGAGTCAGATACGAAGTTGGAATATATAGGCTTGAGATCCGGAGATATGAGCATATTGAATTTAAGAGGATCATTAAGCGAAAATTTCGGATATGAAGAAAATGTATCATTCAGCATAAACGGTACTGAATTTAATTTTACCTATGAAGACAGTATTGAAAATATTATGAAGACTGTAAATGAGTCGACAGCAAACGTCAAAATGACTTATAGCAGTATAACGGATAAGATAACTATATCATCCACAAAGACAGGCAGTAACGCTGAAATAGATATACAGAATCTTTCAGGTAATTTCTTTGGACCAAGTGGAATAGTTAAGATAGACCAGGGAATAACAAAAAACGGCCAGGATGCGATGTTCTATCTCAATGACGAAAGTAAAGAGAATCTGATAATCAGAAGCTCAAATACTTTTACAATAGACAACGTCACTTATACATTGAAAGAGGAAACAGTAACACCCATTGATTTCAAAGTTGAAAACAATGAGGATGGTGTTTTTGAATCAATAAAATCATTTATTGAGGAATACAATAGCATAGTAGAAGAACTGACTTCTCATGTAACGCAGAAAAGAGATTATGATTATGAACCGTTAAGTGATGAGCAGAAAAAGGAAATGAGTGAAGACCAGATTGCTGACTGGGAAGAAAAAGCAAAGCAAGGACTTCTAAAAGCAGACAATACTATATACAGTATGCTTAATGAATTGAGAACAGCATTTATTACCGGTGTAGAGAATATAAGCATGACATTTGGAAGTATAGGAATTAATACATCAAGTTATACCAATAATGGAATAATCACTATTGATGAAACTGTTCTTAAAGGTGCTATATCAGGAAAGTTTGATGATGTTGTAAGTTTGTTTACAAGAGAATCAAGTATCAGTTATTTAAGAGATCTAAGCAGTGAAGACGCAGCTGAAAGATTCGATGAAAGCGGTTTCTGCCAGAGGGTTAATGATATTGTTAAAAAATACATAACAACAGCTAGAGATAAGAACGGCAATAAGGGATTACTTGTAGAAAAAGCAGGAATTGAAAATGATGCATCTGAAGGAACAAACGCACTTACAAGAAAGATAGATGAAATAAAAGAGAGGCTTGATAGAGCTAATGATTTAATGGATAAGAAGGAAAGAGGTTACTGGTCACAATTCAGTAATCTTGAAGTAGCAATAAACAAATTAAATACGCAGAGCGGTTACGTATCATCAATGATGGAGCAATAATATGAAACAAGAAAATATTTTAAAAGAATACTCAGACAATAACATATTACAATCAACACCAGAAGGTCTTATACTTCTTCTATATAACAAGTGCATAAGCAATATAGAAGCAGCTAAGTACTACAATGGCAAGAAGAATATTGAGAAAACCAATAAATATCTTCAAAAATCTCAGGATATACTATATTATCTTCAGTCAACTTTGGATAACAAGTTTGAAATATCAAAACAACTTAGCACAATGTATGACTTTATAATCAATCAGCTAACAGTTGCTAATATAAAGAAAGATTCTGAAAAAATGAGTATAGCTTTAGATTTTACTATTCAAATGAGGAATCTGTGGGTTGAAGTAACGGAAGAGAACAGAAAATACAAGAGCAAAGCAGTTTAACATGGCATATGCCAATATTTAATGAATAAGTGAAGTCTGCAGGTAAATCTTAATAATAAAACATAAAAGAAACGCTAAATTAAAAGAGCGTTCTTTTATTTGATCTAATTTCTTTATAGTGCTTTTTCAATAACGAGAAAGTAGAATCCGATATATCATGCTCAATTTTACATGCGTCTTTGTATGCTGTGTCCTTATCAACACCCAAGGCCATAAAGAAAGCAGCAAGAAGCTCATGCTTTTCATATATTTTCTGAGCAATTGATAAACCCTTATCTGTCAAGGTAATTCCAGAATCATAATCCATGTTTATTAAACCTTCATCTCTGAATTGTTTCATCATTACACTTACTGTAGGTTTAGAATAGCCCATATATTTTGCAACATCTATAGAAATAACTCTTTTCTTGTTCATCAGAAGAAACAATATAGTCTCAAGGTACATTTCCTGTGCTTCACTTACTTCCATAAATCTCTCCAATCTGAAAAATGGTTAGGTAGTATTAACTATAATTAGTATAGACTAACCATTTTAGGTTGTCAACACACATAATTTTTCCCGAAAATCTAGATTTTTACTACAAAAACAATTTTTACTATATATAGATATATAAAAACCTATTTAAAAGAATATATTTTATACAAAATTAGTATTCCGTATTAAAGAACGGAAAGAAAAGAACCGATATATAAAACATAGGATGTATCACTGGTATTCAACCAGTTGTATAAATAAGCAGGGGGGATTATGACAAATAACACATTTAATGATCATATGCTGGAAGTCTTCCTTTTTGAAACTAATGAGCTTATGGAGCAGTTAGAAGAGCAGTTGCTTCATATTGAGGATTCAAAAAAGATGACTAAAGAAAATATTGATGAGATTTTTCGAATTATGCACACAGTAAAAGGCTCTTCAGCTATGATGCAGTTTGATGAAATCAGTCATCTTACACATAGTCTTGAAGACTTGTTTTTCTATATACGGGAAAACGGGCTTGAAGGAATCGATGCTGATGAAATAACTGAAGTAGGATTTGTCACTATTGATTTTATTAGAAATGAAGTTATCAAGCTTGAACAAGGTAAGGTGTCGGATGGAGATGCAGGTTCATTGAAAGAACGAATTGTTTTAATGGTCGAGAAATTTAAAAAGCCAAAAAACAATGGTAATAAGAATGAGGATTTGAAAGAATTATTAAAGGAATCTATGGAGTCAGATGAATTAGAAAATATTAGTGACGATGTGATTGAGAATAGCGATACTGCTTATGAAGAAGATAAGAATAAAAGTAATAAAAAACTCTATGAAGCAAAGGTAATTTTCGATGAGGACTGTGGAATGCTGAATATAAGAGCATTTACGGTTATAAGAAATATTACAGATTACTGTGATAATTTAAGTTATCTTCCAGAAGAACTTATGGACAGTGACGATGCTTCTGATATTATTGCTAAAAATGGGTTTATCATTCGGTTCTCATCGGATCATGAATATGATGAATTAAAGAATATATTAAAAGAATCATTATTTGTTTCAGACATAAAGCTTGACATGGTTTCTGATAATGTTGAAGAAGAAAAACCAAATGATGATGCTAAAAATGGGGATATTGAAAAAACAGATGATAATTTAGCAATTGATGTGTCAGGAAGCTCACATAAAAAGAGTATTATAAGCGTCAATATTGAAAAGATGGATAAACTTATGGATTTAGTAGGGGAGATAGTCATTACTGAATCCATGGTAATAAATAATCCTGATCTCAAAGGCATACAACTGGATAACTTCCATAAAGCGGCAGCACAGCTGAAGAAACTTAACAATGAGCTTCAGGATGTTGTTATGTCCATAAGGATGCTTCCTATTGCGGCAACTTTCCATAAAATGCACAGAATAGTCAGAGACATGAATAAAAAACTAAGTAAGGATGTTGAATTATTCATATATGGAGAAGAAACAGAAGTAGATAAAAGCATAATAGATAATCTTGGAGAACCTCTTCTTCACTTAGTGAGAAATTCAATGGATCATGGAATTGAGAGCACTATTGATAGAAAGAAAGCTGGAAAATCTGAAAAAGGCAAAATAATACTTGATGCTCAGAATAATGGAAGCGAAATCACTATAAGAGTTAGTGATGATGGCAAAGGCCTTGATAAACATAAAATTTATGAAAAAGCAAAAGCTCATGGGCTGGTAGCAAAAGAAGAAGAAGAATTGACGGATAAAGAAATTTATTCCATGATTTTCCTCGCTGGATTCTCAACAAATAAAGAAGTTACAGAGTTCTCCGGAAGAGGAGTAGGACTTGACGTGGTAAGAAAAACAATAGAAAAACTTGGTGGAACAATAACAGTTGACAGTGCCATTAATGAAGGTACTGCTTTTAATATGAGAATACCTCTTACATTAGCAATAATTGATGGAATGAAGGTATCTGTTGGAAAGTCAATCTTTACAATCCCTATAACCTCGATAAAAGAATCAATGAAAATAAAAAATGAGGATATTGTAAAAGATACTTCTGACAGAGAAATGGTAATGATAAGAGGAAAAGCATACCCGGTTATTAGATTGCATGATCATTATATAATTGATACTGAAGTCCGGGATTTAACAGAAGGTATTCTGGTTATGGTGGAATCGGAGGATAATGCGTATTGTATATTTGCAGATACCATAATTGGTGAACAGCAGGTTGTAGTTAAGCCAATACCTGCATATGTAGGTAAATGCCAGAACGCAAATTCGGGAATAGCAGGATGTGCAATACTGGATGATTCAAATATTAGCATAATTATTGATGTTATGGGTCTTCATGGCCAAATAATCAAATAGAAGGAGAGAGGAAATGGATAATGATAAAAATATGATCCAGATAGAGGAAGATACACAAAAAGACAGATATCTAACATTCAGTATCGGAACCGAATCTTTTGGTGTGGATATCAAGTATGTAACCGAAATAATAGGAATACAGCCTATTACTATTGTTCCGGAGGTTCCAGATTACGTAAAAGGGATTATCAACTTAAGAGGTAAGATTATTCCGGTGATAGACATCAGGCTGAAGTTTAAGAAGGAATCTATTGAGTACGATGACAGAACCTGCATAATTGTTGTAGATGTGGATGATGTAACAGCAGGATTTATCGTTGATAATGTTACAGAAGTAATAACTATAGCAGGAGATGATATAGTCCCGCCTCCGGAGTACAAGGAGTGCTTCCAGAATAACTACATTAAAAATATTGGTAAGACGCCAAATGGAATAAAACTTCTACTAGACTGTCAGATGATCTTAAGCGGGGAGATTATCTAAAGCTAATGAAGTGTAAATGTAATTAAAAGTAACAAAAATAAATGAAAAATACATATAAAACAAACAGGAGGATTAAAATGAAGTGGTATTTAAACATGAAGATGGGGAAGAAACTGGTTATAGCATTCGTACTTGTTGCAATAATCGCAGGAATAGTAGGATTTCTTGGATATTCAAGTGTTCAGGACATTAGAACCAGTCAGACATACATAGCTACTGTAACTATGCCTAGGATTGAAAATCTTATAACAGTTAGAGAAAAAGTTACAGCTATAATGCTTGGACAAAGAGGACTGATGATGGAAAAGATGAAGGCTCAGTCTTTAAGAGATGCGCAATATGACTGGATTTCTGATGCCAGAGTGGATCTTGGTACTGCATGGGATAACATTATGAGTTTGGAAATACTGGATTCTGAAAAGGAACAGTATGCCAAAGGAGAAGAATATGTTACAAATTTTTTAGCAGAAGCAGATAAACTTGATGTGATGGCTAAGAAAAAAGATGAACTGATTCAGGGTGGCGCTGATTATGATGATATGGCTGTTATGAATCTTGATGAGCAGACATACCAGCAGTCATTGGTTGTAAGAGCTATTTATCTTGAATTTGATAAACTGATTGAAACAATAATAGTTAGTGATAAAGCAATTGCTGATGAAACATATGCCCAAGCAGAACAAGGAGCTGATCAGGCAGCGGTATTCCTTATAGTAATCATAGGTGTGGCCATTCTAGTATCAATAATCCTTGGAGTATTGATAAGCAGGATGATTAGCAAACCAATTGATGAAATTGTAGGTTATGCTAATAATATTGCTCAAGGAAGGTTGGACGATCATATTGAAGTTAAGACAAAGGATGAGTTGGGAGATCTTCAGAGAGCATTTGGCCAGATACTGGAATCTTTAAATACTACTATGAAAGATATAAACGAGGCTGCAGAGCAGGTAACAACAGGATCTTCTCAGGTTTCAGATGGTGCGCAACAGCTTTCACAAGGATCTACCGAACAAGCAAGTTCCATAGAAGAGATTACAGCATCAGTTACGCAAGTCGCTGAACAGACAAAGGACAATGCCAGCAATGCTAACGAAGCTAACAGGGTTACTCTTGAAGTCAAAGATAATGCATCAAAAGGCGACAAGGAAATGATAAACATGCTTGATGCAATGAAAGAGATTAATGATTCATCACAAAATATTTCCAAGATTATCAAAGTAATAGATGACATTGCTTTCCAGACAAACTTACTTGCTCTTAATGCCGCAGTAGAAGCCGCAAGAGCGGGACAACACGGTAAAGGATTCGCAGTCGTTGCTGAAGAAGTTAGAAATCTTGCAGCAAGAAGCGCAAATGCAGCAAAAGAAACAACAACACTTATCGAAGGTTCAATGGATAAAGTAAATGTAGGAACAAAAATCGCTCAGGAAACTGCAAAAGCTTTAGCAGATATCGTAAAAGGTGTTGAAACAGCAACAACTATAGTTTCACAGATATCAAGCGCATCAAACGAGCAGGCTGCAGCAATAGAACAGCTTAATGAAGGATTGAATCAGATATCCAAAGTTGTTCAGAATAACTCAGCAACAGCAGAAGAAAGTGCTGCAGCAAGTGAAGAGCTTTCATCTCAAGCAGAATTACTTAAAGAAATGGTAAACAGATTTAAACTTGCAACTGATGATAGCAAGAAAGAGCTCAGAAAAGAAACAACTGTAAAAAAGGAAGTTTCAAAATCAGTTCCAAAACAAATTAAGCTGGATGATGACGGCTTTGGAAAATACTAAAAAAGGGGCTATGCCCCTTCCTAAAAAGGGGCTATGCCCCTTCTTTAGGCAATTCCAGTACTCTTATATTAAGAGATTGTAAAAAGTTATTGCACGATTAGGAGGATTAAAATGAAGAAATTAAAGATAACAGGAAAGCTCGTAATGATGGTATTGCCTTCTATGCTGGTCTTGTTCGTCGTAATAGTATTTTCAGTATTCAATAATTTAAATGTATATAACAGGACATACGAAAATATATATGATCAGTTATATGTAAACACAGAATTGTTACTTAATGCAGACAGAGACTTGTACCAGGCTCTGCTTGCAGAACAGGAACTGTATATTGAGGGTGATACACTATCTGAAACTAAGAAAAATGAATTAGTAGCAGATTATAAGGAAAACTACATACAAGCGCAAGACAGGATAGTATCAGTCAGTAATAATTTAATTAACATTTCTGCATTGTATGAAGATTTCAGCCATGAGGGGTCAGGGAAAAACTTAAAAACACTTGTTGCAGAGTTTAATACTGACTTTGACAAATGGGTTGCAACATATAATCCCGAAACAAATAAAGGAAATTATCTTACAGCACTTGGTTACTTTGACCAGGCAAGAGAAAAAATTGATTTTGCAAGTCAGTTACTTGATGACTATTCAAAAGTTCAAGCTGAAGTTGAAAGCAGCAACATGACAAGAAACACAGTGCTATTCATTATTTTCGGTGTTGTAATATGTGCAATATTGACAGTTATTGCTCAGAGTGTTTCAAAAACTATTAAAAAACCAGTAATGACCCTTAAAAAAATGGCAGACAGGCTGGCAGAAGGTGATCTTACAGTAAACGAGAATACAAATTCAAAAGACGAGTTAGGTGATCTTCAAAGAGCGTTTAACAAAACTGCGTTAAATTTAAGGGAAACATTAGCGGAGATAAATAACTCATCTGAGCAGGTAGCAGCAGGATCTACACAGGTTTCAGATGGTGCTCAGGAACTGTCACAAGGTTCTACAGAACAGGCAAGCGCTACGGAACAGATAGCAGAAACTGTAGGAAAAATGCGTCTTATGATAAATGACAATGCTAAAAATGCTCAGAAAGCAAATGAGATATCTGTACTGATGGGAGATGATGTCATAACAAGCAATGAAGAAATGGATAAGATGCTCGAATCCATGAAAGATATTAACAAATCATCTCAGAATATTTCAAAGATTATAAAAGTTATTGATGATATTGCTTTTCAGACAAATCTTCTGGCTCTTAATGCAGCTGTAGAAGCAGCTCATGCCGGCCAGTATGGAAAAGGTTTTGCAGTTGTGGCTGAAGAAGTAAGAAAGCTTGCAGCAAGAAGCGCAAATGCTGCAAAAGAAACAACAACATTGATTGAAGAATCAATCCAAAAAGTCAATGTTGGAACTACAACGGCTAAAGGCACAGCTGAGGTTCTGGAAAAGATAGTTGTCAACATTTCAAAAACAGCAGATATTGTAAAGAATATCTCAGAATCATCACAAGTACAGGCAACACAGGTTGAACAGTTAAATACTGCAGTCAATCAAATATCTGCAGTTGTACAGAGTAATTCTGCAACAGCTGAAGAAAGCGCTGCTGCAAGTGAAGAATTGAACTCTCAGGTAGTGATGTTAAAAGAGATGGTTAACAGGTTTAAAATTTAAAAAAGGAGAAATACAGTGGCTAAAATATATGAAACAGAGTCTGAAGACATGCTAAATGAAAATACAAGTAAAGATATGTATTTAACATTCAGACTGAATAATGAAGAATATGGATTTGATATATCTCATGTTACTGAAATAGTTGGTATTCAGCCTATAACTTTGATACCTGAATCAGCTAATTACATAAAAGGTATTATCAATTTAAGAGGTAAAATCATTCCTGTAATTGATCTTAGGTTAAAATTCAACAGGACAGAAAAAGCTTACGATGAAAGAACATGTATTATAGTTCTTGCATATGGTGGCACTGATGTCGGGTTTATAGTGGATAATGTTTCAGAAGTCGTTACTTTGAAGGAAGATCAGGTCATACCTCTGCCTTCGTATGGGTCTGAACTTAGAAATAATTATGTCAAGAATATTGGCAAGGCAGCAAATGGAATTAAGCTATTACTCGACTGTAGCAGGATATTGGGGAAAAATGAATTGGAAATGATAGAGGGTCTTCTGACAAATAAAAGTGATGATAAAAATTAGTGATAATGAATTTAGAAGACTGGTGACTTTTGTTAAGAAAAATTACGGCATCAATTTGTCACAGAAACGTAATTTAATTGAAGGTCGCTTAGGTAATATAATAACTGGCAAAGGTTATTCTGAATTTTCTGATTATCTTGATTATGTTTTCAGTGAAAAGGGAACTGATGAAATGGTTAATATGGTTAACAAGCTTACAACCAATCATACCTTTTTTATGAGAGAGTCTTCACATTTTGATTTTTTTAGACAAACGGTGCTTCCATATCTGAAGAACAGTAAAAACAATTACGATCTGAGGTTATGGAGTGCCGGATGCTCTTCAGGAGAAGAAGCTTATACACTAGCAATGATTATTGATGATTTTTTCAGCGGTTCAACGGAACCATGGGAAAAAACAATGTTAGCAACTGATATATCCACAATTATGCTTAACAAAGCAGAGGACGGGATTTATGAGCAATCATCAGTTTTGAAAATGCCTAAAAGCTTCCAGACTAAATATTTCCAGCCTTATGGAAACGGGCAATTCAAAGTAGTCCAAAGCATTAGGCAAAAGATTGTTTTTAAAAAATTCAATCTCATGACAGAAATATTCCCATTTAAAAAGAAGTTTGATGTCATATTCTGCAGGAATGTAATGATATATTTTGATAAAGAGACGAAAGATGCTTTGTTGAAAAAATTCTTCAACAGTATCGAGGATGGAGGTTATCTGTTTATTGGGCAAGCTGAATCAATAACCAGATCAAGTACAGGCTTTACATACGTAATGCCTTCGATATACAGGAAGGTGTAATTTATGGTTAATGATATAAAAGTATTAATAGTAGATGACTCAATGTTCTTTCGGGAATATTTATCTGAAGGCCTTAAAAAGCAGAATGGGATTGAAGTGGTTGGATTTGCAAAGGATCCTTATGAAGCAAGAGATCTGATTCTTGAATTAAAGCCCGATGTTATTACACTGGATGTTAATATGCCTAGAATGTCAGGGATTGATTTTCTTAAAAAACTTATACCTCAGTATCCTATTCCAGTTGTAGTAATAAGTTCTGCAAGCACAAATATTTTTGATGCACTGGATGCCGGAGCAGTAGATTTCTTGAAGAAACCGGATATTAAAGATAAAGATGGAACTGTGTTCTTTAAAGAACTGGCAATCAAGATAAAAATAAGTTCTCAGGTAAAATACATAAATGTACGTAAGGATGAAAAAAGTAACTTTTCAAAAGGTTCTACAGATATACATGATGTTGATAAGTATATTATTGCAATGGGCGCTTCAACAGGGGGAACTGAGGCGTTATTTGATGTCATAAAAAGACTACCGGTAAATTTACCTGGTATTGTAATTGTTCAGCATATGCCTCCTGTATTTACAAAAATGTATGCAGACAGACTTAATAATCAGACAGATTTCGAGGTGAAAGAAGCTGAAAATGGAGACCTGGTAAAAAAGGGAAGGATTATAATAGCTCAAGGCGGTATACAGATGCTTGTTGTAAAAAGAGCCGGAGAATATGTTATAAAACTTAGCGGGACAGAGAAGCGAAGCGGACACTGCCCATCTGTTGATGTTTTATTCAGTTCTGTAGCAGAAGCAGCAAGAGAGAAATCTGTGGGTGTTCTTCTCACCGGAATGGGTGTTGATGGTGCAACAGGTCTTTTAGAAATGAAGAAAAAAGGAGCATATACAATAGGTCAAGATGAAGCAACTTCTATAGTTTATGGAATGCCTAAAGCAGCTTTTTCCATAGGTGCAGTTATGGCCCAGCTTCCTCTGTTGGATATACCTGGAAAGATAACTAATTATTTTAATAAGATTTAGGAGATAGATATGACTAATATAGACAGTTTCAATGAATATCAGGTCGATGTTCTTAAGGAGATAGGTAATATCGGATCGGGTAATGCAGCGACTTCACTTTCTATTATGTTAAGAGGAAGAATCAGCATTGATGTTCCTGACGTAAGAATAATTGATGTTGATGGAATATCAAATTTACTTGGAGGACCAGAGAATCAGGTAGCGGGCGTGCTTGTCCTTATGAAAGGTGATATTGAGGGAATGTTATTATTTCTTTTAGAAAAGAGTGCTGTCAGTCATCTTTTAAAAGGTTTACTAAATGAAGATTTGAAAAGTTTGGACAGCATTTCTGAAATGGGTATTTCTGCTTTACTGGAAATCAGTAACATTCTATCAGGTTCATACATTAATGCTTTATCACAATTATTAAATTATTCGATTTCTTTAGAAGCACCAAGAATTGCAGTTGATATGGTTGGAGCTATCTTAAATTATCCTGCATCAGTTTTTGGCATGATGAAAGACGAGCTTATGCTTATTGAAGAAAGTTTTTATTCTGGAGATAAGTCATTTAAAAGCAATCTGCTTATAATGCCCGAACCGGCTTCTTTGGATAGAATGTTTGAAAAGTTAGGTGCTTTATGACCGGAAAACAGATTGTTGTAGGGATATCAGATTTGAATACAGCATATTCTCCCGATGAGTTGATTTCCTATGCATTAGGATCATGTATAGGAATATGCCTGTATGATAAGTTCCAGAAAATTGCAGGACTCTCACATATACTGCTGCCTGACTCTTCTACATATAAAGCAGTTGATAATATGAAGTTTGCAGATACTGCAATAAAAGAACTTATTAGCAGAATGATAAGATTAGGATGTAGGAAAAATAACCTAACTGCGAAGATAGCAGGTGGAGCTAATATGTTTTCCTGGTCCGGGGAGACGGTAGGTGACAAAAATATAAAATCAGTTGAGGAACAATTGAGAATACATGGGATACCATTACTTGCTAAAGACGTAGGGGGGGATTATGGAAGAACCGTTTCAATATGCGCTGAAACAGGTGTAGTAACCGTTAAAGCACTTACCAGAGGGGTTAAGACCCTGTAATTCAGTTTTTTATGATAAGCATATCCTTTATATCATCTTCATTAATAATAGCTATAATAACCTTTAAAACATAAGGAAGAAGATCTGCCCTGTCAGGCAGATTTACATTTATATCTAAATTTTCATAATACTTATTACAGAACTCAATCATTCTGCTTACGGAGAGGTCTGATACTTCTGAAATGGTATCAGCTTTAACGAAGATATCAAAAATCGGAATTTTTGCAATGTATACAGCATTATCTACATATTCAATTTCAACATAAATATTATACTTGGTTAGGAGTTTTTCCAAGTGGGATGTATTAATTAATGTTAATAAATCACGATTTCTTTTAATGAATTCTGGATGACTCCTTACAGCAGAGTCAATGGTTTCACTCCAGTTTTTTCTTACATCAGTAGAATTTTTAGCTTTCATTAGAACCTCCGTCTGCTTTATAAGTTCAATTTTATACTTGCTTTATCTGATAGTAAAGGCGATAGCAAAAAAAACTATAATATGGTTGTACATATCATAGTTTTGCTTTTGGACGAATGGAAGCTATATGAAGTAATCCTTATCCTTTTATGGTGGCAGTTAAAATATCTTACTTTATACGAATTTCTTAATTGCCTGCACAAGTTTTGCTTCTTGAAAAGGCTTTACAATAAAGTCTTTTGCTCCAATTTGGATTGATTCCATTACCATATCCTGCTGCCCAAGCGCTGAACACATTATTATGTTGGCTTTTGGATCCATCTTTTTAATTGCCTTCAGAGCATCTACTCCGCTCATCTCAGGCATGGTAATATCCATTACAACCAGCTTGGGTTGTAGTTCCTGATACTTCTCAACTGCAAGCATCCCATTAGCGGCTTCACCTGCTAAAGGAATATTATTCCTTGATAAAATATCCTTAATCATCATTCTCATAAATGCCGCATCATCTACAACTAAAACACCCTCTGTCATATTTACCTCCCTCTATATACTATTCTTATCAAGTATTTCTGATATTCTCATACCATAATACTCATCAATTACTACAACTTCACCTTTACCTATAGTCTTATTATTAATGACTATATTTACGTCTTCACCCACTAGTTTATCAAGCTCAATTATTGTTCCGCTTGTAAATTTTAATATTTCACTAATAGGTTTTTTAACTCTTCCTATTTCTATAGAAACTTCCAAAGGAACATCCATTAAGATATCATATCTGTTACCAAACATATTAGGTTTCTTATTGTCCTCTCCAAATGTCTGTAATTCTACTTTTTGTATATTTACTTTACTTGGTGGTTCAGCAGTATTAGACTTACTGGCTTTAACCTCCTGCTCTGATTGAACAGGTGTAGATAAAGACTCTGTATACTGCTGTTTGACTTTTTCTATCATTTTTTTTGCAAAATCCAAAGTCATGACTAACATGATTTCACTCTTTAATGTATCTTCAACATCAAGATCGAAAATGGTCATGACAAGAGTTTCACCCTTAATGAAATCATCTATATTTTCAGTTGAATAGTCTGTAATCTTAACATCTGGAGTAGATATGTTCAGTCTTGTGTTCATCATTTCTGATAACGCAGTTGAGGAAGCTCCAATCATCTGATTCATAAGTTCTCCAGCAGCACTTAAGTTCATTTCATCAATAGGGCCTTCTTTAACTTCTCCTTTGCCACCCATCATTATATCTGTAATTATCTTGACGTCTTCATCTCTCAGATTTAAAACATTCTTACCAGATATTCCTTCAATATATGTTATTTCCACTGTTACATAAGGGATTGCATATTCTGTAGGCATATTATTATCTTCAAGTATAACAACTTTTGGAGTCGTAATACTGACTTTTCTGTTCAGAATTTTTGAAAGAGCAGTTGCAGAATTCCCCATACCAATATTGCCTATCTCACCGAGCATATCTATGTCTTCTTCGGTAAGAGGACTGGGGCTACCTCCATTTATGAGTTTATCAATCTCTGCCTGAGTTAATTCTTTTCCCATTTCATGATGTCCTTTCTATAGTATTATTGATTCTTAGTGCAATTTTATTATTCTTCTGTCCTAAATCCACAGAGAATTTTGGTATATTATTTAAAAGTAACTCTGCTTGTTCTGTTGTTTTCTTTTTTAGTTTTATTACATCACCTGCCTGAATTCTTTCCAGTTCATCTAATGTAAGATAAGCTTTACCCAGATTGCAGATCATTTCAACAATATTGTTTGTAATTTTATTCTTCAGGAACTCTTCATGAGAAATGCCATCAGGTTTTGATGTCCTTGTAAATCCTTTTGTGACAGCTATATTTCTTAATACTGGTTCTATAAGGAAATATGGTATACAGAAGTTTATAAAGCCTTCATTTTCGGCTATATGCGCTTTCAATGTAACTATTGCAATAATATCGCTTGGTGCGGCGATTTGTATGTGCTGTCCCATATTTTCCACTCTTTGCAGATTAAGCTTTATATCTGCAAAGCCTTTCCATACATCTATCATCGGCTGTATAAAAATATTCAACACTCTTTTTATTAAATTAATTTCAATTTCTGTATATCCTGAGAATATATTCTGATTGCAGTTACCATCTCCACCTAAAATTAAGTTGATTATACTTTCAACAGCCGAATATGATAATTCTACAGATGCATTATGATCACTTTGATTAACTCTGAAAATTCCAACAAGAGAGGATTTCTGGACTGAGTTTGTGTATTCAAAGAATGTCAGTTCCTCTATGAAAGTGACTTCAAAGAAACAAGTGGTTCTGACAAAATCTGAAACCCTTAAAGATAATAACTTGGCAAAATTGCTAAATATATCTTCAATAGCTCTTACCTGTTCTCTTGTGAATTTATTCGGCCTGCTAAAGTCATAAGGTTTTACCTTTTCTTTTTTGACAAGAACAGGTTCCTCGCTTTTAGTGTTAAGGCTTTGAATTAATTCGTCTATTTCAGCTTGTGATAAAATATCTTTCATTTTGTCCTCTATTGAATAATCAGTTCTAGAAAGAATACATTCTGTATACTATCTATTCCCAAGGCTGTCATAAGTACATATTTAAGCCTTTCTCTTAACATCTGCTGAATATCATCTTTTAGATATTCTTCCTCTGTTGTGTTTCTTAGTACATTTATAATTGTATCTGTAAGAATATAGTTATGTCTTTCTATATATTCCAAATCTGTTTGATCAGTTATCTCCAGCATAAAAGATGCCTGCACGAAACCATTACTATTCTTCATATTAGTTATAAATGTATCTTCAATTACATAGGTATATATAACCTCTTCGATTGGTTCTGTAGGTGACGCGGTTAAGGATGGTTCCTCTGGTTTATAAGCATTGGTGTCTGGAAAGGCAACAAGAATTACCAGTGTCAGTGCCACTGTTAGAAAAACTGTTGCTACTATTATAATTACATTTTTCATTCTTTCACCTCTGCTTTCATAATAACTATATCTGTTCTTCTATTTAACGCCCGTCCTTCCTCGGTGTCATTTGATGCGATAGGGTTGTTTTCCCCATATCCTTTTATTTCTATCTTTTTTGCAGGGAAGAGGTCTTCCTGTTGTATGAAATAAAAAACGTTTAGAGCTCTGTATATAGATAGTTCGAAATTATCTCTGTATCTGGCAGTATTTATTGGAATATTATCTGTATTACCTTCAATGACCAGTTTGTCTAAAACACTTTCATATTCTGCTATAACGCCAACTATCTCATATATTATGTCGGCAGCTTCTGTATCTAAATCAGCTATTCCTGATTCAAAAAGTATCTTGTTACCAAAACGTAATATTATTGATTCTTCATTCCTTATAATGTCAACATCCCAGATTCCGCTTTTATAGGTTATCAGTCTCATTAACTCTCCATAAAGCTTTCCAAAGTCCTCATCAATAGTATTTCCAATTTCTTCGGGAGGAATCTTGGTATCTTCAGGATCTGAAGGAATCTCTGTGTCACTGTTTACCAAGGGAATAGGGTTACCTCTTTCGACTATCGAATCTATAAGATTAGATTTGTTCTGTGAAGAATCTTTATCCTTTTTTATCGGATTGAATGGCTGTTGTTCAGTATGTATACTTACACCCATTCTACCTCTTAAGGATTCGACAATCTGCTGCCACTTGACCGCGTCTATCGTTGAAAAGGAAAAAAGCATTACGAAGAATGTCAGAAGTAAAGACATTACATCACCATATGAAACTATCCAGTCGGCAGCGCCTTCCGGCGGGTCAGGCTTCTTCCTCTTCACTTGATGTGCTCTTCTCCTTTCCGCTCTTAACAATATATGAACCGAGCTTTTCTTTTATAAGATACGGAGACTCTCCCGCTTGTATTGAGAGAACTCCTTCAAGTATCATAGTTTTACATTCAACCTCATTATTGCTTATAAACTTTAATCTGCCTGAAACAGGAATAAAAAAGATGTTTGCCAGCAGAGCACCGTAGAGTGTGGTTATAAGTGCAACAGACATGGAAGCAGCAAGTGTTCCGGTATCTTCAAGTTTTCCAAGCATGTTGATAAGTCCTATAAGAGTTCCTATCATTCCAAAAGCCGGAGCAAGCTTGCCTCCTTGAGTATATATATCCTGTATTAACAGATCCTGTTGTTCTGTTATCGCGATATCACTTTCAAGAGTATTACGTGCATCTTCAGGACTTGTTCCATCCACGATTAAAAGTATTGATTTCTTGAAAAATTCATCCTTCATTTCATCGGTATATTTTTCAAGAGCAAGCAATCCTTCTTTCTTTGATGCGTAGGCAAGTTCCACAAGTTTATCAAGAATATCTTTTCTGTTCTGAGGTTTGAATTTTATTACCTTAATAAAAGCTTTGACTGAAGATAAAAGATTCTTAAGAGGGTAATTGCATACCATTGCTCCAATGGTTCCGCCAATAACGATTAGAATGGACGCTTTATCATAGAAAGCACTTAACTGCCCATTTTCCAATATGGCGAATATTACTAAAAAACCCGCAAGTGCAATACCTAGTACAGACATTATCCTACCTTAGCCCTTATTTGTATTTCTGCTTTGTACATAGTTACTTTTTCAACTACCTGCAAAGCAGATTCCTTGACAATATATTTGTCAGCATTAACCATTTTAATGACAGTATGGGGACTCTCCTCAATATGGATTATCAAATCACAATTTAGAACTATTGCTTTATCATTTAATTGTGTGAGTAATATCATGGTTTGTCCCCTTTGTCACTATCTCTTAAGATTTACTAATTCTTCAAGCAGGGAATCGGAAACAGAGATGATTCTTGAGTTTGCTTGAAATCCTCTTTGGGTAACTATCATTTCAGTGAATTCTGTTGCAAGGTCAACATTTGACATTTCAAGTGATGAGGTAGCAACAGAACCGCGATCTCCTGTGCTGGCCATTCCTATATTCGCATCACCGGAGTTCCATGTTGTTGTGAACATATTTCCTCCAACTTTCTGCAATCCATTGGGATTAATAAATGAAGCTACAGCTAGAGTAGATATATGTTCCTGAAGTCCGTTGGTGAACTGTCCTATTACCTGTCCATCACTGCTTATACTAAGAGTTTCCAATTCACCAGAGCTGTAACCATCCTGATTAGATTTTATTGAAGTGCTATTAGAATACTGTGTAAATCCGATTGCATCAAATGATATAGATCCTGTAGGGAATGTTATACCTTCAGCACCATTGGAGAAAGTTATCTGAACCTCAGGAATTGAAGATGCTCCTGTGTCAAGTTTACCTGATGAGGTAAAAGATATAGAACCGCCTGTAGCACCTGCAGTTATTTCCATCTCGTCATCACTTTCCATAAGTTCATAAGTATAATCAGAAGCAGCGGAAGTTCTCATGAACTTGAAAGTCAGAGTGTGAGATTCACCAAGGGAGTCATAAATAGTCAGATTATGAAGTACGCCGTTCTCATCATTTACTGAATCATATTCCAGCGTCTCACTGCTTAAGTTTCCTGTTATGGAAATTTTTGTACTGCTTTTTGCAGACATTTTAATGTTTGAGAAATCAATAGGTTCAGTGGGTTTGCTAATATCAATGTTTCCTGTAGCTGGATTTCTGTTCCAGCCCATAACCTTATATCCTCCTCCATTTACCAAATTGCCGTCTTTATCTACATTGAAGCTTCCTGCTCTTGTAAAATATGAACCTGTACCATCAGTAACGACAAAGAATCCTTCTCCATCGATGGCAAGATCATTTGGGTTGTCAGTTGCCTGAATACTGCCTTTGGACATGTTTGTAGTAATATTGCCCAAACTAACACCGAGACCTATCTGTTGAGGGTTTGTTCCGCCTCGGCCTTCTTCTGTCGGCTGTGTTGCTGTAGCGACTAATTGGCTGAACACTTCTTCAAATACAACATTGCTGCTTTTAAAAGCAGTAGTGTTTACATTTGCGATATTATTACCTATTACGTCCATTTTTTTCTGATGTGACAGCAAACCTGATACCCCAGAATACATTGATCTTAACATCTTTTTGCTCCTTTCAATTTGCTAAGTGTTTTACTTATAATTATTTTTAATAAACATAAACAACGTTATCCATATATACTGAACCGAATTGTGTGTTTAGTAATACTTCATCATCCTGCAAGGTGATGCTTTCAACTAAACCTTCTATGTAATCCATCGTAGGATTATCTTCATTCATAATGGAAGCTATTACATTTTTTCCTATATAGTCAAGAGCCTTCATATTATCAATTTTCATACTGAGACCATTGATGCTTTCCAGCATAGAAAATTGTGTTATTTGTGTCATATACTCAAAATCATCCATTGGGTCCATTGGGTTTTGATTTTGCATCTGTGTTACCAGCACTTGAAGAAAATCTTCCTGGTTCATAGTTCCGGCTTCCTTTGCTTTATTCTCATTTACATATTTTGTGGTTTCATCTATTGGTACTATGTTCATTATTGCAAATCTCCTTAACTAAATGTATATATTTACCAGTTCGCTTCCTGATATTATTTTGCCAGTTTCATTTTCATTAACGGCCTCATTGTTGATTACATGAACTGGTTTAAGCTTGTAGTGCGGATTTTCAGTATTGCCATGGTTATTGTTTGTAAAACTATATCCTGTTCCTCCATAACCAGACATGTCGTTTGCTGACTTTTCAAATACTTTTATCTGTTCAACTTTGTATCCTTTTTCTGTCAGCATTGCCGTTAGTTTTTCAGTTTCTGAAATAAGTATTTTACTGACTTCATCTTTCTGTGAGATAAGATTGAGTTTAATCTGTTCGCCATCGAAAGTGGTTTCAATTTCCATACCTCCAAAAATTTCAGGTGTAAGATGGATTTCAATATTCGTAATTCCGTTTTTACAGGAAAGATCTATTTTATCAACTATCTGATTTAGCAATTGATCTTTCTGTATCGGATTAGTGCTGTTTTGATTAATATTCACAGTTCTAATCTCACCTTTACTAAATATATTATCGGCTGAAACGGTGTTTTCTTCACTTTTAAAAGGCACATATTCAGGTTTGTTTTTGGGTTTACCTGGCTCATTAGAAGTATCTGAATCTGTAAAACCTTCTGCTAAGTTTGCATTTTCAGCATCAATTTTACTTATAACATTGATATTCTCCATTTTTTCAAGACTATTTTGTTTTAAGCTTATATTACTGTCAGAATTTAAAAGTATTGATTTCTTTTCTGTATTGAATTTGTCGTAATTAACCAATTCTTGTGATTCAAAGTTATCAATAAATTCATTTAATTGCATATTTATACTTTTGTTTTCGTTTAACAAATCTGATTCAATGGTTAAAGGCTTTATAGGAGTTTGTTCAAAACCTGTATTTATTTCTTTATTGGAATAAGAGTGAGAGACTATACCTTTTGATACATTTTCAATTGTGCTGTTATTTTTTTCAATTTCAGTATTTTTCAATGGGATATCACTATTTTTAACATAACTTAAGTTTTTCAGTGAAAAGCGATTATTTAAATACTCATAAGAAACTGGGTTATTATCATTTTCTATATTGAAATTTACGATATCCTTGTTGATAGTATTAATAAACGAAGAATTATTGAGATCAGGTATCTTTTCAGAATAAGCTTTGAAAATAGAGGAATAGTTTTCAATGAACTTATCCATGGGAATATGGTTTTGCTGAACAAACAACAGCAGGTCAAGGTATTCAATTTTTTCAAAAGTGTCTTCTTCAGAATCGCTAATTTCCATACATTCAAGCAGTTTGCCATGGATATTATCATCTTTTAAAAGCATGTTGCTATCTGATTCTGCTGACTTTGAAAACACAGCATTGAATAACTCAAGAATGCCTTGAAAATCCTCTATTTTTGCATTGTTTTGATTGTTTTTGCAGACACTGTTTAATTTATCTGTTTCAATTTCATTATTATTTATTATTACCACATTGCAGCCTTCCTTAATTAAGCTTACTTAATATATCGGCTGCTTTTGCGGTTTCCATTAGTTCTAATATAGCTGCTACGCTATCTGTTTTCATTGTTTTTAATATTTTAACTATCTGCTGGGTGTCTTGAATTGCACCAAGTATTTTAGCGGCATTTTTTGGTTCCATTGCTTGGTATATTTTACCTAACTCTTCAACTTCAATAATGCCTTTTTCAAACTGTTCAATTTGTTCAGCTAATTCCTGCTCTCTTTTTATAAGATCTGCTCTGGTTTGTTCTAATAAGCTTTCTGCATTTTCCAGTCTGGACATTCTTTCCTCATAATCTGTTTTCTTCGCTTCTAGCTCTTCATACTCAACAACAAGCATTTCGCGTTCTTCTTTTAAAATTTCCGATTCAGCTTTTTTCAGTTTTTGTGAGTATTCAAATTCATATTGTGCAATTAGTACTTCTTTTTCCTTGCCTAAAAGTTTTGTTGTTATATCATCACGAAAAGCTGTTCTCCATCCTGTCCAATCGAATATGAATATTAAAAGAACAGATGCAACAACTGAAATGCCTAAAATTATTATTATCTGCTTAACAGGTATTTTTATTTTCTTTTTAGAAGTATCTTTATCATCATTATCTTTATCTTGAATATCAGGTACTTCGTCATTGTCAGTATCCTTGTTTTTTTTCTTAAAAAGTGGGATACGGGATTTTTTAGAAGGTTTATCCTCATTATTCACTGAATCATTTTCAATTAAATCAACATCATCTTTTTTCTTCTTCACCTTACTATTCCGCCTTTGCTATATAGTTGTAGTTTATAAGTTCCTCTATCTGCTTTTCTTCAAATTTCCTGATTTCATCAAGGTACAGTGAATATTTCTTTTCTCGGATTTTTTCATAAGCAGAGCAATTTATTTTTGCTTTTTTTAATTCCTCAAGTCTTTGATCCTTAATAGTGGTAAGTTTTTCTATTTCTTTGTTCATCTGTTCGATTTTTACTGCTAACTCTTCCATATAGATTTTGATTTCTCTGAAGGTTATGCTATTGCAATCGTTTAATAATTTAGCTTCATTGTCCTTCAACATCTTTATATGCAAATCTTTTAAATGTTCAACTGCCCTTAAATTATCGAGTGCTTCCTTCAATCTTAATGAACACTCATCTTTTATATTGTTTGCATTATCAAGTACTGCCTGAAGGGAAAATTTAAAAGCTTTCATTGTCTCTCTTTCTAAATAATCAGTGTTTCAAGTGAAGATATAGTATCTTCGTATAATGCGGTTTCTTTAGTATCCTGCCTTAAAAAACCATTAATATTATCTATGTTCTTTATTGCTTGATCAATCTCCTTATTGCTTCCTTCTTTGTATGCTCCGATAGATATTAGATCTCTGTAATTTTCATATGTCGCCATTAGATTTCGGGTATTCATTGCTGCATTATAGTGTTTTTTATCTATAATATCAGGCATAACCCTGCTTATGCTATTTAGCACATCAATAGCGGGATAATGATTTTTAGAGGCTATAGCTCTTGATAATACTATATGTCCATCAAGAATGCCTCTTACAGTATCTGAAATCGGTTCATTCATTTCATCACCTTCAACCAAAACAGTGTATATTGCTGTTATACATGATTGATCATTATATCCGGTTCTTTCCAGTAAACGGGGAAGAACAGATAGTACTGAAGGAGTATATCCTCTTGCTACAGGCGGTTCTCCGGCTGCTAACCCTACCTCGCGCTGAGCCATGGCAAATCTTGTTAAGGAGTCCATCATAAGAAGGACATTTTTATTTTTATCTCTAAAATATTCAGCAATTGCAGTAGCCGCTAATGCACATTTTATTCGTATTATTGCGGGTTGATCTGAAGTTGCTACCAAAACGATTGATTTTTTCAGTCCTTCTTTTCCAAGGTCTTTTTCTATAAAATCATTAACTTCTCTGCCTCTTTCTCCTACAAGTGCTATTACATTAATATCAGCAGAGGAATTTCTTGCAATCATTCCCAGTAATGTGCTTTTCCCAACGCCTGTACCGGAAAAAATACCTAGCCTTTGTCCTTTACCGCATGTGATAAGGGAATCAATAGCTTTTATACCCAAAGGTAAAGGTTCAGAAATCCTTTTCCTATTAAAAGGGTTAGGGGAGTCTGCGTATGCATCCCTGTATTCATAATCTGTAATATCAGAAGAGTCAACGGGGCGTCCCAGTCCGTCAAGAACTTTTCCTACAAGCTTATCGCTGACTTTGACTTTTAACTGCTGTCCTGTTGCATAAACTCTGTCTCCATTGTTAATGCCCTTAATATCACTAAATGGCATAAGCAGGATTTTTTTCTCATTAAATCCTACGACCTCTGCTAATATGCTATTATTAATATCATCATTTTTTTTGCATATCATGCAGATTTCACCAATTTCTGCTCTTGGTCCACTGCTTTCAATGCTTGAACCTATGATTTTTTTAACTTCACCATAAGTTCTGTAGCAGAAAGTATTTTCAACATTATCAAAATACTTATTTAGATTGATTTTTTCCATCTATTTAACATTCACTAACTTCCTTGATACTTCATTAAGCTGAGTAAATACGCTTATATCAATATCTCCGGTTTCAGTCTCGACAATGCATGAAGAGTTGTCCAGTCTTGCATCATGCTTAATGTTAAGCATATATTTCTCAACTTCCCAGTCTGGATAGAATTTTTCTATGTTATATTTATTAAGTCTTACGCATATTACTTCAAAATCGTTCCTCAATATATCTTCTATAGCATTTTCAAAATACTTCTTAATATTTTCTTCAGAAAGGGAAATTTTCTCGTGTAGTATCTTTTGAGCAATATTGACAGCCAGATCAATTAACTGGCTTTCTGTATTATCTATTATTTCCTTTTTTTCAGTTAAGGTGTTATTTAGTGCGTCATTTAAGTTGTTCAATTGTTCAGCATACTGTTTTTTTGCTTCCTCTATACCTTGTGCGAATCCATTACTGAACTGTTCTTCTTTTTGGGTTTTTGCCTGCTTTAGGATGTTGTCAGCTTGGATTTTAGCTTCGCTAAGTATTTTTGCAGCCTCCTGCTCAGCATTACGAATTATCTGATCAGCAATTTGGTATGATTCATTGTCATCAGAATCGTTTAGCTGATGTTCTTCAAAGCTGTTTAAACTAATTGCTTCTGGTTTGGATTCAGTGAAACTAATATAATACTTACTATTCATCAAAACTACATCTGAACTTTTGTATAAATCACTCATTTATTCACCTTCCTTACTTATATTATCGGTTATGTTTACTGTTTCTTTAGATATCTTCCTAGTCAATTATTTTGTCGTCTCCAGTCTTTCTTATTAATATTTCGCCCTTTTCATCAAGTGCCCTTATGACACTAACCAAAGCTTGTTGCGCTTTTTCTACTTCGCTTAATCTTACTGGTCCTAAAAGATTCATTTCTTCTGTTACCATCTGTTTTGCACGCTTGGAAAGGTTCCTAAGTATAAGTTCCTTAAGTTCTTCGGTTGCAGTTTTAAGAGCAACGGAAAGGTCTTTTGTATCAACTTCGGAAAGGAATCTCTGAATTTCCTTGTTGCCAAGATTAATGATGTCTTCAAATACGAACATTCTTTTCTTGACTTCATTTGCAAGATTATCGTTTTCTTCTTCCAGCATTTCAAATATCTGTTTTTCAGTACTCCTGTCAACTGCGTTAAGAATATTGACCAGTACTTCCACACCTTCAGTTTTTGTATATGTCTGTATGCCCGATCTTGTAAACTTTTCTCCCATTACTTTCTCAATATCTTTTATGATATCGGGAGAAATTTTATCCATAAGAGCAATTTTTACAGAAATATTGGCCTGTCTTTCTCTAGGCAGCATTGCCAATACTGAGGCTGCCTGGCTGTTTTTCAAGTAAGATAAAATGAAAGCAATTGTCTGATCATTTTCATACTGGATGAAATTGAATACTTCAACAGGATCAATATCTTTCATGAAATCAAAAGGTTTAGATTTTTCAAGATCCATCATGTCTGTAATTAATTCCATTGCTTTTTGAGGTCCGACTGCTTCATAAAGTACTTCTCTTGCATAATCAACGCCTCCTTTGTCTATGTATGATTTTGCCAAACAGGAGTTATAGAAATCCTGGAGTATCATCATTCTTTCTTCTTTGTCAATGGTGTTGTGATTAACTATCTCGAAGGTAATTGTTTTAATCTCATCTTCGTTAAAATACTTCATAATTTTTGAAGCCTGACCTTTGCCAAGCATAATCAGCAAGTATGCAGCTTTTTCTTTTCCTGATATTTTGTAAGTAGAATTCATAATATCCTGCATGTCTAATCCTCGCTAATCCACTTTTTCAATATATCGGCTACGCCTTCTGGATTTTTATCTACATATTTTTCTATTTCGCTACGGTAATCATCTTCAGGATTCTTTTTTTGGCCGAGTTGTTCAAGGTCAAGGCTTTCATATTTAGCTCTAGTTGTAGAAGCTGTCTGATTTTTAGTTTTTGCCAATCCCTTTTTGAGGATTGTAATTATCATAAGCCCCAAAACAAACATTGTAATTATCATTACCGATTTAAGTATAAAGTCAGGATCTAGTAAAAAGCTTACATTTGCAGTGTTTACAACTGCATTTGAAAGAGCATCATCAACATCATTAGATATTGCAAATTCGACTGCCTGAACAATTATGTCCGTTTCACTGCCTCCTACTGCATTTGCAGCCATTTTCTGAATATTTGTAAGCATATCATCTGTTACTCCCGGGCTGTTTATCATTATAGAAAGCTTTATATCATCTATTACACCATTTTCATGTTCAATTGATGTAGTATTCTGATTCACATAAAGCTGAGTAACTGTTTCTGAAGAAGTGGCTTCACTTCCAAGAATTGTATCGTTATCGTTATCAAGTGTCGCACTTTGGCTGTCTATAACTGTTTCTTTTTTTTCTGTTATTGAATAGGGTATACCGTCTTCATCGTTTACCGGAGTAAACTCGGTTTTCTGCTCAGATATTTTGCTGTAGTCCATTTTTATGCTTGCTGCAACTTTGACGTTGCCAAATCCGAAAACCGGTTCAATAATGGATATAACCTTGTTTTCTATTTCATTTTCAAGTGATTTCTGAAGTTCATATTTTTCTGAAGCGGTTCCAATTTCGCTATCTGATTTTCTGTTTAATACATTCATCTGAGTATCAATTATGGTTATATTTTCATTTGATAATCCTGAAATGCTTTTTGCTACTAGATGTTCAATTGCTTTTACATTAGCAGAAGATAATGAATATCCTGAAGCAACATCTATTACAACAGCTGCTGTTATTGGTTTTTTCTGACTTTCAAGAACAAAAAGAGTCTCATCAGGCTTACTTATTGTAACTACCGCTCCATTTACTCCCTTCAAAGTCTTTATGGTGTTTTGAAGTCTGTCCTGAAGTTGAAATAATATATATGTCTGTTTTTCTGATTCTGATATTCCCATACTGACATTGTCAGTGTATATGTCATAAGATAATCCTGTTCTAGGATAACCCTCAGTTGCGAGGGTCATTCTGAACTTATCTTCCTGTGTTTCATTTATTAAGATTGTTGTATTGTTTTTAAGTTTGACATCTGCGCCAAGATCAGTCAGCTTAGTGTAAATTTCACCAGCTTCATAAACGTCCAATCCAGTATACATAACAGTATATGTAGTTCTTGTAAAAAGTATAAGTAGTACAGATAAACCAATTGCAAAAAGGATACCCATCAGTATAATGCTGCTCTTTTTCTTTTTTTCAAGACCAGACCAAAAGCCTTTAATTTTTGATAAAATAGACTTGATAGATTCTGACATTTTTTATCCCTCTATACCTGCATCTGCATCATTTCTTTATATGCATCTACTAATTTATTACGAACTTCCATTGTGAATTTGATTGTCAAATCGGTTTCTGCTAATCCGACTATGGCTTTGCTTATGCTTGCAATATCGCCTGATGCTAACATATTTAAACTGTTTTCAGTATTTATTTCAGCTTCCACCATATTTTTTATGAGATTGTCGAACACTTCATTGAATTGTGTTTTTGATGTTTGGTTCAGATTGTTTTTTGAAATATCCGTTAATTGCTGGATGTTTTGTATCTGAGATATACCACTAATGCTTTGAATAGCCATTTTTGTCCCCCTCTTTTATGGAATATTGAATTAGAGTATGTCAGTAGCTTTGGTAATCATGCTTTTTGTTGTATTGAAAGCGACCAGATTAGCCTCATAAGCTCTGCTTGCCGAAAGAAGGTCCATCATTTCCTTTGTAACATCGACATTTGATTTTGTTACATATCCATTCTCGTCAGCGAACTCGTTTGTTGGATCATAAACAAGTTTGAAAGGTGTTTCATCTTCCTTAATGCTGGAAATAGCAACACTTAATACTTCCTTATTTTCTTTTACATCTTCAAATACTGCACCAAATAGTTTTTTCTGTACTAAATCAGCTTCTCTTCTTTGATAAGGCTCATTTGTATCTGTCTGAATGGTATCAGCATTAGCAATATTCTGAGCAATCAGGTCCATTTTAGTCTGATATACTGAAAGGGCTTGTGAACTGATGTTGAATGCTGCGATATTAGCCATTGTCATTACCTCCTGTCTTCTATAGCATATTCCATGCCTTTAATACTTTTTGACAACGCATTTACAAGTGCGTTGTACTCTAATACATTTTCTACAATAGAGGTCATCTCTTTTCCAATATCGACTGTATTTCCATTTTCCTTAGCTTCTACATCGGTTCTTTCAGTAATAGAATATCTGATGACTCCTTCTGGCGTAACTGGTTCTAAAATGTTTAAAAATACATCTTTTGCTTTATACCCCGGAGTTTCGGAATTGGCTATATTTGATGATAGCACCTGATTCCTTTGTAAGCACTTATCCATTCCGTTTGTAATGACCTGAGTATTTTTGAGTAAATTAACATACATCATTTGCCTCCAAATGCTTAAAAAAGTTGTAATCTCTTTTATTTAATTTATCTTTATACTTTGTTCCGAATCCCTTCAGGCCCTTTTACCAAGTCGTTTGGTAAAACCACTATTTGATACTAGGTGATAATATCAAAATTATATTATGAATTATAATGCATTGAAATTGATATGTCAACATTAAATGAAACAAAATCTCAAATAAAATAAAAATATTCTTGTTATTAGTACATTTTATCAGTAGTAAAAATTTAAAATTATATACAGAAATATAAACTAACATATTTACGTTAGTTTTAGTAAATTAATTATGTAAGTGCCTGTATTTTGTTAATTTGTTGACAAATTAACAATAATTGTTTTATTGCCTTAGATAAGCAATAAATAGTCTAGATTCGCTTACAAACCCTCCGCTTTCCAATGTTTTCCTATAAATATCATTACTCAAAGGACATGCGCAGCGGGGGGTGTAGTTCATTTTTTCTGCCTCTTTTGTTATGTGCAACAACATACTTCTCCCAACGCTTATATTCCTTGATTCCTCTCTTACGTATATACCAAAGCTACATATTCCCTTTTGTATGGAATGGGGTATCATAACTGCAAGACCGAGGAATGATTTATTATCGTCTTCTAAAATAAATAGCTGGTTCTTTAAAATTCTTTCTTCGTGACCATCTATGAAATTCTGTGTGTATTTTTTTATTGATGAAATATCCTCTATTTCAGCTTTTCTGAAATTTTTAGACGGGTATTCAGCTTTTCGAACAGGTAGAGAATTTAATTTAAAGTAAATATAGTGTGTTTTAATCTTACTGACATAGTCCATTACCAGACATAAACTAATTTCATCAAAGCTTGTTACAAGCATAAGTTCAACGTCAAACATAGATAATATAAGTTTGAAGATCTCCTGTCCATGAGAAAGTAGAGAATCTGGTATATAAAATGAGGTTAAGTACTTTTCTTCAAGTATAGAAAAGAATCCGATATGATTATCGAGATAGTTTATTGTATAAAATTCAGAATTCTTTATATTTATTTCAAGATAATCGTCGAAAGGTTTGCCAAGTCTTTCCAGGAACTTTTCAAAGAAGTTCTTGTTAGTCAGATAATTGCTTTTTTTTAGATCGTATAGGCTTTTTGCCTGTTTGTTTAA
>ERZ795048.330-NODE-330-length-52448-cov-109.827458_pt1 | contig 52448 bp, 50 predicted proteins | sample MGYA00375132_ERZ795048 | MGnify/ENA primary metagenome ERZ795048 (study PRJEB30177, sample SAMN05720225) | activated sludge metagenome | isolation source: Anaerobic digester | place: Hong Kong | collected 2014-12-17 ...
GAAATACGTTCTTGAATGAAAGAAGTATGTTAAGTGCACCCAGGACGATTCGAACCGATTCTCCCCTCAATAATGTACCTTTGAGGACCGAAGACCCTTAAATGTAAAATGATTGGAACAAGAAATACGTTCTTGAATGAAAGAAGTATGTTAAGTGCACCCAGGACGATTCGAACGCCCAACCTTCTGATCCGTAGTCAAATCAGGAAAATATGCGTTTTCCTGACAATCTCTGAAAAAGCCCACTATTACTCGGCATTTTCCCGATTCCGAATTTTCGTTTCTGACAATCTTTTCCCTTGTCTGACAATCTCTACTTCACAATCACTTCACAGTCCATCGCATCAGTTATTTTGATTACGGTCCATCTTAAGCTTCTCTTTTTTACATGATTTTCACCCCGCTAACCTAATATTTCTCGACGACAAACCAGTTAATAAACTCTCTGCATGGATGACCAGTGACTTTACCTCAAACCATTACAGACGCTGGATTCATTTCACGCCACACTGACTCGTTCATCACCTGCGCATACAACCCCGAAGGATCACTAGCCTCAACGAGAGCCAAACGATCACCCGACCAATAACCAGCCGATTGAGAAGAGAAAGCTACGAACGTGCGACCCAATGACTCGCCAAATTGAAGAAGAAAATCAAGGTTCGCAACGAACTTACTGCGCTCAAATCGAGGGTCCGAACAAAAATCTGCCAATCGGTCCGCTCCAATATATTCCTGCTTATCCATGTTCACAAGTACTACCTTTCTTTCCATTTTTTCTACCTCCAAAAACATACCTTTCTCGACGACAAACACCCCTATATACTTTGCGGCAACATGACCAGTGCCCCCCCAAAAAAGAAGACAACGCAAGACCACAACAAAACAGATGCCCGAAAGACACCCAGAACCTAACACGCAAAGGGGGGGGGGGGCGGGTGGGGAGAATCAACACTTTTCTTTAGTTGTAAAAGGAGTAGAAAGAAGGATCAACATTACATCTCCTCACTTTTTACGCCTGGCAACTTTGTACATGCCTCAAGGCACCCTCACCGTAAGTGCTTGTGGTACAAAGAGGGAGGAGGATCTTGCTCTGGCCCTCCTTATGGCCTTAAGACAACCGCGTCCGACTCCAGGAAACTAGCCATCCGAGAGCTGGAGCGTCTCGGAGGCCTGGGGGAAAAAGACTTAAGATGAGGGCCGAAAGCAAGGCCCTCCAACCACCAAAGAAAACAAACTGTATCGCCCTCCGTGAAGGACGACCTGAGAAAAGCTTGAGTAAATGACTTTCATCTTGCGAACGTGTGATATGGACTTCGTCCCCGATTATCACGAAAACACAGGAGTAGGAAACCAAACTCGTTCCGTGCCTTTTTTGTTTATTGCTTAAAGTGAATTGACATTTTCATTTCTATCGTGATACAAATGAGGAGATAAAGGTAAAAGTATTTTCCTATCCTGCTTGGGGTATAACGAGCCGCTTGCAAAACCGAAGGTGTGCAAGCATTCGAAACATTTATATACTCGACATCGGTTCTGTCACCCCTAACTAGAGATTGCTGTGATGTGTCATGTCGCTGGATAAAACAGTTGATGAAGTCGAGCCAGAGGATTTGTTACACCAAGTCTTGCCTGATTTCCCTGACATTTCCGGCATTCTTCCTACACTCTCAAAATCAGATCAAGAATCGTTGATTGTTATCAGAAAACTATACATACAGATTCAAAGATATCAGGCTGGCCTTCATCCTGATTGTGATATTAGAAAGTACAGATTATAAGTGTCCTGAGCAGAGATCAAAGCCTAATTGCGACAATTTAACTACCTAATATTCCCATTAAATCATTGGAGAGTCAATTGATCAGAACTAGCTATTTCCCATACGAGACACTTCTTATTAAGATAAACCGGAGTGCTGTAAGAGAAGCCCTACGTTTTTTCCCGACGGAACGTTTCCCTGTAGAAAAACTGGTAAGTAATGCGATTAAGGAGTGTCTCGACAGTTGTAAGAAGGTCATGCTTCAACGTTGCGAGCAAGCCCAAGATTTTTTTCATCACCCAAAGGGAATTGCCCCGCCAGGAGAAGTGCAATATCCTATTTCATGCAGTAGTTGCAGCATAACAGGACAATTAGAAGATACTCGGTACCTGAATTGTTTTCAGTGGGTTTCTGATCCAACAAAGCAACTCAACATGATATGTTTGGGAAAATTTGATTTCATCCTTGTTCAACCATTTCCACATTCTTGGTGGACAAATGTTTTCCGAACCCACCTGTTTAACTTCAGAAGTAACAATGTTTCTGTATTTAAGGAGATAATGAACATTCCCTCATACCGAGTTATCCAAAGTGATGTGGAAAGTAAAGATATAGCACCAATTACAATGAACTATCCTGATCTACATTACCTGTTACCAATCATTTTTTTGAAGTTCAAAGAAACCTCATTAAAAAAAGATAACGAATATCTACAGCAGGTAGCTTCTTCCGTTTTAGAACTTAGAAATCGAAGAACACCAAGAGTAAAACTCATGGAGTTTTTTTTAACGTTCTCCCACTACTACCCAGCCTTCCTAATTACTGATTTCAGAGATCATGGAGAACTTACAGAACTTTTATATGAACTTAAAGAGCTCGAAAATGTCTGTGATACTTCAACAATGATGGCTATAAAATCAGAAAATCTGAGTAGTAAACCCAAGAGAAAAGAAAAATCATTTTACAGCCTGTTATTAAAAGGAAATAAAAACAACAGTCGTGTACTAGCGAAAACCATTAAAAGAGAATTAAAGGAACAATCGATCATACAATGCTTCAGTCAAATAATAATGTTGCAGAGAGGTTATTATTGGGATGTGCTTCTGCTCTTTCGCACACATAAGTTATATAAGCTAACAAAGTATTTGACCGAAAATCTCATCTACAATCAAGATGTAAAAGACTCCGTTACAGTACCGTATTTACACTGGAAAAAGCACAAATTAAGTTTTAAGTTAATGTTCGGAGACAAGAAAAAATTAATATACGATACTTCATGTGAAGCACCAGTGGATAAAAAAATACATGCAAGTAAATGGGAAATGAATGAACAAATATTTGCAATGTGGAGTAAGAGACTCGATAAAATATCCAGTCTTGATAATTCCCCTAAATATCCCGCTTGGGACATTTACAATTTCCAGGTATATGATTTGATATTTGATTTACAATGGATGTTCGGATATATTCATCAATTACACCTCAGTTGGTTGGAGTGGGACTTAGAAGATAAAAGTACATTTCATCTAGCAAAAGAATGCATAGTATCAATCATTGAGAGAATCCATCTAACGATATATGGAACTGTGCTGGAAAAGTTCTATGACGAAGCTAATGAAATTGATAGGGACTTACAAAAATATTTCTCTCAGGAACTAGAGCGAGCACGAAAGTTAGAAAAGCCCATAAAAGAACCATATGAAAAGGGACAGATGATTTGGGCATATCTTAAGAAATTCAAGAAAGAATCAGATAATATTAAGCTGGCAATACATAGCCTCTCCATGCAACTAATGGAACGTTTAGAATCAAGACAATTGACTTCAAATACCGAGCCTCACATACATTTTGGCCAAAAGGCGGGTATCCTTGACTTGACATATTCTGCTGTTACGAATTTATTTCTTGACTATTCCTCACATAGCGATCCAGAGATATCAGGGATTAGATCTTGGGATGGACTGGTTTTATTGTCAGACCGGCGAACTGATTTTGCTATCAACTCTGAAATGCAGATCCTGTTTCTTCCAATCGATTTTAAATTGCATGTACACGAAAAACTATTGCTAGTGTCTCATGAGGCAGCACATTATATTCTGAGGGCGATATCAAATCAGTACATACAGAATGGCTGTTCTCAAGCATACAGCGATTTACTGGCACTTTTGGACCCAGTCGTACAGCGAGCCATCACTGACATGAAAGAAATTTTACACGAAGCAAGGAAATCTGGAGATATTTCGCATATTAAGATGAAACAATCTTTGGAAGAGATCTTATCGGATGTAGAGCAATATATATCCAAACGAAGAATTCCTTCAGAAATAATGGCTGATTTGCTTGGATGCATTGCTGCTGGTCCGCGATACCTAAGAAGTATGGCTCTATTGGCTTATTCACCTCCTGTGAAAGATTGGAACTGGCCATTACGTCGACGTCCACACCCAACAGCCTGGCTTCGGACATATCTGGGATTACATTTCTTTGAAACACTAGACTGTGATGCACGATGGACCTATGGAATGAAAGAAGGATTAAACGACATGGTGACCAAACATCAAGGAGTGCCATTTGATAGATCCTATGAGATCAAACTCTTACACTGTTTGAGCATGTTAGAAATGAAAGATGTCCTACTGGGTACTTTTAACAACCATCACCTACTGCATGACCATAAGTTCTATATTATTAGGGCCATGTTGCAAGAGGGAGAAGCATTTTACACAAACCTAGTACAATGGGCTGAGAAGTATCTAGGTGCGGGATACCTATTCTTTCCCTTAGAACAGAATATGAGGGAGATGTCAGCAACAATATTCGTTAAATGCAAAAGTCTAAGTGAAAGACTGCACGTGAATAGTGAATTATTGTTGGATGAAAGACCTAAATACATTGCTGCGGCCTCTGTGTTGTCGCCAATTAGAAGGCCGGCATATCCATCGGGAAGAATACTTCATTCACTCGCTTATTGCAGAGGTGAGCGCAATAGAAACTAGACAACGTATGATTTGAAACCCTTAATCGTTATAGTAGATGGGAAAGGTCAGTCACAAACGAAATTCACAATTGAGGAGGATTGATGGCAGGTAATTCTACAATTGAACTGAGGAAACTTGCTTTTGGCGATGAAGATGAGTGGAGTGTCTTTCTGTCAACCTACACGCCAATGATCAAAAAATATCTGATGTCTCGATTCAAGATATCGGAAGAAGAGTTTCTTGATCTCTGGCAGAACATTCTCATTTCTCTCATTAATAAACTACGAGAACATGTCTTTAGAGATGTTGCCCACCTAAGAAGGTGGCTATATCTAGTATCAAGGAACCGTACAATTGATTGGATAAGAAAACTAAATAGAGAAGCAGGGGGAAACATAGAAGAATATATTGAGGATCCTTCATACACGCTCATGCATTCAATTGAATATATTGAAGGAAGCGAGCTTTCGGACGTCATCAAAAGGATTTACAAAGTGATTGTAGACTTACCTGAAGAGGATCAAAGGATAATTCATTACAGATTTTCTTTAGACTACACACTTAGAGAGATAGCTAAAGATATGGAACTACAACTTTCTACAGTGAAATCCAAGTACTATCGTTTATTGGATAAAATGCAAGACAGCATAGATGATCTGGAGCGTTCTGATGCGGGATCTGAAGATAATACGGAAAATTCTAATTGTTAAATTGGAGGAGATATGACAATAACATCCACAACGTATCATCAAATCGAGAATCGTATTGTAAGACTACTTAATGAAGCAAAAAAGGAAAGAACGAACGCTCTTTTGGCAGAGTTAAAAGAGCTTGAATCAACCAGCATTAGCCCATCACCATCACAGGAAATACAGTCCCTAATGAACTTTCTAGAAGATAGATTAATCCTGTTGAGAAATGAAAAGGATAAGCAAATTGATAAAGTGCATAAAGCATCTCAAGAACTCATGGCTCATTGTGATACTGAGTTCAACTCCCTTGGTGATCTGCTAGTTAAAGTCGCTGCGTCTATCGGAACAACCATCGAAGATCTAGCTTCCACATTCTATTTGAATCTAGAATCGCTAAATACCATCATTCGGCACAGTAATAGAATCGCTGACTTGCCTGTTCAATTTTGTGCCAACCTTATGGAAATAACAGGTGTTAAGTTTCAAAAAGCTGTTGAGTTACTCTCAACAGAGGATGATTATTTTTTTAAGAGTAAAGCGAGAGATGCAAAGAGAGATTATGAATTGTTGATCGAAGGAACAGTCATTTCTGATTTTACTGTAGACGGTGGTGTACCATCCACAAGAAAAAGCTTGGGAGATTTTGTTCTTGAGCTCAAAGAATATCTTTCTGAGATTGGCAGGGAAGAACTTCTTAGGTAAATTGGTAAGCGTTTCAGTAGTACTGTTCCAATATTAATTGTTTGTCATTAGAATTCAGTTCTTTAGCTATTTCACCCAATAGTTTTTTAATATCAGGAGGAGAAAGCGGGGCTTTGCAACATAATAATCACTCATTTTGACAGAGGTTAGAAGCCATACGTGGTACCGCTAATAGAACCACAGGTGTAAAATATTTAAAAACTCCTCTGTAGGTAACCTTTTTTAGGATTACACTCATAATGGAGTAGCAAGATCCCCAAGCCAAAGGAGGTTAGTATGCGTTGTTTCACATTTCAGTGTTGTCGTAATCGCTCACATTTTGTCATTACTGATGCTGACGATTTGAGTAAGGTACCAGATCTGGTGGACCGGAAGGTCTCCTTAAGTGTCGGTGTTTGTCGTTTCATTTTCCTTCGTAAAAATGCCATGTCGTCCTCCTTTTTCCCTTGATGTGCAAGGGATTCTTAGGATGGACGTGTCAACCTATTTCCATGGCAAAAACCGGACAGACATTATTGGACGCTGCAAATGAGAAGGAAATGTGATTCAACACAGCTTCCGCCTTATCGGGGAGCGGCCTGATCTTTAACAACCAGTTGATGATGGAGGTTTTTTGTTGACAACCAGAGAACGAGAATGGTTATCAAGAGAGTTGCAAACGGGAAGCAGGGTTAGAGGAATCAACCCAGGTGATTGTGAGACCTAATCCATGTGGGTGAGAACCAAATATCCCCTCAACATCTAAATCTAATGTAGATGAGGGGGAATGATGGAAGAGAGTTAATGGGGGTTGGGGGGGATGTATGGTGGGAGTCCAGGGACGATTTTCGAACTTTTTTGATGTCTGAGAGAATTGTTGCGGCTTGACAAACTCTATATATTGTGGTGTAATATACTTACACCTACACCATATAGGTGCAATATACTTTCAGGAGAGTTGAATGTCGAAGAAAAAAGCGAACCAGCATGTTGTTCCCCGCGAAAAAGGATGGGCTGTTGTCGGGGAAGACAACTCGCGAGATACCTCACATCACAAGACTCAAGAAGAAGCCAGGAAGAGAGCTCGGGAAATTGCGCAAAGGCAAAAATCCGAGGTGGTCATCCATGGTCGAAATGGAAAAATCCGTGATAAGGATTCGTATGGCAACGACCCATGTCCACCAAAAGACAAGAATAAGTAATATCAGTAGTGATTGAGAAAAAGTGCTGGTTCAATACTGAACCTCGCTATGAAGGTGAAGGTGATGCCGAATTCCAGGATCCGCCTGGTATAATCCACGGACATTCACAAGTAATCTCTAATGAGTACGGGCAGCTTGAAATAATAATGGATGTAGACAGAATTAATTGTGATGAGCAACTATCAGAGGGAATTTCAGAATTCTGCTTTTGTAAAACACCAAAACAGATTCAGAGAGAGCCAAAAAATAAAGTACTCACATATGGCACATTGGGTAAAGGCTCATCTCGAAAAGTATTAACAAACATTCCAAACCCTTGCACTAATCTAATAATAAAAACAAATTCCGGTGAAGTGGTTGTTGAATCACCAACCTTTTACTCTATTTCAGGTTCTCCATTCTCATCAAATGCAGAACATTCAGTGGTCAAATTTCATCCAAAGAGAATTGAATATGTTGAGGACAATAAGAATAAACCTAAATATTGGGTTCTTCCATTGTCGAATTTTATTACCACTTTTTGGCCGTGGGGTCAGCATTTAATAGATCACCCTCTCCGCACCCGACAACCTCAATTGCCTGTTCTGCCTGATTCAAAAATAGAGAAGAAAACTGAAGAGACGTTAAGGGCATTGCAGAACCTGATGATCTACTTCGAATTCAATAATCATCCTGCCTTTATTGAGCCTCTTCCCAACTATATGGAGAATAAGCAACAGCTTGAGAATGGGAGTATCAGAAACGCCATAACCGCAGTAATGATAGGTGAAATGGGAAGGAAGAGTTCTGTTTCTTACTCACGTTTACTTGAATGGATTCCATTGGATCTTCTTCCAATTTTGTCATTTGCATCAGGCGCTACCGTATATTCTCCCTGGATTGAAATCAGAGATTCTTCTGGTAGAATCAAAAAGCGTATTCACTTATCCATTTCAAAACAAACATACAGCAAAGGACATCAGGGGATAAGCCAGAATATTCAAAGAGGGACAGATTTACTGCTTCGTACTTCACAAAATTCAGAGTATTTCAAAACCTCATTTTTGAATGTATTTCTGAAGCATACGGTTCAAGGTAGCCTATATAATAAGTCAATAGAGGATAAGCTTGTACACTTTGTTCGTGCACTTGAATGCCTTTGCAATGAATTTGATTCCTTCGCAGTATTCTCTCCAGAAAGTGAACTTCAGGATCAGGACCAACAAAAGCTCAAGACAGTAATTAAAGAGGCAAAAAAACGAGTAAAGGACATGAAACAGACAGCAATAGAAAATAATGATCAACAAGCATCGGATTATCTTGAAAGAGTTCTTATGCGCCTTGGACAATCAGTTAAATATAATTCAGGTTTTGGAAAAGCTATAAAATCATTATTGGAAACATTTAAACTTCAGGATTCCTTGGCTTTGGGTGATTTCATTAGAAACAGCTCACAATATGATGCGGATAACTTTGGAGATTTAATTGCCAAGTACCGAGGATTAATTGTCCATAGTGGGTACATTGATTTCATGAGTGGAAAATATGATCTTCATTCTGTATGGCAATTAGTGATGCACATTCAAGATATTCTCGCCAGGATAGCACTACGCCTGCTCGGGTACTCGGGGCAATATGAACCTACAATGACACCTTTTGGAGATGCAAGAGATCTTGACTGGGTGACATCGGAAACAAAACCTAAAGAATTGGGATATGGTGAATAAAGGACAATAATCTAAATCTGGGAAGGATTGAATCAATGGAGGACCATCACGATCTTGAATATTTAATCAACAATGATTGCACAATGATATGCGAGTTTCTCACAACAGATGATTTTGTGAAGTTCTGTAAGGAGCGTGCAATTGATATTTCCAGGGAAAGATTGGAGAAGTTTGAAGAATTAGGAGTATTCTTTCCAATAGCTCGTGTTGGTTTTCCGATCGTTGAGCGAAAAATGCAGACAAGTGAAAACGGCCATGTAACCGAGGATCATGGAGTACTAAAAGAGGGAGATGAATGGGACGGGGAAATCAAGCTTGAATACGCAAGATTCTTGTTTACTAAAGAACAAAGCAGGATTTGGTATGAACAAAAATTCATGTGGGACCCAACGAGCAAACCTTTTTCTCCTTGGAATAGTTTTAAGGACAATGATGGAAACAAAACAGCAGAAAGTTATTACTCGAAATTTCAGTGCTACCATCTGAGCAAATTCATAAATCTACTTTCAGTCCGAATGAATACAGAGGAATTCTTATCGCCCACTGCAGATAATTCATTAAAAATCATGAAGAATATTGCGAAATATGCAACCATAGCAATCAATTCATTCAAAGATAATATTATTGAACATGAGAGAATACCTTATTTGTGCCAGGTGCTTGCTAATCGATACTACCCTCTCTCACAAACAGATCGTCGCACATATCGACTATCCAGGAGATTCCCCTATTCTGATGAAGACTGGTTCAATCTTTGCAGTAATTGGAACGCTGACAATGTATTGTCTGATTTGGAGCTGCAGGTTGATGACATAAAGCGATTTCACAAAGATGTTGTGATTGAAACACATTTTGTAGATCCTCTCATGGATTGGTACGATTTGCTGAGTTTCATCTCCTTAGATAAGAGGAAGAAACTCAAAGGAAAAGCACTTTATGCTCAGACTCTTTATTCGATGGAGTTTATGTTACGAGCATTTTATAAAGACCTCACTGGCCTGGAGATCAAATCTCCTGATGAATGGCCAAATTGGGATAAGGATCGTTTCTATGGCGTAGGGGTTTCTGATGATGAACTGAGATATTTGGAGTTCTTGACAAATGAATATCATTTGAATCCTCGACCTAAGCTGATACTTGTTGTGGAAGGTGAATCAGAGCAAACTCAATTCCCACGGTTATCTAGTGAACTATTAGGCCATGATTTTGGAAGATTGGGAATTGAAATCGTTCAGCTTGGTGGTATTGGTAATTTTGAAGGGAAAAAGTCTACTGATCGATACGGCGCACTTGAAAAGTTCATTGACTATCACCACTCTAAGCAAACCATTGTATTTATAATATTGGACAATGAAGGCAAAGCAGAAATAGTGAGAAATAGATTGCTAAAGGCCACTTCTAAATTCTACACAAATCGGAAAGTTACCAAAGAGGAATATGTTATTCTCTGGGAGAGGAATATTGAGTTCGATAACTTCAGCGCAATTGAAATTGCTGATGCCATGACAAACTATTCTGAGAATAGATACAAATTTACCGAAGAAGAGATTTTGCAATGTATAAATAATTTCAAACGGAATAAAGGTGATAATCTTGAAATCCTTTTCACGGACAATATTGATTTTCATCTCTCAAAAACGGCACTACTCAAGATCCTTATAGATAAAATGATTGCAAACCGTGATAATGAATTTGATGAAAATAATGAAGGTGTCAGACCAATTTCAAGGATTTTGCATCGAGTAACAGAACTCGCATCATTTAACCACCAGCCACATACAACAGGAATATGGAAGGATAATCAAGAGTCCGGCTATTTGGGTGATATTGTTGAATGAAGAACTCGGAGTATAAATTATTCAAAATGTTTGAAATCCTATGATTTATTCTGCTGTGTAACGCTTTCGACTCATACCTGCTCTCCTTTCTTCCTCTTCTGTGCTACGATAAGCCTAATGGGCTCTAAAACACTAACACAAAAGGTGGATCAGTTTTTGGGGAGCAGGTCAGTGGAATGGTCAATCGACGAGTCATGGAAACATTATTATACAATGTTCTCTATCGGTTTTCCCTCTCCCTTGACATTGCTTTTTCTATGCGGTACATTGTTAAATGGATGTGAGTTGATATATTACACAATATAACTCAAAAACAAGGGTTTGCGGTAACCGCTAACAAAACCGAAGGTGTAATTACCACTTATATAAACAGTCTGGCCGTAAATTGGCGTGACCAATTTCTCAAGGTTATTTGTTTTTATGGGGGGTGCAATGCAGTTATCCTTTATCACTTCGGTCGTGAGTTGCTTTGCTGAGCATGTCAAATCCTTTTTTGTTCCTTTGTCCGAGTTCTTGACAGCCTTTTGAATGTTTCCTAGAATGACACACAAGGGGGTGTGCGATGAAATATCATGTTCTCATTTTCTCTATTTTTATTTCATTCTCCTTATCGGTTCACTCTGCATCTTCTTGTCCATTGCTACAGAATGAATGGGACACGGGGCCATGTCGAGCAACCGCTTCAAGAGGTGGCGAAATATTTTTTGGCTCAGGAGCTGAACTCACTGTCGGGGTAATGGGAGAAGACCAAGTATTTCAGCAAACCGCAAGCATGGCAATGCCAGGGGCAGTATTGGATTTGGCAGTCAGTGGTAATCTTCTCGCAGTTGCTTGTGATTTTGCTGGTGTGCAGCTAGTCGATATTTCATCCACTGATTCTCCTCAAGTAATAGCACAAATCGATACGTCCTCACTAGCCTTCCGGGTTCTCGTAAATGGGAATCTGTGTTACATACTGACCAAATTGCTTTTTGGAGGTAATGACCACTCCACATTATCGATTTACGATTGCAGCGATTCAGCCTCGCCGCAGCTCTACGGAGAGCTTGCGCTTCCCACAGATACCAAAGATATTGCATTGGCGGGAACCTATGTATATGCCGCCAATCGGGAAAGTGGGCTAATCGTAATTGATGTATCTAATCCATCACAACCCGTTCAAATTGCTGAGCTCTATGAAGGTCTAGGGGCTCTAGCCATTAACACAGTGAATGGTGTGGCGTACGTAGCTCAAGGCGGTTATGGCGTAGGTGTTTTTGATTTGTCGAGTCCTGATAATCCGCAATTGGTTGACTATCTTGACCTTGATGGTTCCTCTGAGCAAATTGTGCCGGTAGATAACTATCTCTATGTAGCAACATATAGCAATGGTGTCCATATTTTGGATACTTCTGATCCCTTACACCCCTCCCTGCTTTCGACAGTAGATGCGGGTGCATCGTTGTTGCACATGGGGGGTGATGCTTCCTTTCTTTTTTATAGCTCCATTACAAACGGCCTCACCATATATGGCCTTACTGATCCGGAAAATCCGAAACTGCTTGCTGGTGTTATGTTGCCAGGTGATGCTTACAACGTAATAAAAACGGGAACGACCCTGTTGGTAAATGAATATCCACTCGGGATCAGAATATATGCTATCTCAACAGATTATGAACTTACTGCAATCAATCTTATTCCGGTTGAAGAGCGGTTTGTGATGGCTGTGCGAGAGCCCTACCTTTTTGTGTGTGAAAGTCAATCGGGAAATCTCAGAATTTATGACTTCTCAGACCGCCTGCATATTTCTGAAATCTCATCTGTAAGCCTGGGGGGTGACGTGACGGAAATCGCAGTCAACAATTCCACGCTATTCTTTAGTTCCCGTCAGGGGGTAAGAATCGTGGATATAACGAATCTAAATGATCCGACAATTCTCCCAACCATCCCTTACCCATGCAACAGCCTTGCTGTTCACGGATCATTTTTGGCAATCACACTCGCTTTTGAATCACAGCCAGGTGTGAAGATATTTGATGTGTCGGATCTCGAAAATCCAATCCTATTGAACGAATGGGGTATCTATTATTTTGACAACATTGCAATTGATGAGCACTATGCTTATATTGGCAGCTCGGACGACCTTTACGTTCTTGACTACCAGCAAGACAATGTGATAGTCACAAATATTGCTGGACGCAATACTTATAACATGGGGGAACTATCCGTTGATTGGCCGCTGGGAGCAATTCTGGGGCATAATGATGACAAGCAAGATAAACTGTATATTTTTCCTCTATTGATTCCAGATAACCAGGTCCCTTCGATCGGAATCCTTCCCATTAAAGGGAGAGGAAGAGGCGTTTTCGTCGATGATGCTAAGGTTTGGATCGCACGGGAGGATGCGGGATTGGCATTGTATGACTTGTCTGACTGTGTATTACTTCCTGACGCATCCTTTAGCTATCAACCTTCCCAGAATGTTACGGTGCGGCAAATGGTGGAGTTCTTTGATCAATCGACCAATTATCCCACAAATTGGCAGTGGGATTTTGGCGATGGTACTGTATCCTCGGAAGCTAATCCCATCCATTTTTTCCAAGAACCAGGAGAGTATAACGTCACTCTTACTGTTTCCAATGCATTCGGAAATGCGACTATATCACGCACGATATCGGTGGTAATCGATACGACTGTGCCACCTATTAACATTCAAGGTAACTTTGTCTACATTCTACCTTCAGTGGGTGTGGGAGTAGGTTCCCAGAACTCCCAATGGGGAACATTGATGCAAATCAACGACCTTTCTGCTGGCACAAACAATTCTGATCTCTTTCTGTATTATTTAGAGGAGAAATATGCGACAAGTTCAATAATGACCGCAAGACTGAATTTCAACAACAATTCTTTACTAAGTTTTGATAGCCTACTTACAACTATATTCGGAAAGATCTCTTCTCGGGGCGCGCTGATTGTACAATCCGAGGGACCGCTAAGTCTTGCAGCTGCTGTTTATAACGATACGCCATCTGAGGGAGTTCTGGCACAAAGGATACCCATATTAAGACCAAATAACCTCCTGGCTTGCAATGCTGGCGGTTCTGTAGATTTTCTCTTCAGCCAAATGCCAGTAAGAGTTAATCTAGGAATCGTGAATCTGAGCCCTGAACCTCTTACCGTATTTGTCCCTGATCTTTTGACTATGTACTTGATCGAAGTACCTTCGTTCAGTTACCGGCAAATCAATAGCGTCTATCAGTACACCAGCGATGCACTTCCCCGTCTGCCAGTTGAGGCATACGGAGAAGCTAGTACACCAGGTGGCTGGTATGCGTTCGTTTCAGTCATTGATAATCGCAACGGGCACCCAATGTTTTTTCCAATACAATGACCGGATAAAATTTGCCACAATTAAGAGATGCAATCATGCCTGAAAGGGCGCTTTTTCTGCCCGAGAATATTGGAAGCTTGCACTGAAAATGAATTCAATATTGCTTGAACATTTATTTGTGCAATTAAAACGATCGAGAAGATGGAGCCATAGTAAAGCAGGCTAGTGAAATATAGCTCTTATTAGGAATTCTGAATATCGCTGACTTTTAACATGAAAAGTAGGTCCAATCAGCGTTCTCATGGCCAGTACGAATAATTATAAACAACTCATTTATATGCCATTTAGGAATTTATGCCAAGAAGTTGAGCATGCATTTAGCGCAAGGAGCATAAATAGGAAAACTAAATATTAGGCAGTCTATTCACTAATTGCAATATCGGTATCAAAGGTGGATTTCTCTGAATAAAAATTTCGAATCAAAAGGAGGAAGACAATGAAACAATTTCTTTCAGTTTTTTGCTTAGTCTTATGCGCTACTCTTGTTTTAGCAACTACAGCACCTCAAATGAGAGTTGACGCTGCGGCACAGGCTGTAGGTGCAGCATCTGTTCGTATTGATTGGAGCGTGTTCGCGAGTGAAGCACAAATTAATGAAGAGATTGACATCTATCTCGATGAGATCACACCAACAATAGAGAAGAAAAGCTCAATTCTTGGGTCAGTGCAATCTCAGGGATTAGCTAGTGACAGTAAAGTAATATCATTGGCTATTGAAGGGCCATATGTGTTCCATGTGTCAGCAAAAGGAAAATCGGGAACATTTTACGGCGAAAGTGCAGCGTTGTATGTCAAATATGTTGATAAATATGTTTCAATTCTGTCGAGAGAAAGTTTTGAACAGTTCGCCGATGAATACTTTGAGAATCAAAAAGAGGAAAGAGCACGCGCTGAAGCAAAATTAATATTAGATAAAGCCGATGCTCTGGGAAAGAAAATAGGTGTCTCTACGTACGAAGGCAAAGAAATTCGCATCCCAATCGCTGATTCACGTGGTACTAATCAGTATTTTATTCATGGATCGCGATTTGAAAAAGCTCTCCAGGAAATAGCCAAGAGCGATCCCAAGTACTCTGACAATGTGGAATATTACGATGTTCCAGAAGATTATTCAAAACTTACTTACAACATGGCAGAAGGCAATTCTTCAAATCTCAGAGGACTTGAAGAATTTACCTTTGACATTCTTGCAAAAGTGAATTTCGACGTAGTAACGGAACCTGATGGAAGTATTGATGATTATTATAACTGCGCCAATATGGACATGGAACTCTGGACCACCTGTTATACAGAAGGAACACCCTTCAATCCAGGCACCTGCATAGAAGAATTTACTGTAGATGAGGATGGGGATGCTGATTCTTTTGAAATGTGGTATGCGCACGGAATAAATTCTCTGGCGCCATTTCATTCTGCGAAAGCGTTGACAACTAATACCGCAGGAGTTACACTTGGCAAGTGTGAAGACGGCAAAGAGGAAGTTGAATGTGATTGGGACTATGATATTTTCCCGGTTTTTAAAAATGACGCGGGTGACGATGAGGCATTTCTGGATGGTAGAGGATCGCCTTCTGATACATCAACTCTCTATAATGAATTTGTTCAAAATCTATCCCCTCCAGGACCCACTAAGGAGTGGAACGTTTGGGCAGAATACAGAAATTATGATACTGATTCTAAAGTGAATCCTTTGTATTGCATCGTTTTTCCGACTTTAATGAAAACAAGGAATACTTGGTATGACGCAAGCCACTCAACGTATGTTGAGTTTGATGCCTGTGCGTATAACAGCGAGGGATTATTATATTTTCCTGCATGCGGTTCTGGGTCTTCAAAGATCACTTTTGAATCTTATGCTACAGGAGCAGTAGACTGTAGTCAACACCCTACCGAGTGTCCTTGGTATGTAATACATGAGGCAGGGCATTATTTCCACTACAAATTACAAAATGGCGACTGGGACACGCCTGATTCCCATGATTCTGATGTCTGTGAAACATCCCATACCCCTTTCACGGATTATACCGAAGGATTCGCCGATATGTTCGCGGCTAGAACTTGGGGTTCAAGTTTTGTGTCTTTTATCATTAGTAGTGGGGAAATGCACACTTCCTGTACGCCGTCTTCGAGTCAATCAGAAGGTATTAATGCGGAGTTTATTTGGGATCTTTTTGATAATGTCAATGACAGTACCTATGACGGTAGCTTGGACGCTGTTTATGCAGGGAATGCTACTACTCAGATTTATGAATGGGCTGGCATTGACTGCAATAATATTTCTTGCTTTATTAACGCAGGAAAAGATGGCGGGCCACTCGAAGGTTACGAAGACGAAGTGTGTGAACTCCAGTGCTACCATGAATTGGATGATGCCGCAGGCTTGGATCCAACTTGCACCTGCGACGCGTACTGCAATTGCACTTCCAATTAAGAAGTACATTAATTGCAGTAGTTTTATTCTGTACCTCAATTTTGTACAGTGGGGTAACGGATGTTAAAACCCACGGGGGATTTCTCTATGTAGTGTCTTCTAATACAATTGAAATATATGACTTATTGGAGTTTCCTCATGAGAGAATCGGGTTAGTGTTTTACCCTAACAACGCTGCCCCTATAGATGCAAAAATTGAACGTAATCGCCTCTATGTCTACTACTATATCGGTGAGGATAACAATGGGATACGAATCTATGATCTCAGCAATCCAGTATCTCCCATTCCCCTGGATGACATCACGCTGCCTGAAAGTATTATTCAAGGAGGTTTCTCCGCTGAAGGCTATAACGCTGACGGATCCCTGACTCGTCTTGGACAATTTGAAGCTTATGGGGATTTCTTGTTTTTCTTTGCCACAGATTTCTTCGATATCGTAACGGACGCATATTATTATAAACTTATGCGCTATCACGTTCCATCAGGAGAAATGCGTACCCTTACCTTTTGGGTGAGTGACTTTCTCGAGGAAGAATGTGATGATTCGCCAAATGCGGGCAACCTAACAGGCAACAATTACTTTGTTTCTGACAAACACCATTTCTCCATTTTTACACATAGTATTCCCACTCCCTTTTATACTTCCTATAAAGAGGCGATTACAACCGATCCATGTTTTCAATTGCAAAACTATTGGTTGACGTGGTACGGTGACACGAGTGGACCCTACACACCAAAAGATGAGATGATTTTGTCTCATTGGACAGGGCCCAGCGGTGAGTCGAGTAATATACGTGGATCAGGAATTGCATTTTTGGATCTCTGGCTTCATCCATACAACTTTTATTTTTACAGTGAATTTCTGTGTACTTATGCGGCTACACATGATGGTTCCATCGGTGAATTATCGGATGAAAACAGTACATATGATGTGCAACAAATAGTCGTTCATAACGGAGAAATCTACCTTTCATCATATTACACGCATTCGATCCCGCACAGCTATCTGTACAAAGATTGGGGGCAGTATTGGAGTTGCGCTGACTACTGGGAATTTTACGATCTGGATTCGCATCCATATGGAATGGCCGCAGCCAATGGGATACTGTACGTGGCAGGAGAAGATCACTATTATGAGTTTCCCCTGGCTAAACCGGATGACGAACTACCGGTAGGTGGTGTTTATACATCGGGAATTTTCGGAGCGACCTTTTCAGTCAATGGTTGGGCTGAAGACCCTGAAGGGATTGCACAGGTAACGATCCGTCTTGATTATGCTTATCAGTTTTTAGCGCACCGTATTGAAAGTTGCCACCATGAGGAGCCTTGTGAAGGGCATTGCCGTCCTATGATAGATCCGTGTTCGCATTGGAGTATCCATGTTCCGTTGGCTGATCTTCAGCCCGGCATCTACACTATGAAAGTAATAGCTGAAGATATGGATGGGGATTTTTCTATGATTTATGAAGAAGAAATCGAAATCCCTGATCCCCGCTTGACGCTAAGCAGTGACTTTATCGCGGGTAAACCAGAGCACTCACCCAATAAGGCGGCTATACAGTAATATCATGGCAAAGGGAGGGGGGACTATTATCTCCCCTCCCACATTTTCTTCTGAGAAAACCACTCCCTATAATTGCAGCGTCCAATAATGTTTGTCCGGTTTTTGCCATGGAAATAGGTTGACACGTCCATCCTAAGAATCCCTTGCACATCAAGGGAAAAAGGAGGACGACATGGCATTTTTACGAAGGAAAATGAAACGACAGACACCGACACTCGAGGAGACCTCTCGGACTTCCAGATGGCAAGAGGCGCAGAGTGTTTCCCGTGGAAGTCAAGCTTCTGGCGGTTGATGCACCGCATGCCGGGCTCACACTGCGGGAAGAAGGGTGGAAGGTGAATACCAAGAGAGTCTACCGACTCTGGAGACAGGAAGGACTCAAAGTCCCGGCTAAACAGCCCAAGCGAAGACGCTTGTGGCTCAACGACGGCTCCTGTGTCCGCTTGCGCCCTCAGTATCCCAATCACGTATGGAGTTATGACTTTGTTTATGACCGCACCGCAGATGGAAAAGCCTTTCGTATCCTTACCGTCATCGATGAGTACACCCGTACCTGCCTGGCCCTTGCTGTGCGTCGCCGTTTCAATCACCAGGAGGTCTTTGAAGTCCTGGCAGACCTCTTTATGCAGTATGGAGTTCCGGACCTCATCAGAAGTGACAATGGAAGTGAGTTTACCGCCATAGAGATCCGGAAATGGTTAGGAAGATTAGACGTAACCACCCTCTACATTGAGCCGGGAAGTCCCTGGGAAAACGGCTATATTGAATCCTTCAATGGAAAACTCAGAGATGAAGTGTTAAACCGGGAGATCTTTGACGATAGCAGAAACCAGAGCTGTGCTGAACCTGTGGCGTCATGAGTACAATCATGTTCGACCACACAGTGCTCTGGGTTACCGGCCTCCCGCCCCGGAGGTTGTGATTCCCAGTGATATACTGGTTTCAGATTTGAATCATTCTGGAGTTACGGCTTGAATACTAACTTAAACTTTGGTACAAACATCGGGGGCAGGTCAGTTTCTCTAGTATTTTACGCTCTTCACTAAAGTTTTTTGTTGATTGACACTAAACTATTCTTCGAATTAGGTTGTCCTCCCTTATTTCCCCGTGTTTTTTCTTGTCTACTGTACAAATGGAATCCGAGTTGGGCAAGGTCACATGATGATTATCGAATTTTACTCACCTGCAATAATCCCAATTCACATCCTCATCCCAGATAATTGTACCCTCCTTTATCTCAACCCCTTTATAGTTCAGGGTGTCCCATAAACCGCCGCTAATACTTCCAATCCGAATTTGTATTCTGTCGTCGGATACATTTTCTACAAACCCTTTTATTGTCTGAGTTGAAAGAATTGTTTCCGCTCTCATGCAAACCATATCTCCTACGCTGAACCTGGTCGAAGATGCTTTTTGAGGCGTCGATGCTTCACCTTTTAATTTTTCCAGTCTGTCAATCACTTTTGCGATTAAATCTGAACTGGGATACTTATCCAAAATCTTGTTATATGCCAGCTTCGCGCTCTCTACATCCGTATTCTCTAGTCTGTAGCCAAGAATGTATAATTGGTTGGCGTTCTCAGCTGTTTTTACTTTTCTTATGTTGGCTGCCCTTGCTTTTTCCGCTTCCTCTTGTTGCTTGAGGTACGCCTGGTGCTCTTCCGCTAGTTTCTTCTGGTATGCCTGATACTCTTCCTCCGATGTGATTCGTGGGTCATGAAGATCCAAGGGGAACGATTCCACCAGTTCGTCATTCTTCCAGCGACCGGATTTCACAATAGTGCCGAATTTCACATAAACACCATATCCATTAAGATTCCCATTGACATATTGCCCCTTGTGATATCTACCTTCTTCATAGTAATAAATGCCTTTCCCACTGCGTTCATCGTTTTGAAATTCACCTTCATATCTATGACCGCTGGGATAATAATAAATACCTTTCCCGTGTCTTTTACCATTTTGAATACCACCTTCATATTTTCCTCCATCTTGATAATAATAGATACCATTCCCCTGGCGTTTACCATCTTGAAATTCACCCTCATATCGTCTGCCACTTGTAAAATAAAAGATCCCCTCCCCATCATATTTACCCGCTTTCATCGTTCCAATATATCTTGATCCTGGTTTTCCATCCTTATACCAGATAAAAGTACCTTTCCCATCCGTGAGCCCATCGATGCAATCTCCGGACCATGTCATATGTTCATTCGGTTGGGGGTTCCCGTTCCATGCTTTACAACCTGTGTTTGGATCTATGACCCAGCTGTTTTCCTCTTTCCAGTGCTGTATTTCAGCTAGTTCTTCCTCTTTAGCCATTTGACGAGACAAGAGAATCTTAGCTACTTCCTTGAGGACTTCTGGTTTTCCTAATCGCTCATCCATCGGATCGACCGCAAAACTCTCGCGCAAAGACCCATAGCTCCAACGCCCAGATTTAGAAATATTGCCATCTTTATCATAATGGATGCTTATCCCATCGCTTTGGTCATTGAGCCAGCCCCCTACTTTAATTCGGCCATCCTTTAAGTACGTTACGCCTTTACCAGTTCTCTTATTTTCTATAAAATCACCAACGTAGTAGTCACCATTTGGCCAATAAAATGTTCCCTTACCTGTTCTTTTTCCTTTTACCCATTCACCATCATATATGTTTCCATTGGGGAAAGAATATTTCCCTACGCCATCCATTACTCCATTAAGCAAAACACCTTCATACATCCCGTTCTCTTTTCCGTTTTTGAACCAAGTCATTATTCCGGTTCCCTGAGCATACCCACTTTCACATTTTCCGGTCCAGGTTATAGATTCGTTTGGAATAGGATTTGGATTCCAAATCTTGCATTTCTTGCGATTAGTAGATTGTATCCATCCCCCTTTTTCTTCTGCTATAAGATTGCATAGAGTGACTAGCATAATACACGTAAAACATACAACCAAAATTATCCTCTGTGGTTTCATGATACTCCCCCTTTAGCAATTAATATATATGGCTTCATTATTTATTCTATCAAAAAGTGAAACAATTATACTTGATTTAGTGCAATTTCCACGGCATGTAACTTTATAATTGAGATGTGCAAAAGGCAGTACAAAAGGATTAGATCTAGAACGTTGCTTAGTTGTAGGATTCCCGTAAATCCTTTAAATATTTTTCCATTTCCCTTCATCACCTCACCCGCCTGCTGTAATTTATCACAGCGCTCGGGCTTAAACTGAACAATCATATTCTTAAGACAATACCTATTTCTCCTTGGTTCTTTTCGAGTATTGCTTTCCATACATCAAGTCTATCGCCAGGTCAATTCGGTGTCAAACCCTCCATCAAAAAGTTGAGAAACTCATCCCATCCTCCTCGCCACACTTATCATAAGCTATTCATAACATATAGGTTAGAGAGAGTACGAAAATTATCCCACCCTCGTTGGTAGTTATTTGTGAAATTGAACAAATTTCTGCAGAATTGGATTGAAGAGATTTAAAAGCGAGCCCACCAAATCGGATTCAAATGGTGTCAACCAATCTTATGAAGTACTACAGGTAAGCAATATCCTACAATACTTGGGTATATGCGGAGCAGGGACGTTGCAACTCGTCAGACTATACAAGGATACTACTCAAGTCTAATCTACCGTGAGACCAGCTTTTCAATTATGAGTTAATTGGACCGCCGGAACAAGAAGGTACACTTGTTTTTCCCGTGGGGTAACCACAGAATCCTGCAATACCATCTATAGGTTCCGAACAGATTATCTCAGGCTTCTTGTACTTTCTTTTTTCCATTTCCTGTCTCCAACGTCAATATTACCATGACAGTTGCAAAAAGTTTGAAATTCGTCCCAAGACTCCCGCCACACTTTTCACAAGTTACTCATAACATATAGGTTAAGGAGAGTGCAAAATCATCACACACTCATGGGTATGCCATGTTGATTTCCACTAACTACCACAAATTGCGAGACTTAATAAGTTCGATTGAACACTGAGCAAATCAGGTAAAGGCAATTTGCTCTTGTTTCATTCAGTTCTTATCACCTCTCCTCTTGGCACGCAATGGATCCATCATGATATCTTTACGGACACGTTCCGATGAGCTGCTGAGGATAGTCGCATCCCGGAAGGCCGCTGGCCTCGGGACGTTCGGTGGGGAAATCATCTTGCCCGTAGGAGCCCTCGTTCGTGCCGTTATTGCCGACGATAACGAAGTAGTAGAACGTTCCTGGATCCGGACGGTCAAGACGTCATTCTGATAATCATAGTTGAAAGTCATCTTTCTTTTTGCTTCCAGTATGCGTTTCCCCATTGTTCTTCACTCCCGTGGCATGGTGCGGAGGTTTATATAAGGTTAGTACTTCCAACTCCATTTCATTCGCTGCCAGGATCACTTTCACTGCCCGTCCGAGCTTCTGTTTATAAATGAATGCGTAGCAGCCGTTTTCCTGCAACCAGGCTGTTGTCGGTCGTCGCTCTAGGACGAGGCGGCGTAGCCACTCATTCGTGTAAACATCCCGCTGTGCGCTGTCAATGTGGTCAAGCGTGTGCGGACTGATTGTGAAAATACCCATATACCTTTGAAACAGTTCCATAACCTCAGCTTTAGAGAGTGCGCGCAAGGGCCAGGTGGGGTACATGGATGTGGCGAGGAAAAGGTCATTTATAAATATTCTTCCAGAAGCCAAAGCGCCCCTAATTGTTTCAAATGCACTTTGGGTGTACGATACATTTGCCCCGCCGAAGGACGTGAGTAGCAGGAGCTTTTCTTATGAAACGATCAATAGTACATTCCACAGGCCATATCATTCCCGGGTATCGAGAAAGATCCTGGAATGTTCATGCAAGGATCAGGCTAACAGGCAAGCGCCATTCACTAGAGGTCGAACGAGAGTATCTCGTGAGGGATGAAGGCTGTAATGAAAATGACGGTTCGCTCATTCGCTACTGAGTAAAGGCATATGAAGAAAAAGCAATGCTGGTGGATATTTACAAAAAAGTTTACACGATGTCAAAGAATAGGACCTTGGAAACTGTTTTGTGAAGAGCATTACAGGAAACTATTTCGCGCTTGCTTAGTGGTCATTCCGAGTATTGTGGCGCTGTACGCAGGCATTATCACTATTTATAATTACCATAAATCGCCAGAGCAAGCACTGAGGCAACGATATCAAGAAGCAAGAATCTTTGAAAATAATATGGATTACAATAAGGCACGACAATTATACTCCTCGATATATGCTCAGGACTCCCTATTCCCACAAGTGGCGTACTCCTATGGGAAACTACTATTCCACACGGGAAATCTTGAGAAAGCTCTTGAAATCCTGGGAACCGTACCAGCATGGGAGAATCATACCGATCTGTTCGGCATGCAAGCAGATATCCAGTTCTCGCTAGGGAAATACGAGTTGGCGCGACAATACCTGAACATTGCGATACCCCAATTGCAGAAATACCACAGAGATAAATACTGGATCGCCAAGGCGGAACTTGTTTATGCAGAGAACATTGGAGTTCCTGACGATGAATTGGTTACTGATGTTTTGCAGTTTTGCTCTACGGTCGATTATGAACTGTCTTTGCCAGTGCTGCCTGAAAATGTCCTGGTTGGAGATACGATTGAAATCAACATCAACCGAGTTGTTGAAAAGGATTCAATGCGAGGATCTGCATTCATGCTGCTAGGAAAAGTTGGCTGTCAATTGTCATCGAGGATTCCTCCGTACGATAGCAACGATACAGCACGTTTACTGTTAAAAGCTGGTGCGTATTTACAGGGGCCGCAGTGTTCCAGTATGAACATTCTCGAAGAGTCATACCTGAATTACTTGCAGTGTCTGGGACGATCATTGAGCGCACTGGGAAATTCGGAACCTGGCATTTTGGATAAGCAAAGAAATAATGCACAGGAATTGCTTATGGAAATCGCTGAGGAGAATCGAATCTCTTATCCGAAAATCACTGAGCTTGCTAAGCTTCTACTGTCAGCACAAGGATGGAACGAGCAACAAGTAAGTATTGAACAGAGTAAATATTCTGTTGTCTATCATATAGAATTCACGGGAGGTTGTAGCCCGTACAATACTGCCAAAATATATTGGCCATCAAATATAATGAGCGAAAAAGTATACACTGTGGAGAATGACAAAAAATTCTCAATGAATGAAAAAACTATACTTGAAAGGAGATCCCTTTCAACACAACCACTATATGCAATTCTCAGTTATCAATGTGTACACAACAGAAAACACGAGATTAGAGTATATCCAAGCATACATATAATTAATGAGAACACGGGGGAGTAGACAATAATATTTGCAAGAAGACTAAGGCAATAAAGGGAAAACCAAATTTACAAACAGAAATAGAACACAACAGGGATTAGACTAATGCATACTGTGCGGTTCAATAGTAAGTAATGAAAACCATCGACGAGCGGCACTTGAGAGAGTGATCGTAAGCTTTTCTGGTATTCAGACGACCGTGCAAAGGCTTAAAGAGGTTGGCTCACGGGAAGAGGGTGAGGAGACCGTGAAAGAAATTCTTCACCAGGTTGGGCAGATAGAAAAAGCCATTAAGAAGGCCATGCGGTAATTCCCACGGTTGATTGGCATTATCTGATTAAAGCGATTTTCCCCTCTCTTAAGGCGAGTTGGTAGGTTTCGCCTTCGTCAACTCCTTGTACATATACAGGGATTTCGTGTTCAATTGCTTGTTTGATGAAGACAGGTATTTCAATTTCTACCATTGTGTTGCCGGTTTGTCGTGTCAGTAACATTTGTAGATCAAACATCCTAATTGTAACGGAATTGATTCCTTTGAAATCGAACATTTCTGTCTCCTTGTTTTTTTTGATTATATTGTGTATGGGTGCATATTTATTCGGTCGTTCTAGTTTCATCTGTTAAAAAGCTTAGGGAGGTCAGCTATTGTCATCTCAACCAACAGAGAGTTCTACCAATCCAAATCATTTCTCGTGAGATACTCTCTCACCCCACCGAGCAAACAGACACCACAGGCCATAAGCCCCATAGTGAGTGGGTGAGAGATTCCAAGGCCGACGACGAGGCATAGAACTCCAGTTATTGTTATGGCTATCGATATCAAGAAAAGAAGGATGATTATTGGCCCTTCGATGGCCCCTAACTCTATTGCTGAGTCCCGGTCTGGATCTGAGAGTGAATGTAGAGCTGTTAATAGCCCTACAAACATGAGTCCCACTCCCAAGTCCTCTAGCCCTGGAGCTGCTCTTATGCTCTTTCCAGCATTTAGTGCTTCTCGAAACGGGAGACCGCCTTTAACAATGAAGATAATTGCAATGAGAGCAGACGGATATTTCAGGTACCCTACCAAGTGAAGAAAATTTGAGAGCATTCGACCTCCTTCTTTTGAGTAAATTCAGTTTTGCTGATTACCAACTTGTCAATCGTAATACCATGCATCTGGTTGATCGCTGGATTCCCAGTCCTTATGTTCGGAAGCGTTGGCTATTATTGTTCTCAAGTATGTTTGGTCAGAGCTGGGTAGCTTGGTTTGAGCCCATAAGTTAATGTCTTTCCAGCTGAGAACGGCCGTGTCGAAGGGCTTGAGGAGTTTTATGCTCTCAGGGGTTGAACCTGAAGAATTTATCAGTAAGAATTGCGCAGAGGGACTATCGCCATAGAATCTTGAGAGCATTTCAAGCATGATTTGATATTTCATAGCTTGCTTTTCGTTCAATTTGTCTTTCACCTTGTTCTCAACGAGTATTACTTTTTCCCTTGTGATGATCAATAGGTCGGCTTCTGAGTTTATGAGAGTGGCTCTCTCTAGGATTTGCTCCCGATTGTTCCTGATTGTCTCGATATGCTCTTCTGGCAGGTCATTTTCCCAATTATCTGATTTGAAGATCTCAACCCAAGCGTCTGTTCCTGGTATCATGACTCCACCATCTTTTGTTCTCGGCCATTGGATGAGTATTGATTCATCATGTGGACTTCTGCAGAGCAGGATGTCAGAGAGCATCATATCTATTTCTGAATCATCCCAACTTCTATAACCTGGTTTTTTTCTTTTCGCTGATTTTATCAATTCCTGGTTCACGTGAGCAAAACAGTCATGACTGATATAGCCGGAAAGATCGAATCCAGACTTTTCCTTGATGAATGTGCGAAAATCTTTTCTGAAGAGGAGATGGTAGAGAATTGCTGTGAATCTTGGTTCATAGATTGATTGATTGGCTAGAATGTGTGCAACAGTATTTCCTTGACTCATAAACATACTGACAGTTTATCAGGCATTGCTCTCTTCCGACACTTGATGTTTTGACCGGAGTATCAACTCACTAATCTGTTCTCCCGATAGGACCTTAGGGCACAATTCTGAAGCGTGAGCTCTCCTGTTACGCTATAATTGAGCCATCGCGTCATGCCCTGGGAGTGTGGATTAGGAGCTTCTGTCATGAGGTACACAGCATTACTTAGTATTTTTTTATTTGTCCAGCCGTTAACCGCTTGGGACGTGCAGTCGCAGTACTCGGCGAAGGTGATCGACCGGAATATCGACACCTCGTACATCTGTAGCGGCACGTGCACCGGCTGCGAGGTGCAGGAGTACGCCCCGGCAGTCTGGCTAGAAGGCACCACTTACAAGATGATCGTGCATTCAAACGACCCTGGAGACAATTGCACTAATAACGAACTGAACTTCTTCGACTACATGTTTTACACGCAATCCAGCCTGCCGATCTCAGGCTACATCAATCCCGTACGCGTCATCTGCCCGTCGGACACCCTGCAAGGCTGCTTCGACTTGTGCACGGATGATTTCTGCACTCCCTCGACCTCGTGCCCGCCAAGCCCGACCCTCTGCGACCCCAACGTGGAGGATGTCGTCCACGTCGGCGACCCCACCGTCGTGAAAGTCGATGGCACGTACTACCTGTACTACAACGCCCCCATCAAAGAAACACCGGGCGACTACCAGGGCGAACAAATATACCTCGCCACCTCCTACGACGGCCTCACCTGGAGAAAATACCCGTGCTGGGCCGGGGACACGACCTGCACGCAAGCCCCCGAGCCAGTCATAGCATTCCCGCAAGCGGAACGCGACGACAACGTCGGCTGCCCGCTCAACTACGGACGCAAACAAGCAAGCGTCATCTACAAAGACAGCAAGTTCATCATCGTCTACACGTACAACGTCTGCCAAAGCATCTATGACTGGTCACACCTACCAACCTGGACCGGCCTCGAAGTCAACCTCTACCGAGCAGAATCAACCAACGGCTACGACTTCGGCTCACTCCTCACGCACACACCACTCTACCCAATCCTGCCACAAGTGGACGTCGGGGACATGACCGACGCGGACCTCTTCTACTACCCCTCCTGGGACACGTACTTCCTCATCTCAGGCAACATCGGCGACCACGACCTCTACTGGAACAGCTCGCGAGACGGAAAACACTGGCTCGCACACACAAGCGCAGACCCACCACGAGTCATCAACGGGAACGCCTTAGCAGACATCAACCACAACGCAAGCTGGCTCAGAAGCACCACCGGCTCAGGCTACACTAACACCTATGCCTACTACGGTGCCGGACCAGAACTCACCAACGATAACTGCATCACACAGCACGCCTTCCTGAAATGGGACATCCACGCCTCAACCGTCACGATCCAACCAGAAACCCTCACCGGAAACTTCGACGGCGTGGACACCTCCTGCATCGCCTACGGCTGGGCCTACGACCCCGACCGCGGCACCAACGACGACGGCGCAAACGACTATGACGACGACGGCGACACCAACCGCTCCAACGCGCTCGGCAACCACACACAAGTCAGAGTCTACTCAGACAACATACTGAAAGGAACGTTTGACGCGAACATCTACCGCTGCGATCCCCAAGCCGCCGGGATTACGCCAGACTGCTACCACGGCTACGAAATCAACCTCTCAAGCATCCTCAGCCCAGGAGTCCAGACAGTCCAGATAAGGGGCGTAGAATTCCCGTTCCTCAGCTCAGAAACCAACCTACACGGAACAATCGACGTAGACATTGGCAACTGCGCGCTCCAAGAGGCCTCACCCCCAGGAAGCAGCAACCCGCTCCTCATCACGAAAGACGCCGGAAGCAGTACCGGCTACTACCTCAACTTCAACGACACGATCAACGCCCGAGGATACAACCTCTACGAAGGAGACCTCGGCACCTACTATAACCACGGCTCAACAACCAACTCCTGCAATATCTCCAAACAAACAACCGCCCAACCAGGACAACTACGCCACGAGCTTGACGCCTCGGCAGGAAACCACTACTACTTACTGACAGCATACAGCGGCCCGCAAGAAAGCACGCCAGGAAACGCCACGAGCGGTCCACGTCCGACCAGCCAAAGCGTCTGCGACCCCTAAAGGAACACGCATGAAGAACAAAGCCCTATTCGCAATACTCCTCCTCGCACTCATCCTCCGACTAGCCGCAATCATCGCCCTCGGTATCGATAAGGTAGATTTCGGAGACGCCCAAGACTACCTCAACACCGCGAAACAAATCTGCACGGAACACACATATCCAGACCACGGCAACCTGCCATTCTTCCGCGCACCACTGCTCCCCGCGTATATCGCACTCGCGACGCTCGGCAACCCGGAAAACACCAAACTCATAAAAATCTCCTTCGCGCTCATCGACTGCCTCACAGTCCTACTCATCTTCCAACTAGCACGTCTTCTTCTCAAAGATGAACGCATTGCCCTGCTTGCGGCACTCCTCGCAAGCATCTACCCAGTCTTCCTCTACCAACTCACCGACATACGGACCGAACCGCTGTTCATGCTCCTCACAACAGCAGCCCTCTACTTCTTCCTTAAAGGACTCCAAGACACGAAACTACACCACCTCCTGCTCGCAGGAGCCTTTGTCAGTCTGGCGTCACTCACAAGACCCGCAGCACTCATACTCATCCCATTCCTTGTGGCATGCTACTTTTTCCGCCCCGACACGACGCTCAAAAGAAAAGCCGTCATTTGCATCTTGTTCTTGCTCGGGAGCCTTGTCACTCTCGCCCCCTGGGCAACAAGAAACTATCTTAAATACGGTGAAGTCATCCTCATCAATGACGCGGGCGGGTACAACTTCTGGCGCGGCTCAACCAAAGAGATGTATGAACTCACGAAGATCAAAGATCAAGCTGCATTCATGGCTGCCGCACAACAGTTCGAAACAGAACACCTGAACACCATCGTCCAAGAGGTGAACAAGAGCGCCGATTCGCCGATGGCGCGAAGCAAGGAGTGGCGCCGACGAGGAATACAGAACATCAAGGAGTACCCAGAGATTTATGTTAAGTATGTTGTGAAGAAAGCGATTAATTATTGGCGGCTTTGGCTTAATCCTCAAGAGCATGGTATGAAGAAGGCGCTCTTGAGCGCAGGTATTTTTATCCCGCTTTATCTTTTTGGTTTCATTGGCCTCTGGCAGTACCGTAAGAAGAATAGGTGGCTCTTTTCTTTCATCCTCTTTTACTTCTTGCTCTTCTGGGCGGCGCACGTGCCGTTCCAGGTCGTCATCAGGTTCAGGATACCAGTCACTGACCCCCTCCTTATAATATTCGCGGCGAGTACGATTGTTTTATTGTTTACTCGACGGGATCAAACGAAAGCCTAGCATGCTCCTTTATGTTTGACTCTATTTGCTTCCGCTGTAAGTCAGACAATGTATTGGAAAACTATTTGGATTTAGGCACCCTCGCCGAAGCACTGCTTTTTTACAAGAAAGTCATCCTTGTTATTCGTTGGAATTCAGCAGAGAAGTTAATCTCAGGATGCGGTCCAGAACCTCTTTGGGAACTTATTAGAAGCGACCTATTGAGCGTCGTTTATGAGCAGAATATGTCGGGCATCCAGACAGTTCAGATCGGAGGAAGAGAAGCTCATCGCCCAATAATTGTCGAGGGCGTGAATACAATTCAACATTCACCGCAGCACATCTTCCCGCAACTATTTGCTCAAGCAATAGGTCGTCAGGGAAAGGGAAGAAGGCTTGCGAACAAATTCCTTCAGGATTTGGACATACATCGCCACGAACCTGAGCGGATTAGACCGGTGGTTGATGATTGGAATAACGCTGAATATGTGAATGCGGTCATCTTAAAGTTGCTAGAATATTACGCTCCTGAATACCCGCAAGATCAACCAGTGAAGTTTGAGATCCAGGTACAGAATAATGATTATTATGTTGACACAAACATTAACTTCGCCTTGGCTAACAATAGTTATCACAAAAGAGTGCCTCCTTCTCATTCTTCCCTTACCGAGGCAAGTTTGCTTACCAACTTCATCACCATTCAAGAGAACCTCAATTTCGCAGCTAGATACTCGTCAGAGATTGTGACCAACCCCACGAACGCAGCACTGCTGCAATTGAGAATGACGGAAGCCGCGCGGCATAGTGTGGCCAATATGAAGACTGTCGGCGAATTCCAGGAGGCGAACTTCGATGACTGCAAAGCGTTAGGAGATATCATTAATAGCGGGGACAGGTCGTTTTCTGACTTGATGAAATTACTCTCCAAAGCGGACAAGTTTCGCTCCTGGCTCCATAAGCAAGACTCTGACGTTGACCTTCTTAAAGAGTATATTCAGGAAGTCTCTCATATTGACTGGCTTGATCAGGCACCCAGCAAGACGATGCGTTGGGCATTTTTCACCGGAGCGGGTACACTGGTTGACGTGCTGGGAGCAGGCGGCATCGGGACTGTTGCAGGGGTTGGCTTGAGTGTGTTTGACGCGTTCATTCTTGAAAAACTCCTCCACGGCTGGCGACCAAATCAGTTCCTCCATGGACCTTACAAGAAATTCATCAAGAAATAGAACGCTCGCTTCATCTGTTCTTAATTCTGAAGAGGGTTTAGGGGAGCGTCACTTCCGGACCGCTGTTCTGGCATCGCACAAGGAGGCACTATGATCTATGAAAATAACACCTCTAACCGTTCCCTTAAGCATGTAAAATTGAGATTTTCGGTATTACTCACAATTGCATTAACAGTCGCCGTCACATTTCAGGTAGATTTTCTTCTTGATGTCAGAACGTTGCCCTAAGCCCTCTTCCTACAAAAGCTCAAGTACATCCAGCCCTGCAACTCTCTCCACTTCGCCATTTTTATCTTTCAGGATTCGTTTATGCCCTTTCCAGAGCGTTTGATCGAGGGCGTGCCTTGCCCATGGATTGATCCAAAGCACGGGAGAGGTTTTCTCCGGTTCGTTGGCGTTCACCATCCAGGTTACGAGTACGGCTGAGACCGTTGTGTACTTTGGTCCATCGGGACCTATTAAGAGGCCATCCTTATTTCTTGTAACGATCGCATTTTTCGTCTCGAAATCCAAAGACCAAGATTCAGATCCTATCAGTGCCCCCAGCACGTCCTCAGTGTCAAGAAATATATCTCTTGAATCGACAGCCAGGATGTATGGCAATGGCAGCTCCCCGTATCGTTTGGCCTTACCCTTCATTGTGTTAAATAGCTGCTTCCTGGAGTCAACCCATTGCGGCTCTCGCATTTCAAAGTCAACAGGACGGACACCATGTTTCCCCCGTTTCAGTTTTGGCTTTGGAATCGCCCTGAATTCTATTTCCCAGCCCTTTTGCGTAAAGAGAAATGTCGGCATGGCATTCCACCCGTCCTTGAGTAGACATTCGAATAGCTCGTCCGGATCCAACGTCGCAATATTCCTCTGGAGGAATGTCCGGATTGCGCGGACCTTGGGCATACGGAGAGCTTCACGGTGCAGATTTACTCCGATATAGAAGTCTGGGTGATCCTGGGGATCCATCAAATCATAGATTTGCTTAAGTATTGCTTTCTTAGCTTTTTCCTCATCCGGATCAAAAGAGACCGTGCACTCCAAATAAAAGAGGGGAACATCGTCTTTCTTCACCAGAAAATCAGGATGCTTTGTTTCTCCAGGAATATCGGGGTGGCATTCCATAACGTAGCCATGCTGCTTGAATATCCTGTGACAATAGAGGGTGAAGAGCGCAGAGTAGTATCTTTCCTCGCTGTCAGCTTGCAGTTCTCTTCGCAGGTATTCTTTTTCTTCGTTGGGATATTCTTCGAACCATTCTTCCAGCCATTTGCGAATCTCTGCTGCTTTCGTGTGTGCGCACCGATCCAGGAAGGAGTACATTGATTCCTCGCCTCTTTTATCAGCCTGATCCGTCCTTCTTCTGTTACTGAATAGCTTCATGTGCCATGCCTCCTGTGGCGGATTATTCATTATAGAGCAGGTTCGCTTCCCACTATTGACTTGACGATTATGAAGAAAAGCGTCAGCTCACCATTCCGTCCTGGCGATTTCGTCCGATTCTTTGATTCTGGCATAGTTCTCCTCCCTTCGTTTGTTGCTGACTCTGGCGTAGATCATTGTGCTCGTGATTCTTCGGTGTCCGAGCCAGTCTTGTACGTCTGCGGCTCCCCAGCCTGCGTTCATGAGGTGGACGGCTATTGAGTGGCGTAGGATGTGGACGTGCTGCTTGTTCATCGGAAGGTTTGCTTTCTGGGCGTACTTTCTGAAGTGCATGTAGACCGTTGAGGTGGCCATATGGCCACTTTCTTTGCTCTGCCGACTTGTGAGCAGGTATGGGTTCTCTGAGAAATTTTCCATATTGAAAAAAGTGGTGATAAGCCTGATCGTGGCTGGGTGAAGAGGATACTCTCCTGAAATCCCACCTTTGAGACGCTCTATCCAGATCCTCTCGCCCTGGATGTAGCGCTTCAGGAGTCTGACAGCTTCCAACCGCCGGAGGCCGTGGCGATAGATGAGATCAAAGAGGAGACGGTCGCGAGCTCTCTCTCCAGGAATTGCTTTGAAGAATCGTTCCACCTCTTCTTTGGTCAGATATGTGACTTGGCGATCATCCGGCAACCGGAACCTCCATGTACGAGACGGGAGAGCATAATCCCCCCGCATCATAGCGTTTATCTTCATTTTCGATATCTCAAATGCTCAGGTTTATAAACCCTCCTCTTCCTCAGAACGCGGTTGTTACTATCCTTCCGTAGTCACGAACCGAAAAGTATATAAAGGATGCCTCCCAGAGAGGGGAGGTATGGCAAGCTTCCTCGCCAAAACCGGACTCACGCTCGGAGCACTCCTCCTCGGCGCCAGCATGACAGCAAAAGCAGACCAGATCATCCCCGTCGTCAGCGAAGCCAATGGCAGCGGCGGCAGCTACTGGGACACCACCGTCCAACTCCTCAACACCTCCACAGAAGCAGAACCAGCCACCGCCACCCTCTACAAAAGCGGCGGCCAAGGCACCTACACAACAAACTACACCCTCCAACCAGGAGAAACAACCACCCTCGAAGGCATCTTAACCAACATGGGAACCACAGGAACAGGCACCCTCGTCATCAATGCAGACGTCGAGTTCATCGGCGAAGCACGCATCTACAACGACGCAGGAACCGAAGGAACACAAGGACAGCAATTCCCCATCTACAGCGACACAGAACTCTACACTGCTGGGACAGCAGGCACCGTCATGCTCGGCGCAGACATTTCTAAATTCCGCAGCAACTTCGGCTGGTACCAACACGACGCCGGCACCGTGAAGCACGACCTCATCGACAATAACGGCGACGTCGTCGCAAGCAAGACCAAAAACTACAGCGCGCACTGGCACGAACAAGACGAAGCAGGCAGATACTTCGGCATCACCCTCGGAGACAACTGGAGAGTCCAGTCAACCATCGAGAGCGGCAGCGGCATCGGCTACGGCAGCGTCGTCGACAACACAAGCCAAGACCCAACAACAAAAAAAATGTACCCGGTCGCGACGCAGAGCGGAGAGCCGAGGATCGTGGGCATTGACTACGACGGAGACGGCATCGCAGACAACGTCGACGCGGATGGGAATGGTGTGCTGGATAACGCTATTGGTATTGATTGCAACTTCCCGTATCCTTATGAGTTCTGGCTCATTGCAGAGAATGCTGGAGAGAACCCCACCTATACTGGTGTTGATATGCCACAAGGGATGGGAGTGGCACCAGATGGGAAGATTGGCTATGATGCCCCCTGCTCAGACTCAGGCCAGACCTTCATCCCAGGGTTTTATGTGAGCGGTCAAACAGAACTGACAGAGATCGTCTTTACCGTAGACTAGGAATATATTTAAAAACCCTTTTCAATATTCTTATTGCATGAGGTGGAGGTGGGTAGTTCTAACGTTGCTAGTTCTGGTGGCGAGTATTTCATTAGTCTCAGCAGTTACCATGGAATGCCCTGATGATGCCGCGCAAGGCACTACGTTTACAATAAAAGTAAAACACCCAGGCGCTACAGACACAAGATTATTCCATCATGATTCCTGGCACTCTAATGGTACAGAACCTGGAATATTCTCAGTAAAAGAGCTAACACCTGTAACAAGAATATATGCGGGTGACGCTTATGTTAATGGGAATTGGCTTAATTGCCAAGATGCCAGCTGTAGATGTGAGGTCGATATTACCAGCTCAGATACTGCGGGCAATGTTGTCGTAAGAACTAGTTCGAGAGTTGTCAATTCGGGCGATTCCATCACAATCACTGCCATATACACTGACGTCGATGGAACAAGGCAACTTAAACTAAAAAAAGGAATTAATATCCTGAACAGCAATCTGTATTGTAATGGCGCTGACACCTGCACTGTAGAGTCCACTGATAATCCAACTGGAGATGCTACATACACTGCCACAGGTTTGGACACTAATTATAAGACCTCCACCGGCAGCACATCCGTCACAGTTCTCAATCCTGAGTACGCGCCTGTCTTCACCGATTGGCGTGCGAGTGATAACTTCCCGACGGTGGGTGATTCTGTGACGTTCACGTTCACCGCCACCGATGATGACGGCAATCTGAAAGATATCACGACGTATTTCGGTGACGGGCAGACGTCGGTCAAGACGTGTAGCGGCGGCACGTGCACCGCCACGCCAGCACATGTTTTCACGAGTCCTTCTACGTTCAACGTTTATGCCATCGCTACTGACCTTACCGGTAAGAGCGCGACGAGCACCGCGGTCCCCGTGCAGGTGAGTGCAGAGGCCGACTCCGACGCGGACGGTATTGATGATGATGCTGACCTCTGCCCGAATACGCCGACGTGGGCGCGGCCTGTTGTGACGAGTGGTGATTATCTTGGTTGTGCGTGTCAGGAGATTACTGCGTTCGACACGGACCCCACCCGCGACACGAATGCGTGTACTGACGACTCGTGTAGTATTGTGAGTGGCTCGTTCGTGGCCGTGCACACGCCGAAGGCTGATGGCGAGCAGCCGGAGGGGATGAAGGATGGTTGTTCGGGCACGACGTATAATGATTATTACTGTCAAAATGGCGCGGTCGTCACGGACGCCACAGAGAACGCCGAGGCCTGCGGCGGTTGCACCGCCCAGTCTTACAAGGCGTGCTGGGATAATGACATCTATTGGTACGATAGTTGCGACAACCGAGAAGCAACTCCACAAACGGATTGTGGCGTCGGCTACCTCTGCGACGCTTCTTCAGGAACGCCCGTCTGCGTCCAGGACGCGGCGTGCATGACGAACAACGACTGTCCGGACGGCACGACCGGCGAGTGGGGGAATGATTACTGCTTCGACGGAAACGTCGTCAAGAGCCGCACGAACACGAACTACAAGTGCGTGAACGCCGACTGCCAAGCAACGACAACGACCGAGACCACCACGGTCGAGACCTGCACGAACGGCTGCGCCGACGCCGCGTGCCTCGCGTGCGACGAGGACGCTGACTGCTCGGGCGATGAGACGTGCGAGGACGGCACGTGCACGCCCCCCGAGGAGTGCCCGCCCACGTACGTCGACAACGACGGGGACGGCCACGCAGGAACAAAAGTCAACGCGTGCGGCCTCCCGACAACAGCAAAGACTGATTGTAATGATAATGACCCGAGCATCTATCAAGGCGCGTACGAAGCGTGCGACGGGAAGGATAATGATTGCGACGGCAGTATCGACGAAGAGACCGACAAACAGAATGATAATTATAATTGCGGCTCTTGTGGAAGAGTCTGCCTCATCGACCAGGAGTGCATCAGCGGCGTCTGCCGGCAGGAGTGCTCGGCAGTCCCCGGCTGCCTCGCCTCCGCGCCAAGCGGCGCAGTAACCTTGGCTGACCCGTGCCCGACGGACGGCCAGGCGTGCTACACGTGCCCCTCAGGAACCACGTGGGACCAGGGCCAGTATAAGTGCGTCAGTACGAACTATCGGATAGAGGTCACGATTCCTACTCATGTTGCTGGCGAAAGCTTTGTCATCACGCCGACCTTGATCGGCCCGGACCAGACGAGCGTCTTGTACTACTACTCTGGATTTAGAACGGCCGCGACGAACCAACCCCTGCAAGTACAGTCTCAGAAGACAGAGGTAGGCATACACCGACTCACAATCACGGCCAAGCGCGTCAGCGGCAATACTGAAACGACGCTCGCAAGTGTTACGAAAGACGTCGCTTTAACCTGCCCCAGCAACGTCGCGTGCTGCATACCAGGCAACGTCCAGTACGAACCTGATGGCACCCCATGCGCGACAGCAACGTACGACGGCACCTGTCAAAACCACCAGTGCCAGCCCACCTCCGGTTGTGTCAGAGAAGGCAGCGCCTTCGGGAACTGCAACGACGGTATTGATAACGACTGCGACGGCGTCATGGACTGCATCAAACAAGGCGGCCAAGTAGAATCAGGCTGCGACGCCTACTGTCAAGGCCTGTACTGCAAACCAACCGAAACACGGTGCGGCCAAGAATGCACCACCCTCGACGACCGCGACCATTGCGGCGCGTGCAACAACGTCTGCAACTCCAATGAATTATGCGAGTACGGGACGTGCACGCCCATAGAGGACTGCTACGTCGCGTGTGACGCTGACGAGGACTGCGACGAACTCGAAACCTGCCGAGACGCAGGCACGTGCGACGCGTACTGTACGGACGCAGAAGTCCTCGAACTCGAACCCGAAGAAGAACAAGCGCTCATCATGAGCGTCGTACGACAAAAAACCTATGAAATAAAGAAATGGGTCGAGGACGGAGAGCTGCACGTCAAGATTACGGCACTCCTCGGCACGCTCGAAAACACAACCCTGACAATCAACATCCCGAAAGAGTACGCGAAGACCGCCGCAGAAATACAAAGCCTCGCCCGCTACGACGTCCTGCACGACGACCCCGTCATCAGAACAAACCTCGGCCGTGTTTCAGGACACAAAGAAGTCATCTTCAGCTTCGTCAAGCCGGCCGACGGCGAATACATCGAAAACGTCATCGTCACCGCAACACACAACATCATCGACCTCACCAAAGAGAAGAAGCCCGACCTCGAAATAAGAACAGCATTCAAAGAATCAAATAGAGGAACAGAAATCACCCTCACACTCAACCCAGGAGAAAAACTCACGGACGTCAGAATCCCATTAGAGATCCCGAAGTGCCTCGCACAAAGCATGCGAGAACTCGACATCCAACAAGAGAACTACGCGATCATCAACGACGACCCACTCATGGTCTGGACGTTCGACGAACTCGACAGCACAGAAAAAATCAGCTTCACCGTCCCAAAAACAGTCGACCAAGAATGCAAAGACCAACTCCGAGCCTACGGCCTCGCAGGCGCCGGACAACCAATAAGCCCCTGGCTACTCCTCGCGATCATCCCAATCATCGGCGTACTCTTAGTCTTCTTCCAGCGCTTCCACGGCGGAGGCGCAAAAGAGGTCATCGATAAGAAAGAATATTATGAAAAGGGTAGAAAAATAGGGGAGTCAGAAGAGGAGCTCGAACGAGGATGGGCTGAATACAAGAGAAGATTCTAATGGTGGCTTTTGCGCTTCACCCGGCATTGCTGTGTATGCTTCTTTATGGTCTTTTCAACGATTTTGATTTCTTTCCTGCGAGCCTTTAAAGCCCACATCCCATCAAGGAGAAATCTGACCCCGAGGACCCCGTAAAGCAGAATGACATGCCACTCTAGACCATGAAAGAAACTGTACAAGGAGATAAAATGCCGGACCGTCCAGATGATGAAGTATCCAGAAGCACCAATACATACTAGACCAAATGAAATACCAGCCCAGCCGAAGAAGAAATCTTTGCGCATGACGAAAACCATGGTTCGCTTGAGAGTTGGTAGTTTATAAATATTCTGCTAAGTAGTATGATATGAGTCAGTTAGAGCTAGCATGAAGAGGCAATAGATGAAGGCGAAGCTATAAGCAACCACACCAAAAACAATATATGGTATGATGTTCACGTGTGTACCCAAAGGAGGGGGGTTACATGTCGTTCCGGCTCGCTCTGGTTATATTATCCTATTCCCATCGCCACCCTCAGGAGTTACGTAACACTTATTAAGGAGTTTTACCTAACCCCATTAGTGGAGGCCCAAATATGCCTGATGCTGAACTCAGTAAGAATCAATCGCTTTTATTAAAGGTAATAGCCGAACTCGGGGAAGTAGATACAAATACCCGACTGATGGAAATCTTCCTCGTCGGAGAAGAGTACGGCCTCTTAGAGTCAGACTATGAGTTTACTTTTCCTCGTTGGGGTGCATTCCTGCCTAACTCTTCTAATCTTTACGATGACCTAGAGAATCTTTGCGAAAAGAATCTTGTAGAGAAGTGCTGCTATAAAGCTTCGCAGGATGCTTCTAGGCACGTTGAAAATATTGTACTAGATGAGAAATTTCAGTTTCTTCTCGATGTATTAAAGGACCCGCGTGTCGAATTTCATACACTTTGCGAAATGTTATATGCTCTGCACAAAGAGGAAATTGATATTGAGGGACTAAGAAAATACTCAGGAAAATACTTTATGGTCTTGGAAGGCGAACTACCTCCCTATCTTGAAATTATTAATCATTTTGCATAACCCGTAAGATGCCTACCAAATTAGAATATAGTGCTGATTATAACCCACGCCACTCTGTTAAATTAATTCGAGATCCTTTATACGGATACATATCCTTTTCCGCAAATATTAATGGTGAGGACGGGGAGGAGGCTTTAATAAAGAACAAGTGGCTAAAGAGACTTCAAAGAATATATCAAAACCAAATGACATTTCTTTCGTACCCCGGAGCAACACATACAAGATATCAACATTCATTGGGTACTATGCACCTTTCTGGCCAATTTACGCATTATCTGTACCCGAAATACTACAATCAAATCCTCAAAGAGGAAGGACATAAGCTTGAGAATAATTCTCCTGAACACATTGAGGAGATACTTGGATTGTGTCCTGTAGAGTATGCAATTGCTACTATGCGTGTGGCTGGATTGTTGCATGATGTCGGTCACGGCCCATTCAGTCACTCCTTTGAGAGAAAATTCTTGAAGAAATATAATCTGAACCATGAGGATATTTCAAGGGAAATAGTACAAGAGCTGGCGCCCGTTATTAACCAAATTAATAGAAGCCCCTTTGGAAAACTGTCTCGATCGTTATCATCCAACAATATAATTGATCTTCTTCATCCTAAGGACGAGTACAAAACTAGGTCTCGTTGGATAAAAATATTATCAAGTATATTACTGGGACCATATTCGGTGGATCGACTGGATTTTCTGATGCGAGATGCCTATTTCGCAGGAACACCGGAGTATGGAGCAATTGATATTAAACGACTGATGTATCGATCGTTTTTAGGCGGTGACGGAATTTGTCTTCATGAGAGAGCAAAAAACAATTTCGAAGCGTTTCTTCGAGCCAGGCTCAACATGTTCGTTAATGTCTACTTGCATAAGGATGCAACAGCATACGATATCGCTTTCTCAAAGCATTATGATTACTTATGCAGTCAATGTATAGATAACAGCGGACCAGAGCCCAAGATTATTTTAGAGGAATTCTACAAACTCGATGATCAATTCTTGTTTTCTGTCCACAAAACAATGCTAAACGGTAATGAGGAGCAGCGGAAAATTGCAGAAAATTTGGAACAAATCATTAATGGTGACTTACCCTACCGTCAATGCGATGAAAAACAATTTAAAATAACGAAATATTACGAAGATCCAGGTAGACATGAGAGAGAAACCAAAGGATTAAGAGCTTTTATTCTTCAAGAGCTCCATGATAAAGACTCATCACTTACTGAAGAGATTATTGGTCTAGAATTTGACACACCTACTGTAGCGATTGAGAAAAGCGACAACATTGAGAATGTAATCTACTTGTGTGAAGAGAAAAGCGATATGTCCTTGATTGTTAAGAATATGAGACTGAAAGAACTATATAGTGATATGCCAATAAAAGTTACTGCGAGGCGTGTATATTGCTATAAGGAATATGTGGATATAGTAAGACCGATAGTCGAGGAATATTACAAAAAGTAGGTCTGATAGTTCAGGCAAGACTCTTACGGACAAGTAGCATCAATACGTATTCTTGTCCACTTGGTAAATAACTCCAAAAAGGGTAAAGAACTAGGGTAGAGGCCGGGAAACAGGTAAATCACTCATCTACACAATTCACAATCTGCATAGTATTTATGGCCGTGCATACTGACGGTATCTTTCTGCTATAGGGATCCAGAATTTCGAGTTTTTCTTAGAGTGTTGGATAAAATCTCTATAATCCGAATCAGAGAGCCTTGAAACAAAGAATACCTTTGTAAACTCCAATTGACGTTCAGTTTTCGTTTCATCTTCTTCTAGGTTAACTTGGTAGGTGAACTCAAGATCGTATAAGGACGCATCGTGATATCTTTTCGCGTGTGACGTATGGGAAGAGACAACGAGTAGTGGCATCTGACCAATAGCAAGTAATGTTTCAGTGTTATTTTCGCGAGCATTCTGCAGTTTGAAGACCTGCGTCTCGACAGTTTCCATTATAAAGCTCGAGAACTCTTCGGGAATTGACCAGGACCCTAACGGCAATGTTATAGAACTCGTCGTTCCAGAAAAAGCAACACCTTTATTAGAAAACTCTATCGGGTGGTACACATATAAGGAATCTAACTCCATCATTCCATCTTTTGGTTTGAAATCGATTGTGCCTTTTCCTTGGATTATTTTTGCTGACAATGTTAGTGTTCTCGAAGCACTGAAATTCGTTACATTGAGTTTGTGGACATCGGAGGCTAGGTGGCAACTCCTCCAAGATATTACGATCGCAATAATGGAAAGAAGTGCTGGAACATATGTCTTCATCAAAAATGGCACGGAGGAAAGTATCCGAGAGAATAATATCTTTACGCTCACAGAGCGAGTATACCATCAGATGATTGAGCTTTCAGGATGCTCATAATATCTCACCAAAATAAGCATCTACTTGACTAGGCGAAAGAACCCTGACACCCTGCAATCCCATCCCCCGAAACATCTTTTCATACTTCTCAATCAAGGAATCAGACGTAAAGAAGAAAACCACCTCCCACTCCCGGCCCGCGCACTTCCGCACATTGGCCAACACGTCTGACTTGCCCGTCTCGACCTCAACCACTACCTCCCGGCCTCCCAGGACCGCACGAAGATCCACCACCTTTCCGGAGCCAATCCCATACTCAAGCTCGACCGCATACCCCTCCTCCCGAAACCGGCGTGCCAGCTCCTGCTTCCAGTACTCATGCTCCACCCCGCCATAGCGCCCGGAAGGAATCTCAAAACCATAACTCCTGGCGCGCTCTTCGCCCTTCACCGTCAGCGTCAAAATCTTCACCCTGCCGCCCGGAACAGCCACCGGCACCAGCTTGACCAAACCATCCTTCACGAGCTTCCGCTGAATCGAGTTCCCCGTCTTTGCATTCCACCGCAACCGCGAGTATCGCTCCGTCACAGGAGACAATGGATAGCAGATTACGTCTGAGAAGAGCAGCGTCTCACTCTCAGACAAGAACGCCGGACCAGAATCAGAAACCGCTCCGGGCTTCAGTGAATCATCCAGTTCCTCCCACCGCGCCTGAACCTGGCCGTCCTCGACCCACTTGTTCTTCAACGGCTGCTTCGGGCTCTTCAGCAAGAACGGCGTGTAAAACCGGACGGGCATCCGAACAATAGAAAACCCCATCGGCAACTTCGGGAAAACCTTCGCTTCCAAGTTCATCAGCTTCGCCGCAAAAAACGCATCATCCGGATAATCACACCGCATCACAATCTTAAAACCAGAGTTCGCAATCAAACTCGGTGAAACGTCCGCCTGCTGCGTCGCCGCGATGATCGCCTCACCATACTCACGAATCTCCCGCGCCAAAATCGAAGGGATATCCACGACCCCAGGCTTCGGCCTCGGGAACACATGATGACTCTCATCAAAGACCAACGCATGACGAAAGACCTCCCGGTCCAACGACTGCTTCTTCCGCAATAATAAGATGCTCTGCAAGAAAAAGAGGCAGAAGAACCGCTTCTGATCCATCCCCAACCCTTCTAACTCAAACACGACCGGACGATCCAATAAAGCACTGATAGGATTCCCACGCGGCGCATTCAGTACCCGCCCATACGAACCCTTGCACAACTCTTCCAAGCTCCTGGCCGAGGATTCCAACCAGCCATACTTCCGGCTCTTCCCACGATGAGACCGCAACTGAGATTCCAGAATCTTGAGAGCATCCCTGAGCGTCGCCTCCTCTTTCTTCTCATGAACCGCCCGAAGCAACGCCTCCTTCAAGACATTCCGCGCACCCTGCAACAAGATAAAAACAATCCCGATCACATCCGTCAACGCCTCCACCCACTCCTCAACAGAAGCGCCCGGCGGGGGCTGAAGCGCATTCAGCCCAAGCGGGGCCGTCTCCTGACCAATAGTGAAAACGGCAAGCTCCTTCGCCTTACGAGACCGCAACAAGCAACGATACGACCGCTTGAAATCAAAAACCATGAACGGCTTCCCCTCACGAAGAAACTGCAACAACAAATTCAGAAGCATCGTGCTCTTGCCAGTCCCCGTCGGACCAAGCAAAAAGACATGCCGCAACAACTCGGCATGCTGAATCCGGAACGGATGCGCCCGCAACCCAGGATAAATAACCCTGCCCAGAAAATACTCGCCCTGACCGATCACCTCAGCCGGAGGCGGCTTCAACAAGACGCGCTCCTCGCCGACCGTCACACCAATAAACTTCACCGTCAAGAGAGTCAGTAATTCCTCGATCTCTTTCTTCCGCACTACGTCAGCCGTCTGATACTCAATCCAGAGGAGATCAATCAGCTTCCCGAAGAGGGGACTCAACCGGGCAAACAGGTCAGGCAACATTTTAGAGAATATCTTTGTAGCGCTTCTTTCGTTGAGCTAGCTGAGTGAGCTGCCCTTCGACTTGGCGTTCTTCCTGCTTGAGGTGCTGGATATCCTTCCAATTATCTCGAAGCTCGAACCGAAGCTCTTTCGTCAGCAACAATCTCTCTTTCTCCATCGCCAGGCGGTCCCGACGCTTGTCGGGACTCTCCCCGGCCACACCCTCACCAGGACCGATCCCGAGCATCTCGTTACGCACCTCAAGAATATCCTCATGTGTCGCCTCGGTCACCTCCTTGTCGATCTTCTCCCGCTCCGCAATCTCCGCCTCAAGACTCGCATGCTGCTGTTGAAGCACCTCTTCTTTATCACCATGCAGCGCTGCCTCGATGATCTTCTTCACCGCCTCAGCCTTATTCACTCAGACCACCATCCAACCCCATGCACTGCAAAATCTCGTCCCGAGGGAACCGCCACTCATTCTTCACAGGATCAAACAACAACTCATACGCGAACCGAACCTCCTCCGAAGAACCCCGCGTCTGCTCCTTATCGAAGAAAAACCACTCCACAGTCATATCCGACCCGTCGGGAAATAGCGAGAATAACTCGTACATAAGACTCGGACCGCCCGTTACCCTTACCAGGGTCCGCCTCTCAATCCCAGGAAAGACCTCCAGCATAGGCGCCACCGAGCCTAGCCGCCCCAGAAACTCCGACATCATCTCTGGCTCCATCCGCACCAGCAGCCAAACCTCCAACGCACCCTGAAGAAGCGGTCGGTACTCCACCCGCAACTGCCGGAACAAGCCAGAAGAATCCATCACCTGCAACGCACGCTTCACATGACTCTTCCCATTCACCGGCCACCGCTTCAACCTGCGAGGAAGATATCGCCACACCTCCTTCCCAAGGCAAACCCTGATTCGCTGCCACAACTCGTTCAAACTTCTTCGGTGGCCGAGATGCTCAAAGACCACCGGCACGACCAACGGGTACTGCTCCAGCACCGAATCCTCCAACAGAGGAGCGGAAGAATCACGAGGCGTCTCCCACACCAGCGAAGCATTCGGCGGACACGACAATCGCCCGCGAGAATCAAACCATCCATCAAGCTGCCCGAAATCCTGCCACCCATCAACCGAACGGATCGAAAAGATACGACGGCAAAGGCCATGTGAGTGTATTTCCTTGAGAAGCGACTGAAAAGCATCTACATAGCTGGACGGAACGAGACAATGCAAATACAAGACCCGCTCCCCAAGACGAGGCACCAGCCAAGCATGGGAGATAGCAAAGGGAAGCGAGAACCACCTAGGCGACGCACGCTCAATAAACAGATGCACATGCGCCAACCCCAAGGCCGAAAACCGCACGGAAGGAAAAAACTGCAATGCATCCCCAAGCGAATCCTGCCACCGGTAAAGGGTCCGCATACCCGGAGCACTCTCCGGCAACGACCGATGCAACGCCTCCACTCCTTCGTACGACCTCACCCCATGCAAGGCCGAAAGAAACGACAAAAGTTTACGCGAATAGAGCTCCACCATCACTGCCACCAGCCCAGCGCCAGGCGCATATAAGGAGCATCTGACAATGCGGTAGGCCAAATGACACGTAGTCGGCGCGCCCCCAGTTTCGGAACCGAACCAGAAGATTTCAGATTTTCGTGTAACTCTGGGACGACACCCAGGAGCCACTCACAGAGAGGAACACGAACCGCCATGCCTGCATTCTGACCAGATAAAAGTGTCACGCGCCAGATAAATATCCCCACAGACATTGTGTTACTACCATGAAGGAAATTCACAAAACGCCCTGGAGCATCCGACACCGGATCAGGAAACGACAGCGCACAGCGCGACACACAGCCCGCAAGCTGCACAGAGCGAAACAATGGCCCGCCCTGCTGAAGCGCCTCACCCAGGCGCTCTACGAGGCGGAACGAGACCCCACAGCCTTCCAGAACGCCTGCGGTGAACCCAGCCCGGCGCACCTGCTCCGAGTCCTCCGATTTGAGATAGCCCTCTGGATAAGGCTCCGAGAGACCCTCGAACAGACACAAAAGCAAGAGACCACGGAAACGGATTGGAAGCAACTCCGCCCCACCATCCTGGCACTCACTCGGGCTCTCCGTGAGGTTCTCGCTATCGAACGAGACATCCTCAGAAGCCCGCTCATCCAGGCACACCTGCGCCAGCTCCAAGCAGCCCAGCAACGGCTGCGGAGGCGCACCTGACACTCAAACCATTTGGGGGAATACAACATGAAGAACGAAAGTGAAATAGAGGAAATCGTAAAGAAAGCACTCGCCACCGACCGAGTGAACGTAGAACGACAGGAGTACCGGATCGTCCCGGACACGTGCTTCTACCAGAGGAACGACCACATCTACGACTCCAGCGAATACTGGTTCGAAGAGGTCATATTCCCGGAGGAAGCCATCGAGCACGAGAAGAAGACCATCCTCGACGAGAACCCGGACGTGGATGAGCATGAAGCAACGTGTGAAGCAATGGGGCAACTCATGGATGACCTCGCGTACTGGACGATCTACTATAAGCCCGACATCCAGGACGTTGAGGCGGCCTTGAAAAGCGGCCTGACCCCGTTCGAATACCAGGGAGACTTCTATCTCGCCCTGGGCGGCTGCGGGATGGACCTCAGCCCAAAGCTGGAGGCTTATCAGTGCCTCACCAGCGGGACCATTCCTGAAGGAAGCCACTTCCTGCGCTACCCGGACTACTTCCGAAACGTCGTCGGCAACAGCACGGCAGACGAAGCCTTCGCCGCCTGCACCCGAGATACGGCAAGAGTCATCATCAGCTACGACGAACCAAGAGACGATTACCGCTAATAGACGTGAAAGCCATGACACCACAACGAACACTCGATGAATACATCGAGACGGAACCGCAGTCGAGAGACCCGCCGGAATACCGGCTGCAAGACTTCGAAGACTTCTTCCCAAGAGGGGAGGCCGTCTACGCAACAAGAGCGTACGAGAAAGGAATCCTCACCCTCCCAGAAGAAATCATCGCAACCGCCAGAGCAGAAATCAGACGGTACGACACGGAACTGACAGGAAGAGCACTCCGAAACGAAGCCATCCTGGAGATCCTCTACGACATCGAGCACACCCGAACGTGCTACAGCCCAGTCAAGGAGGACATCGCCACGGCCCTCCGTTGTGAGCTCGTCCCATTCTTTCTGGATGGAACATTCTTCCTGGCTACGGGAGAAGTCGGGCGAGACGACATCCAGCACTATGATTGCTACCAAGCTCTCGTAAGCGGAACCGTCTCGCCTGACTCCAGTATGCTCAACGACCGCGACTACCCGGAACACCTCCTCGGCAAGAGCCTCGTCGACGAAGCGCTCCTAAACTGCCAGCAGACCTACACGCCTGATACTCGCGTCGCGGACGATGAAACGAGGTGCTACTACCATGCCTGAAGACCCTGAAGACGAGTACTGGATCGTGAAACTCTACAAGCGGTACGAGCAGAAGTACGGCGACCCAGAAGACAATGACGATACGTGAAAGACATGTACGACATTACCGACTACCTTGAACGGGCAGGACGACACCTGCGGAATCTGCTTCATAACGACCGAGCAGTCTACGTCCTCAGCTTTCTCTTTTTCTTTCTCCTTTTCTTCAGCATCTATGCCGTCACGCTCCGCCGCGTGACAGTATTCCAGACAGCAGATAAAAACCTCTCCCGCCCAGGCAAAGGAGCCGCCATGGCCTTCGCAGGCATTAGTGTTACTGCACTCTTCCTTCTAGCAGAGGACCATGGCGGCATGAGTGCCATTATCGACCGATACCTGACACCCATCGGCTACGCCGGAGGAGCCATCGTGATAATGACGATCTTTCTGGCAGCTATGAGCACCTTCAAACGATACGACATGAAGCACAACTGGAAAGCAGTCTCCATCATGACAGGTGTCGCCAGTCTACTCTACGGAGGGCTCACAGACTCCGAAACCTACACGCTCCTCGGAATGCTCATCATCCTCATCACAATCCTCTACATGGTTGAGCAGAAGAAACACAAGGGAGAAATAAGATCGACACCGAATGTGCCAACCAAACCCGGAAAATGACACATTGGGCAAGGGAGCGAAAAATATAAATAGTCAATCCAACACACTGCTCACCATAAGGCTGACTTTTTGGGGAGCAGTGAACAAAATCTTCAAGGTCCTCCAGAGGCTGTGACCTTTTTGTTCCAAGCCCCTCACCGAGTTGGGACGAGAACAAGAGGGTCAGATTCCCATTGTAGAGGCTTTGGCTTCTTTGTTCTAAGCCCTTCTCATCTGACAGTCGGCCTTTATAAACTCCGAGGAGGTAGGCTATGAGAAGAGCAAAAATGCGCTTGGACATCCATTCTTTTGAAAAGCAGTACACTGCCATTGAAGAGCAGCTGAGAAAAGCAGATATCTCACAGCGGAATAAAGACCTCATTCTGCAATTCCGGGACACCTGCTTGTTGCAGCAGGTCTGCAATAAGGTGCGCCTGATAAAAATCATAGGGGAGCTTCTCCTGGCCGCGAGAGACCTCCATAAAGATTTTGACCAAGCGACGAAAGAGGACCTCCAGCGGCTCGTGACAGACTGGATGAGCCGCCAGCCACCCTACGCGCCCGAGACGCTCAAAACCAAGAAGACGATTCTAAAACGGTTCATGGCCTGGATATACAAGCCCGACGACTTCCCCTTCTCGGACGGCTTCCCGAAAGAGATTAAATGGCTGAAAACCCACTTGCGAAAGAGAGACCGCCATTTGCTCCAGAGAAAAGACCTGTTGACACCAGGAGACGTACAGAAACTGTTGACCGCCTGTAGGAGCCCCCGAGACAAGGCATTCATCGCCACACTCTGGGAAACAGGAGCGCGGGTCAGCGAGATCGGCAACCTCCAACTCCGCCACGTCACGAAGCAAAAACACGGTTACATCCTGGCCCTCAAAGGCAAGACGGGAGAACGGAACGTCCTGGTCGTCAGTGCAGCCCCCTACCTCAGTCAATGGATCAGCGTCCACCCCTTCGCGCACCAAGATGACGCTCCGCTCTGGATTAAATACAAATACACGACAGAACCGGAACCTCTCACATATGCCAGTATAAGAAGAGTATTGGCACGTTTATTCGTGAGAGCTAAAATTAACAAGCCCATGAACCCACATTTATGGAGGCACAGTAGATGCACATTTTGTATTGCCAATGGTATATTTAATGAGAGTACCGCTAAAACATATTTCGGATGGACACCAGATTCCGATATGCTATCAATATATTCGCACCTCATTGATCAGGATGCCAACAACGCGATTCTCAGAGAGAACAATCTTACCACAGTCCAGAAGCGCCAGGATGAGCTCAAACCAATCACCTGCACAATCTGCGGTGAACTCAACCCGCCCCAGACGCACTACTGTACTAAGTGTTCCGCCGTTCTCAATATGCAAAAGGCGTACGAGCATCAACGTATTGGAGAGGAGAAAGATGCGCTCTTCGTCAACCTCTTCAAGATCTTGGTCGAGAAGGGGCTCATGGATGAAGCAGTAGAGGAGATCCACAAAGCAGATCTCGGGCTTAAGCTCAAACGGTTGGCGCAGCACATCACCGAGGAACGACACATCACGGCACCGTAATCTACGCTCTCAACAACTCTGAGGGAAAATTGCTCAATTATTGTCATTTCGCTTTGGATATTGCCAGTGAACCAGTAAAGGCTGTGATCGATGTTGATTGAACCCGATTGACAACCTCCCAATGAGGAGTGTATTGTAGGTTTATCAAGATACTCCAGAGTTCGGGATGTACTCCTGGGAAAACCGAAGGCGTACTCAATCCATATTAAATATGACAAAAAAAATGTTTTTCGGGAGGAAATCATGAAAAAACGCTGTGCTCCCTATGGAAGTGATGTGTCAGCAGGAAAGTACCAATGCGCCGACTGCGGGTATGAATTCACAAACCAATCAAAAACTTCCCTACCGCCATGCCCAAACTATAATCGCGTCATCCACCTAAAAAAGTGTTGGATAATCCTCTCTGGGCAAGGAGACGCCCCACAAGATCCATACCCGTGAGAGAACCGTGAACAAGAGCAGCAATGACCCGCAGGGACAAGAAAATGGTCGAAAGGATAAGGTAAGGATTGAAAATTAAGACATCATGACTTTATCGATACTGGGGGAACAAAGTCTGTTAGAGAATCTTCTCAGGTATGATAATTAGTACTGTTGGTGGACAACATGCATCCTGAAAACAAGTATCATACGCCGTATTTCCTCAAGCGAGGCAAGGTTGATAGATCAAAGTTTTATTAAAGGAGGTACAACATGGGCATAGGACCAATCGTGGGGCTAGGTGGAGCAAACTCGGCAAGAATACTCCTTGAAGTGGATAGTAAGAACAATGACCCAAAACTTGTACTTCAAACAGATAATGAACCGGGCAAATTAACAGACCCTCCAATAATTAACCTCCAGGAGAAAAGCATTGATGCCCCCTACGAAAGGAGACAACTATACGGAAGGGGATATCTCTTTTCGCTATCCAACCTCGACGAAAAAGTCTGTTACAAATTCGGATTTATGAATGGTACGGGTAAGGCAGTACTACCTGGAAGTACTGGAAGATTCCGTACCGTACCCGCAGTAATGACTGAACCTGTCAGTTTTATTCTAACCTCTTGTAATAATTATGACGCCTATAATGACATCGCAATGTACGCGCACATATGGGATGATCTGGCTGAACTTATCGAGAATGATCCCTCAATTCGCATGATAATTCATAGCGGGGACCAAGTGTATTGCGATAAAGTCTGGGATACAGCAACAGAAAATTACTTCAATGACACGCGTGGCATGGCAAGAAAGCAGAAGCGGGAATGGTGTGAACGTCATGCAGGCATTTGGACTCAGAAATATCGAGGTGTTTATCGAGAAGCCTGGGAACATCCTTCCGCACACAGAGTACTGAGTTCAATACCGAATGTAATGATGTGGGATGACCATGATGTTCATGATGGTTATGGCTCGCACCCAACAGATTTTTGGCCAGCGCAAAGATACCTGGCGAAAATCGCATGTAATGTGTTTGACCAATTGCAAGCTTCCCTGAACCCCATTCCCAACATGGGCTCAGATAACAGAGCCTTTTATGAAAAGTTACTTGGCTGTCATTTCATTGTCCTGGACACGAGGTCATGCCGTAACTCCAAAAAAAAGAAACTACTAGGAGCGCAACAATGGCGACGCTTGAGACAAATCATTGCCAGCATTGAGCCCAATAGTGGCCCGGTATTTCTTGTGTCGAGCACTCCTGTAATGAATTTTGCTCTTCGAGGGGGTTTTCTATCTAAAATCATCAAGATAGTGGGCTCTGCAGTAGGTAACTTAAAGGATGATTTGATTGATGCTTGGGATAGCGATGCAAATTGTCACGAAATGAAAGACCTGCTAGAGGAATTACAAAATGCTTTAGCGCGAGGGGTAGGCCCGATAACCGTTTTATCCGGCGACATCCACGTGCATCACATCGCCAAATGGTGGCATGAAGAGACCCCTGAGCTACTGGTGAACCAGGTCACTGCTTCACCATTAACAAACTGTCCTTTAGGAAACTGGGGGTTCGATATCACCTATAAGAAGGAGCATATAGGGGTACCGCTGGAATTGTTAGGCGATTACTACGGCCTCGCCTCTTGGATAAGAAATAAGAGAGGATACGCTCAAATAGCGCTGGATCCCAACATGCCGACGGGGAAACGGATCAAGGTGAGGTTCAGGTTTGAGGAAAGGCTCGGTGAGCCATTACAGTCTACGAATTGGAGAGACCTTACCTAGCGAAAGATCAGTCTGCCGAAATTATTTTTCAGAGGACAAAATCCAGATCTTATGATTTAGTTTTGAACCTTTTTGAGTAGTATATTTTGTTGTATGATGTCTTGGTCATGCAGGGGTTTACTCTGGAATCCGAGACTCTTCAGTCAGCTTTAGCAGGCGATACCAAGGCTCAACTGGATTTGTATTCGAGAATCCGTTCTTTTTCTATTCATTTATGCATGAAACATTTTCGTTTGACCTTGCACGACTCGGAGGAGGTCTGCCAGAAAGTCGCCTCTTCTTTCTTCCGAAACCTCGGATACATCGAGCGTCCAGATTCCTGGCTCTACGCCGCTATCAAACGACAATCCCTGAAGATCAAGGCTGAAAAAGCAGCTTCAGCAAAGGAAGAGACCAACCAGGAGGTAGCTGAGTCAAGGGAAGAGGAGTCCGGGCAAGAATTGCGCATCCTCCTCTGGGACATGGTCCTTCAGCTCGGGAAACGATGCCTGGACCTTATCATTAGTGTCTTCATCCTTGGATGCACGGAAAAAGAAACCTCGGCTGTCATGGGTGTCCCGACAGGGTCCGTATTCTCTTTAAAGAGGGATTGCCTGGCACAGTTGTTTGATTTGTATACTGGAGGAAAGCATGAAGCAAGGATGCTACACCATCGACGAACTCATGGACCTGACCGGAAACGAGAAACACCTGAAGGATTGCGAGACATGTAACGAACTCTATCAGGACTGGTGTGGCTTCAAGGAAACCATGAGGGCAGAAGGCGCCATGGCAGGCGATTTCCTCAGACTATTCCGACAGCGACGAGAAGCCGCCGCCCTAGTGGAAAAAATCCGACTAAACAGAAGTGAAGAATCATTCAATGCAGTCTTGCCAGAGCAATGCCTCTATCCTGAGATGGTGGTCGAGCTCTGCAAACAAGCCCACCACACAATATATGTCAATCCCAATGAAGCAGCACAATTGTTAGATTTAGCCAAAACAGTCCTGGAAAAAATCAATAAGGAAAGATATTCACCGGAAAAATTGTCCTGGGCCGAAGCCCGCTATTATGTGAATGTCGCGGGCCTGAATATCGTACGAGGGTATCCTGCACAGGCAGAGGCCGCCTATCG
>ERZ795048.337-NODE-337-length-52046-cov-21.480525_pt1 | contig 52046 bp, 32 predicted proteins | sample MGYA00375132_ERZ795048 | MGnify/ENA primary metagenome ERZ795048 (study PRJEB30177, sample SAMN05720225) | activated sludge metagenome | isolation source: Anaerobic digester | place: Hong Kong | collected 2014-12-17 ...
ATCAAAAATCGCTGTTGTGTGTGCAAAGAAACAGCTCTTTTGCAAACTTTGGTTTATAATACTCCCTAAAAATCATACCACTGGTTAAGCTTAATAAAAATGATTAAATTTGACCAATTGGACTTGCCAACTTAATTGAGACAAAAAGTTAAGCGACATTTTTAATTGATTCTTTTTTAAGATTATACTGATTCCAAAATTCATCAATGGTTAAGTTACCCAATGCTGAGAATCTCCTTTTATGATTATACCAGGATTCAATATATTCAAATACCTGCAAGCGCATTTGCTCTCTTGTTTTGAGTTTGGTACCATAGACCAATTCAGATTTGAAAGTTTTGAAAAAGCTTTCAGCCACAGCATTATCCCAACAATTTCCCTTTCCACTCATACTTTGTTCCAGCTTCAAGGATTTCAAAAGGTTGACAGTCTGTTTGCAGGCATACTGGATACCCCGGTCAGAATGGAATATCATTCCTTCTGCAAAAGGTCTGTTCCTATTGGCCATCCTTATGGCAGGGACTACGGTATGGGATGCATTCATATGATCGCTTATGGACCATCCGATCAGTTTGCGGTCAAAAAGATCCAGCACACAGGTCAGATAAAGAAACCCATCCTTACACGGAATATAGGTCAGGTCGGAGACACACGCTTTCACAGGCTCATTCTGATTAAACCTGCGATTCAGCAGATTTGGAGCAACCTTATAGTTGTGAGAGGCATCCGTCGTCACTTTGAATCGTCTCGAGAGTTTGCTGCGCAAGCCCATTTCCCTCATATGGCATGCTACAGTGGTTCTCGAGACAGGAGTTCCGGATACCTGCAAATCCTTCGCCAGCCGGGGGCTTCCATTGCGTCCCTTGGCAGCAAAATATGCATCCCTGATCTTTTCGTCCAGCTCCATATACTTACGCTTACGCGCGCCCTCCGGATCTTTAAGCCAGCGGTAATAACTGCTCCTGGGCACTTTCAGTACTTTACACATCACCTCGATCGTCCATCGTTTCGAGTTGTATTCCTTTCATTAGTGTCCACTAAAAAATTGGACGAGTTAAAAATTAAATAACGTGAGTTCGGGATAAAAAAGTATAATAAAAGTTGTGATATAGGGAGATTATTTGTATATTTATAGCTGATAATCAAACAGATAACAAACATCAACCCTATGATCACAACAGACAAAGTTATTGAAATATTTTGTATTGCAGACGATTTTTGTGCAGAATATGAGAATGAAATACAGAATCATCAACTCCAAGCCGGCGGTGCAACAAAGAGGAGAAACAGAAAAACGCAAATGTCGCAGAGTGAGATTATTGCTGTGATGATTTGTTTTCATTGTGGAACGTTTCATAATTTTAAGAATTATTACCTGTTTTATATTTGTCAGCACATGAAGAGCTATTTTCCAAATACCGTATCATACAACCGTTTTATCGAGTTGCAACCCAGGTCTATTGTGCCTTTCATGCTTTTGCTCAAATTGGTTGGATTTGGTGAATGCACAGGCATTACATATGTGGATAGTACTCCCATCAAAGTATCCCACAACAAGCGTATACATTCAAACAAAGTATTCAAAGGTCTGGCCCAAAGAGGGAAAAGTACGATGGGTTGGTTTTTTGGGTTCAAGCTCCATTTAGTCTGTAACGAAAAGGGTGAATTACTGAATTTCTCTCTCACAAAAGGCAATGTTGACGATAGAAACCCTGATGTAATCAATGTCCTTACCAAAGATCTTTTCGGCAAACTTTATGCCGATAAGGGTTACATTAGCACTAAACTCTTTGAGATGCTATTTGACCAGGGAGTTCATTTAGTGACCGGTATACGCTCAAATATGAAAAATTCCCTGATGTCATTTCGCGATAAAATCCTCTTACGCAAAAGATCTGTAATTGAGACCATCAATGATGAGTTGAAGAATATTTGCCAGGTTGAACACTCCAGGCATCGTTCTACACATAATTTTGTCATGAACATAATTGCAGCATTGGTGGCATATTGTTTCTTTCCAAAAAAGCCTTCGATCAAATTTGAAGTAGAAAAATCAACTCAATTAACCATTTGGGGTTAAAAGTTATCCCGAACTCACGTAAATAAATTAGGTTCACTTGAACCGCATCGATCTTTGTCATATTTGATTTTAGTCTTATCAAAGAGATCTGTCAAATGTGTGTTGTCCGTCAATGAAATACTCAGAATTTGCAGTACTTCATAAGTACTTCTTTCGAGTTTCATGTCATGCTGTTCAATTGCCACAAGACAATAAGCACTGATAGCTGCGCATATCTGTATTCTGACTGCATTCTCTGTTGTTCCCCAGAATTTTTTAATTTTCAGGTGTTGTTTGATCCATTTGAAAAACAATTCTACCTGCCACCTGTTCTTATAAAGTTCTGCAACTTGCAGTGAGGTTAAATGCATCGCATTGGTCAGGAACATGAACTCACGTTTCTGTTCTTCATCCCAGTAACGTACCAGCCTCATTTCTTGAGGATAATTCATCTTTAGATAATATCCTGTGAGTTCTATACAAGCGTCAGACAACACATTCTTTGGCAGGCGGCGTTTCCATTTGGCCGACTTGAACTGCAGATTCTTCTTTGCCCTGATAACGAAATATGACTCTATCGTTTCTATTTTGAACAGGCGTTTGAAGTCATTATACCCACGGTCAAATATATAATATGATCCTGCCTCATACGGAATTACATCCATTGCGTTTGAATCATGCACTTTTGCATTGGTGATATGGAAGAACGCCGGGACTTGAGTTTCAATATCGTAAAGGGCATGCATCTTGATGCAGCCCTTGTGCCTGCGAAACTTTGCCCACCAGAAGACGTTCAGACATAAATCTATAGTCGTGGAATCAAAGGCATATACGTTGCCGTCAAGTTTGAAGATATTAACAGCACGTTTCTTGCGGGCTTCCTCAACGAGATAGTAAGCAAACTCTTCAAAGATTTTGTAATCTCTGTTTTGATTCGCTTTAGCAAAGTTGCTTTTGGTTACATTCCTACCCAATCCCAAATGATACGTCTTGTTGGAATGAGCCTCGATTGAAACAATCAAGTCGCGAAGACTCTCTCTATTATAAAGCTGGCCGAACATCAATGTTAGGAGTTGGTTCCAACAAGTGAAGAACTTTACATATTTATCGCATTCGTATTTTGCTGCGATCCGATTGAACTTGCTTCGAGGGAGAAATGCTGTAAGCTGAGCAAAAACGTATTTGTCTTGAAACATATACCATTCAATTAAGAATGTAAAGCTACAGAATCAAGTCCGTTCGCTCGAAAATTAGCTATATAAGACTAATATTCAATTATTTCAAAGAGCTATTTGCGTTTTTTAGTGGAAACTTATGTTCTTGAATAAAAAAAATTGTTTGAGCTCACGCGATTCGTTTTCAGTGAACTGCTTTCACATTTTTGAGCAACAGTAGCTGTATGACCGAACCTTTTTCCCTATCTTTGCAGATTGTAAAAAAACAAGGTTTTAAATACAAACGCCCCATACACCAACACCCTCTGATGATAGGTTGTTCGGATCAATACAAGAGAGAAAATTAAGATGCAACAAAAACCAAGAGTACGTTTTGCTCCCAGCCCCACCGGGCCACTACATATTGGCGGTGTACGCACTGCCCTCTACAACTACCTGTTCGCACGACAACAGGGAGGGTCCTTCATTCTACGCATTGAAGATACAGACTCTACACGTTTTGTACCGGGTGCCGAGGAGTATATCCAGGAGACTTTCGACTGGTTGGGACTCTCTTTCGATGAAAGTCCGCGGCAGGGAGGGAACTACGGCCCCTACAAACAGTCACAAAGAAAGGAGATATACAAGGAGTATGTACACCGGCTTCTGGAAGCAGGGGAAGCCTATATAGCTTTCGACTCACCCGAAGAACTTGAATCACAACGTGCAGAAAAAGCAAACTTCCAGTATGATGCTTCAACCCGCATGATGATGCGTAACAGCCTCACCCTCACAAAAGAAGAGACCAACCGCCTGATACAAAGCAAGGCACAGTATGTGGTACGCATCAAGATTGAACCGGGACAGGAGATTGTTGTGCACGACCTGATTCGCGGTAGAGTGGTGATCAACTCATCGGTGCTCGACGACAAGGTGATTTACAAGTCGGCCGATGAGCTTCCCACTTACCACCTGGCCAACGTGGTTGACGACCACCTGATGAAAATCACCCATGTGATTCGCGGTGAGGAATGGCTTCCATCCGCGCCTCTGCACGTATGGCTTTACCGGAGTCTCGGTTGGGAAAAAAGCATGCCCCAATTCGCACACCTGCCTCTGTTGCTTAAACCGGAGGGCAATGGAAAACTGAGTAAACGCGACGGTGATCGCCTCGGGTTCCCCGTATTTCCGCTGGAGTGGCAAGACCCCCAGAGCGGCGATCGCTCCTCCGGATTTCGCGAGAGTGGCTACTTACCCGAAGCGGTGATTAACTTCCTTGCATTCCTCGGATGGAACCCCGGCACGGAACAGGAAATATTCTCTCTCGAGGAGCTTACACACGCCTTCTCATTTGAACGGTGTAGCAAGAGCGGTGCCCGCTTCGATCTGGAGAAAGCAAAATGGTTTAACCACCAATACATCCTCAACATGCCCAACAACATGTTGGCAGAGATCTTCATGTCTGAATTGAATCAGCGGGGCATAGACGCTCCGAAGGAGATGGTTGTACAAGTGGCAGGTATCGTGAAAGAGCGGGTTCACTTCGCACACGAATTGTGGGAACAGTCATCCTATTTTTTCGAGGCACCCGTGAGCTACGATGAGAAAACGGTGCGCAAACGTTGGAAAGAGGAGACTCCTGCACAGATGAATGAGTTGGCAGCCATGCTCGAAGCGATGGATGACTTCTCTGCTGATGCACAGGAGTCCAGCGTGATGGATTGGATCCAGCGCAACAACTACAACACCGGAAATGTGATGAACGCTTTCCGTCTGGCGGTGGTAGGTGCCGGAAAAGGCCCTCACATGTTCCTGATTACGGAACTGATTGGCAAAGATGAAACAGTTCGCAGGCTTCGCCGGGCAGTAGAAAATATTGCATAGAGATCGGGAAACCTTAATTGCAAATAAGATGGAAATTGATTTTGTAGTCACTTGGGTAGACATGGATGACCCAACATGGAAAACTGATTTTGCGAAACACTCCGGTAAAATCGATAACCTGAAGAATGAGATGACAGAAGCCCGTTTTCGGGACCATGGCCTTCTGAGATACTGGTTCAGGGGGTTAGAAAAATTCGCACCATGGGTACGCAAAGTACATTTTGTTACTTGTGGCCAAAAGCCGGAATGGTTGAACGCCGACCACCCCAAACTGCAGCTGGTTAATCATTCAGATTATATTCCCACACAATACCTTCCGGTCTTCAACTCAACACTGATCGAGAGCTACATTCATCGGATCCCTGATCTCTCCGAGCACTTTGTCTATTTTAACGATGATTTTTTCATCATCAACCACCTTACACAGGAACGTTTCTTCACCAATGGCTTGCCAAACGATATTGCAGCATTTCGACACAATTCGGGTATTGGCCTCTGGTCGAAAACACTAAAAAACAATATCCGGCTCATCAACAAACGATTCGACAAACGAGAGGTACTGTCGCGCGACCACGACAAATGGTTTCACCCATCCTACGGGAAAAGAAGCAGACTCACCCGTCTGTTGCAGCCCTATGATAAGTTTGTCACCCTCATCACCCCGCACAATGCACAACCCTTCCTTAAATCAACCTTTGAAGAGGTGTGGGATTATGCCGGAGAGCAACTGACAGCCGTTTCGGTGAACCGGTTTCGGAACACAAGTGATTATACCCCTGAATTGTTCCGCACCTGGCAGATCTGCCGTTCCAACTTCAATCCCTACAACACCTACAGCGACACCAAGATGTTTCCACTGATTCTCAAATCGAAACAGGCTATCAGGGCAATCGAGGAGCAACAATACAAGCTTATCTGCCTGAACGACAACGGTCATATCCGCAATTACGAAGCGGTGATGGAGCAACTGAACAAAGCATTTCAGACCATTCTTCCGGAGAAATCAGACTTTGAGTTGTAACGATCACTCTACATTTGTCTTTTCAAACGATGATTTTTGAGGGAAGAGCATTTCCAGGAATGGTTTTATAGCCTCACGATCAGCATCCGAGACACGTTGGCTGTCGTTCAGACAGAACAGGGAAGGATTGAAACGCATCAATCGTTTCATGAAATGTTGCTTGTGAACATTCAGCCTCAGAGATTCTCGACGATTTACATATCTCAGGTGTGCCTTATCTGTAGCCAGAATATAATAGGAGAATGCGGAACGGTGCAAATCACCATACTGTCTAACATGACTTCCCAGTGACGCCTTTACCTTGTCACCGAAGACCTGTTCCGCGGCATAGCGGTAGTCATCCCTTCGATATGCATCTATGTTGTGATGTGGAATTCCCGAATAAAACTTACCAAATTGCTGATGTACCATGACAGCACCCTCAAGGACCTTTGAAATGTACTGACCCAATCGTTTTCGAAATAACTTTTTCACCGCGTAGTGCCATCGGCCCAACACTTTCCTTTTCAATCGCACATAGGGTAAACCATTGGAATCAAAGAAAAAAGAGGATTTGAGAGGTTTGCCGAAGAAAAGATCATCATTCGCCAGCAAGAAGCGTTCGCCCAACCCTGGTATCCTGTGAATGAAATATTCGATGACGCTGGAATTAAAACAGGGAAGCGCCTCCGGGGGAAGTATCTCCGTATGATCCACCACCTCTATTTTTGGATGATCTCTCACCAGCCAGTCAGGGGACTGGTTATCGGTCACGATAAATATTTTCCTAACCCAGGGAACATACAACTCTGCTGAACGAAGAGAATACCTTAGTTCATCATTGTTGATGTATCGTCCCCTGTTATTTTCTTCCGATTGATCACTCACGTTACCTGTAACCTGTTGTTTTTTTGCAATCCAGACTGGATCATTGCCATCAACCCACATATAAACCAGATCAATTTCAGAATGCTCGATACGCTCCTCCATAGCTAATCAATTATTTTTTTTGCCTTCTATCTTCTCTGCATGAGAACGATTTTTATCCGGTGCAAAAGTAATTGAATAATTTGACCTGATGAAAAAAAGAGATCCGGGGATTTCTTCGTCACAGAAATGGCAGGAGGAGCCCTATTGACAAAACTTTTCATCGGCTAATTTGTTTAAATGAATTGAACTCTATCCAATTGTCTGAGGTATGCACGCAAACCAATCGAAGAAGAAAAAAATAAAGATCCGCACCCGCGTATTTGTTCCACTGGTCTTTGTCATTGCGGTTCTGCTCGTAACTTACCTCTTTCCCCGGCAGAGCAGCTTCAAGTACTCTTTCAACGAAGGAAGACCATGGCAATACGGGTTGTTGACGGCTCCATTCGATTTCCCGATATACAAAACAACGGAACAACTGCAGGCTGAGCAGGACAGCCTTCTGCAATACTACGAGCCCTATTTTGAAATCGATGACGAGGTGCAGAAAAATGCTTTGGCAGATTTCGATGCCGACGTGAACCTGAAAGAAAGGATGTCAGAGTTATCGGCAGACTACAAACTCTACATTCGTAAAAAGTTGCAGGAGGTATACGAGGAAGGCATCATGCGTTCCGAGGATTATGACCGCATTGCTGCATCTGTAACAGGCGGCCTGCGTCTCAAGGAAGGGAACATGGCTGATTCAAGAAACGTTGAATCATTCTTCACGATTCGATCCGCCTATGAAAAAGTATTGGATGATTTACCGGAGTCGATGGATGTCGAACTATTGAGATCTGCTGACATCAATGACTACATCAGGGAGAACATCATCTTCGATGCCGCCACTTCAGAAAAAGCAGAAAAAGAGTTTATTCAACAGATAGACATCAGCCGTGGAATGGTGCAGCTGGGACAGCGAATCATTGACCAGGGAGAAATCGTCGATGCCCACACCTACAACATCCTCTCCTCGTTGAAGCGGGTTACCGAGGAACGCAGCGGTGGTGCCGGCAAAAACAGCGGAATAATTGTAGGGCAACTGATGCTGATCCTGCTGATGTTCGGATCATTTTACATGTACCTTCTCTTTTTTCGACCCAACGAATATCGCAACCGCAAGCATGTGGTCTTCATGGTATTGCTGATTGTGATTTTTCTGTTACTCACAGCCGTGACGGTACGTTTTGAGCTCTTCAGCGTATTCATTATCCCATACGCAATCGTGACCATCCTGATCCGCACCTTCATCGACTCACGTACCGCACTCTTCACAAGTCTGATCACCGTAATTCTCAGCTCGTTGATGGTTCCCTACCCCTTTGAGTTTATCGTAATTCAGATGTCGGTAGCGATGGTTTCCATCTTTATGCTCAAAGAGTTGTCGGAACGATCACAACTTATCAGAAGCTCTTTTTTCATCCTGCTAACTTACGTATTGGTATATGTGGGTCTGACGTTATACCAGGAGGGGAGCATCAAAGAAACAAACTGGGTGATGCTGATTTACTTCCTGATCAACTTCATCTTTATCATGTTCTCATACACCCTTGTATACCTGGTAGAACAGTCGTTTGGATTTATCTCCGGCGTTTCATTGGTGGAGCTTTCCAACATCAACAAACCACTTCTGAAAGAGCTCTCGGAAAAGGCTCCGGGCACTTTTCAACACTCGATGCAGGTATCCAACCTCGCGATGGCTGCGGCTTCAAAACTGGGAGCCAACGCTTCGCTTATCCGTACAGGTGCGCTTTACCATGATATCGGGAAGATGGTGAATCCTGCATTCTTCACCGAGAACCAAACACCGGGTATGAATCCACACGCAGGACTTCCTTTTGAAGAGAGCGCACGCATCATTATCAATCACGTTAAGGATGGGGTGAAGATCGCACAAAAAAATAACATCCATAAACAGATCATCGACTTCATCGAAACACACCATGGCACAAGCATGCCAAAATTCTTCTATATTTCATGGAAGAATGCCAACCCGGGCAAAGAGGTCAATGAGTCCGATTTCCGTTACCCGGGTCCCAATCCATTCACCCGTGAAGAAGCAATCATGATGATGGCAGACGCAGTGGAGGCCTCCTCCCGTAGCCTTCCGGAATATACAGAGGAATCGATCCGGACATTGGTAGACAAGATCATCGACGCTCAACTCTATGAAGGTTATTTCAAGTTGGCTCCCATCACCTTCCGGGACATCCAAACGGTGAAAGATGTATTTGTTGAGAAGTTGCAGACCATTTATCATTCCCGTATAGCTTACCCTGAACTCAACAAAAGCGAAAAAAAACAGCTGCCTGATCAAGATCACACAGCTGATAATAAGATGAGTCAGGAAGAATCCTAACGAACTGTTATATAAGGATGGTTCACTCCCACTCGATTGTAGCCGGTGGCTTGGAGGATATGTCGTAGACCACACGGTTAACCCCTTTCACACGATTGATGATCTCGTTCGACACCTTGGCCAGAAAAGGATAGGGCAAATGAGCCCAATCGGCCGTCATCGCATCGGTCGAGGTGACAGCCCGCAATGCGATAGTATTTTCATAGGTGCGTTCATCACCCATCACTCCCACCGATTGTACCGGCAACAGAATCGCTCCCGCCTGCCACACCTGTTCATAAAGACCGGCTGCACGCAGGTTGGAGATGAAGATATCATCTGCCTCCTGTGCCATGCGCACCTTCTCCGGTGTGATATCACCCAGAATTCGGATACCAAGCCCCGGACCGGGGAAAGGGTGACGCTGGATCAGGTGGGGCTGCATGCCCAGTTCAAGGCCGATGCGCCTCACCTCATCCTTGAAAAGAAGTTTCAGTGGTTCACACAGCTTCAGGTTCATCTTCTCGGGCAGCCCTCCCACGTTGTGGTGGCTTTTAATTGTAACACCCGTGATGGAGAGTGACTCAATGATATCAGGGTAAATAGTACCCTGTGCCAGCCATTTGATATCCTGCAGTTTGTGCGCTTCACGATCGAAAGTATCAATAAAACCCTTGCCGATGATTTTACGTTTCTGTTCCGGATCGGTCACCCCCGACAACTCCTTATAGAAATGCTGTTTGGCATCTACGCCTATCACGTTCAGCCCTAAGTGCTCATAATTTTCCAACACCGTCTCAAATTCGTTCTTGCGCAGCAACCCATGGTCTACAAAGATGCAGGTGAGATTACGGCCGATGGCTTTGTTGAGCAGTACGGCAGTCACCGAAGAGTCTACTCCTCCCGAGAGCGCCAGGATCACCTTGTCGTCGCCCAGCTGCTCACGTAATTCCTTTACAGTGGACTCAATGAAGGAGGCTGGCGTCCAGTCTTTCTTCATCCCGCAGATGGAGAGGAAATTGTCCAGGATCTTCGTGCCCTGCTCCGTGTGGTATACTTCGGGATGAAACTGCACCCCCCAGGTCTCCTCTCCCTCAATCCGGTAGGCTGCCAATGCCACATCCTCAGTGGAGGCAATCACCTTGAAGTGATCGGGGATCCTAACGATGGTGTCACCGTGTGACATCCACACCTGACTCTTTTGTGCTATGTCTCCTAAAAGCGGATCTTTGTTCTCGCTAACCTGCAAGTGCGCACGGCCATATTCCCTGGATCCGTGATTGCCCACCTCTCCTCCTGAAACGGAAGCCATCAACTGAGCCCCGTAACAGATTCCCAGCACGGGGTAACTCCCTCTGATGGCTTGTAAATCTGTTTTGAACGCATGCTCATCGTTCACCGAAAAAGGGCTACCAGAAAGAATCACCCCTTTCACCGACGCATCGCCGTAGGGAAACTTGTTGTAGGGAACAATCTCACAATAGGTGTTCAGTTCCCGGACGCGGCGGCCGATCAGCTGGGTGGTCTGGGAGCCGAAATCGAGAATTACAATTTTTTCGTGCATAGGGTTTGATTGTGTTGAGACATTGCGTGAGCAGGTCTGTTCTGTTGATGAAGTTTTAGGTGACAAAGATACAAAAAGTATGAAAATAATTCCTCATCCATAAAACTGTTTCAGCAACGAAAAACAAAAGAGTGCAATTGGCAGTTTAATCTGTAATAAGATATTAATTTATTGTTCTTCAATGTTTTTTTATTGTTATATAAATATTTATTCCTACATTTGCAGCACTATTCTTTGTTTAGAGATGCAACAATGGAAAACAGCAAATCCAAAAGGAGGGACAGGATCTCACCATCTAAATAAATTGAGCATATGCCGATCATCGTAAACCTCGACGTGGAGATGGCTAAGAAAAAAATCTCCTTGAATGAACTCTCCGAACGGGTAGGGATCACTCCGGCGAACCTCTCCATCCTGAAGACCGGCAAAGCCAAAGCCATCCGATTCAGCACGCTGGAAGCAATCTGCAGGGAATTGAACTGTCAGCCGGGAGATATTCTGGCCTGGGAAGAGGAGGAGGAAACAACCGAACAGACATCATAAAATAACAAACAGCATGAAACATTTAGAACGGGCACTCGACAGACAAAACAGCTTCTGGAAATACCTGGCGATGACACTGATTCTTTTTCTGGGAGCCTCCACCATTGGATCACTGCCACTGGTCGTCACGATAATTGTACATACAATCAAAAATGGAATACCGGACGTTGTCTCCGCGAATATCACCGACCTGAGCAGCTATGGCATCTCCGGCAACACAGGTTTCTTCCTTTTGTTGCTTACCTTTTTGCCTATGTTTTTTGCATTTAAGTGGTTGGTCCGTCCATTCCATAAACGAACCATCACTGAAACCATCAACGGGAGAAACCGCCTGCGTAAAGGACGTATCGGGATGGGAATGCTGGTTTGGGGCGCATTGATGAGCCTCACCCTGATCTACGGACTGATTGTCTCGCCGGAGAACTACCAGTTTCAATTTCATTTTGGGCGCTTCCTGATATTGTTACTGATCACACTATCGATACTACCTTTTCAAACCACTTTCGAAGAACTCTTCTTCAGGGGCTATCTCTCCCAGGGTCTGGCTGCAGCCACCCGTAACCGATGGGCGACCCTCATCATTATCTCACTGGCTTTCGGACTGATGCATGCCGTCAACCCCGAGGTAAAAGAATTCGGTTTCTGGATCTCCATCCCCAGTTACATACTGATGGGGGTGATTCTCGGAGCGGTATCCATTTTGGACGACGGCATCGAGCTGGCCATCGGCATTCATTTCATGAACAATGCCTTTATAGCTCTGTTCACCACCCATAGCTCATCGGTCTTCCAGACCGACGCCCTCTTCAGGGTTAAGGAGATCAATCCCGTTGGGGAACTAATCTGGATGGGGATCTTTGCAGTAGTGGTGATCCTGCTATTGGCCAAAATATACCACTGGGATTTTGCGATCTTCAACCAGAAGATCAAGGCGACACCTCCTCCCCTTCCCGATCTATATGCCTCCACTGAAGACAATTCGCAAGGAAAGTAACCCGATATAACGTTGGTATTTCTATTTTACTTATCTTTGAATGTAGAAACAACCAGAAATGAATCTCAAACATCTCATATCCACTCTACTGATCAGCACTGCACTGTTTACCCTCAAGGGGCAGACACTCGAAGATGCCAGGAACTGGTACCTGGAAGGTCGATATGCCGATGCCCTACCGATTTTCCAAAAAGCCTATGCTGACGATTCGTTGAATCCTGCGCTGAATCAATGGCTCGGAGTGAGTCTGTTGAAAACGGGAAAAATTGTCGAGGCAGAAAGTTATCTCCTGTTCTCTGATGAGAAGAGAATACCGGAGGCGTCACTCTACCTGGGAGAGCTTTACAGCAAACAGTATCGCTTCGAGGAAGCCGAAACTGTTTTTGAGAAATACCAGAAAACAAATCGTCGCAACAAAGATGCATTGGCGAAGTTGGATCAATTCAGGGAAGAAGCGGCCCAACTGAGACGAAGAGTCCTTCGTTCTGAAGATGTACAAATCATCGACAGTCTGGTCCTCCCCAAAAGCGAATTCCTTTCGGCATACAATCTCTCCCGCTCATCCGGTTCCCTCGAACCGATTCACACCTTCTTCAGGGAGTTCCCTGAAGGGAACGAAACGCTCTTTTTGAACGAACGAGGTGACAAGGTCTATTACTCGCAGGAGAACAGTCTATCCGGTCAAGACCTCTTCACCATGGACAAGCTGCTGAATCGCTTCGGCAATGAACAAAAACTCCCGGAAACAATCAACGGGAAGGGCAATCAAGCCTACCCCTATGTGATGAGTGACGGCCTCACTATCTACTTTGCATCTACCGGTCACCAGTCGCTGGGTGGCTATGACCTGTATGTAACACGATACAACCTGGCTTCAGATTCATACCTCACTCCCAACCAGCTGAACATGCCCTTTAACTCACCCTTCAACGACTACATGATGGTCATCGATGAAGAGAAAGGAGTGGGCTGGTTTGCAAGCGACCGTTTTCAACCGGATGGTTTAGTCTGTGTATACACCTTTCTTCCCAATCCTCAGATAACACTGCTGGAAAGTGACGATGAGGCATACATCTATCGCAGGGCACGTATCACATCCATTGCCGACAGCTGGCGAGAGGGAGTTGAATATGGCACGTTCCGTGAAGCAGCGCAATTGAGTGACAACAGGGAAGAGGAAAATACGGTTGAATTTGAGTTCATCATCAACGATGAAAAAGTGTACCACCGATTGGATGATTTCACCTTCAGTAATGCGCGTTCTCTTTACTCACAGGCGATTGGACTCACCAAACAGTTGGAAGTGTTAACAAATGAATTGAAGGAAAAAAGAGAGTTTATTGCAAAAGGGGGGGGAGCTGACAGTTCACTCATCACATCAATGCTTGAACTTGAAGAAGAAAGTGAAATCCTGTACCGACAAATTGAGAGATTGAAAAATGGAGCCCGCAACGAAGAAATCAGAAATCTAACCAGATAAACAGATTGGATATGACGTTCGAACTAATGATAGTAGTTGCCCTGATCCTGGTGGGCATCCTATTTATGCTTGCAGAGATATTTCTGTTGCCGGGGATCTCTGTTGCCGGAATTGCCGGTGCCATCTTCCTGATCGGAGGGATTGTCTATTCCTACCTCTTCATCGGCAGCACAGCCGGCAACATAACCCTGGCCACATCAGCCATAGCGATGGGAGCCTCATTTTTCTTGCTGCTGAAATCAAAATCATTGCGCAGAATCTCGCTCGAGACCAATATCGAGAGTAAGGTGGATAATTCAGACCTCGCGAAAATAATCGTCGGTGATACCGGTATTGCTCTTTCAAGGCTCAATCCAACCGGAAAAGTGATGGTGAACGAATTGATAGTGGAAGGTAAATCGTACAACGGTGAGTTTATCGATGAAGACGAAAAGATTGAAGTGATAAGAATCGATACTTACCAGATACAGGTTGTAAGAAAAACAGAAACTGAAAGGGTTTAATCTCTTCACAGAAACAAAACCCCATATTGGTGCTGCATATCAACATAAAAAAAAGAAAATATTCACTCTAAACATAACATTATGGCTTTATCATTTCCCTTAATCATTACAATTGCCGTCATCGTCATCTTCTTGATGATTTTCTTCCATTACGTCCCATTCTTCCTGTGGATCAATGCCTTGTCGGCAGGCGTGCGCATCTCACTGGTCCAGCTCTTCCTGATGCGGCTGCGACGGGTACCACCCCACACCATCGTTTATGCGATGATAGAGGCCCACAAGGCAGGCCTGAGAGATGTCACCCGTGACAACCTGGAAGCTCACTACCTGGCTGGTGGTGATGTGGAAAAGGTGGTTCATGCACTGGTTTCAGCATCAAAGGCCAACATCGACCTTTCCTTCCAGATGGCTACCGCCATCGACCTGGCCGGGCGCGATGTACTGACAGCTGTACAGATGTCGGTGAACCCGAAGGTGATTGACACTCCGCCAGTGACCGCCGTGGCCATTGACGGCATTCAGTTGATCGCCAAGGCACGCGTAACAGTTCGTGCCAACATCAAGCAGTTGGTAGGTGGCGCCGGCGAAGAGACCATCCTGGCCCGCGTGGGTGAGGGAATCGTCTCCTCCATCGGCTCGGCTGTCTCCCACAAGTCGGTATTGGAGAATCCTGACTCCATCTCCAAACTGGTTCTCAAAAAAGGGCTAGATGCCGGTACTGCATTTGAGATCCTCTCCATTGACATCGCCGACATCGACATCGGCAAGAACATCGGTGCGGTACTGCAGATGGATCAGGCACAGGCCGACAAGAACATCGCACAAGCACGTGCCGAAGAACGCCGGGCCATGGCCATCGCCCTTGAGCAGGAGATGAAGGCCAAGGCTCAGGAAGCCAGAGCCAAAGTGATCGAGGCCGAGGCTGAGGTGCCCATCGCAATGGCAGAGGCGTTCCGCAGTGGCAACCTGGGCATCATGGATTATTACCGGATGGAGAACATCAAGGCTGATACCGACATGCGTGACTCCATTGCAAAACCACAAAGCGGTGGCAACAACAAGAAATAAACGTTATTTTAACTGAACCTAACATACTGAAATTATTATGAGAATCATTCCCGAATCGGAGCTGATCATCAACTCCGATGGCAGTGCCTTTCATTTGCACATCCGGCCCGATCAGCTGGCTGACAAGATCGTGATGATGGGAGACCCCGGTAGGGTCACCATGACTGCCGGTTTTTTTGACCATATCGAATGTGACGTCTCCAGCCGTGAGTTTCATACCGTCACCGGGACCTACAAGGGCAAAAGAATCACGGCACTCTCGCACGGCATTGGCACCGACAACATCGACATCGTGCTTACCGAACTGGATGCGCTGGCCAACGTCGACTTTAACACCCGCATGGTGAAGGAGGAGTTCCGACAACTCACAATGGTCCGCGTGGGCACTTCGGGAGGCATGCAGCCCCACTGTCCCGTGGGATCCTACGTCATCTCGGAGAAGTCAATCGGTTTCGACGGGTTGATTCACTATTATGCCAACGCTCACACCATACGGGAAGAGGATTTCGAGGAGGCTTTCCAGAAGCATGTCAACTGGTCGCCCTTTCATTGCTCCCCCTATGTGGTAAGTGCTGACGAAGAGCTGGTGGAACGCATCGGTCATGACATGATCCGTGGAGTCACCATCTCAGCAATTGGTTTCTACGGTCCACAAGGAAGGCATGTACGTCTGCCGTTGGCAGATCCGGACCTGAATGCGAAGATTGAGTCGTTCCGTTTCGGGGATCATTGCATCACCAACTACGAGATGGAGAGCTCCGCAGTCGCCGGCCTGGGCAAGATGATGGGTCACAAGGCGATGACGGTTTGTGCCATCATCGCAAACCGCGTGGCACTTGAATCGAATGCCAACTACAAGGGATCTACCGAAGAACTGATTAAAATTGTGTTAGATCGTATTTAGCGAATAAACTCACTACAAACAATGAGTGTATCACCTATTCAACAAGAATCAATTTTTTAAAAAAAAAGTAACATGAGAAGAATTTTTACCTTGCTGCTGCTTGTCGCAACGTTTGCGGCCACGGCACAACAGAATCCTCCCCTTCCTGTGGATCCGGAGGTGAGAACAGGAAAGCTGGAGAATGGGCTGACCTATTACATCCGGCATAACGGGCAACCGGAAAACAGAGCCGATTTCTACATCGCACAGAAAGTGGGCTCCATGCAGGAGGAAGACAGCCAGGCAGGTCTGGCACACTTCCTGGAACACATGGCCTTCAACGGCACCAAGAACTTCCCCGGCAAGGCGATGCTCAACTACTTGCAGGACAACGGCATCAAGTTCGGAACCAACATCAACGCCTACACCTCGTTCGATGAAACGGTTTACTACATCTCCGACATCCCTACCAACAACCAGAACCTGGTGGACTCAGCCCTTTTGGTGCTTCACGACTGGTCGAGTGCCATCGCGCTGGAAGAGGAAGAGCTGGAAAATGAACGGGGAGTGATCCGCGAAGAGTGGCGCACCCGTGGGGGTGCACAGCAACGGTTGTGGGATCAGTTGTTGCCAAAAATGTATCCCGACAGCAAGTATGCCAACCGAATGCCTATCGGCAGCATCGACGTGATCAACAACTTCAAGCCGGAAGAGATCCGCGCTTACTATCACAAGTGGTATCGTCCCGATCTTCAGGGGATCATTGTCGTGGGTGATTTTGATCTGGATGAGATGGAGCAGAAAGTAAAGGCACTCTTTTCTCCCATCAAGTTGGAGGAAGAGAGAGCGGAAAGGGTCTACTACCCGGTTCCCGACAACAAGGAACCTCTGGTAGCTTTTGCAACCGACAAGGAAGCAAGGAGCACACAGCTAATGCTTTTCTACAAGCATGACCCGCTGCCCGAAGAGCTGAAGAACACACAAATGGGCTACATTACCACCTATCTTCTGAATGCTGCATCCTCCATGATGAACCAGCGTTTCGAGGAGATCACGCAGAAGCCTGATGCACCCTTCACAACGGCCTATGCCTACGACGATGACTATTTCGTAGCCAAGACGAAGGACGCCTGGACGGTTGTGGCTCAGAGTGCGGAGGATAAGATTGACGACGCGCTGGCAGCGATGATACGCGAGACTGAAAGGGTGAAGAAATTTGGCTTCACTGCTTCTGAATATGAAGTGGCTCGCACCAACATCCTCAAAAGCATCGAAAACAGCTATAACAACCGCGACAAACAACGAAACTCCTCCTACTCTCAAGAGTACGTGCGCGCATTCACTGATGGGGAGCCAATACCGGGCATCGAATTCGAATACCAGTTCATGCAGGCACTCGTCCCCAACATCCCTGTGGAAGCAATCAACATGACCCTGCAGCAGCTGATCAGCGATGAAAACATCGTGATTGCCGTCACGGGTCCGGAGAAGGAGGGACTGTCATACCCCTCTGAAGAAGAATTGCTCGCGGTGGTTAGCAGCGTGAAAGCAGAAGAGATTGAAGCATACGCGGAACAGGTGATTGATGAACCGTTGATTGCCACACCTCCCACACCCGGTAAGATCGTGAAAGAGGAACAAAACGAAGCGATGGATGCCACCATCTGGACCCTGCAGAACGGTATAAAAGTGATCCTGAAGAACACCGACTTCAAGGATGATGAAATATTGATGACTGCTACCAGCACGGGGGGATACTCCCAATATGCGGTACAGGACCCCATCAACAGCCGTATCATGGGCTCCGTGATGAACCTTGGCGGTGTGGGTAATTTCAGTGCCACCGATCTGCCGAAGGTGCTGGCAGGTAAAACAGCGACTGTGCGCCCCAGCATCAGCCTTACCACACAGGACTTCAACGGATCTTCATCCATCAAGGATTTCGAAACCATGCTGCAGTTGGTTTACCTCTACTTCACTGCACCGCGTAAAGACGCTGACGCCTTCAAGTCTTTCATTCAGCGGATGGAGACACAGCTCAAAAACCAGGAGGCAGAACCGATGGTGGCCTTCAGTGACAGCATCAACCATGCCATCTATGGCAACAACCCGATGACAAACAGAATCAAGTTATCTGATCTCGCCAAGGTTGATTACGACCGTATCATGGAAATGTATAAACAGCAGTTCCGCAATCCGGGTAGCTTCACCTTCACCTTTGTTGGCAATGTAGATGCCGAAAAAGTTCGTCCCGTCGTGGAACAGTACCTGGCCTCTCTGCCGGGTGAAGAAGTGAAGGGTGAGTTTATCAAGGTACCAATGTCATTCAACGAGGGTAAATCGGTGAATGTTTTCAATCGGGAGATGCAGAACCCTAAGGCTTCTGTCTTCAATGCTGTTACCGGCAACATGGAGCGTAACATGAAGAACCAGATCCTGATGAGCATGTTCGATCAGATCCTCGACATCGTTTATACCGAAAAGGTTCGGGAAGAAGAGGGTGGAACCTATGGTGTCTCCTCAGCGGGAGCCATTTCCCGTTATCCGGAGGGACAGACCGTGCTCCAGATCATGTTCGATACCGACCCCGAAAAGAAAGATCACCTGAACGCCATCATTCTGAAGGAACTGGAAGAGATTGCAACCAATGGTCCCCGTGAATCGGATTTCATCAAGGTGAAGGAGTACATGAACAAGAGCTTCAACGAAAACCTGAAAGAGAACCGTTACTGGACAAACATCCTGGATCAGCTCTACTTCTACGGGGAAGACATGCACACAGGTTACATTGATGCCGTCAACGCCATGACACCGAAAGATGTACAGGAGTTCACTGCTGAGCTGCTCAAGCAGGGCAACCTGAAAACCATCATCATGATTCCCTAAAGGCCGTTGGATCATACAGTGATCCGACAAGACCAACTAATAAAAGAGGCCGTCTCATCGTACTACATGAGATGGCCTTTTTGTATAGACGAGACAGGGACTTTCATGGGTTCTGGGAAGCTCTAGCCTTATTGCACCCTTATTGCACCCTTATATCCCCTCTAATAATTATGGGAGTGGATATAAGGATAGAATAAGGTTAGAATATAGAAGCAGCCTCCGATATTATTGGAACAGGTTCACTTTTTTGGCTTGCTTGATATTGCTGTTACACACTACAGATCGTACTGGCAAGTTATTGCTTGCTGTTGCGCCTTAAATTGAAAGATTCAGACCTTCTTCCGTGTTTTTCCTGCTCCGGAATACTATGTCCTCTGCTGACTTCTTGTAGAACCTAAATTTGCATCGAGCCAGCTTAATACCATGCCCAACAAACAAAGAGACTGCCTCAACTATTAAGGCAGTCTCTCTTTTTGGAGTTTTTTTCACTTGTCCTGAAATGGCGATGCACAAAAAAAGATTATAAATGATTGATACTCTTCATCTCTCCCCAGACTCATAATCAAACCAGTCGAAGAAAGCTTTGGCACTGCTCAGTTCTCCATTGGAGGAAGCATACAATCCAATCATTACTCCGGTGAATCCTCCTGCAACCTCGGTACTGAGATAACGAGTATCCTGTTTCCCCAATTCAATATATTCTTGATTTTTCGGATCAGCAAGATAGAACGAATAATGATCCGGAGTCCCCTCTATTTTGAGTAATACCCTATTCCCCTCCACTTCTTTTTCGGCAGCGATATATGAGAGTGATCCCACCCGGACACGCAACTGCACGATCCGCCGATCACCTGACTTCGTGAACAGCAAGTCGTAGTGATGGGTGTTGTTTTGGATCAAGGTCATGCCGGCTTCTTCATGCGTTTTGAGCGCATTGAACTCAAGCTCTGTAGCAGCACTGAAATTATGCTCTGTCTGTCTCCGGCAAACCATGGAAACAGCATCGGCGTCGTTCAGCGTATAGGGTGATGGGGTGATCCGTAAGGAACCCTTCTTCTCGGTGAGGGAATAATTCTCTCTGATGGGATTGCGCAGATATTGCCACTCTAAGGGCAGTTGTCCTTCATTGAATGTGGTACGTACAGGTGCTGCTTCAAAAGGCTGAAGCGGCAGTGTGGGTACCTTCATCTCCAATGAGACCGTTCCATTGCCATTCACCTGCGGCCACCCCCCTGTGGGCCAGTCTACCGGTGCCAGAAAGGTCTCCCTTCCCAGTACATGGTAATAGGCAAACTGGTGTGTGACGCGAAAACCCAGGAACACCATCCACCAGGAGCCGTCCTGTGCCTGCACCAGATCGCCATGACCCACACCCTGAATCAGATTTGTCTGACCCAACCGATTGGCATGGGTCAGTATCGGATTGAGCGGACAGGATTCATACGGTCCATACAGATTCTTGCTCCTGCCGATGGTGACACTATGCATGTATTCGGTTCCTCCCTCTCCCAGCATCAGATAATAATAACCATCTTTCTTGTAGATATGCGGAGCCTCCGGGAAGCGACCACCGATGCCTCCCCATACAAGTCGTTCGGGAGCAGTCGTATTACCAGTCAGGATATCGATTTCGGTGACACGGATGCCTTCATTTCCCTGCGTCACAAAATAGGTTCTGCCGTCGTCGTCCCAAAAGATATCAGGGTCGATGCTGTTGATATCCACCCATATGGGATCGCTCCAGGGACCGGCAGGATCTGTGGCTGTACAATAGAAGTTCCCTCCACCCGACACGTTGGTGCAGATCACATAGAACAATCCATCGTGGTAACGCAGCGAAGGGGCGTAGAGGCCGGCAGAGGCCGGTGCCTGTTGCAATGGTAGTTGGGAATCACGGGTAAGGCAGTGACCTATTTGCTGCCAGTTGACAAGGTCCTTGCTGTGGTAGATGGGTAGACCGGGGAAATACTCGAAAGAGGAGGTCACCAGGTAATAGTCGTCATTCACCCGGCACACGCTGGGATCGGGATTGAAACCCCTGATGATCGGGTTCCTGTACCCCTCCTGTGCCTGTAGCAGACCAGCTATTGTCACCATGGCCGCCAGCCATAGGGCTGTTTTGAAGAAACGGAATTTCAGCATAGTTTTATTTTGATTCTTTGGTGGTTAAGCTGTCGCGCTCCTGCCTCAATAGGGATATTTTCCCGCTGCGGCCCCTTTCAGGATGCCATCCATGGCATAATGGTCTTTGATTTCACCCGTTTGGCGGTTGACCACCCTGCCCGTTTCCCAGTAGAAAGGCACCAACCCGTGATTCTTGGCTTCGCGGGTCACTGTTTCGTCGTATAGGTTGCGTGACTTGTCGTGTGCCTCCTGGTTTACTCCCAGACCGGTGCGAATGGTGATGGCCCCATACTCACCCAGGATCACCGGGATCCCTTTATCCACGAACATGGTCTTCATCTTGCCGAACAGTGACTTCATTTCAGTCTCATCACCCGAGGTAGCGTTCCGATCAGATCCGCTCACCACAAAGGGACCCCAGTAGTAGGCCATCCTGCCCCAGGTTTCATCCTTGTCCATACCGCAGAATGGCCATGGATTGTAGTAATGGATCTCTGCCATCAACCGGTTGGGAACCACATCGATGGGCATACCACCAAACAACATGTGGGTCGCCTCGATATCGGTATTGGGTCCTTGTACAATCAGGTTGCGGACAGCATTGTTTTCACCGGTGGCCCGCACCGCATCGACGAATGTCTGAAGGTAGCTTTTCAACACTGCCATCTTCTCGGTTTCCTTCAAACCTAATACTTTATCTTCATCTGTAAGCCTCACATTCGGTTCGTTGGTACCGGCAAAGAGCAGGTGCTCGTCGTAATGATTCAGTCTGTTGGCGATCTGCGTCCACAAGGCATGCTGTTTTCGGTTGTTCTCCTCCTGCTTGTCGGGCGTACAGTTATTTTCCAGCCATCCCCCATCCCAATGGATGTTGACGATGGCATACATGTCGTTGGCCACACAGTAGCCCACCACCTCATTGACACGATTCAGCCAGCTCTCACTAATTTGATGGGTCTCTCTGTCTTCGATGTACTGATCCCACGAACAGGGAATGCGGATGGCATTGAAACCAAGCTGTTTGATTTGCTGAATATATGCTTCGTTAATCCTGGGGTTCCCCCAGGCTGTCTCCCCACCGATGGCTTCGAGCGTATTCCCAATATTCCAGCCTGCATACATTTTGGCCGCCAATACAAGGGCATCACTTTCCATCCCTTCATTTGGCATGCTGCCTGCCAGCTGGGTAACGGTGACGGTTTCCGTAAGGTCACCTAATGTGAAGGTGATTGTTCCGGTGCGCCGATCGCCATAATTGGCTGACACGATAAAAGTCCTGGTCTGCTCCATCATGGCAGTGCGAGCGGTTTCTTCGGTGATCCAGTCATCATTGCAGGTAATGGTCACCACTCCATTTGTTGTCATATCGACTTCAATCCGGGTGCTTTCACTGCTAATATCGGTGAATGCTGTTGGCGTAACCACCAAACCATCAGCAGCGGTTTGAATGATAGCTACCGTTTGGTTGACGTTACCCCCTTTCACAGTCAGCGTTGTGGAACGGTCGCTGGTATCGGGATTGGCATCGACCGTCACGTTGTATCTGTATACGGCATCAGAAGAAGAGGATGCTGGTGCCACACGGCACCAGCTCTCCTCATTGCTTTTAACCTCTAATGCTACATTCGATTTGACAGACAGTATCTCGCTTCCACCCGTTTTTGAAAAAATCATTTCCGATTTGGCCGGTATGATTTCCGGTGTGACCGGCTCATCTTCACCGGAACAGGCTACCATGAAAACAAAAAGTGCCAGTAGCAGGGAAACACTCATTTTCACTATAAGATTTTTCATACGATCATACTGAATTGTCACTGGTTTTAGAAATCAATACTTGCCGGGAGTAATCACCTTGTTGATGGTTACACTCACCTTGGTGGGGTCAACCAGCTGCACCCAGAGGTCGTAAAGCTCGATTGCCCATACGATGGCACCTTCGCAGTCCCCATTGAGGTAAGTATAAACCTGATAGGTACCATCGCCGGTGACGGTGGTACCGCCATAGGTGGCTCCACCCCAATAACCGGGATCCCAGTCGGCGTCGGCATAGCTCAACTCGGTCCGATAATTGGCCGATGCACCCTCCACAATATTTCCATCAATCCCACTAATGGTAAAGTCAACCAGCATCATGCCGTTAAACTTCAGACTTTCATTGTAGGCACCGGGAGAGGTAGCACCGGAGCTGCTGTACTCATTGTAAATCTCAATACGGCCATCGACGTCGTTTCCATCCTTGTTGCCAAAGCTTACAATGGATTGATTCACGGCCTGCTCCACATCGGCATCGAGTTTGATGGAGTTGACTGCAACACCCACCTTCGACCAGTCGGCGATATCATTCCACAGACCGGCGATATCCACACAGAATACGATGGCACCATTGGCCTGTGATGTCACTTCCATCCATACGGTGTAGGTGCCGTCGCCGGTGACCATCGCTTCATATTTACCCATGTTAAGATCGGACCAGTAGCTCACGCCCCAGCTCGGGTCGGAGTACTCGAGCCCCGCCACGTAGGAGCCTGCCGCATCACTCTTCAGATTGTCGGTGATGCCGCTAAGGGTGAACGAAACAACCATGTTCTTCGCGAACTTGATGGACGCAGGATCGATGGGCGGAGCGGCTGCGGTTTCACCAAATTCGTTATATATCTCGATGCGCAGTCGCCCATTATTCTCCAGGTCGCCGAAGACAAGGTTACCCGATTCAGGAGTCACCTCTGCATAGGCACGCACAGAACGGAGCGCCAGACCGAGACTGCGCTTAGAAAAGCCTGCCTTGGCAGATGCATCACTGAATGTAAGGGTATTGGCATAGTCACTGTGCACAGTGCTCACATTGCCACTCCAGTAATAGCCTGCGCCATCGGCAACGGTTGTTTCACCTTGCCGATAACCAGTTACCGGAAGGAAAATGCTATTGCCGTTCAGTGCCGTAAACCGGACACCCTCCACACCGTTGACGGTGGTCCATTGCTGGGTGGTATTATTCACCAGCTCCGTAATCTGGGCATGGGTAGGTGTGAGGCTTTTCATGGGTGAATCGCCATCCAGATCAAGATTGAAAATGAGATCGTCATTACTCCCTGCAATATCAGTGTTGAGATAGTCTTCCAACTTGGTTGAGGTCATCATGGCAGTCTGGTCCCCATAACCGAACAGGGTACCGGCTTCTGATTCACTGTCGGCACCAATATTATTTTTGGCCCACATGACACTCAGTCCCAGATCCACATACTCCATCTGCTGCGTGGGTGTAGTCACTGACTTGGTTTCACCATAGACAAACCCATCCCCGATTCTGGCAAATGCGGCATAATAATAAGTGGTTCCCGGCAAAAGGCCCCCCACCTCAGTCAACTCACGGGTGATACCGGAGGTGATATCGTCGGCAGACAATGAGAGTTTCACACCCGTTTCAAACGAACCGAGACCATCGGTGCCACTGATATCGGCCGTGAAGGTAGCTTTGCTGCTTGTAATCTCTGCAGCATCATTTGTCGTTACAATCGCATTGGTCGCCACGAACGATTTGATGTCGCCAAATTTGGTTACTTTGTCCTGCAGCGTCACATAGGTGGCATAATAATAGGTTGTCCCTGTTGAAAGTCCTGTGATCGCAGTAACCACATTTCCATTTTCATCTACACTGCCGCTTTTCTTGCTGCCTGCAGTGATGGGATCAGCTTCGGTTCCATAGTAGGCCCCCACTTCGTAAGAAGCGGATGAAACCAGTGAAAGATCTTTTACGGTACCGGTCACCTCCGCAGCGACTGCGGTCACACTGGCAGTTCCTGTGGTGATCTCGGAAATGATCTCTCCGGTTCTGACGGTATAATCCTCTTCCACATCACATGATGTGGTGAACAGACCGGCTACCAACATTAAAATTCCTGATAGATATTTAAGCTTCATATTCTTGTCTTTTTTTTTATTATCATCTTAACAGCCGTTCTTACTCCGTATCATCGGAAATAAAAGGAGTACCATTGTCCATCTTGATCGTGACAGTAACTTCAATGCTTGATGTAAACAGATACTTCGGCGTATCATCGACAGTCGCTCCCCAGGGATTGAGGATATAGCGCCTTGCGGTGTTTGCATCATCACCTACGACACGGTCTATGGCCGCATCATCAAATGAAATGGAGTTGCCATCGACCTTGATATCCTTGACGGCTACATCCATGTTGGGATTCTCTTTCAATATTTTCTGGATATCCAGATAGATACCATAGGGTGCATCGCTTGCTCCGTTGATCACGAAGCTGTAATCACCATCGCCGGAAATAAAGAGTGGGTCCGATTCGGTGAAGCTCCAGTTGACATCGAAGAAACTCATGGTTGCCTTGTAGGACTTAACTGCACCGGCAGTCTGTGCGATGAAATGATATCCCATGTACTGATAGAGGTTTCCCTGGTCATCGAACTCCTTGCTCGCCAACCAGAGATCGGTCAGTCCGCCGGTAAAATCGCTGGTCTCATATGACATGATGCGCAATGAGCGGTCGGCGTTGCTTTTTAAAAGCGCTCTTCCATCTGTTGAGAGCTGGATCTCGGGAAGAGCTTCACTAAAGGTGTAAATACCCTCATCGCTCAGGCTGTACTTCCCTTTATATTCCACACCGGCAATATCTGTAAGGGTATAATCGCCTGTGCCGCTATTGAGCACCAGCGTCACCTCCTCCACGCCGCTGCGGGCAGAGATGTTTGCAATCCCCTTCTGAGAACCGTCAAGGTTGCACCAGTCGAAGGGTGTTTCGTCGGAGAGCTTGTAGGTGGTCACCAGGTTGGTTTTGGGCTCTACATAGTCTCTCCAGTCGTCGGGCAGAGTGGGGTACACCTCTTGTGCCGGTGCTTCGTAATTGTCGGCATAGTCCTTGTTCACAAAGTTCCAGATGATCCACCAGGGATCTTCGCCGGAGGTATCTTTTTGACGTAGGATCCCTATTCTCAATTGGTTCTCCGTCATCGTCAGGATCTTCAGATCTTTTTTCCAGTTGCTGGTCATCTTGCTCCATCCGGCAGTATGTAACAGATCTACGTCGGTAAAGGTGATGGTATGTGCATCGGTATTCAGCATAAAAGACCCATTCTTCTCACCTACCCCGCCGGTAGAACGGTCGTCCACCTGCACATTGGCCCCGTTGATCAGGTCGAAGGTCATGCTGCTTTCCCAAATGGGATTATCTCCTGCAGCCATCGTAAATCCGGCAGCCGGTTCCCAGTTGGGGGACCAGTTATTCCATTCCACGGTTCCGCTCGGATCGGCATAAGAGAGTTCACCGGGAGCCAGACCATACTGTCCATTGTCGGGGATCCATGTCTTGGAGGCACCCACACCACCGGTCAGTAATGTCCAGAGCTCGTTGGTAACGAAGCCGGCATAGAAATCCTGAATGGTAAAGGTGGCAGGCTCACCATACACGACACCACCGCGGGTCTGCACACCAAATCGGACGGTATAGACCCCGTCGAAGGGTATCTGCAACGTTACTTTCTTTGCCTGGCTCCGTCCCTGGGGATGCTCCCAGAGAGCTGTATAGCTATCGCCCATTTTACTTTCCAGATACACGATATTGGGATTATCGGCATCGTGCGCAATGGTATATGCCAACCCTTCCACCAGATCATCCGGCGTGACATCTTTTTCACCCAGATCATATTGTTCGGGTGTGCAAGCGGAGAAAAGGATCACCATGCTTGCAATAAACAGGTATATAGATGATTTCAGTTTCATATGATTATTTTTATTGGTTATTATGGCTGTTACCATCCCGGGTTTTGTTCCAGGGTGCCGTTAGCCAGCGTGATCTGATTGTAGGGAATCTGACTGAGTCCTTTTGTGGCACGAAGACGATCGGCCTTGATTGAAACCATATCGGGAGAACCGCCACTAAACACAGATACATTACCGGCTAGCTTATTGGCCGCATGATCAATGCCCTGGCGGAGCAGATCCCAATAGTTGATACTCTCGAATGCCAGTTCCAGGCGACGCTCCTGCATGATATGCTCTTTTGTCGCCGGCAGCGCCGTGTAGTTGGCAGAGAGCAGACCGTTGGAGGTGTATGCCCGTTTCCGTACAGAGTCGAAGTAAGCCTGCGCATTGGGGCTTCCCAGCTCAGCCGCCATCAGCAGCACATCGGCATAACGGATGATCACATAATCCTGGTGGTTGGAGATTTGGAAATCGCCCGACCCATCTTCTTTCGAGGCGGAAGTGCCATCGGCGAAGCAGAGCGGTGCGTATTTCTTCACAGCATAACCGGTATATTCACGTTGATCTTTGTAGCTGGCTTCAAAGTCGTCCAACGCGGTCACTCCTTCACCTGCAAGGTCAATGATAGAAGCAGTACGACGTGTATCGCCATTTTTAAATTCACTGACAAAAGCGGGATTTACTGTCAGGGCACCCCATCCCTTCCCGTAAGGAGCAGCATTCAGATTGCGCATGCCGACCATTACCTGCCAGCGGTTGCCGTCGTTATTGCCATTATAGTCTTGCGAACTGGTGAACTTCAGGGCCAGGATGGTTTCACTGTTGCCATCACCTGCATAGGTACCCAGCAATGTTTCCATATCTCCTATTTCTGCAACACCGGCCGAGGAGGCGGGCCACAGGTTTTTGAATTCATCCACCAGGCTGTACTCATTGGAAGAGATGATCTCCTCAAGTGCAGCCAGGGCTTCCGCTTTGGTAGCACCCGCCGGCTCGCTTCCGTAATAACCGGTATAAAAAAGATAGGCGCGGGCAAACAGTGCAGCCGCGGCATAGCGGGTGATGTGACCATCGTTGGCTGCCGCGTTTGCTTTAGGGTAAGCATCGGCGGGGATGTTTTCCATGGCATATTTCAGATCTTCAAAGATCAATGCGAATACCTCTGCAGGATCGACCTGTGGCCTGTTTTCATTCACCGGCTCATCGAAAAGTGGAATGTTACCCCAAAGACGTACCATATCGAAATAGAGCAGGGCGCGGATGGCACGACACTCACCCATATAGGTCTCCTTCAGGCTGTTTGTTTCGTTCCAGCTGATCTCTTCTTCACGGGAGATCAATTCATTGCAGCGATACACTGCAGCGTAATAGTTTCTCCAGTCGTTCTCATACATATTCAGGTCGGCCGGCGATTGAGAGAGGTCGAAACGGTCGATGGCCTGAAATCCACGTCCGTCGGCATTGCCGGTCCCCCCGAAACACTCGTAGCTCATGATTTCGGCACCCTGATAGAAGCCTATCTGCATGGCGGAAGAGGTTTGACGCCATCCGTCGTAACAACCGATCAGTGCACGCCAGACATCTTTTTCGTTCTTATAGGAAGTACCGGTAGTGGACTCCGTCTTGGACTCGACATCCAGAAAGCTTTCAGAGCAGGAGATCATCCCCATCATCAGTGTAAGAAGCACTACTGCTATTATATTTGATTTTATCTTGTTCATAATTTGTGCATTTGTGAGTTAAAATGTAAGATTGACACCGAAAAGAACCGTTCGGGGACGAGGATAGTAACCTACATCGATGCCCGACACCCAACCATCGGTACCGTAACCGATTTCCGGGTCCATCCCTTCATACCTGGTAAAGGTAAAGGCATTTTGTACCTGTGCATAGATGCGCGCCTGACTGATGAACTTTGGTTTCACAAAGCGGGAGAAGTCGTAACCCAGCGTGATGTTGGTGATGCGCAGATAATCGCCATCCTGAATGAAAAGATCGGAGAACTGCCAGTTGATGTTCTGTTCGGTCACACGGGGAATACGGTTGCTGGTACCTTCACCGGTCCAGCGGCCAAGGATGGCGGTGGTATAGTTGGCATACTTGTTGGTGTAGTTCCTGTACGACTGCACGATCTGCTGTCCGGCAGCGCCACTCGCCTGAACAGAAAAGTCGAAACCTTTGTATCCGAGCCCGAGGTTGAAACCGTATGTAAAGTCGGGCATCCCATTACCCAGATTCACCTTGTCGTTATCGTCGATCACACCATCCTGATTCACATCGATGTATCTCACATCTCCGGGTTTCACATCATTCTGGAGCACACCATTACCGGCTGCAATCCAGTTGGTGATCTCCTGTTCATTCTGAAAAAGACCATCTGACTTGTATCCCCAGAAGTACCCGATGGGCATGCCATTCTCCGCACGATAAAACTCGGGTGTATTGTCATACAACTGGTTGGTTTGTCCGTGGATGATCCCATCTTCGGTAGGGATCTCACCTACTTCATTGGTATTGTAGGCACCGTTTATTCCGATGTTATAACTGAAGTCGCTATTCAGCTGGTCGTTCCAGTTCAATGCCACTTCCACACCGCTGTTCTTCACACTTCCTCCGTTGATAAAAGGAGCACCTGCACCCACGGTTGCCAGAATAGGCGCCTGCACCAGCCAGTCTTTGGTGTCTTTCTGATAGAAATCGATATTCACCCCCAGACGGGTACGGAACAGATAGGCATCCAGACCGATGTTTGACTGTTCAGAGGTCTCCCAGGTTACCTTCTCGTTGGCCAGGCGGTTGGGATAGGCACCCCAGTTCGTAGCCAGCTGCTGGGCAGCATCCGCATCGCTATAACCACCATTACCAAACAAATAGTGTGTATTGCTGTTTTTCATCGGAGCCAGATACTGATAGTTGGCAATATTCTGGTTTCCCACCTGCCCCCAGCTGGCACGCAACTTCAGGAAATTGATCCATGCCGGAGCATCCTCCATAAAAGCCTCATTGGTGAGTGTCCATCCGGCAGAGACAGAGGGGAAGTAGCCGAACCGGTTACCTTTGGCAAAGCGGGAGGAGCCGTCGGCACGCAGAGTGGCATTGACCATATAGGTCTCCTTCAGGTTCCACCCTAAACGACCGAAGTAGGAGATGCTGCGTGCATCATCATGCGGGCTGCCCGATGCGCTCAGTCCATCGGTACTGGAAGAAGCGGTTCCGTTGTTGACATAGGCATACTTCCAGGTGTCGAAGCCCTCTTTCAATATGCCGTTGCCCGCTCCAAGATAAGTACCCTGGTAGCGATAGGCTTCCATACCAAGCAACGCGTTGAATGCATGATCGTTCACCGACCAGTCGTAGGTGGCCGTATTTGTCCAGGTCATACCGAGCCCGTGATTCATATTTTGTGATACGTTGGTACGGGTATCGTTGTAGCTATAGATACTGAAATGATACAGCGGTGTGAAGCTACGGTACTCACTCGTATTGTACACGGTACCGAACAGTGTTCGTAATTTCAACCCCTTCATCGGTTCTATCTCAGCATAGATGTTACCGTTAAATGTTGCAGCTTTGTTCTCGTTGTTGGTGTTGGTCATCATAAGACCGTAGGGGTTCCCTTCACCATTATACCAGTCGCTGTTGCTTGTATCGTTGTAAGGCGAATCATAGGGGTTATTGTCACCATAGACCGGTGCCAAAGGTGATACACCAAAAGCACCTCTTAACGAGTTGTTGTACTGATTGCCTACGCTGATGCCATTGTTTGTGCGGTAGATAAAGCTCACCTGTTCACCTACCTTCATGAAGCCGTTAAACAATTTATGTTCCGAGTTAATGCGGAAATTATACCGCTCGTAGCCAGACACATCAGCACCTCCCACTACCCCCTCCTGACTCATGTAACCCAATGAGAGAGCATAGGAGGAAGCAGTTGAGCCGCCGGTCACACCCAGCGCATAACTCTCGGTGACCGCATTGTTTTTAAACATCGTGTCCACCCAGTCAGTATCATACACACGGCCATTGGCATCATATATCGATTGAAAACCATCCCAGTTGTATGCTGCGTTGCCGCTGTTCAGGCTCTGCTCATCCATAATGGTCATATACTGGGTTGCATTCAGCATATCTGCCTTGCGGGCCACATTCTGCACACCGTAGTAAGCATCGAAATTCACCTCTGCTTTTCCTTCCCTGCCGCTTTTGGTGGTGATCAACACCACTCCGTTGGCAGCCTGTGCCCCATAGATGGCGGCCGAGGCGGCATCTTTGAGTACATCGATGCTCTCGATGTCGGAAGGGTTCAACGAGGATATGTCGCCCCCAATCCCGTCGATCAGGTAGAGCGGGCTGGAGTTCCCGATGGTACCCAGACCGCGTATCACCACTTTCATATCTGAGCCCGGTTGTCCGGAGGTAGAGGTGATGTTTACCCCGGGCGTTTTGCCCTGGAGAGCCTGCAAGGGGCTGATGGTATTCATCTTGGCCAGCTCATCGCCTTTCACCTGTACGGTGGCTCCGGTAGATAGCTTCTTGGCTTGCACACCGTAGCCAATCACAACCAGCTCCTCAAGCACTTCGGTGTCTTCCGCCAGGCTTACATTGATCAGATTACCACTAATGATCACCTCCTGTGTCACAAACCCTACATAGGAGAAGACAAGCGTCTGCCCCTGATTTGCCTGAATGACAAAGTGTCCGTCAATATCTGTCACCGTACCGTTGGAAGTACCTTTTACAAATACAGTCACACCGATGAGTGGCTCATCATCGGTTGCCGAGACCACGGTCCCACTGACGGTATTCACTTGCAAAGACTCTGCATGGAGTGTCACCGGTCGCAAGAGGATCAGTGACATCCCGATTAGGAACCAGTATAAATAACCATTATTTATACTTCGTTTAAAATTCATGTTTATCATACCTTCACAGTTATTAGTTTAACATTCAATGTATTAGTCGCCCTGCCCATCAGATCGAGCGAATCAATTAAAAACATATGTATTAAATTGCGGTGCGGTTGTCTTCAGGCTCTACTTGGTTACCTGTATCTCAATCGCCTCTTTCAACAATCCATCCGACTCGGCGGTCAAATGAATAACTCCACTTCTCTTATCACTTTTCACAACCACCAGGCATTTTCCATAAAATGCTTTTCGTTGCGATGCTTTAAAGCGCTCTAAACTGGTTGGGTTGCCGTTGTCAACACCCACAATCTGACCCTTCCCTTTCATTGAGAAACGAATCAGGTTTGTTGCATTGGGACAAAGAGTCCCCTTTTCATCCAACACCTCCACTGTGATAAAACTCAGGTCCTCGCCGTCAGCCCTGATTACCTTTCTATCGGCTGTCAACCGGATTTGTGACGGTTCACCGGCTGTCTGTATCTCTTTCGATAAAACCTCTTTACCGTTTTTCCTGGAGATCACTTTGACGTTGCCAGGTTCGAAAGGCAGTCGCCAATAAACGTGATGCTGATCACCTTCTTTTCTTCTGATGCCCTGCGATACATCATTCAGGAATAGTTCCACCTCATCGGCATTGTTATAGTAGGCCCACAGATCGACAATTTCACCCTGATTCCAGTTCCAGTGGGGAAAGAGATGTAGCACATCTTTATCGGTCCATTCCGATTGATACATATAGTATATATCTTTCGGGAATCCGGCCAGGTCGACAATACCAAAGTAAGAGCTCCTTGCCGGATACCAGAAAGGTGTGGGTTCACCCAGGTAATCGAATCCTGTCCAGATATACATCCCGCTGATAAAATCGGCGTTTTTCACATCGTTCCATGCCTGCTCATGGGTGTCTCCCCAGGGCACGTGACAATTGTCGTATGAGGAACAGGCGTAGGAGGGATCGGTAAACGGGATATCCCAGCGCAAAGGCCATATATAGAGAGAATCACTTGGCATCCGGTAATAGCCGCGGGTCATCAATCCCGAGGTGGTTTCTGTGGCTATAAATGGTTTCCCGGAGAAGTTTTCGGGCACACTCGCATAATCTACACCATGATAGTTGAATCCGATGAGGTCGAGTGCTCCCGAAGCAAAGAGATGATTGGCCCGGTTTGTTTCATTGTTGCCGGCAGTCACAGGCCTGGTAGGATCGAGTCGCTTCACAATATTAGTCAGTTTTTGGGTCAGTAAGGCATTCACGCTCATCTCCTCTCCATTTGTATCGGCAAGAGATGTCTCGTCGCGTTGAAGGTTGAGCAGCAGATTTGCCTGCTGGATATTGAGCGTGTCGGCATCGGCATGAGTCCACTGTTCGAGCACTTCGTTCCCGATGCTCCACATAAAAACTGAAGGATGGTTGCGGTCGCGGAGAATATGATCGGTCAAATCACGTTCGTGCCATTCATTGAAGAAAAGGGAATAATCGTATGTTGTTTTTCGCTTGCGCCACATGTCGAACGTCTCATTCATCACAATGAATCCCATCCTGTCGCACAGCTGAAGCAGCTCCGGTGCAGGAGGATTATGGGCTGTGCGGATACCGTTTACGCCCATCTCCTTGAGTATCTCTAGCTGCCGTTCAATGGCTCTCGTGTTGACAGCTGCCCCCAGACAACCCAGGTCATGGTGCATGCATACACCTTTTATCTTTGTTGGTACACCGTTGAGTGAGAACCCTTTGGTCGCATCGAATGTAAAGGTGCGAATTCCAAGAGGTGTTTCATATTCATCTGTGAGCCTATTGTCCACAAATATCCGTGTAACCAGCTTGTACAAAGTGGGTCTGTCAGGCGACCATAATTGCGGTTCTGTAACAGTGAGCTCTTGTTCATATTCGTTCGATGAGAGTGCTTCCAGGCTGCCGTCAACTGAAGCCAGGGCGATCTGCTTTCCGGATGCATCCACCACCGTTGTTTCCGTTCTAAAGTTCACCTTCTCTGACATCTCGTTTTTAACCGTAGTCTTTACATTCACCTGCGCACGTTCTTTGGTTACCTCGGGCGTGGTAACGAATACTCCCCACAGATCTACATATACGGGGTCGACGCTTGTCATCCATACATTCCTGTAGATACCGCAGCCGGAATACCAGCGTGAATTGGGTTGCTCGCTGTTGTCTACCCGCACCGAGATCACATTCTCCGTATCAAGTTGCAGATGGGGCGTCAGGTCATAGCGGAACGATATGTAACCGCAGGGACGATGTCCGAGGTGAATCCCGTTGATCCATACATCGGAATTCATATAGACACCATCGAAATCGATAAATATCATTTTCCCTTCAAAAGATTGATCGAGTGAAAAAGATTTGCGGTACCAGCCCACCCCTCCGGGCAGGGCACCGCCACCACTCCCAGAGGGATGATCTTCACTGAAATCACCTTCAATGGCCCAGTCGTGGGGCAGCTCCAACTGCCTCCAACCGGTATCATCGAAAAGCATGTTGCTTGCCTTGGGCAGATCCCCCTGGAAGAAACGCCATCCACTGTTGAAGTTCTCGGTCTTACGAGGACTCTGGTCATCTCTTGCACAAGCATTGAACCCCATGAGCGCAATGCAAAACAACACTACTATGACCGTCAATTTTTTCATTTCCCCAAAGCTATCTTTTGTGCCTGACCCGTGTAAACGACTTCAATCCCTTTTTCATCGAAGTTAACACCCTGCGGATTGTTTTTATCCACATAGACAATTTGGAAGGTGCGTTCCTGCAACATGCCATCGAACGATCCCTGCCGCTCACCTATTTCGAGGGTACGGGATGCATTGTCATAATAGAAGTCGATGGTAGCATAGGCTCCTTGTTCGTAGTTGTAGTTCACCCCTTCGTCTTCGTAGAGCGTGAATGTACCGTTCTTACCAGCATAGAGATAAAGGAGTATCTTTTCCGGTTTTTTTTCGTCGGTATACTGAATTTCAGGGCCAAACGGGATGATCGCTCCCTCTTTCACAAAAAGGGGTATGCGGCTATAGGGAGCCTCCATCCGCACCTTTTGTCCTCCCTCCACAAATGCTCCGGTATAGAAATCATACCAGCCGCTGGAAGCCGGGAAATAGACTTCCCGATCGGTTGCCTGATAGGTATAGACGGGGCAGACCATCAGTGCATCTCCAAACATATACTGGTCGCCGATATCATTCACTCCCGGGTCTTTGCCATAATCCATCACCAGGGCGCGCATAATGGTATAGTCGTTGAAATAGGTCATGCCGGCCATCGAATAGATATAGGGCATCAAACGATAACGGAGTTTGTTATAGTAGAGCATGGACTGATAGGCAGGATGACCCTCCGGTGCGATGTGAAAGATCTCTCTGTAGGGAAACTGTCCGTGGGAGCGGAACAGGGGCACAAAAGCCCCAAACTGTGTCCAGCGGGTGTTTAACTCGCGCCACTCTTTCAGATCCTCATTCTCCACCCCGGTAGCCTCGTAGATTCGTTGTGCCTGCTCGTATCGTTTTTCCACACAAAAACCACCGATATCCATTGTCCAGTAGGGTATCCCTGACAATGCAAAGTTGAGGCCGGCGGAGATCTGTGCCTTCATATCTTCCCACCGGGTACCGATATCACCGCTCCAGACAGCGGTGGAATAGCGCTGTATACCAGTGAATCCTGATCGTGTCAACAGGAACACCCGCTCATCGGGATTGACACCCCGCTGTCCTTCATAAATACCTTCGGCGTTGACCAGTGCATAGGCATTGAAATATTTTGTGGAGGGACCGAGAGCCGTGGGACCACACAGTTTTTTCCGGTAATCCATGTCGGTATTGTCCTGTATGTTGGGTTCGGAAGCATCCATCCACCAGGCATCCACACCGTAGGAGTAGAGATTATCTTCGAGCTGTTTCCAGAATAGTTTACGCGCACCCTCAGAGTAAGCATCATAGAATGAGCCGATGTAACCCTCTCCAATCCAGTCGCGGATGCTGTCTTTCACCGCCTGTTGATACATCCATCCATTTTTGTCGAACGCGTTGTAATGATCGGTATTGAGATAGAATTTGGGCCATACGGAGATCATGATCCGGGCATTCATCTCATGGATCCGGTCGACCATTCCCTGAGGGTCGGGGAATCGCTCTGCATCAAACTGGTGGCTGCCCCATTCCTGTTCCGGCCAATAGCTCCAGTCCTGTACGATGTTATCGATGGGTATTTCTCTTTTTCTGAATTCAGCGAGTGTGCCCACAATCTCATCCTGCGTTTTATACCGTTCACGGCTCTGCCAGAATCCCATAGCCCATTTGGGCATGATCTGCGATTTCCCGGTAAGGGTTCTGTAGCCACTGATCACTTCGTCCATACTGCAGCCCGCCACGAAATAGTAATCGATGCCATTGCCCATCTCACTCCAGAGCGATAGTTTGTTCTGCAACTCATCCGAAACAGGGCTTAACGCTTTCAACGCAATATAGGATACATCCCCATCGGGCTCCCATTCAATACGAAGAGGCACTCTTTCTCCTTTTTGAAGCGGATAATCGAACTTATAGCTGTTAGGATTCCAGGCAGTACGCCAACGTTCCTCCACCACCGGTTGATTGTTGAGGTACACCTTTGTGTAACCGGCATAATGGAGGAAGAAACGGTATAAGCCGCTTTCAGGAGCTTCTATCTCACCGCTCCAGACCACCCGCGAGTCATTCAGGTCGAAATTCTCCGGAAAATTGTGCAACAACGACATAAACTGATAATCGAGTTTGGTCTCTTTGCGTACAATCATATCAGAGGGATCCTTCTTTTTCGCATATACCACTGTGAGTCCCCCCTCCGATCCGTCGCTGCCGTAAAGCCTGAACTGATCGAGATCGGCATAATCACGCACATCGCCAAATTTGCTCAACGAATAATTATCCCAGACGATGCCATAATTGTTATTGGAAATGACGAAGGGTACCGATACTTTGGTATTATACTGGAACAGGGACTCATTTTTGCCCTTGTAATTAAAATCGTCGGCCTGATGCTGTCCCAAACCGTAGAAGGCCTCATCATCGGGTGACTCGAACAACTGGTGAATTGTAAAACCTTTTGTGCCTTCCACTTCTATGGGGGTCAGCGTTTTCCCACCTCCTTTTTGTTCCTGCAGGATGGGTTCCCCTTTTTTGTTCAGAAAAGCGATTTCACCTGTTTCCAGCAGGATGACTGCATCCAGGGAATCGGTGGAGAGAATGACCCTGTCCTCTTTTTCTTCAACCGTGAATCTGTCCGAAAAAGTTAATCCCGGTTTGGTGATCAGACTCTTCTCAGTTGAGAAACTTTTCTCACTGGTGGCTGAAACATGAATAATCTTTTCATTGACAACCTGCAGCCGTATGTTTCGTACGCCCCTGCTGTTTTCCGGTTGTAAACGGACAATGATTCCATGCTCTGTTTTCTCAATGCCGGTAGATGTGCAGGAGACAAACAAGAAGATACCCAATGCGATCGATAAGATGCGTTTCATGTATTACAATTTATTTTTTGTAAAATTAATTATAATACGGGAGCGTGAGGTTTCTCTCTGTTTACACTAACAGGAGGTTTTGATTACTGAGGGGGTTGTTTTGTTTCTGTAAGGGATGTTAAATGTTTACAGCGTCGTTTCAGCATCGTTTATAGCAGGATGATCGGAAGAATGAGAGGGGTCACGCTGATATTGTGAAGGCAAAACGTCGAACTCCTCCTTAAAATATTTGCTGAAACTTTTGGGATTGTTAAAACCAACCATATAGGCAATCTCCGATATTTGAAGCTGGCTTTCGCGTAACAACTGAGCTGCCCGTTTCAGACGTATGAGACGGATGAACTCAATCGGGCTTTTACCCGTGATAGATGTCGTTTTTTTATACAAATGCACCCTACTGATGCCGAGCTCCTTGCTTAATCTCTCCACCGAAAACTCACTATCGGAGATGTGATCCTCCACCAATTTAATTGCCTTCTTGATCAATTTTTCATCCAGGGGTGTGATGGTAATCTCGGCGGGCTGAATGTCGATCTGGCTTTTGAATTTCATCTGCCGGTAAGATCTCATCTTCAGTATTTTATTAATCCGAAGCAGGAGGATATCGAAATTGAACGGTTTGGTGATGTAATCATCCGCCCCGGTTTCCAGACCATGCAACTCCTGTTCTTGAGCGGTATGCGCTGTGAGGAGTATCAGCGGGATGTGGGAGGTACGCACATCATTTTTCACCTTTTCGCACAGTTCGTACCCATCCATCCCCGGCATCATCACATCGCTGACAATAATGTCCGGTAAACAGGAGAGGATTTTCTCCCAGGCTTCACTACCGTTCGAGGCTTCGATCAGCGAAAAATGTTCTTGTAGCATATCCCGCATGAACAAACGGAAATCATCGTTGTCATCCACCAACAGTATGGTGGTTTCATTCGTGTTCTGGACATCCGCATGATCTTTACTCTCATCTCCCACGTGCGGTTCTTCCGGTTTACGACCAATGGGTATCGCAGCAGAAGAGGCAATGGACTCCAGCCTTTCTACCGGAAAATGAAGCACAAACAGACTCCCGCGGGGAACGTTGTCAAAGACCTGCACCGAACCCTTGCAAAGAGATACAAATTCTTTTACCATGTGCAGTCCGATACCGCTCCCCGGGAAATCCTCGTTCCTGGTGTCTCCCTGGTAAAACCGTTCAAAGATCCGCTTTTTCTCTTCATCATTTATGCCTACACCATTGTCAATCACCCTGATTTCAAGCTGTTCACCACCTGAGTCGTCCTGTCCGGGGATTAGTTTAACCATCACATCCACCGTTCCGTTCTTATTGGTAAACTTGATGGCATTGGAAAGAAGATTCATCATGATCTTCCCCATTTTGTCTTCATCGAATACCATACTCAATTCATCAATCGCAGAGAAAAAAGACAACCGGATACTCTTTTTTTCCGCATATTCGGCAAACTGGTTGCAGGAGTTCTTCAGGAAAGGGATGATGTCTCCATAGGATAAATTCAGGGCATGTTCTTTCACATCGCTCTTCCTGAAATCAAGCAACTGGTTTACCATATTCAATAAGCGAATGGCATTTTTGTGAATCAGGGAGAGTTGTTTTAATTGTGTATCATCTGATACCGTCTTCAACATATTCTCCAGTGGTGAGAGAATCAATGTCAGAGGTGTGCGCAGTTCATGGCTGACATTGGTGAAGAAACGAAGTTTCATGTCGTCTATCTCATGCTTTCGTGCTGCTTCCAGTTCAATCTGCTTCACTTTGAACTTCTGCTTCTCGTTACGGATAATGGTGTATCGTGCATAAAGCAAAATCGAGATTAAAAGAAACAAATAGAAGATATAGGCCAGGGGTGAGAGCCAGAAGGGTGGTCTTATTCGGATTGGAAGCATGGCTGATTCATCACTCCAGAAGCCGTCACTGTTGGCCGCCTTTACCCTGAGGGTATAGTTCCCGGGAGCCAGATTGGTGTATGTGACGCTGTGGAGACCATCGTCAATGATCAGCCAGTCTGTATTAAAACCCTCGAGCATATAGGCATAAGTGGCTTTCTCGGGAAGCACAAAGTTCATGGCTGAGAACTCCACCGAGAACACATTTTGCCTGTATTTGAAGGTTACCTCTTCCACCCGGTTAAGCTCCGAGGGCAGAATCATGTTCCCCTGATAGGCTGTACCAACTTCAACTTCTTCGTTGAACAATTTCAGTCCGGTGAAAAGCACCTTGGGTTGGGATGTGTTGTAACGGATGTTCTCCGGATGAAAAAAATTGAATCCTTTGGTTCCACCGAGCAGGATTTCACCGTCGGTTGTTTTAAAAATGGAGCGTAAATTAAATTCATGGCTTTGCAGACCGTCCTGTTCGCTGTAATTCACAAACGAGAAACTATAATCGCCGGTGATAGAGCGGCTCTGGATGATAATGTTGGATAAGCCGTTCGAAGTGGTGATCCACATGTTGTGTTGATCATCTTCGGTAATTCCGGAAATGACATTACCGGCCAGTCCGTCACTATTGTATAACTGTGTGATTTTATCCTGTTTTGGATCCCATATATTCAATCCGTTCCGGGTACCTACCCAGATCAATCCGCGGCTGTCTTCGTAAGCATGATTCACATTCAGATTGGTAAAAAACTGATCCCCCTTCCGATTGGATTGAATGATCTCGCTATCTTCTGATGCTATGTCGAAAATGGTAATGCCAATAGCCGTTCCGAGGATCAATCGCTCGTTATTACCCAGACAGATTGATGAGATGAATTCAGATGAGAGCTGTTGCTTTGTACTGTTATCGAAGGTGGTGAATTGTCCGTTTTCGGGATTGAATTTTTGCAATCCCCCTCCCAGGGTGCCAATCCAGATCATTCCCGATTTGTCTTCCACAATTGACCAGACATTGTCGTTGGCAAGGCTGTTTGGGTTTTGGGGATCGTGACGATAGTGAACAAACTTTTTGCCATCAAAACAATCCATTCCAGAGAGATAGGTTCCGATCCATATTTTACCGTTTTTTGCAGCACAGAGGCTTACAATCACATTGTTGGTCAATGAGCTGTTGTCGGTCGGATTGTGACTGTAAAGATAAGAGGTTCGGTTAACGCGATCCATGCGGATCAATCCGCTTCCATTCGATCCAATCCATATGTTGCCATCCTCATCCTTGATAATGGAGTTGATATCGGGCTTGAAATTGTCGATCTTGTTGAAAGAGTGCAAATGTTCAATGCCGAACTTATAAATACTCTCACTGTAGTAGGAGATCCCGTTTTTATAGGTACCCACCCATATCATATCATCCTGATCGGCGTAAATGCAATTGATGCTGTTGTGTGCAATGCTTCGTTCATCGTAAGGCTGATTCCGTAAAATAGTCAGGTTCCCTGTTTTTTTATCGATGACATCGATACCACCATGGTCGGTCGCCATCCAGATGTGTCCGGCAGAATCCTGCACAATATCCTGGATCATGTCACTTGACAACAAAAATGGGAAATCGCTTTTCTTTGACCCCATACAGTTCCATTTATTTTGTCGGGAATCGAAGAACCAGCACCCAAGTGGCATATCAGAGTAGACCCACAGATCGTTTTCCGAATCCGCATAAATCTGATAGTCATGATCCTGTCCGTGCTGCTGTTTCTGAATATAGCTGTCGAAGCCTTCGATCTGCAAGCTGGTTTTGTCCATGTACTGAATCAATCCCGATTGAAAGATAAACAGATAATACAGATCTGACTCAGTGAAATCTGTAATCAATCCGGGATTTAAATTTCCCGACTCTCCGTCCTGAGAGAAGAACTGCAAATGGGCATGATGGGCGTCATACTTGTAGAAACCGAGGGTAGAAATATAACACCACACATTTTTTTCGTTGTCGATGAAAATGAGATCAACCGGGCTGGTGATACCCATCTCCTGCAAGAGGATACTGCTTTGTTCGAATTTTTCCTTTTCGGTATTGAATATGGTGTAGCCGGTGCCGGTGCGGATCCATAGTCTCCCTTGTAGATCCTCCTGCACACTCATGACCAGATTGTCAGGCAATGAATTAACATCGTTCGGGTTGTGATAATAAATTTTAAATTCATATCCATCGTACCGGTTTAAGCCTGAAGCGGTGGAGAACCACATGAAACCGTTGCTATCCTTATATATATGATTGATCTGGTTATGTGAAAGACCGTCGCGAACTTCAAGGTGCTTAAAGTACCAAGCAGATTGGCCCAGCAGTGCGAGATGACTGCAGAGAAAAAATTGGAACAGAAGCATAAGACGGAACATCCACGACATGGGGACAAATTTTATAGCGGGTATTCATCCGTCAAACAATAATTGTTGGAGGATTACACCACAAACATAGTAAAAATTTGTCAAATAGTTGAGTGAGCACTTCCCCTATTGAATGAAACCTGGGCAGATAGATCGGCATATTCCACAAGCAGGGTGTCAAGACGATTAATCGCTCCGTTCGTGTTTGTAACGGAAGAGTATGGCAAAGAAGATGGTGACCAGCAAGGCATACCCTGCGAAGATAAACCATACGGAAGACCATTCGCCCAGCATCAGCGATTTGGTTTCACCTGCCACCATCACCTCCTGCCAGGAGGTAAACTGATTCACGACCCATTGCGCTCCAAGCGTTCCGATGGTGGCACCGATCCCATTGGTCATCAGCATGAACATTCCCTGTGCGCTGGAACGGATGTGGTGAGGGGTTTCCTTATCCACAAAGAGCGAGCCGGAGACATTGAAGAAATCGAAAGCAACACCGTAAACCAGCATGGATAACACAAGGAGCCAGACACCACTGCCGGGATTACCCAGGCCGAAGAAGCCGAAGCGCATCACCCAGGCCAGCATGGCAATGATCATCACCCTTTTGATGCCATAACGCCGCAGGAAAAATGGAATCAACAGAATGCAGAGTGCTTCTGATATCTGTGACAGGGATATCAGTATGTTTGAATGCTGCACCCCGAAGGTGTTGGCAAAAAGCGGGTTGGCTTCGAAGCTGGCGATAAAGGGATTGGCAAAACCGTTGGTGATCTGCAGGGATACACCCAGCAACATGGAGAAGATGAAGAAAAGTGCCATCTTACGCTGTTTGAACAGCTTGAAGGCATCCAGGCCAAGCGCCTGGGCCAGTGTCTTGTCTGTGGTGTCTGTACTGATTGGGCAATTGGGAAGCGTGAAGGAGTAGAGGCCCAGCATCAGGCCGATCACGGCACTCACCACGAACTGCATCGATGAAGTCTGGTAGCCCACAAGATCGACAAACCACATGGTGAAGATAAATCCCACGGTGCCAAACACACGAATGGGAGGAAATGCCTTGACCGTATCCATGCCACCCCGCTCCAGGATGGTGTAGGCTACAGAGTTGGAGAGTGCCAGCGTGGGCATGTAAAAAGCGACACTCAACGTGTAGAGTGTAAAGAGGATGGGGAATGAGACGTCCGGCCCGGCTTGGAGACCGTACAGACCTGCGGTGATCATGAAGAGTGCAGCCAGCAGGTGTGATGCACCCAGCAGTTTCTGTGCCGGCACCCAGCGGTCGGCAATGATTCCCATGATGGCCGGCATGAATATGGAAACGATTCCCTGGACGGAATAGAAGATGCCGATGTGTGCTCCCAGTCCGGCAGGCCCCAGATAACGGGACATCGAAGTGAGATAAGCCCCCCAGACGGCAAACTGGAGGAAGTTCATGATGATGAGTCGAAGCTTGAGTGACATAACGTTAACTTATAGTGTTGTGGTTTTTATCTGCTGAGCCAGGGAGAAGGATTGAGCTTGGTGGTCTTTTGCCACAACTGGAAATGCATGTTGGCAATGCCGGTATCAGGATCGGTATAGATGCGTCCCAACGACTGGCCTGTCTTCACCCTGTCACCTTGTTTCACAAAGAGATCGTAGATGTTGGCATAGAAAGTGTAATATTCGCCGTGACGCACGATGACACAGGTGTTTGAACCGGGGAATGAGAACACCTTCGACACCTCACCGTCGAACACCGAACGGATACTGGCTCCCTTCTGCGCCTGGATATCGACACCATTGCTGTTGGTGGTCACATTCCACTCACTGTGCTTCTTGGCACCGAATCCGCCAACGATGGAGGCAGTTCCCGTCACCGGCATGGGCAGCTTCCCTTTGTTGGCTGCAAAATTCTTGGAAAGCCGGAAAGTCTCGGTAGTGGCACTGCCCCCCGCCTCTATCCTGGGACCGCTCTCAGCAGGTTTCTCCGGTGCTGCCTCCTTCTTGGGAACAGGCTCTTCCCTGGTTGCAGCTTCCTCCTTGGTTGCGGCCTCCTCTTTGCTTTCATCCTTACTGCGGCGTGCTGCCCGTTCAGCCTCCTCCGCTGCTTTCTTGCGTAAAGCCTCCTGCTCTGCCCTGCGGCGTGCTTCCGCCTCACGCTCCTGACGCGCTACCTCCTCGGCGATTAACTGTTCAATCTGAGCATTCAGTTGGTTCACCCGCCGCTGTTTCTGTTGCAACGTCTTCTGCAGCTCTTGCTCTTTACCCCTTGCAGCAGTGATCTCCTGTTGTCTTGACTGCTCCTCCTTTTGCAGTTTCTGTTGCTCCTGCTCCAGGGTTGTGAGCGCCTTCTCCCGGTCTGCCCTGGCTTTGGAAAGAAGCTCTTTCCTTTCGGCTATCGCACGGTTTTGTTTTTTGATCTCTTCAGCTTGCGACTGTTGCCAACGGGAATAATCTTTAAGGTATTGCATCCTGCGTATCGATTCCCCAAACGAGCGGCCCGAAAGGATAAAAAGCAGTTTGTTCTGGCTTACATTGTGGCGTAACATTCCACGGATCGCATTGGCATATTTGTCCTGTGTCTCAACCAGCTCCTTGTTGAGTCGTTGAATCTCCTCTTCCAGCCTTGTCTCCTCCCTACGCAATGCAGCCACCTCTTCACGCTGTACGCTTATCAGTTCCTTCCGGGAATTGATCTGTTTATTGATCAGATTGATCCGGTCCAGGATGGTGCTGGTCTGTTTCTTCACGTCAAGATAGAGCCGGTTGGCATTGCGTATCTCCTCCTGCAGGGCCTGCTGTTGTTGCTGCAAGCGCTCTATCTGAGGGGTCTGCGCCAACAGACTGCTTGACAAGAGGAGGAAGAAAGATAACAGAACAACCGTTTTTCTCATGCTCGTTTCATCAATTTGTAGCGAGGATTTTCATGATCTCACCAATAGTAGTTCTGGAATAACCATTCGGTACACTTTTTGTGAGTTCAATCGGCAGATTGGTCACCACATCTGAAAAAAGCAACTCCGCATCCACTTTCTTACTGTTTGAACTGAGTGAGATATTCATCTTGTGCGGAAAACTGATCTCATTCAGAAGTGCAAAGTTATTGTAACCCCACTGAAGTGAATGACTCCCTTCCGGTTGTAACAAATGGGTGAAGGTGATCCTATCGTCACCGTTCACAGTGAAAGCATAATCGATGCCCGAGGTTTTATCTTTTGCCGTGAGGTAATAGTTGTGGTCTGAGGTGCGTGTAAAGTTGAACTTCCTGTAGTCAGCAAGCTCGACCTCGTTTTTGCCCGAGATAAACAACGCATTTGTGAATACTGACTGCATGGTATAAAAATCGAACCCTACCGGATATTGCGTTTTCAGTTCGGCGATTGGCTCCATCACATACCGTTTGTTCATTCTGTCAAGAAAAATCAGGGTATCAGGATTGATGTAGAGACGAAACATCTCTACACCGAACAACGGTTGTATTGAAATCTGCAAAGCATTGTCCTTCACAATCCGGATATTGGCCTTGGAGCTGAGAGATCGTTTACCGGTGGTCAGGTTCATATTCATTTTGGCAGCGAATGTCTGGAAGGAGAATTCACTCTCAATGATGTCATGAAACAATTCATTGTATTCTTTATCTTCAACCGGTGTGGTTGAATAGATATATTGTTGGCGCGATTTACAGGCTGTCAACAAGAGAGTGGCCGATAAGAAACATAAAAAAAGGATCCTCTTGGTCGAACGTTTCATAGTGTTGGGTTGGTTATATTCTTGATTTTTCGTTCCAGCGTTTCAGCATCGCCTCCCAGCTCCTTGGCTCTGATCCACTGCTCAACCGCTTTTTCTTTCTCTCCGGTTTTATGCAGTAGGTCACCATAATGTTCAAGCACTTCGGCTGAGGGGTTCTCGCCGCTGTATTCAACAGCTTTCTCAAGGTAAATTTTCGCCATGATGTAGGATCCCTGTTCGTATAGAATCCATCCATAGGTATCCAGATAGGTGGGATTCATCGGTTCGGCTTTGATGGTGATGCCGCTCATCATCTCTGCTTTGTCGAGATCCCTCTTGTCGAGCGAGAGATAGTAGCTGTAATTGTTCAACACGGGCAGATTCTGCGGGTTGAGTTGCAGTGCTTTCTCATAGTTCTCAAATGCCTCCTCCTTGCGTCCAAGAAAAAAATTGAGATCACCTATTTGTCCATAAAAGTCTGACTCAAGCAGGGGATTCTCAATCACAGCATGTTCCAGCCCCTCTTTGAAAACACGAAGGGCCTCTTCATGGTTTTCTTCCTGATAATGGACCGCACCAAGGTAAAAATAGAACTGAGGCTCTTGTGGAATATTTTTGACTCCCTCCTCGGTGATTGATTTGAGCGTCTCCATATCCTCCTCGGGTAAAGCGATGCGTATGATTTGCTCGTAACCGGCCGGATCATCCGGTTGCTCAGTGATATATTCCCGAAACTGCTTCATAGCCCCTTTTTTATCATCCTGCATCAAGAGGACATTCCCGTAAATCATTCTCAGGCGAGAATAGTTGGGATATTGCTTGAAGAGAGACTCGAAAAGGGGATTGGCCTGGGCCAGATCCTGCTGCTCCTGCTGCAGGATACCAAGGTACCGGGTGAGCAGTTGCACCTTCGTTTCTGCATCCATTGAACTGCCTGTGATTGCCGCTTCCAGCTCCTCTTGTGCCTCCTTTTTGCGGTTGTTCTTCTCGTAATAATTGATCCTGGATAGAATGAGTGCCGGAAATGAGGCGTCAATATTGTAAGCCCGTTCATAAGAATCCCATGCTTTTTCTGACTGATTGTCCTCCATGTAGAGATCTCCCATCAGGACCAGATAGGCCGGATTGGAGGGATTCTTTTCGATAATCTGCTCTATCTCTTCAAATGCTTCCTCCTTTTGTTCCAACATCGAGTAGTATCGAAACTTGCTCATGGTAACCGTCTCGATGATGCCGGTGCTTTTCTCCAGCTGGTCCAACATATCGATTGCCTGCTGTAGTTCGCCATTGTCGGCATGTGCCGACGCCAACTCGTAGAGCAACTCCTGCTTGTCGGGGTAGCGTTCATGCATCGCGGCATAGATATCAACCACATCCTGCTTACGGTCCAGCTCCTTGCTGAGCCCTGCCAGCATCATGTTGTAATAGTAGTTCGAGGGATCATGAGTGACTGCTTTCTGCAGGTATGTGAGTGCTTTGTCTTTCTCCTGCAGGACATTGTAGAAAGTGCCCAGTTCCACCAGGACATTGGCATTGGTGGAGTCGAGAGCATGGCAGTAGCGAAAAAGATCCATCGCTTCGTCGTACTTGCCCTGGGCCTTGGCGTTCAATGCCTCGTAAAAAAAATGATCAAATTTCCGCCTCTCTTCCTGCGTAAGTGAGATTTCACAAGAATCACTTAACTTTATATTATTTTCTGTGGCAATGGAGCCGATCGGGCAGAAGAGCAATAGCGTCAGTATCAGAAAGAGTTGTATCGTATATCTGTTGTGCATGTGAATCGTTTGTTACTTTTTTCCGGTATGTCCAAATCCACCGTCGCCACGTCCTGTCTCGCTGAGCGACGCTACCGGTTCCCACTCTATTCGGGAGTGCTGTGCCACCACCATCTGACAAATGCGTTCACCATCTTGGATGGTAAAAGGTTCATTTGAGAGATTCACCAGAATCACCCCAATCTCGCCCCGATAATCGGCATCAATGGTGCCGGGACTGTTGAGCAGTGTGATGCCATGACGTAGAGCCAAACCGCTGCGGGGACGAAGTTGGGCTTCATAACCCTCCGGTAATTGAAGATAGAGACCTGTAGGCACAAGAATTCGCTCCAGTGGCTTCAGCACCAATGGCTCTTCAATATTGGCCCGCAAATCCATCCCTGCGGCGAGTGCGGTGGCATAAGCGGGCAAAGGGTGCTTCGACTGGTTTACGATCCTGATTTTCATTGGTGGGCACATTTTTAAATGATTGTGCGAATTTATACATTTCTGGTGAGATATTTGGCCTGTTTGATGAAATTTAAGGATTAAGAAACTACTCTTCTATTATCTTTTGACGGAGAAGAGATGCTAAATTTACAAAAAAAACTATCTTTGTGAGATGAGCAGTCAGGAAGATCTTTTGGCCAAGTTGAGACAGACCCTCAACGAACAGGGTATTGACTCTTTTCATATCCTGGAGGAGCTTGTACCCATTGAAGAACAGATGGCCTATTTCCGTTATTTCGACCAGCTACGGGAGGAAAACAAGCCTTTCGTACGGGACGATGAGGTCGCTATCCTCTTCACGCCAGACATACCGGCAGAACGTAAAAAAAGATCTCTGACACTGTTGGCATCCATCCCGGACGTAGGAGCTTACCGTGCCATTGAGACCTATCACAGTAGTCCTGCCGAGCCCGAACTGGCACACTGGTCGGCCATGGCGCTGGTGAGCAGTCGAATCATACTCAGTTCCGATCTCTCCGGGAAGCAGCAGGTTTATATCTCCTCCGGACTGGGGGGATTGGATAAGAAGCTACGTTTCTTTTCACTCTTCACAACCCACAACAAAGAGACACTCACCTCCCTGCAGAAGGAGATTGTGGAAAGAGAATTCACATTTCAGCTACAGCAGGCTGAAGTGGTGATTGAGAAATTTGAGATCAAAGACAACTATTTCTCCATCCTCATGCTCTTATCATTTGAAAGAGATATCCATACAAACTTGACTGCTGCAGTGCAGGAGTGCAATCAGTACGGCAACTTTCTCGACACCAGGTTTATCTTCACCAATGTGAAAGTGCTCAGTGAAGCAGAGATTAAGCAGTTACTGGAAAAGAAGCAGAGTTGACCCATTCTACAAACCCATTCCCGACTTTATGAGAAAAAAAATGCCAATCGTCTATTTCTCCGGGATCTTTTTCACCCTCTTATGCTCACTCTTCCCATGGAAGGGTTATTCGCTCGAAATACCATTCATTCCTCCTGTATACAACTACACCACGTCACACTATAAGGCGGGGAACCAAAACTGGTCCATAGCACAGGATCAGGAGGGTGTAATCTATTTCGGCAACAACAACGGACTGCTTAGCTTTGACGGTGCAAACTGGAACCTCCACAAGCTACCCAACAATCTGGCTGTAAAATCGATATTTATAGATTTTAATCATAACCCCAATCGCATCTATGTGGGATCGTTCGAGGAATTTGGTTATTTTGAACGGGATCGCCACAGCCGGCTCATCTACCACTCACTCAGAAATCAGGTGGAGGATTACCAATTCCACAACGACGAGATATGGAAAATCTGTCAACATAGGGGGAAGATCTACTTTCAATCATTTTCTGCATTCTTTGTCCTGGAAGAAAACTCCATCAAAACCCACAAACCCTACCCCGGCGTTCTCTATTTTTTTCCGGTTGGGGACAATCTGTTCGCACAGTTGATCAACAACCACTTCACCCTGTTTGACGGAGAACATTTCAGGGAACTGTTCACCCGTACGCAACTCAATAATGACAATGTTGTGGCAGTACTTCCACTGGGTGAAGAGAAGCTGCTGGTTACTGAAAAAAACGGGATATTTCATCTCGGTGGCGATCTTCAATCTCTCCAACCATGGCCAACAACAGCTGACAAACGGCTGAGGGAGGGAGTGGTCAACCGAGCAACCGTGAATGGTGATTCACTGATCGTGATAGGGACCCTGAACGACGGACTCTTTGCATTAAACCACAAGGGTGAAGAGCGATGGCACATCAATCGTAACAATGGACTGCACAACAACACAGTGCTCTCACTTTTCAGCGATCGAGAACAAAATATATGGGCAGCGCTGGACAACGGCATAGCCCATTTTCTTTCCCACTCCCCTTACTCGTTTTTTGAGCCTGCAGACATCCAGATTGGATTGGTTGAGGATATACTCGAGAACGATCACTCACTATTTTTGGCAACGAATCAGGGTATCTACTACTACTCCAATGAGGAAAACAACTTTAAACGTTATGCCCATTTTGATACCCAGTCGTGGTTTATTGAAAAATTCAACCGTCAGGTTTTTGTTGGACACAACCTGGGAACATCTTTCCTGGAAAATGAACGTATAATTGATATTCCGCAAGCACGTACCGGTGGTTTGGACTTGAAACAGATAATCATGAACGGGGAAAACCACTTGTTGCAATCGTCCTACACAGCACTTTATGTATATGACCAGGACCCATCTGGCAATTGGCAGTTCAGTCACCAGGTGAAAGGTTTCTCCGACCTGATCCGTAACATCGAAATTGATCATACCGGCAACATCTGGGCCGGCCACATGTACAAAGGTGTTTATCGATTAAAACTATCCTCGGAACTGGATAAGGTATCTGAAATTGAGAACTTCCTCACGCTCGATACCGCCCTGAATGAACCATATCGTCCCGTAAAAGTGATGAAATTGAAAGGAAGAGTACTCTTTGCAGATGGAAAGCAATTTTATACCTACGATGACATCAGCCGTAAAATCATCCCCTTTGAACCACTGAACCAAGATCTTCCGGAATTTGCCGACACCTATCGCATCGTTCCCCAGAATGATCATTTATTCTGGTTTATCCGCAACAAAGAGTATGCGCTGGTGGAATACAACGCTGATCACTTTCGCCTCAGGGACAGAATCCCTTACGGTATCCTCAACAACCCTCCCAATGAGGGACGGGCAGACATTTTCATCGTGAATGATACAGTTTCATATTTTTCTCTGAATGGCGGCATCGGAAAATACCTTATAGGTCAGCAAACAGGAGCGTTGTCTATCAGCAATCTGAGAATTGCTTCTGCCATGAGCCATGACCGCGAATGGAGAGAGAACCAAGATCTGAACACAAAGACAAAAGAGGTGATCGCCTACCGACACAACAATCTCTCCTTTCAGCTTGTCTTTCCTGAATTCACCCGGAAACCCCTGCTGGTGGAATCCATCCTTGAGGGATATGACAATCGTTGGGTCCCCGTAGCCGGAGATCTTGCTGTGACCTACAACAATCTACCTCCCAATGATTATAGACTCAGAGCGAGGGTACTGGATGATAGGGAAGAAGTGTTGTCAGAGGTTACCTTTGCATTCCGTATAAAAAACCCATGGTACAAAACATGGTGGGCCACACTTCTCTATATCCTGTTGATCATTCTGGCAAGCGGACTGCTTATCGGTAACCGCGTACACCGCATCATAAGGAAGAAAAACCAGCTCTTTATCGAACAGGAGAACCGTCGACTGGCACAGATGGAGAAACAGGAGAGAGAAATCACCCGGTTACGCAATGAAAAACTTGAGGCTGAACTGACACACAAGAGTAAGGAGTTGGCCAGCGCCACCATGATGATCATCAACCATGCCGAGTTTCTGAAAAATATGCGCAGCACCATTCAATCTCTCATACTGAACGGCAAACTCAAACGTAACGAAGGAAACGAACTGTTGTCCATGATCAACAATGGCCTCTCCGATGAAGATGAATGGAACCAGTTTCAGGATAACTTCGACCTGATTCACGAGAACTTCTTCCGCAAACTGAAAGAACGATATCCCTTGCTCACACCCTCCGATCTGAAACTGTGTGCCCTACTTAGACTGAACTACTCTTCAAAGGAAATCGGGAAGATGTTGAACATTTCAATCAGGGGTGTGGAAGCTGCCCGCTATCGGTTACGCAAGAAACTAACCCTATCAGAAGCTGACAATTTGGTGGAATTTATGATTAAATTCCAATAAATGGATACTGTACACTTATTAATTTCACATTACCATTTATACTGAATTATAAACTATTACGACTTTAAAGTGTAGTAAAAAAGTATCCTTTAAAAATATGTTATAAAACATAACGTATCTTTAACGAGGTTTTAAATTTTTTCAGGTAAGATTCATACATTTTCTTTGCTTCATTGAGCCATTTATGAACATGTAAAATATGAATCTATGAAATTGAAAATCGCAATCATTCTGCATCTGCTGTTGTTCTCTTTCCTGTTGTCCGCACAACAGACCGTAACGGTTACTGGTATGGTGACGGAAGGAACAACCGGTGATCCGGCAATCGGTGTCACCGTACTGGTGAAAGGCACGACGATCGGCACCGTGACCGATTATGACGGGAATTATACCCTTGAAAATGTGCCTTCCAACGCAACCATTCAGTTCAGTTACATT
>ERZ795048.339-NODE-339-length-51928-cov-11.006535_pt1 | contig 51928 bp, 49 predicted proteins | sample MGYA00375132_ERZ795048 | MGnify/ENA primary metagenome ERZ795048 (study PRJEB30177, sample SAMN05720225) | activated sludge metagenome | isolation source: Anaerobic digester | place: Hong Kong | collected 2014-12-17 ...
ATTACCTTCGGTAAACCGGGATGACAACAAAATGTGTTATGAAACGGTTGCCCCTGAAAATAATTTGCTACCCCGACTCATTTCCCCCGCGATTAATGAGCGTCCTTGACGGCGTTTTTATCGAGCATCTTTACGTTTTTCCCGTAAAATTCAGCCGGAAACCGGTAACTGTAGTTGTTCAGCACCCTTTTGGTGATTTTTTTTGCTTCGCTGCTTTGAGGGTAAAAATGAACCAGCTTTTGTTCGTAATAGAAAGCGTTCCCCCTGTCACCGATAATTTTAAAACCGGAAATTATTGATGAAATAATTTTCCCTGCCTCAGGGTCAGTCTGGCTCATTGAAAGCGCCGCAAGGAGCATGTTCAGGCCTTCTCTCGCGGTCTTCCTTTTCGTTATCAGTTTTTTCCCGCGGGCAACAAGGTTGTCGCGGTCTCCCCTGTCGATTGGCACGGTAAAGCCCGCGCGCAGAATCATGCTGCTCTGGCCCCGCAGGTTCCTGAAGGAAAAACGGAGAGCATGACCTCCGGGGTACAGTTTCTTTCCGTAATTGATAAGAAATTCCGAATCGCTTATTTTCTTAAATGGCACGTTTATTCCGTCCAGGGTTATTTTCATGGATCTTTGGTTGATGCCCGGATTTTCATTTCCGCTGAAGGTTCGTATGATGATCTCGGGATTGTTTTCACTCAGTTCATTTACAAGAATGCCATTATTAAGAATGTCGCATGAAAGAATTATTTCGGCATCAGGAAGGCCCCAGTTGAAATAGCGGGATATCGCCTTAAAATAGGCTTCGGCTTCAAGCTCGAGGTAGAGCCTGTCTGAAAGTCTTTTCGCGTGTGTTTCGTCAGAAAAGAACCCCCCCTCGCCAATAACTCCAGGGCACAGCTGCGCGGTCTTTCTCAGAATTCTGGTGCCGGTTTCATGGAAAACAGAAAAGTCTGATATCACGCTTCCCCGTTCATCCATTATTTGGTGAAATTCATCCAGAAGAATATCGGCAAGGTCATAACTCGCGGGTTTGATTTCCCTGCTGCCCCAGATCAGAACAGAGGGATAATTCACGGTGTCTTTTCGTCTGCATGTGCCGTTGTGATGGACGCCGAGGAGAATGTCGGGCTTGAATTCTTCTGCCATGACAACTCTGTCGTCAAGCGAAACATCCCTGTCCCGGGTTCGGCTTAGTTTGACTTTCGCTCCGGATTTTTTCAGCATGTCGGCAAGGATAAGCCCAACGGTCAGGTTGATGCTTTCTTCGGTGATTTCGCCGGGGCCCTGCCTGAACCGGTCTTTTTTCCCCTGTCCTCCGTGGCCGGGGTCGAGAAAAATTTTCCTGCCTTTCATCCAGGGGTGCTGAGTCAGGTTAATCGATCCGGTGTATTCATACCGGGTGCATCCCAGGAGGTGAAGCATGCCTGCGAGCGCCATCAGGGCGGCGATGTTTTTTTTAATCGATTGAAATGGGACCATGAGCCCTCCCTTCGATAAATTGTTGTACGAATTCATTGTCGCTTTTTTTGATATCGTCCGGTGACCCGGTAAATATTATTTTTCCGTTGTAGAGCATGGCGATCCTGTCCGCTGTCCTGTAGGCGGACTTCATGTCGTGGGTGACAATAACGGATGTTATTCCCAGGGTGTCCCTCATTTTAACTATCAGGCGGTCAACCGCGCCGCCGGTAATGGGGTCGACGCCGGTTGTCGGCTCGTCATAGATCATTATTTCGGGCTTGATCGCGATGGACCTTGCCAGGCCGACCCTCTTCTGCATCCCCCCTGAGAGCTCCGATGGATTTTTGGTTTCGATTCCCTGAAGCCCCACCTGGGCGAGAAGGTCGGGAACCAGGCGCGCTATTTCCGTTTCGGTCACTCCCTTGCGTCTCATGCCAAAGGCAACATTGTCGTAAATGTTCATTGAATCAAAAAGTGCGGCTCCCTGGAAAAGGATTGCGTATTTTTTCTGTATGGCATCCCTGGTCGCCGGCTCAGCTCCGGTATACCTCTCGCCATCGACATATATTTCTCCCCCGTCAGGGTCAAGAAGCCCTACCAGATGTTTCATGATAACGGATTTTCCGCTGCCGCTTTTCCCGATTATACAGAGCACTTCGCCCTGGTATATGTCGAGGTCAATCCCGTCGAGGACCTTCTTCTGGCCAAATGATTTTTTCAGCCCCTTTATTTCAATTTTTTTGTTCATGTTTGTATGTGACAAAATAAATTTATTTCTTTAAAAAAGCCGACCCTCATGTTATTTTTGAATATATATTCAGTGTTGTAAATAAAAAATTATCTTAACAGCAGGGCCTGATTAATGATATTGCTGCAGGAGCCATTTTTAAGCGATACCCATGACTGCCCCTATCTGCCAGGTCAGCGGTGCAGGTATGAATATTTTTTTGCCATTGATGTTAACAGTGAGGAATTAAGCCATCTTCTTGAAGAGGGATGGCGAAAGTTCGGAGCTTACTTTTTCAGGCCCAACTGCCCCGGGTGCAGAAAGTGTATTCCCCTGAGGGTTCTTGTGCCTGATTTTTCCCGTTCGAAAAGCCAGAGACGGGTTCAACGTAAAGGTTCAGCCGTTTCGGTTTATTTCGGCCCTCTCAGATACAGCAACAGGATCTACGAGATATATCAGGACCATTCCCTGACTCGTTTCGGCAGAAAAACGGAAAAAGAAGATTTTATCAGCAGTTTTTATACCCAGTCATGCCCCATGCTGCAGTCAGAATATTCTCTGGACAATAAACTCATTGCCGCCGGCTTTCTTGACCGGGGAAGCAATTCCCTGAGCAGTGTGTATTTTATCTTTGACACGCAGTATGCGCATCTGCGCCTGGGCACGCTGAGTGTGCTCAAGGAAATTGATTATGCCCGGTCTCTGGGGCTTGAATATTATTATTTAGGGTACTGGATACGGCAGAACCGGAGCATGGCATATAAAAACAGGTTTTATCCCCAGGAACAATATGACTGGGAAAGCGGCAAATGGAGACATATTGCGAATGATAGTTGAATAATTAATTCTTGTAATTATTTCATGTTTATGAAATGTATCCATTGTGGAGTAAACAGATAAACAAGGGAGTTCAAGACGGGAAATCATCAAATGGCATTAATAAAAAAAGTTGATATTAACCTCGATTATCTCACCCCGAACCGGAGTTTCATATATCCTCTGTGGTCTGAAAGCGGTGAAAAGGTTCTTGAAGCCCGCGTCTTGCTCACAAAAGAGAAAATTCAGGATATCAGAAAAAAATTCGGCAATATGCTTCATTACCGGGACACGGGAAAAGGCCAGCCTATTCCCGCTTTTCGCCTGAAAATCGCGTATAAACAGTCAAAGGAAATTTTAAATGAGGTTGAGCGTACCCAGAAATTCAGTAAAACGTCTTTCCGTGATACGGAAAAGGTGATTGAAGAGATCGTCAATGACCTCAATTCAAATGAATTTGAATTTATTCAGCTCTTGAAAGACCTCAAGAGTCATGATGATTATCTTTATACTCACGCGGTCAATGTCGGTGTTTTGACAGCTGTCTTCTCCAAGCTGCTGGGCAACTTCACCCCTGAAGAGATCAAGTACTTTACTCTAGGAGCATTTTTGCTTGATATCGGCGAGATGAAGATCGACCGGCAGCTCCTCAACAAGGAGGGGAAGTTCAATATAAGCGACATGCAGAAGATGAAACGCCATCCCCAGCTCGGGTATGAAATGTTAAAGGAGATATCGGGAATTCATCCCATTGTTCTTCAAACGCTTCTCTTTCACCATGAAAAGTATAATAATCGCGGCTATTATAATATGCCTTATGAAAATCTTCCCATCCCCCCGAAGCTCGTGTCAATCTGTGATGTCTATGACGCATTGACCACGGCCCGTCCGTTCAGGGAGGCAATCTCCCCGGCACGGACACTGAAGATACTGTTTAATCTGAGCGGTAACCAGTTCGATTTCGGGCTGGTTCACGGTTTTATCAATAAAATGGGGCCAATGCTTAATAACACCCAGTCCTTTTATGCGCGTAACGACATCCTCGCCCTTAATACAGAAGAGCTTGCGATGGTCAAGGATTTCGGGATCGTTGACTCGCTGCGGCCCAAGGTGATCGTCTTCTGCAAGTTTGAGAGGCATAACAACAGGCTTTCGGTAAGGTTCTATGACCGTCCCATAGAAATCGATTTACAGCAGGACGGCACCAGAAGCATCGCCAAATTTATCAACAACGACGGCCAGGTCAATGCCATCATGTCAAAATTGCACGAAAGGCAGTTCCTGACCGAAAGCCATTGACGTTTACATCCTCGCCATAATTCTTACCGGCAATATTTTCAGCACATGCTTGATGATGTTCCAGGGAAAAACCGGAACCGTGGAAGACTTCACCTGTTTTTCCAGCAGGTTCGCGATGATTTTTGCGCCTTTCTCGACCGGGATCAGGAAAGGCCTGCTTTTTATGTTTTTGTTAAGATCGGTATCAATGTAACCGGGAAAGAGGACGCTGACCTTGATGTCTGTTTTTACCAGCTCGGTGCGTACCGTTTCCAGGAACATGGTGATGCCCATCTTTGTGGCGCAGTATGCCCCGCTTCCGCGTAAAGACCTGACTGCCGCTATTGAAGCCGGTGCCGCAATGTGGCCCCTGTTCCTTTTTTTGAAAAGGGAGACCGCGGCATCAATGGTTGCCATGCCCCCGAGCAGGTTTATCTCGACCGTTTTTTTGTACTTGTGAAAATTTCCCTGGCCGATCCATCCGTCGAAAAAGATACCCGCATTGGCGTAGACTGTATCAAGCCCGCCCATGGCGTCATCGAGTTCATTGATCACGTCATAGACCCGGTCGTAATCAGAGATGTCAAGCTTCCTGGTCTCGACCCTGACAGAGGGGTGGAGTTGGTTGATTGTTTGCCTGTTTTGTTCCAGTTCATCAAAGAGTATGTCAGTCAACGCAAGGTTGTATCCTCTTGTGGCCATTTCCAGGGCAAGGGCCTTTCCTATGCCTTTCGCGGCTCCGGTTATAAGTATTGATTTCGTCATAGATCGCTCCTTGAATGGGTTATTATCCCGTTTTTAAGAACCGTGGTTCCCTGTTCGCTGATAACCGTAAACGGCGTTACGCCGGGTTTTCCTTCGTGACAGACCAGGATGAGCCTTTCACCGGGAAGGGCCGGGCGGTGAAACCTGGTTTTCGCGCTGGTGAGCAATAAGTTGTCGCTGTCCAGAAATTCCCTGGTGAAAGCGGAACAGGTCATGGCCATGAGGCATATGCCGTGCATGATCGCGCGGGGCAGTCCGGTGAGGCGCGCCAGAAAATCGCTGGTATGAATGAAACTTGTATCCGTTGATGCTTTTGCATATTCCAGGTTCTGCCCCTTTCTGGTGTACAGCTCAATGCGGGCTTTTTCCCTTAAGGGCGGCTCTTCGCTTCGTGGCGTGTTTTTTCCTTTATTAGTATTGTTCTTTATCATCACTCCGGTCGTTGCTTCGGCCGCCTTGTGCCCTTCCTGGTTAAAAAGCGATCCTGAAATATACAGCATCTCCCCCGCTTTCGTATCTTTTATGTCTTTGATTTCCATTCTGGCAAAAAGACGGTCACCGGCATATATCGGCTTGAACCAGGACACTTCCTGCTCGGCATGGACCATTTTAAAAAAGTTCAGGTTCAGGTTTCTATTGAGAATCAGTTCTTTCACGTGATTCCAGATAAGGCGTGACACGAAAAAAGGAGGGACCAGCGCTGGTTCTGACCGGTACGCGGGGTTTTCGTCATTGGTCGCCTGCGCGTACAGGCTGATGGCTTCAGGCGTGATGTCGTCGAGCTTCCTTTCAATACTTAATCCTATGGCCTCCCTGTTGAGACCGGTGGAGCGCATGTTTTTCAGGGTCGCTGTTAATACAGAATAATGGCTGGACATGATTGCTCCTTGTGTGGTATTGTCGTACCTTGTACGATATATTATTTTATGTTTCAATAATATTTTAAGGATGAGCGGTATTTTTTATTAAAAAATAATCCAGGGTTAAAAATCGAGATGAATACTTCAGCGTTTCAAACAATAAAAAAGTTTGACCCCAGAAAAGACTTTACTGTATTATAACAATAAGAATATGAGCATTTGTTATTATATATTAGGAATTATCGATGTCTCACAATACCGGATCTGACACCTATACCGACAGCGGGCTTGAGATTAAGTCCGAAAAGAAACTCGATGAACCGAAAATGTTCAGGGTCCTGCTGCATAATGATCACTACACCACGATGGAATTTGTCGTGGATGTGCTGGTGTCCGTGTTTCATATGCAGCCTGCCAGGGCGACAAAGATCATGCTCGATGTTCATAACAAGGGCAGGGGAGTCTGCGGCGTGTATACCTATGATATTGCCGTTACCAAGGTCAACCAGGTCCATGACATGGCCCGTTCCCGGGAATTCCCCCTGCGCTGTTCCTATGAAGAGGCATAAAGGAGACCGTTCTGATGCATATTAATGATGAATTGAACAGCATCCTCATGGCTGCCTACAATGAGGCAAAAAAAAGAAACCATGAGTATCTCACTCCTGAACATATTCTCTACGCGTCGCTTTATTTCGATGGGGGCAAAACCATTATTGAAGGGGCAGGGGGGGATGTCGATTCCCTCAAAAAGGAAATTGAAAATTATTTCACTGAAAAAATCCCGGTGATCGCCGGCATCGAACCCGTACAGTCAGTGGGATTTAAAAGCGTGATGGAGCGGGCGATCTGGCACACCGCATCCGCGCAGAAAGAAGAGCTTGATCTCGGGGATGTGCTGGTCGCCATTTTTGACGAGGACCACTCCCATGCCGCGTACTTCCTCGGCAACGAAGGCATCAGCCGCTATACGCTTCTCAACTATATTTCGCACGGCGTTATCCAGTATCCTGAGCCCGGTATTGAGCCAGGGGGGGATGACGATTTTGATGAGGAGATCGAGCCGCGGAAAAAGACCGACCGCGGCAAAAAGGCCATAGAATCGTTCACCACCGAGCTGGTCGAGAAGGCGCGCAGGGGTGAAATCGACCCCCTTATCGGACGCGAAGACATCCTTGAGCGCACCGCCCAGGTCCTGTGCCGGAGAATAAAGAACAATCCGATCCATGTCGGGGACGCCGGCGTGGGTAAGACCGCCATAACCGAAGGCCTGGCCCGCCTTATCGCCAATGACCAGGTGCCTGAGCCGTTAAAGGGCGCCCGTATCTATTCTCTTGACATGGGCTCGCTTCTTGCCGGCACCCGCTTCAGGGGCGATTTTGAAGAGCGGATGAAACGGGTCATTGCCGAGCTGCAGAAGATGGAGAATGTCATCCTGTTCATCGATGAGATCCACACCGTCGTGGGCGCGGGCGCGGTTTCCGGAGGGTCCATGGACGCCTCAAACATGCTCAAGCCGGTCCTCTCGTCCGGGAACATCAAGTGCATCGGTTCAACGACGTACGAGGAATACAAAAAATTTTTTGATAAAGACCGCGCCCTGTCGCGCCGTTTCCAGAAGATTGAAATTCCCGAACCCACTATTGACGAGGTCAACGATATCCTCCGCGGGATCAGGGACCGCTATGAGGAATTCCACCGGGTGCGGTACACTGACGAGGCCCTGAAGGCCGCTGCCGAGCTTTCGGCGAAATACATCAACGACCGCCATCTTCCTGACAAGGCAATTGACGTCATTGACGAGGCGGGCGCCTTTACGCGCATGTACCGGAGCGGTGAATCTGTCGCGACCATCGATGTTCCTGAAATTGAACGGGTCGTGTCGCGCATCGCCAAGATTCCGGAAAAAAGCATATCGTCCAATGAAATGGACCGTCTCAGGGAAATTGAAAACGGCCTGAAAGAAGTGCTCTTCGGGCAGGACGAGGCAATACAGCATGTCGCCCAGGCGATCAAGCGCAACCGGGCCGGTTTCGGGAATCCGGACAGGCCCATCGCGTCCTTTCTCTTCGTCGGCCCCACGGGCGTGGGAAAAACCGAGCTGGCGCGTCAGCTCGCCAGGATACTGGGCGTGCAGCTGCACCGCTTCGACATGAGCGAGTACCAGGAGAAGCACACGGTCGCCCGCCTTATCGGGGCGCCCCCGGGGTATGTCGGCTACGAAGAAGGGGGCCTGCTTACCGAGGCCATCCGCAAAACGCCGTACGCGGTGCTTCTGCTTGATGAAATCGAGAAGGCCCACTCGGACATATTCAACACCCTGCTTCAGATAATGGACTATGCCACGCTTACCGACAACACCGGCAAGAAGGCCGATTTCAGAAATGTCATCATCATCATGACATCCAATGCCGGGGCGCGTGAAATCGGGAAGCAGCAGGTCGGCTTTGGCGAAAGGGCCATGACCGAGGCAGCGGTCCAGGAGGCGGTAGAGAGGATCTTTTCGCCTGAATTCAGGAACCGGCTTGACGCGGTGGTCAAGTTCAACAACCTTCCCGAGGAAATCATCCTCATGATCGTCAAAAAAGCGGTAAATCTTTTCGCGACGCAGCTTAAAGAGAAGAATGTCACGCTTGAAGTCACTGACCGGTGCTATTCCTGGCTCACTGACAAGGGTTTCACGCCTGAATTCGGCGCGCGGGAGATTGACCGCCTCGTTCAGGACAAGATAAAGAAATTTTTTGTTGACGAGGTCCTTTTCGGCGAACTGAAGGGAGGGGGGATCGCCAGGGCCGATATCGAGGATGACGACGTGGTTATCCGGGTTGTAACGCAGTAATGCATCCCTGCTATTTTTAACATCCCCAAAAATATTTTCTTGATTAAATTGCCCGCCGCGGTAATCATGTATCTTTTTGATTGAATTTGATATGTTCCCCTCAGGCAAACAGCAGGAATATCAAAGGGGAAACCCTTCTTCTGCGGGAAAACGGAAGATGATATCTTTTCGGTGAAGCATGGATTTCGGAAAAAAAATAGCAGTGATTGAAAAGGTCCTCCTGGCGGCGATCCTTGTGTTTTCCATTCTGGGGGGGGCCTTTTTCGGTTATATCATCTCCGAGATCAGGAATTATTCGGGGATCAACAATCTCAAGAGATTTCAGCCCAACATCCCGACCAGCCTCTATGACGTGAACGGGGAGCTTATTGCCGAGCTGTTCCTGGAAAAACGGCAGCTGGTTTCCTATGAGGAGCTTCCCCAGAGCCTGATCAACGCGTTTCTCGCTGCTGAGGACAAGGGCTTTTACGAGCATTTCGGCATCAATCCCATGGCCATTCTCAGGGCATCTGGCAAGAATTTTATCGCCTCGGTGAAAAACCTGAGGCCGACCGTAGTCCAGGGGGGATCGACCATAACCCAGCAGCTTGCCAAAAGGCTGTTCACTTCCGGCAAGCGCACCATCACACGAAAAATTCTTGAGGCCATGCTTTCTTTTCAGATTGAAAAGCGCTTCACCAAGGATGAAATTCTCGAGATGTATTTCAACCAGATATACCTCGGCCACGGCTGCCACGGCATAGCCACCGCTGCGGAATTTTATTTCGATAAAGACGTGCGGCACCTCAGCGTTGCCGAAAGCGCGGTCCTGGCAGCCCTTCCGTCAAAACCGAACGGATATTCTCCCCTGAAGAACACGCGCGAGGCCTATGCCAAGCACCGCGACACGCTTGACCGCATGGTTGACGCGGGTTTTCTCGACTGGAAAAGGGCCGACCGCATTTACCGCGAATTCTGGCCGGATTACATCGAGAACATTAAACTTGAGTCACCGTCAAAAACGGCCCTGTCAAAAGACATAGACCGGGCGCCCTTCTTCACCGATTACGTGCGCCAGATCCTTATCGCGCGTTACGGTGAGGATTTTGTCTACAATGAAGGGCTCAGCGTGTACACGACACTGAACCTGAAACGCCAGCTCCTTGCCGAGAAGTATCTCCAGGATGGGCTGGTCCATCAGAACGAAGTTTCTTCTCTCGCATACGAGCGCTACAGCGGCTCCGTTGACCGAGAGCTCCTTGAATCGTACAACAAGCTGCGTATGCTGTTTTCTCTTCCGGCGATTCTGGTGAAGGACGATGTCGAGATCCTCTTCAAGAAGGAGATGGCCGACAACATTCTGGATTCCATTGACGGGCTTTCGCTGATCGTTGATACGCCGCAGTGCAATGCCATGCTTGAAGAGTTCAGGAACCAGGTTTCGGGTTTTTCTTCGACATTGAACGTTGAAGGCGCGATCATCGCGATTGAGCCCCGGTCGGGTTACATCACGTCCATGGTGGGCGGCTCCGAATTCAGCGTTTCAAACCAGTATAACCGCGCGGTCCAGGCGCGCCGGCAGCCCGGATCCGCGTTTAAACCGTTTGTTTACGGCTCCGGCATGGAAGCGCGCCTGATAAATCCCGGCATGGCCCTGCCGGACACACCCATTGTGGATATCGACGAGGAAGGCGAGACCTGGGAGCCGGGCAACTACGAGGGCGAATTTTCCGGGATGGTGCGCCTGCGCAACGCGCTCGCCTCATCGATAAATATTATCTCCGTACGGATCTACGATATCGTCGGGCCTGAGAAGATCATTGATTACGCGTCGCGGATGCTTAAGATGCCGCTGTCCTATTTTCATCCGAACCCCTCTCTTGCGCTGGGTGCCACCGAACTCACGCCCATGCAGATGTGCAACGCCTACGCGATCTACGCGAACGGGGGGAAGGACGTCATCCCCTTCACCATTCGCTATATTCTTAACCGTGACGGCAAAGAGCTGGCGAACATTGAAGAGGAAGTGGGAAAAACCATCGCTTCGAAAAAAATTGACGGGAGCATTCAGATTATCCCTGAAAATGTCGCGTACGTGATGACTTCCATGATGAGGGACGTTATTGACCGCGGTACCGCGAATGAAACCATACGCCGGAACGCCGGGTTCACTCTGCCCGCAGCAGGAAAGACCGGCACTACCCAGAACTGGACCGACGCGTGGTTCTGCGGTTTTACTCCTGACATTGCCACGGTGGTGTGGGTCGGCTATGACCAGCCCTTTATGTCCCTGGGAAAGCATCAGGCCGGTTCCGCTGTTGCCGCGCCGATATGGGCCAATTATATGAAGGATGTTTACAACGGCATGCCGGACCCGGTGTTCCCGGATGCGCCCCCGGGAGTCATGCGTGTTGAAATATGCAGGGATTCAGGCCTTTTGCCTTCAGAGAAGTGTTCAGTCATGAGTGAAATAATGATCCCCGGAAGCGAACCAACGGAAACCTGTGACGGGAATCATTATAAAATGAAATCGGTCCTGGAAAAATACATGGAAAATGAGGGGCTGGTCAACGAATAGCCCTTATCTTCTGTTATTCCCCTGGAAAGTGTCCAAAGTTTTGTAATAATTTCAATGTTGTTTGAGAATAATTGTTGCAATTTTCATTTTTTAGTATATAATAAAACGACTTTTTACTTATTTTCGGGGAGTTTTATATGTTTAAGGTAGGTGATTATATTGTTTATCCCATGCATGGAGTGGGACAAATTGAGGCCATTGAAAAAAAGGTGGTTCTGAGCAAAAGGACCGAATTTTATATTATTACGATCATCAACAGCGGCATGAAGGTCATGATTCCTGTACAAAACGCTGAAAATATCGGATTGCGCAGCATTATATCCAAAAGGGATGTTAAAAAGGTTACGGCGATTCTTTCAAAGGATGAAACAAGCTCTGTTGATGACTGGAAAGAGCGCTACCAGAACAATATTGATAAGGTTAAAAGCGGGTCAATTTATGAAGTTTCTGAAGTTGCCCGTGACCTTTTCAGGCGCGGTTCAGAAAAAGAACTTTCCATAATGGAACGAAAACTCTATGAAAATGCCTATCAGCTTGTTACGCATGAAATAGCACTGGCAAAGGAAATCGATATTGAAGAGGCAGGGAACATCGTTTCCGAAGCTCTTTCTGCGTATCAGCCCGGTAAAGATTGATGTCTTCTTCTCTCTGAATGTTTTATTTGTCCCGTCATTATTATATATTGGTGATATCTGCAATTATTTGTTAAGGAGTCTTATATGATAATTTTATTCAGAATTTTTTTCATTCTGTCATCGATCCTTTTTACTTTTCTTTATTACAGCACTGTTTCTTTTACCGCTTCACTGATCGGCGGCGCTGTGGCCGGCGTGGTTTCCCTAGTTGTGATTATCGTTATTGAATATTTTTCGCATACTTTTTCACCGCGGCTTCTTTTCTCCGCGATTATGGGCCTGTTCCTGGGACTGGGCCTGGGGCACCTCGTGAGCATCGCTTTCTCTTCGATCACCTTTGAAAGCGTGGCGGCTTATGCCGATACCGTCCGTCCCATTATCTATCATGTTTTCGGGTTTGCCCTGATGATGTTTTTCGTGATCGTCAATGAAGACATCGCGATTCTGGACAAAATTTTTCCCGCTGAAAGCAAGGACGGCGACAGCAATATTTCCTACAAGATACTCGATACCAGCGTCATCATCGACGGCCGGATCGCGGACATCTGCGACAGCGGTTTTCTTGAAGGGATCCTGGTGATACCGAACTTCGTGCTTCATGAGCTGCAGATGATCGCCGATTCCGCCGATTCGATCAAGAGAAACCGGGGACGGCGCGGCCTTGACATCCTGAACAAGATGCAGAAGGACCAGTCGATCATGGTGAAGATATCGGACGTTGATTTTACCGACACCAATGAGGTCGACACCAAGCTCGTCAAGCTCGCGAAAGTGATGAACGCGAAAGTTATCACCAATGACTTCAACCTGAACAAGGTGGCAGAGTTCCACGGCGTGCGGGTGCTGAACATCAACCAGCTTTCAAACGCGCTCAAACCGATCGTGCTTCCCGGAGAGGAAATGCGGGTCACCCTGATCAAGGAAGGCAAGGACCCCAACCAGGCGATCGGCTATCTTGATGACGGGACCATGGTCGTTGTCGAGAACGGAAGAAACAGGATGAACGAGGAAGTGGAAGTCACGGTCACGTCGGTTCTGCAGACAACAGCGGGAAGAATGATTTTTACGAGACTCTGATACGGGTCTGCGGTGAAAATAGCGGCAATTTTCGGTAGTCCTCACCTGACAGGGTTCTCCTCTTCGCTGCACGAAATTTTTCTGTCTCCTGCTGAAGAGAAGGGGATCAGCATTGCGCGGATCCCCGCGTACACCTCGATTATCAACCCCTGCATTGACTGCGGACTATGCAGGGACGAAAGCCGCTGCTACTTTGACGATGGGATGAACTCGATCTACAAACAGCTGCGTGATTCTGACGGCATAACGATTTCTTCACCGGTTTATTTCTCATCCCTTCCCGGGCCACTGAAAAACCTCATTGACCGCTGCCAGCTTTTCTGGGAGGAACAGCGCAGAAACCAGTCTCCGGGCGGGCATAAAAAAGCGTTTTTTCTCGCCACTGCCGGGTCTTCATATTCGAATGTTTTTTCTCCGTCATTGACAACAGTACGGCACCTCTTTAACACGCTGAACTGCTCATTTAATGAAAAGGAATTTTATTTATTGCCCGGGGTCGACGATCTTGATGAGGTGCCGGAATCCTCGCGGCAGGCGGTGCTTGAAGCGGGAAAAAAATTTGTTGATTATCTCACCGGCAGCGCGGTATAAATGCGAAGTCGATCACCGGCAGCTCGTCTGGAGGTAGCGGGATGAAAATGATTTCTGAAATCACGGTAAGAGTTAAATCAGGGGGGTTTCTTTCGTTTATTGAAGACATTCAGGAGCACAACTGTTCAATCCAGAGGCTGAACTGTATTGAGAAAGGCGATGACCGCGAGGTCTATGTTATTGACCTGGTTTATGAAAACCGCGAACTCTTCAGTGATTTTGTTCACGCCGGCGGAAAGAAATATAAAATTGAAGGGGTGTCCAATGTTCTTGAGGAAAAAATCCGGGGCGGGCTTATAACCACCGCGGGAAAGATACCCTTTGAGACGTATAACGATTACCAGATCAATCTCCTGGGCGCGACTGAACTCATGTATGAAAAAATAAGAGAGGGCAGGGGACGGGACTATACCGGGATCTGCAGAAATATCGGGATTATTTCCGGGATCAAGGCTGAACGCGAGGATGAAGATGATATGCGGATGAAACTGCATGTGCTTTCAGAACTCGCGGCAGTGGTGATCAACCGGTTTTCGGGCTTCAACGCTTTTCCGGCCATCGTCAGGTTTCAGCAGCCCGAGGACCTGATAAAGATCATACAGAGTGTTGAAAATTCCTTTACTGCGTTGAAACTGGTTTATGTCGACGAGGCGGATATTTCTTTTTACAGCCAGATAAAAAGCGACCTGTCAATACCGGTGATATCGGATGAAATTGATATCGTCCCCATATACCTTCTGACCATGATTTTAAAGATGTTTAAGAAAAACAAGATAAGCCCCAGTGATACAACCATCGGCCTGCTCGGCGTTGACACCGGCGCGATCCGTCTGACCCAGCTCCTGGTCAAGCTCGGGTGCATGAGGGTCCTTGGTTATGACCATAATGAGAAAAGCCTGCTTTCGTTTGAGCACATGGAAGGCCTCGCCACCACCGCCGATAATATCTTTACCAATGCCGATATTGTGGTCCTCCTGAAGGAAAACTTCAGCAGGGAGGAGTTCCAGAAAGCGCGGCCCGGTCAGTGTATCGTGTCGCTCATCGGTGAAGACCACTATGACCGGGATTTTATCGCGGGACGCGGCGTGCGGGATTATATTTCGATCAATAAGAACGATATGCTCACGCTTGTGCCGGGGCTGATGAAAGGCATCATTGATTCCAGCAACAAGACCCTTGATGACTTGCGGATGATCGAGTTCTGCCGCAAGCTTGTCAATGTCGCCTATGATGACTACAGCATGCCCGACGCGTTCAGCGACATCCACTCTATCGTGTCAGACCTGATCAGCCCCGCGGTTATGCACCGGGTTTAGCAGAATCCGGTCAGTTTTCCCGGATCAGGATCCAGTTAATGGTATCGTGAGAAAAAAAACGGTAGCTGGTCGTGCCGCCGGGACGGCTGAACACTCCCCGGTCGCCGTTTTTCGGGTTGGGCGCGTTTATGTTGCTGAAATATTCATACGGAGTGTAGGGGGTGATCGGTTTTCCCGAGAGGCGGAAGAGCCCGTCAGCGCCGATGATGTCGGTTTTTTTATCCAGCACTTCCCTGAGCTTTTCAACATCGAACTGCAGAATGAAAATCCCGGGAAAGGTGTTCCCTCCTTTGACCTTGGTTGATACGAAAATATAGTATTCGCCGTTCGCGTCAGACAGCGGCGTAACGTCCTGAAAAAAAACGGGAATGTCGCGGTTTTCATAACAGGCCTTGAGCGGCGTCTTGGCAAGGCTCGTGCGCACGTTCTTCCCGAATATGTCGTCATTGGTCCGGGTATAGATGATGTCCCCTTCCTTGTTGATGAGGATGTAATCCGCGTACACGCCTTCGGTCACCGCGTTGATCATATCGGAAATCGATTCCCTCTCGAGCAGATAGTATTTACGGCCGCCTGCATTCATCATTTTAAGGTGGGTCAGGTTCTTAATGATGTCATGGTCAAGGATGACTTTCGACGCGCGTTCAATGTCCTGCTCGCACCTTATAAAAAAATCTTCCAGCGTTTTGACCACCAGGTCGCGCTGTTCTTCTTTTACCTGCGGGGAGCATGAGGTAATGATTACCAGAAGCAGTGTGATGATTTTTTTCATTGCATTGCCTGTTATAATAATACACAAAAAATAGGGATAAAAATACAGTAATTATATCGGATGAATCGCAGCCCGGTATTAGGGAGCTTTTTCAAGGGGCGTGTATTTTTCAAGGAAGGTCTTTGCCCCGGTGCTGAACAGAATGGTAAGCTTGAGGTTGTCTCCGGATCCCTCGAACTTGATTATGGTCCCGATCCCGTATTTGGGGTGAAGCACCCGCTCGAGCTTTTTAAAGCGCGAACCTGATGTTGACGGTGAGCCGTCATCCTGTTCAACCGGCCTTTCTATGGTTCCGGATGAGGAGCTGTTCCGCTGCTGCCCGCCGTACGAGGGGGACGTGAGCGTGCGGGAGTTCCTTCCGAAATAATCGTTTTCATATGATTTGAGTTCAAGAAGGTCCCGGGGCAGTTCGAAGATGAAGCGGGACGGCTCCTTGTAGTCGGCGCCCGCGTAGGTTCGCCGGATGTCCGCGTTGGTGAGGATGATGCGTTCCATGGCCCTGGTGATGCCCACGTAGCAGAGCCTGCGCTCCTCTTCAAGGCCCTCTTCGGTGTCCATGGCGAGCCGGTGCGGAAAGGTGTTTTCTTCCATCCCCGTGAGGAACACCACCGGGAATTCAAGGCCCTTGGCGTTGTGGACGGTCATCAGGGTGAGCGCGTTGTTTCGATTTTCCGGGTCATCCGGGTTTTCCTCAGAGGTGTACAGCGATATCTCCTGGAGAAATTCTGCCATGGTTCCTTCGGGGTTTATGGTTTCGTAGTTGTAAACGCTGTTGATGAATTCCTCGACGTTTTCAATGCGCGAGGCGCTTTCAATGCTGTTGTCCTCTTCGAGGCTTTTGCGGTAGCCTGACGATTCGAAAATGCTGAAAACGAAGTCCGAGAGCTTCATTGCCGAAGGGACCCCGCCGCACCTGGTGATGGCGTTGTTTATGAACGCTTTGAAATCTTCCATCCCTTTCGGCACCCTTCCGGACAGAAGCCCGCGCTCGATGACTTCCCACTCAGATATTTTTTCGCCCGCGGCGCGCTCCCTGATGCGCTCCAGGGTCGCTCCGCCGATCCCCCTGGCCGGAGTGTTGATGATCCTTATGAGCGAGACCGTGTCGTGCGGGTTGGCGATGAATTTAAGGTACGCGAGCATGTCCTTGATCTCTTTGCGGTCGTAGAATTTGAGCCCGCCCACGACCCGGTAGGGGATGTTTCCCCTTCTGAGCAGGTCTTCAAACACCCGCGACTGGGCGTTGGTCCGGTAAAACAGGGCGAAGTCCCGGTTCTTGAACCCCTCCCTGCTCTTCAGGGACTGGATCGTGTTGACCACGTATTCGGCTTCGCTGTATTCGTTGTTCGCCCTGCACCATATCACGGGCTCGCCGTCGCCCTTGCACGCCTGCAGGTTTTTTTCCTTCCGGTTGACGTTGTTGCGTATCAGGCTCGACGCGCTGTCAAGGATGGGCTGGCGTGACCGGTAATTCCGGTCGAGCGTAATCACCTGCGCGTCGTCGTAGTCTTTTTCAAAGTCGAGAATATTGCGGATGTCGGCCCCGCGCCATGAGTATATGGACTGGTCGTCATCCCCCACGACGCAGATGTTTCTGCTCTGATACGACAGGTATTTCGCCAGCAGGTACTGCGCGTGGTTGGTGTCCTGGTATTCGTCGATCATGAAGTAGTGCCAGCGCCGCTGGAGCTCGGCCAGGGTCGCTCCGTCGTCCCTCAGAAGCCCGACTGTTTTGATGATGAGGTCGTTGAAATCAAGCGCGTTGTTCTGCCTGAGCTTCACGTGGTACTCGCGGTAGAGCTCGGAAAAATCAAACGCGTAGTAATCAGGAAGGAGCAGGTCAAGCTGCGCCCCTTCAACCAGGTCGGCCTTGTCCTTGATCTCGGATATCTTTGACGCGAGCGACGACGGTTTGATTTTTTTCGGGTCAAGCCTCATGGAGACCAGTATTTCCTTGATCACCTGTTCCTGGTCGCCCTGGTCGTATATTGAAAAGTTCTGCTCTATGCCGATGCGGTGCCCGAAGCGGCGCAGAATATATACTGACGCGGCATGAAAGGTCTTGACGAACACGGAATTCCCTTCAGGGCCGGTGAGGGAGATGACCCTTTTTTTCATTTCTTCCGCGGCCTTGTTGGTGAAGGTCACGGCAAAGATGTTCCAGGGCCTCACCCTTTTTTCATGTATGAGATAGGCGATGCGGTGGGTGATCACCCGCGTCTTGCCCGACCCGGCGCCGGCGAGGATGAGCAGCGGGCCTTCAGTGTGCACCACGGCCTTTTTCTGGTTTTCGTTGAGGTTTTCCAAAAGATTCATGTGACCTGCTTCAATGCGGTGAATTGTACGGCAAAGGCCGGGGGCCGAAAACAGGGCCGCGGCAACACCCCGGTCACGGATCCGGCTGGCTGACCAGCATACCGCATGGATGTTTTGTTGCAAGAAGAATTCCCCGTTCTTTTTCTTTTGTTGGCCTGAATCTTCAATATCATAAAAAAGACTTGCATTAATTATACCCGTGCTTGATAGTGTCTCTGTCTATGTTCTTCCGTGAATTTGACAAGAGAGTGGGAAACCCACTCTCTTTTTTCGATTGAGGTATTCCTTCAGCGCGCATTCAATCCATGGGAGTTACCGCCGGCGGGAGATGAAGCTTCATGAAAGATGAAATAAACCGCATAATTAATGAAACAGCATCTTCTCTCGGCATGATGATTTATGATTCATCGATTATGCTGCGCGGAGAGAATACCAGGATCGCGGTTAAGATAGACAAGCCGGGAATAATTTCGCATGATGACTGTGAGGCCTTTTCACGGGAGTTTGCCCGAAGGCTTGATTCAGCGGAGCTTGTGCCGAATTATTCGCTTGAAGTTTCTTCGCCCGGCATTAAAAGGAAATTGAGAAACAGAGATGAACTCGGGCGTTTTGTCAATGCGCCTGTTAAAATAATTGCAGAGATTGATGGTAATAAAACGGTGTTCAAGGGTCTTCTTTCTTCTGTAGATGGTGACAGCGTGATTCTCTCCGTTGAAGGAAAAGAAGTGATTATTGAATATGGATCAATAACACAAGCAAATCTTGATTATTAGAAGGTTAACGTGACATGAGCAGTAACTTTTTTGAGGCCTTACATCAGATAGCCACCGAAAAGGGGATACCCCGCGAAGAGATCGAGCAGATTGTCGAATCGGCGATGCTTTCTGCTTTTAAAAAGCAATACGGCATAACCGACAATGTCCGGGTCCAGTTTGACCGCGATAAGAATACGGTCAAAGTGATCTCACGAAAGATGGTTGTTAACCGAGCCCGCGACATGGGTGAGGAAATCTCCATTGACGAGGCCAGGAAAATTGACCCTGACGTGAAGCTCGGGGATGACATCGAAGTAGAGGAAAACCCGTTTGAGTCTTTCGGCAGGATCGCGGCCCAGACCGCGAAGCAGGTCATTATCCAGAAGATAAAGGAATCCGAAAAGAACATCATCTATGATGAATACAGGGACAAAGAGGGCGAGCTTATCAACGGCTACCTTCAGAGAAAAACAAGGGACGCGCTGTATGTTGACCTGGGCAGAACCGAGGGCGTTCTGTATGCCCGTGAACAGTCTCCCCTGGAGCATTATAAAACCGGCGAGCGCATCAAGGCTCTCATTCTTTCGGTGCAGAAAAACGCCAAGGGCCCGAACATCATCCTTTCAAGAACGCATCCCAAGTTTATCCAGAAGCTTTTTGAAATGGAGATCCCCGAGATCTATGACGGCGCGGTCAAGATCGTCAACATCGTGCGGGAACCTGGCCTGAGGACCAAGGTTTCGGTAACGAGCGAGAGGGATGATATCGATTCAGTCGGCGCGTGCGTGGGCATGAAGGGGATCCGCATTCAGTCAATTGTGCGTGAGCTTGAAGGCGAAAAGATCGATGTTGTCGAATATTTTTATGAGAAGAAAATAATGGCATCCAACGCGCTTACGCCTTCGAAAGTTAAAGAGATAATCGAGATCCCGAGCGGCGGGGTCATCGCGGTTGTTGAAAACGATCAATACCGGCTTGCAGTGGGGAAATCGGGCCACAACGCGCGGCTTGCTTCGAAGCTGTGCGGTTTTGATATCGACATTAAAACAGAAGATCAGTACCGGGAATTCCTCTCTTCAAGCGAATCCCGTGCGATCGTCGAACAGCTTTTTTCCAATAAAAGTGAAAACGAGACCCAGCTGGAAGAACTTCCCGGCCTTGACGCAAGGACGATCAAGCTGCTTGAAGCGGGCGGAATATTTTCTGTTGAAGACCTGGTAGAGAAATCATATGAAGAGCTCATAGAAATAGACGGTATCGGCGAGAAAACAGCACAAAAAATTCTTGATATAATAGCGGAAAGTGTTGATTTTGATGAAGACGATTATGAGGGAGAAGAAGGCGAAGAAGATGAAGAAGGCAGCGAAGATGCCGCGTCCGGTGAGGATGAAGGCGGTTCTGATGATGCCGGTAATGAAGTCAGCGAGGAAAGTGATAATGAATAGACCCGTGTAATACAACATATATAAGGATTTAAATAATTTAAATGAAAGCTATTGATATTGCCACAAAAAATCACATTACCATTGAAGACATAATGGAGGTCTGCAGAGAGCTTGAAATAGCCTGTGACGGTGAAGCATCCGAACTTTCCGAAAAAGATATATTCCTAATTGAGAAAAAAATAGAAGCCATCAAGAAGAGAAAGATCCAGAAGCTTGAAAAAAGCAAAGAAGGAAAGAAGATAAAATTAAAAAGGAAGGTCACTCTTTCAAAAGAAATTAAGGAAAAAACCATTCCCGAAACGCCTGTAAAAGGAGAAGAAAAAGAGCGGCCTCAAAGAACCGAAGAAAGAAAAGATAGGCCTGCCCGCTTTGAGGGGGCCCAGAGAGGAAAACGCCCGGAGCCGGCCGGAGATGACCGCAAAAGAGCGCCAAGGCCGGCAGGCCAGGAAGGCCAGAAAAAAAGAGAGGGTGGCCCCGGCCGGCCTTTTGTGCGTGATAATAACCGGTTTGCGAAAAAAGAAACGCCCGCTGCCCCTGCTGACGGCAAGCCGAAGGCCGAAGGAGCGGCTCCTGCTCCAGATGTAGACGCACAAAAGAAGAGAAAGAAGACCACTTCCAAGGAAAAGGAACAGAAGGGAAAATATAAAAAGGAAGTCCAGGAAAAACAATTTTCAATTAAAAAGAAACATCAGCAGACCTATGTAAAAAAAGAAATCACCACTCCCGGTGAAATAAGCATAACTGAAAATATTTCGGTGGGAGAACTTTCCAAAAAGCTTAATATCAAGGCGAATGAAGTCATTTCCAAACTGATGACCCTGGGCGTCCTGGCGACCATAAACCAGGTCATTGATGCTGAAACCGCATCGATCCTGGCTGGTGAATACAATACCGAAGTAAAGGTCGTGTCCCTTTATGATGAAACGGTGATCAAGCAGACTGAAGAGGACCGCGTCGAAGACTATGAACTGCGTCCCCCTGTTGTCACGGTAATGGGGCATGTCGACCACGGTAAAACAAAGCTCCTTGACGCGATCAGGGAAACCGACGTGACCGCACAGGAGTTTGGCGGAATTACCCAGCACATCGGCGCGTACATGGTCACGGTTAACTCCAAAAGAATAACGTTTCTTGACACTCCGGGCCACGCCGCTTTTACCACGATGCGCGCGCGCGGCGCGAGCGTGACCGACATTGTCATCCTTGTCGTGGCGGCAAATGATGGCGTCATGCCCCAGACCATTGAGGCGATAAACCACGCCAAGGCTGCGGGTGTCCCCATTATCGTTGCCATAAACAAGATTGACCTGGCGGATGCGAACCCGCAGCGCGTCAGGCAGGAGCTTTCCAATTATGATCTCATTCCCGAACAGTGGGGAGGCTCGACCCTGTATGCCGAGATCAGCGCGAAGATGAAGATGAACATCGAAGAGCTGCTTGAGCTGATCCTGATCCAGTCGGAGATGCTTGAGCTTAAAGCGAACCGGAAAATCATGGCAAAGGGCGCGGTCATCGAGTCGCGCCTTGACCCGGGCAGGGGGCCGGTCTCGACGATCCTTATCCAGAACGGGACCCTTAAAATCGGCGACCCCTTTGTCGTGGGCGTGTACAGCGGAAAGATCCGGGCGATGTTCGACGACCAGGGGAGGACGATCGATTCGGCCGGCCCGTCGACACCGGTTGAGATACTGGGCATATCGGGCGTGCCCGGAGCGGGAGACCCCTTCGAGGGAGTTGAATCGGAAAAATTCGCCAAGCAGATTTCGCAGAAGCGACTCGATTACGTGAGAATAGAATCGGCCAAGAAGGTGAGGAAGGTCACGCTCGAGTCCCTGAACGAGATGATCAGGGAAGGCGAAGTCCAGGAACTTCGGATCATCGTCAAGGCGGATGTTGACGGTTCTGCCCAGGCCCTCAAGGAATCCCTTGAAAAATTGTCAACAGGCGAGGTCAGGGTGAAGGTCATTCACTCAAGCACCGGCGGCATCAATGAGTCGGACGTCATGCTCGCTTCCGCTTCAAACGCCCTGATCATCGGCTACCATGTGCGTCCCACGGGCCGTGTTTCTGAAATTGCGGAAAAGGAAAATGTATCCATCAAGTTCTATAACATCATATTTGAAGCCACAGACGAGATAAAGGCGGCCATGGAAGGCATGCTCTCACCTGAGATCAAGGAAGAGGTCACCGGTACCGGCGAGATCAGGCAGGTATTCAAGGTGTCGAAGGTGGGCAGCATTGCCGGTTCACTCATGCTCACGGGAAAGATCGAGCGCGGCAACAGGGTACGTCTGGTTCGCGACAGCGTGGTGATCTTTGACGGCAAACTGAAATCGCTCAAGCGCTATAAAGACGATGTTTCTGAAGTTGAAGCGGGCCAGGAGTTTGGATTTTCCCTTGAGGATTTCAATGATATCAAAGACGGGGACACGTTCGAATCATACAAACTGGTTGAAATAGCAAAAACCCTTGATTAACGGCTGGTCAACCCATGGGATACAGAAAGGAAAAACTGGAAGGCCAGATAAGAAGGCTCATTTCCGAGCTGATGATAAAAGAGTTAAAAGACCCGAGGGTCGGATTCGTTACGGTTACATCCGTTGTGTTGAACCGGGATTTTACCGAGGCAAAGGTCGGAGTCTCGGTACTGGGGACCCCGCGGGAGTTGAGGAAATCACTCGAGGGGCTTCGTTCTGCGGAGCACTTTATTCAGCACAAGGTCGGCAAGGCCCTGGGTATTCGGACCATGCCGAAAATTGTTTTTTTTCTTGATTCGTCAGTAGCAGAGGGGATCAGGATGGTCGGCCTGCTTGACGACCTTGAAAAGCAGGAAAATAATGATGAGGATTCCCCCTCAGAAGATGACCGGGAAGAAAAAGAATAACGCTGTTTATACCGGGGACCCGGAACGCTCTTTGAATGACACGGTACTGCTCATAGACAAGCGGGAAGGTTTTACTTCCTTTGATACGGTTAAGGAAGCAAGAAAGCTGTGCGGCGTGCGAAAAATGGGCCACTGCGGTACTCTTGACAAGTTCGCAACCGGCCTTCTGGTTGTTTGTGCCGGCAGGGCGACCAGGCTTGCTACCTATCTTGTTCACGGAGAAAAAGCATATCAGGCTGAAATCAAGCTCGGCATGGTGACCGACACCGGTGACCGCGAAGGTTTGGTGGTCAGCACAACTCCGGTGAAAGGAATTACTGAGGAACGCCTTCGTGAAGCACTCAGTTTTTTTCAGGGAGAGATAACCCAGGTGCCGCCTGTTTATTCAGCGCTGAAAATCGAAGGAACGCGGGCTTCTGACCTTGTGAGGCAGGGCCGGGAAGTGTCCCTGAAAGAAAGGAAAGTAACCGTGAGCGAAATCAGGCTTACGGCCTTCAACCGGGAAACTTCACTGCTGAGCCTGGAAGTGAGGTGCTCAAAGGGGACCTATATCAGGTCTCTTGCCCGGGATCTGGGAGAAGCCCTCGGGACCGGGGCGTATGTTGAGAAGCTGCGACGAACCGGTTCAGGAGTGTTTGCCGTTGATGATGCGGTTACCACTGAAGAGCTGGGACAGTATCTCTCGGGGGAAAATGTTCCCCGGCCCTTTATTATTAAACCGTCAAGGGCCATGAGCGCGTATAGTGCCTGCGTGGTCGGGCCGGAAGCACGGGTAAAGGCCCGGAATGGCGCACTTTTCGGCAGGGATGAAGTTGTTTCCCTTACTTTTAAAGAGGAAAAAAAGTTTATTATTTTGGATACTGAAGAAAATCTTATTGCAATTGCTGATATAGATACTGATAAATGGCATATTAATTACGACTGTGTTCTTAATGTATAACAGCAGTCCATATAAAAAAGCCACATCAAGTAGAAATTGACATATTACGAGGAGGATAGAAGTAACATATGACACCGAAGAGCGATGTTATCGGGAAGTTCAGGCAGCATGAAAAGGATACCGGTTCACCGGAAGTCCAGGTCGCCCTTCTGACTGAAAGGATCAATCACCTGACTGAACACTTCAAGGTGCACACTAAGGATTTTCATTCCCGCAGGGGCCTGCTCAAGCTTGTAGGCCAGCGGAGAAGGCTTCTTGATTACTTGAAGAAGAAAGACCTTCAGAGATACAGAGAAATCGTTAAAACACTTGGTTTAAGAAGATAGTCCTCTGTGTCCTTTCCACAGAGATGGTTTACTTAAACCAGGGGAAGGGATAGGAAAAAGGTCAGAATATAGGAGCCAGAAGAGCCGGTAAACCGCCGTTTGTTGTTTCTTCTGACTTCTGAATTCTGACTGCATCTGTAATCCCCCACCTCATCTCTGTGGAAAATCATCCCATACAGAAGAGAGGTAAATGTATGAGTATTGACGTCAAGGTTCCTGTTGGCAAGGAGACCCTGCAGATTAATACAGGGTATCTGGCCAAGCAGGCCGATGGATCTGTGGCTCTATCCTACGGGGAGACCGTTGTGTTTGCCACAGCAGTGATTTCAAGAGAAGTAAGGGAAGGACAGGATTTTTTCCCCCTTACCGTTGACTACCGTGAAAAGACTTATGCCGCCGGAAAAATTCCCGGTGGTTTCATAAAACGCGAAAACAGGCCGAGTGACCGGGAAATACTGGTGAGCAGGCTTTCTGACAGGCCGCTTCGCCCCCTGTTCCCCGATGGCTTCATCAATGAAGTCCAGATCATCATCTACGTCCTTTCCGCAGACAGGGAAAACCAGCAGGATGTTGTTGCCATCAATGCGGCCTCGTCAGCGCTTATGGTTTCCGGCGCGCCGTTCAAGGGCCCGGTCGGAGCTGTGCGGATCGGCCGCGTAAACGGTACCATGGTGGTGAACCCGACTTTTTCCGAAATGAACAGCAGTGACATAGACCTTGTGGTTGCCGGGACGAAGAAGGCGGTTACCATGATTGAAGGGTCGTCAAAGAATGTTTCCGAGGCGGACATGATCAGCGCGGTGAAACTCGCGCATGAAAATATCATTAAAATATGCGAGGCCCAGGAAGACCTGGCCCGCCAGGTGGGCAAGGAGCCCTTCAGGTACGAGCCTTTCGTTCCCGATGCCGATCTCCAGAAAGAGGTCCGGGCGAGGTATTTCGGCGAGCTTGAAGGCCTGAGCTCTCTTACAAAGAAGATGGTGCGGCAGGACGCGATTCACGCCATTATTGAAAAGGCAAAAAAAGAGCTGGCCGAAACCTTCCCTGACACCGTAGGCCAGTGCGGGTCGGTCATTGACGCCCTTGACGGGGAAATCGTCCGCCGCAGGATACTCGAAGAAGGAAAGCGCGCGGACGGACGCGGACTCAAAGACATCCGCCCCATTGATATCATGCTGGGCATTCTTCCCCGCGCACACGGATCGGCCGTGTTCACCAGGGGAGAGACCCAGAGCCTGGGCGTGACCACGCTGGGAAGCATGCATGACGCGCAGCGCATGGACAATATCGAGGGCGAGAGCGAAAAGCGCTTTATGCTGCATTACCATTTCCCGCCTTTCTCGGTCGGCGAGACCGGAAGGACCGGAGGAGTGGGGCGCCGCGAGATCGGGCACGGAATGCTGGCCGAGCGGGCGCTTGAGTACGTCATCCCCGAAGCTTCGGAATTCCCCTATACCATCAGGCAGGTCTCTGAGATACTTGAGTCGAACGGATCATCATCGATGGCGACCGTGTGTTCCGGCTCCCTTTCGCTTTTTAACGCGGGCGTGCCGGTGAAGGCTTCGGTCGCGGGCATAGCCATGGGCCTGGTCATGGAAGGCGACCGCTTCGCGATCCTCAGCGACATCCTGGGCCTTGAAGACCATCTCGGCGACATGGATTTTAAAGTCGCGGGAACGACCGAGGGCATCACCGCGTTTCAGATGGACATCAAGATCGAGGGCATCACCCCGGAGATCATGGAGGTGGCGCTTGCGCAGGCCCGCGAGGGGCGCATCGCCATCCTCAGGATAATGAACGACATTATAGCACAGCCCGAGAGCCAGCTTTCGGCGCATGCACCCAAGATACGCCAGATGACCATTGACCCGACCAGGATCGGCGAAGTGATCGGCCAGGGCGGAAGGATCATCAAGAGGATCATCGAGGAGACCAAGGCCGACATCAATATCGAGGATGACGGCACGATCACCATATGCGCAGTTGAAGACACATCGATAAACGGCGCTGTTGACTTCATTAACAGGATAGTCAAGGAACTCGAAGTCGGCGCGATCTATGAAGGGACCGTTGTCAAGATCATGGACTTCGGCGCTTTTGTTGAGATCGCCCCGGGAAAGGACGGCCTGGTGCACATATCGAAGCTCGACCGCCAGCGAGTGAACAAGGTCACTGACGTGGTCAAGGTCGGCGAAAAGGTCAAGGTCAAGGTCATCAAGATTGACAACAACGGCAGAATAGACCTGAGCAGGAAGGACGTTCTGGATTAGGTTGATGGTAAAAAAATTCAGGCTTGACAACGGTATAACGGTCCTCCTTGAGCCGGTTGAAGGGGTCGTTTCCATTTCAGCCGGGCTCTGGGTTAAAACCGGGTCCAGGGACGAAAAAAAGGAACAGTACGGCTACGCCCATTTTGTCGAGCACATGCTGTTCAAAGGGACCACCACCTCCTCTGCCGCGGATATCGCGAGGATCGTTGACCGCGTCGGGGGCCAGCATAACGCCGCAACCAACAGGGAATACACCTGCTACTACATCAATGTCATATCAGAACATATCGGCATGGCCGTGGAACTCCTTGCCGATATGTACTACAATTCCGTTTTCGACAGTGTTGAACTGGGCAAAGAGAAGAACGTGATCATTGAGGAGATCAGGATGTATGAGGACACTCCCGATGAATTCATTCACGATCTGTTCATGGAATGCATGATGGAAGGGCACCCTCTTTCCCATTCAATTTTAGGGACGATCGAAAGCATGGAAGCGACCACGCGCGACAGCCTGGTATCGTTTTACGATAAGCAGTACGGATCTGAAAACGTTATTTTTGTCATATCGGGAAATTTCGACATCAATGCAGCGGAAATGCTCTTAGCGCGCTGTTTTGAAAAACCGAGAATTTATTCGGGTGGCATAATCATGCCCGGGGCAGTGCCTGCGCGCGTTCTCAGGAAACATGTTCCCCGCGAGCTTGAGCAGGTCCATTTCTGCATGGGCACGGAAGGTATATCAAGGAGTGACGACGACCGGTGGGCAATGTATCTGTTCAGTACGATACTGGGCGGCAGCATGTCCTCCCGCCTTTTCCAGAACATACGCGAAAAGGAAGGGATCAGCTATTCCATATATTCATTCCATTCGTCTTACCGCGACCACGGCGTTTTCGGTATATATTGCGCCACTTCTCCGGAAACATACCGAAGGGCCATAGACCTGATCATGAGGGAGTGCCGGGACCTTGTTGAAAAAGGAATATCCGAAGAAGAGCTTTCTGACGCCAAGACCTTTATGAAAGGCAACCTCGCCCTGAGCCTTGAGAGCACTGAGGTGAGGATGGGACAGCTCGCTAAAAATGAAATTATTTTTGGCAGGTCCTTCTGCTTCGAAGATATTTTACAGTATATAAACAATATTTCACTTGACGATTTTCAAAAAATCAGCCAGAAACTTTTTCGTGATAAGATTCTTTCACTCGTTTCCGTAGGGGAGATTGAAGAACCGGATGTTGCGGGTGAAGATTTACGGCTCTGAATTCATAACCTGAAAGAAAGATATTTAGTTTAGCGGAGTGTTTATGGCATCTAAAACTGAAGGCTTGAACAGCACCATAGGCCAGGGTTCCGTTTTTGAAGGGAAGTTTTACATCAGCGGCTCTCTCCGGATTGACGGCAAGTTTGAAGGTGAGATTAAAACGGATGAGGAACTTGTTGTCGGTGAAACCGGGCGCGTAAAAACCGATATTGTCGCTCGATCGGTCGTGGTCGCGGGCACTGTTATCGGCAATATTCACGCGCATGAGGAAGTAAGGCTTCTCGAGACCGCTAAAGTACTGGGAGATATTTCCGCTCCATCAATCTCGATACAGCGGGGCGTTGTGGCCCAGGGTAAAATAATCATCAGCGGAAGTTATAAAAAAGACCCCAAAAAGGTGATTGAAGACTCTTATAATATGGGGCCTTCAAAAATGAATGAAACCCTGAGAATAGAACGCTGAGGGCCTGTTTCTGAGCATTGCGCCTTTCTGGCGAGGCGTGGTATTAATAATTGTCCCCGGACGCGCCGATATATTTTACAAGGGGCCATTTCATCCTGCAGGGAAGTTTTAGTGACCCGGGCAGTTTCATGAAAAATTATTCACGCAAAACAATACGATTCGGCAGATTTAACCTGACTCTCTTGTCCAGAGAGGTTATGATTTTTTATGCCGGCAAAGAAAAAATATATTTCAAACGTTTTAACCTTTTTTTCACTCCCCTTTCCAGGAAGACCCTGCTGGTTGCCTTTACAGCCTTTGTTCTTTTGCTGATCGTTCTATTCCCTCCCCTGAAAAATGACCAGGGGCCTGAAAATTATGACCCGGTGTATGAAGATGACCGGGAGAAAAATGAACTGCTGCAGTCTGAGCGAACGGATTATTCTTCACCGGATGAAAGCCAGAAGCTGGAAATCACCGAACATGTGGTCAGGGACGGTGAAAACCTCAGCGTTATCGCGAAGCAGTACGGCATCTCCATTGATACGATCTGCGGCTCGAACAACCTGAATTCCTACGATTTCATCAGGGCCGGCGTTCACCTTAAGATCCCCAATAAGGACGGCATTATTTACCGCATGAAAGAAGGGAACAATGTGACCGCGGTTGCCAAGAAGTATAATGTGTCCCTGGAAAAAATACTGGCTGAAAACAGCATTCAGAACCCGGATTTTATTCCGGTCGACACCACGCTGTTTATTCCTGACGCGAAACCCCAGAATATAATCAGGGGGTTTATGTGGCCGACCGCGAGCAAGGTGATTACCTGCGGGTATGGCTGGAGGCGGAACCCCTTTAACCGGAGTTACCGTGAATTTCACCAGGGCCTTGATATCCGTTCACGATATGAATGGGTCAGATCATCTAAATACGGCAAGGTGACCTACACCGGATGGCTCGGCGGCTACGGGAAGACGGTTGTCATCGCCCATCCCGGGGGATGGAAGACCCTGTACGGGCATCTGTCGAGAATTATTGTCAGGCCGGGCCAGTACGTGAAGCAGGGTCAGTCAGTCGGCAAGAGCGGGAATACGGGCAGGTCCACCGGGCCCCATCTCCACTTTGAGATCATCAAGAACGGAAGCCACAAAAATCCCTATTCATATCTGAAATCAGGAAGATAAAAGCAGCCGGGACCTTATGCCCGGGTGCCGCATCATGCAGGAATGTGACCCTTGAAAAAGAGACTTATCGTTTTAATTGCACTGATCCTCAGCCCGCTCCTGATATATCTTATGTATCCTCTTGACGACCGCAGGTACGCGATCACCGCTGACCGGGCAATGCTCGAGCGCAAAAGAGCGTTTCTTGATGCCCGCCGTACCTGTGCTCACGCGCGGAACAGGCCGAATATCGTGATCATTCTGGCTGACGATCTCGGCAAGACCGACATTTCCCTGTACGGCGGGACCGCGGTGCATACGCCGAACATTGACGCGCTGGGGAAAGAGGGCGTTGTTTTTGATGAAGCGTACTGCACGTCGCCCATATGCAGCCCTTCGAGGGCGGGCATGCTTACCGGAAGGTACGGGCAGCGTTACGGTTATGAAACGCAGCCAAACAGCCGTTATCCGCGCAACAGGCTTGAATACTACGCCTATAAAAATTTCGTTAACACCGGCAACTGGGTCCTCGCGCCGCTTCAGGGAATCCCCGCTGAAGAAGACATCGCGCGCCAGGGGCTCCCCGCTTCCGAGATAACCCTGGCCGAGCTTCTCGGCGCTGACGGGTACCGCACCGCGATAACGGGAAAGTGGCACCTGGGCCATAACGGCGATTTTATCCCGAATAACAGGGGCTTCGGGTACCAGTACGGGTTCTACGAGGCGTTTACCCTGTACGCTCCTATAGGTTCGCCGGGGATTGTGGAGCACCGGCATGACTATTTCGCCAGCAAACATATCTGGGCCCAGGAGCGCACCGGAACCTGCGCCATAAGAAGGGACGGCGCCGTTATTGACGAGAAAGAATACCTCACCTTCGCCATAGCCAGGGAGGCTGTCCAATTTATCAAGGAGAACAGCGCGGCGCCTTTTCTGCTGTATGTTCCCTTCAGCGCGCCGCACACGCCGTTTCAGGCACCGGTTAGCTACTGTGAGCGGTTTTCCCATGTTGCCGATACCAATAAGCGGGTGTACTACGCCATGATCGCCGCGCTTGATGACGCGGTTGGCATGATATCGCGCGCGATAAAGGACGCGGGCCTTGATGAAAAAACTCTTGTCGTTTTCGCCAGTGACAACGGCGGCGCCACCTATACCGGCGCCACGGACAACGCCCCGCTCAAAGGCGGCAAGTTCACCAACTTTGAGGGCGGCATCAATGTCCCGCTTGCACTACGGTGGAAGGGTCGAATCTCCGGCGGCGCACGGTACACGAAGCCGGTGAGCCTGCTTGACGTTTTCGCCACCGCGGCATCCGCTGCGGGCTGCGCCCTGCCTTCAGACAGAGAGATCGACGGCGTTGACCTCCTGCCCTATGTCACCGGAAGCGCCAAGTGCTCTCCCCATCGCGCCCTGTTCTGGCGTTCATGCTTTAACCGGGCCGTGCGGAAAGGAGACTGGAAGCTGATCGTTGACGAGCGGTCCGGCAGGAAGCTGTTATACAATATGCGCGCCGACAAGGTTGAGCACCGGGACCTGTCAGCCGGGAACCCGGAAACAATCGAGGAGCTCATGAACCACTTCCGTGCCTGGGAAAAGGGGATGACCGGGCCGCTGTGGCCCCGGGTCATGGATTACCGCTTCGTGATCGACGGCGAAGAGTTCTACTACGCGCTGTGACGCGGTGAAGCCATGAACGGAACGGGCAACCATCCTTTTTCGCTGCTGATCAAGCCTTCCGGCGCGGCGTGCAACCTGGCATGCGAATACTGCTTTTATCTTCACAATACATCCTCGCTCACCGCGGGCAGGGAACAGCGCATGCACGGGTCTGTGCTCGAGCGGATGATTTCATCCTATCTCGCGGAGGACCTTCCCTTTTACAATTTCATCTGGCAGGGCGGGGAGCCGCTGCTCATGGGTATTGGCTTTTATGAGCGCGCGGTTTTGCTTCAGCAAAAATACGCGGCGCCGGGATCGGTCGTGCACAACAGCATCCAGACCAACGCGATCCTGCTCGACGATGCGATGGCGGGCTTCCTGTCGCGCCATGATTTTTTCGCGGGAGTGAGCATCGACGGCCCTGCCGCGGTGCATGACCGATACAGAAAGGGCCCTGCCGGGAAAGGAAGCCACGGGCAGGTCCTCAGGGCGCTTGAGCTGCTGAAGAAACACGGTGTGCGCTGCAATGCCGTGGTACTGGTCACCGCGGCCAATGCCTCGGCCGGCGCCGAAACCTGGCGCTACCTGTGCGGCCTCGGCTTCGAGTACCAGCAGTATATCCCCTGCGTTGATTTTGAGCATTCCGGAAAAAGCCCCTGGTGCATCAGGGGGGACGAGTGGGGCGCTTTTCTGTGCTCGCTCTTTGACGCGTGGAGCGCCGCGGGCGGCCCTGAAGGCGTCACGAACTTTGACGCGCTGAGGGAAAAGGTCAGGTACGGAAGGAGCCCGGTGTGCTCCATGGCCGCCCGGTGCAGCCATTACTTCGTGGTTGAACATAACGGCGACGTGTACCCGTGCGATTTTTTCGTCACACCGGAAATGAAACTGGGAAACATCACTTTAACCACCTGGCAAAAGCTCCGCGTGCATCCGCAGTACCGGGAATTTTCCCTGAGAAAATCAGACTGGGCTGCCGCGTGCGAATTCTGTGAATACCGCGATCTGTGCACAGGCGACTGCCCGGCTTACCGCGTGCCCGCTGAAGCGGGCCAGAGCCTGAGCGCTCTCTGCGACGGGTGGAAGGTGTTTTACCACCACGCACTGGGGTATTTTCTTGGTGGGGAAGAGAGTGAATAAATCTTGACAGTATTTTTCTCTGGTATTACTCTTACTATAATAAAGTATTACTTGAGGTCTATTTATGAAGGTCACCACAAAAGGGCAGGTTACCATTCCCTGGTCAATTCGGGAAAAGCACGGCATTACTCCTGAAACCGAGGTTGATTTTATCGAAGAAAAGGGGCGCGTCTATCTGGTGAAAATGAAAGGCACGAAAAACACCGGCAGCAGGTTTAAAAATGTCAGGGGAATTGCATCCGTGAAAATGACAACTGATGAGATTATAGCCCTGACACGGGGAGAAAAATGAACGGTGTCCTGGTTGATTCAAATGTAATTCTTGACCTGTTTCTTGATGATCCCCGCTGGGCTGACTGGTCAGAGAACATTCTGGAAAAATATTCCAGGCAATCACCACTGTATATTAATCCGGTCATCTATTCAGAAATATCCATAGGGTTTGAACGCATAGAAGACCTTGAATCTGCTCTTGTAAAAGGCGGGTTTAAGATGATCCAGTTCAGCAAAGAGGCGTTATTCCTTGCAGGAAAGGCATTTCTATCATACAGAAAAAATAAAGGCTTAAGCAAATCAACTCTTCCCGATTTTTTTATTGGTGCCCAGGCAGCTGTTCTGAATTTGAAACTGATAACGCGGGATGTCTTCAGGTACAGGACATATTTTCCAACAGTGAAGCTTATTAATCCTTAAAAGGGTCATTGCTGCATGCATGTTCCGCCGGATCGAGTCGGAGTGCAGTTTATCAAGCCCTTCAGTGCCTTCTGAAACCTGAGGTAATATAAAATGAAAAATAAACTCATCCTGCTTATCGGCATCGCACTTGCGGTTCTCGCCATAACCTTCGCCGGGCTGTACGGATGGATCGCGTATACAGTAAAACATAACATAACTGTTGCCATGGAGAAATATCCCGGCCAGGCTGAAGATGCGCTCATCTCCTGTCTGCGCGACGAGAGCAACTCACCGCGGGAGCGAACCCATGTGGCGGTGTGGACACTGGGAAAAATCCGGTCGCGGGCGGCCCTTCCCGCATTGTACAGCTACTATCGGAACGACCCTGAAGGAAAAACCTGCTACGGCAGGCATGGCACTGACCTGTGCCAGTATGAGTTATACAAGGCCATAAAGGCCATTGAGGAAGGAACTGTTTTTTCTTTTCAGTGGCTCAGATAAACGCTCCGCGGCAAATTTCATCCCCCCTGCCTTCTTGAATAAAACTGCCTTTAAGTATCATAAACAAATAGAACACCCTCGGGTTGACTCATTTGGTATTAATGATATACTGAAGTTGGTTCCCGGACATTATGTATCGAATAAGGTGAATATTAAATAAGGGAACGAAAATGGGGACAGCGAATACGCTACGCGGCTACGAGGACAGGGCATCTGCCCGCAAGGAGAGGATACTTGTTTATCTCGTTGTCGCTGCCGCGGTGTTAGTAAGCGTTACTGAAATAGTAAACTGTTTCATTGTGCCCCTGAATTACCTGCGCTGGATGACGATCCTCGTCGTGTTTGACCTCGCAAGCGCGGGGCTCCTTGTGCTCAATAAAATGGGATATGCCAGGTTTGCCGCCTCTGTGTTCATCATTATCACGTTAATTATAATTTTCACTCTGTCCTGGTCCGCGGGGGGAGTGAAGGCCCCGGCCCTTCTGAATATCCCGGTGATCATTATCGCGGCGGGCCTGCTGCTTGACTGGAGAGCGGGAATGGTGTGTGGCGCGCTCTCGCTTGCGGGAGGGACTTTTCTGGTCATTGCGGAATATACCGGCTTGCTGCCTGTTCCGACTGTCAGCCACAGTTCGCTGAGCCTGTGGCTTAACTTTATTCTCGTAATACTCGTGATAACCCTGCTGCATTACATGTCGCTCTCTGACCTCAATAAAATCATTGTAGAAGCGAAGGATGAACTCATCCTGCGCACCAAGGTCGAAGAAAACCTGCGCAAAAGTGAAAAGCGCCTCATGGAGGCACAGCGGATCACCCATACCGGCAACTGGGAGCTCAATCATATAACAAAGAAGCTTTTCTGGTCAGATGAAATATTTCACATTTTCGAGATCAATAAAAATAAATTCGAAGCCTCATATGACGCTTTTTTTGCGGCAGTTCATCCCGAAGACCGTGAAACGGTAGACGCCGTTTTTAAAGAATCGGTGAAAACGCGTGTTCCCTACAGGATCACCCATCGGCTCATCATGGCGGACGGTCGCCTCAAATATGTCCATGAACAGGGTGAAACCTATTGTGATCCGCGGGGTGCTCCCCTGCGCTCGGTCGGGACCGTGCAGGACATTACCGAGCGCACGCAGGCGGAGGAAACAATAAGGGAATCACTCCGGGAAAAGGAAACACTGCTTCGGGAGCTCTCCCGCCGTACCGGGAACAACATGCAGATCATATCATCCATGATCAACCTCTCTTCGGAAAAAATCAGCGCCCCCGAGGTACTGGAAATGATTAAAGACGTTGACTCAAAAATTCATACCATGGGCATGGTGCACCAGAAATTGTACCGTTCACGCGATCTTTCGTTTATCAATTTCAAAGACTACATCAGGGAAGTCAGTTCTTATCTGGCGGGTCTTTACCGCTCCCTGGCTGAAAACGTATCAATCTCCGTCAGGGGGGATGAGGTGTTTCTTTTTATTGACATTGCCCTTCCCCTTGGGATAATAGTCAATGAACTGATTACGAACGCTCTCAAGCACGCTTTTCCTGAAAATAAACAAGGGAAAATAACCATACGTCTTTCGCATAACAGCAAAAAAGAGCTGGTGCTGTCTGTCGCTGACGATGGTGTTGGACTACCTGCTGGTTTTTCTCCCTGGGAGAGCGCTTCGCCGGGCCTTCAGATCGTACACTCGATTGTTAAAGAGCAGCTTCGGGGGAGTATTCATTTTAGGTCAGACAGGGGAACGACTTGTTCTGTTACCATTAACACAGACAGGTACAGCCCGAGAATTTAAAGGAGAATTTTGATGGTTTTTTTCAAAAAGTTTTACTGTATGATGTTTGTATTTTTTCTGCCGCCGGTAAGCGGCGCTATCCTTTTCAGGCAGTGACAGGAAAACCGCAGTGCGTAAATTTCTCATTATGAGCGGACTGCTCCTGGGCCTTCCCCTGTCCGGGGTCATGCTCGCGGGCTATCCCGCGGGCCGGTACCTCGAGTTTCCGCCCGTGACGCGCTTCATCGGCCACGCGCCTTTTTCGTGGACAGCGTTTGCCGTGTTCGCGCTGCTGATAGGATTCAGCATCGCGCCGTTCATCATCAGGGGCGCCGGGAAAAGAGTGGATGTTCCCCGCACCGCAATGGGCTCCTTTCCCTGGTGGGGATGGCTTGCCTGCGCGGGCCTTGCCGCGGCATGGGCCCTGGCGTGGACCCGCATCCCCCTGTTTAAACAGCTGCAGCCCTATACCTTTGTCCCGCCGTGGCTGTGCTACATCGTCATCGTCAACGCCCTGACGTACGCACGCACCGGGACCTGCATGCTGCTGCACCGCACCGGGTATTTTCTGCTGCTCTTCCCCGCGAGCGCGGCCTTCTGGTGGTTCTTTGAATACCTCAACCGCTTTGTGCAGAACTGGTATTACGCGGGGGTCCGGTTCGGCGCGCTGAAATATTTTATCCTGGCGAGCCTGTCCTTTTCAACGGTGTTGCCCGCGGTGCTGGGCACGCGTGATCTGCTCCTGTCGTTTCCCGGCCTGGTGCTGCGCTTTAACCAATGGACCGCGCTGAGGCCGCGCCGTCCCCGCCTGCTTGCCCTTGCCGGGCTTGTGATTTCGGCAGCGGGCCTTGGCCTGATCGGCATCCTTCCCGATTATCTTTTCCCCCTGCTGTGGGTCTCGCCCCTGGTGATAATCGTTTCCCTTCAGGCCCTGTCCGGGGAGCGGCACATCCTGCATGACATAGGCACCGGGAACTGGAGCGTGTTCGTGGCCTCCATACTGTCCGCCCTGGTGTGCGGAGTGTTCTGGGAGATGTGGAACTATTACAGCCTTGCCAGATGGATTTACAGCGTCCCTCTGGTGCACCGGTTCGCGGTCTTTGAGATGCCCCTGCTCGGCTACGCGGGCTACCTGCCCTTCGGGCTGGAGTGCGCGGTCATCGGGGAGATCATCGGGGGGATGGCAGGTAACAAAAAAATCTGACTCGTTATTTTGAAAAGTATTTCTGCACCGCGAGGTAGGATATTGCGGTCTCGTTTCCGGTGCTGTGCTGAACGTGATAGTATCTTCCGCTTGCCGTGCCGTTTTTTATGTCAAGGTCATAGCGCACATGGCCCTCGTACTTTCCGCTCACATGCACGGTGCCGATGAAATACCCCGCCGAGAGCCAGTTCACGATAATGATCTGCGTGCCGTTCAGGACCAGGTCATAGTCGCGGTAGTTGGTATAGGTCACGGTCGCCTTTACCCTGATCACGTCGTGTATTGAGGTCTTGTAAACGCAGGTGCCGGAGATGTCGCCCTTAACGGTCTCGGTGCCGTACGCTTCCAGCCCGCTTTTGTGCATTCTGGTGAGCTTCTGCTGTGAGCGGGCGACTGTCTGGCAGTAGAGGTCGAGGAACTCCCCGTCAGTTATGGCGCGTGCCTTTTCAGCTGAGAGGCCCGCGGGCAGACACACCATGCAGAGATATGCTGTGACAAGCACAGCCATACGGTAAATTCGTACACTCTTCATTGATAGCAGCAGATTTAGGACAAGTGTATTTTGCTGAACCGGTAAACAGCAAACCGGTTCTTTCCCTAGCAATCATCCCCCAAATCATCAACCTCTTTTTCTGCATTAATGGGCGATGCATGATGTTTTTTTCAATTTCGAGTCCGCATCTCAGAAATGCCATAATTTTGTCTTTGAAAAACAGGGGGGATGACATCAGCGCTGGTAACAGTATAATTTTGAGGGTAACGTAGTTTTGTCATTCCGGTTTTGCATCTTCCGAGCTTGCAAATACCGGAATCTCATGCGATAAATTCATGAATATTTTCTATGAGATCCCGGTATTACCTTCGGTAAACCGGGATGACAACAAAAGGTGTTATGAAACGGTTGTCCCTAAAAATAATTTGCTACCGCAGCGCCGGGCATGATGGTGAAAAAATATTGACATCCCCGCCCGGTCTTATTATTATTGAACAAATGAATGATTTGTTCAGTGAGTTAATAGAATGAAACAGAAAATCGATAATAAAACAATCCTTGAAACCGCGTTGTCCCTGTTCTCCCGGTATGGATACCGCAAAACAACCCTTGAGGAGATCGGCGCTGAACTGGGCATGACCAAGGGAAATCTCTATATATACGTGAAAGACAAGAGGGATCTGTACGTTCAGACCGTGAGTTACGCGCTTGAGCGCTGGCAGCAGCGGGTCCGGGACGCGATAGAAGAAGCAACAGGCCCCCGTGAGCGGCTGCTGGTCATGTGCCGCAAGGCGGTCGAGTACCTCAGCGAAGACAGGGAGTTCTGCGAGGTCCTTAAAATGGACCCGGACATCTTTCCCATGTTCCCCGCGAGCGACCCCTATGAAGAAATCAATGAGCGCTCCATGGCCATGATCCGTGAAATACTCCGCGATGGGATCAAAAAGAAGGAGTTCAGGCCGGTTGACCTGGACAAGGTCGCTAGCGTTATTTTCAGCATTTACAAGATGTTCATTATCAGGACGTACATTAAAACGGATGAGCAGTTTTTGCAGGAATTATTTGAAGACACCCTGGACCTGGTCACGCGGGGCCTTTACACTGCCTGAACCCGGCGTTACGCCGTTAAGGATGCCGGCTGAAGTTGCAGCTCCAGCCGGCATATACAGCCCGTCCGGTGCGGCGCACCGGACAGACACACATCTACCTACAGGAGGCATGCCATGGCGAACCATGTCAAGTATTTAAGCAGCGAGTGGAGGGATGAAGCGGGCCGCCTGCTCAGAGAAAATCTCTCTCCCGAAAAAATGAACAACGTAACCACATCCATGTCCAACATCTATCAGAACTGCCCCGACGGAAAAGACCGGTTCCTTTTCATCGGCTTCACTGACGGCGCGTTGTCTGACATACAGGTCGGCGAGGGGGAGCCCCCGAAAGCGGAATTTCGCATAGCCGGCGACTATGAGACCTTCGCGAAAATCTCCCGCGCGGAGCTGGGCGCACAGAAGGCCCTTATGACCGGCAAGCTCAAGCTCAAGGGCAATATGGTGAAAGCGTTGAAGCTCGCTTCCCTGGCGGACAGGGTAAACAAAATCTTTGCCACGATTGACGCGCAGTATTAAAGGAGGCCCCCATGAACGCAAAAGATCCCTATTACATTGATTTTCCCGCACGAATAAAATCCATTCAGAAAGAGATGCAGGCGCAGAAGCTGGATGTTTACCTCGGCTCGCGCCTGAGGACCCTGTCGTGGACCCTGGACGCCTTCTGCCCCTGGCGCAGCTTTGTCGTCATCCCCGCAGAGGGCCTTCCCTCTGCCTTCACGTTCGTCATAGACGCGGCACGGGTCGCGGACGACTCGTGGCTTGACGAAGAGCATGTGCTCGGCTTCGCTCCCATGGGAGGGCAGGACCAGATCGAACAGATCGCCGACTTTATCGCCGACCTGTCAAAGGGCGGCAAAGGGCGCCTGGGCATTGAGAGCGGCATGTCGAACTATCTTCCCGAAGGATGGCTGACGCATTACGAGTACCAGCAGTTCTCCGGGGCCCTTCCCGGCATGGAGCTGGTGAACGCCCACGGCATCATTGACCGGCTCGCGCTTATCAAGGACGAAGGCACCATTAACCGCTTTCGCGAGGCCTCGCGCATTGTGGACATTGGCCACAAGGCGGTAAAAGCGGCCCTGCAAAACGGGGGATGGAAGGGCATGACGGAAACCGAGATCGCCGGCCTGGCTGCCTACGCCATGAGAAAGGCGGGCAGCGAATGGGAATGGTCCTTTACCGGCGGCAATGAGATCGCCTCAGGGTACAGGACCGGCCTTGCCGGGGGCGCGTGCACGCCGGCCACGCGCCGCGAGCTCAGGGAGGGAGATTCCCTGATGGTCGATATCCACGCCATGTTCAAACTGGGGCTGGGCGACCATTCCCATAACTATTTCATCGGCAGGGCGACGGACCGGCAGCGCTGGCACGCCAAAAACTTTGTTGATATCGTTGACCTGACCCTCAAGACATACCGGGCGGGCATATCGCCGTCAAAGCTGGCGGAGCAGATGATGAACTTCGCTGAAGAGAGAGGATTCGCTGATTACATGGTTCCGGGGTTTGAACACGGCATCGGCATGATGGGGGACGAGTGGCGCATCGGCATGAATGACGGCCCCTTCCCGTACTGGACCAATCCCGACCACGTGTACCGGGAAAATGAAGTCATCATATGCGCGATGCAGTACGCGTGCCCTGGTGAGGACATCGGGTTCAGGTATGAAAATCCCATTGTCCTCAGGAAAAACGGATGCGAGATAATGTCCCGGTTTCCGCTCACGGTTGATGAGATTGTGTGATAATTGAACGGGGCTGTTCTGAAAGTCGTCTCGATATTAATTTCGTAACGCTCATTGAGTGATTTTGATGGAGAAAACATCAAAATCGTATCGAAATGAGCGGGAATACTGTATCAACTTTACGAAATTCACCCGACGAACGTTTTTTGGGACAGCCCCGTTCAATATTTTCAGGTATAAGTGATTCAGTTTTCATAGGCCCCGATATCGAAGCTGCCCACGGGCCGGGTGGTTCCCTCCATATCGTCATAGACCGGAACAACAGCACCCGCATCGATCGCTGAAGAACCCGGGTCAAGGTTAAAATTGTTAACATACGGGTCATCCGCGTACGCGTTGCCCGGGTCAGTGAATCCCGGGGTATCGGCAAGGAGATTGCTCTCTTCGGTCAGTGAGGAGCTGTAGTTTATTATTGCCGATGTCAGAACCGTGGAACCCGGGAAGGAGATCAGGTTGTTTTTTATTATGGTGTTGGCCGCTGTTGCCCTGACTGTTATGCCGCACCGTTCATTGCCAGATGTATTGTCCGACCGGTATATGGTGTTGTTGTATACTTCAACGCCTCGCGGTCTCGGCTGTTTCCCGTCGCTCCATATATCTATCGCCGTATAATCATTGCCCGAACCGGTGCCGTCGAAAATATTGTTCCGCGCTGTCGTATACCGTGCCGAGATGTGGAGCGCGACACTGACGTTCACCGAGCTCTTGGCGCCGAAGTTGGTGATCAATCGGTTCCTTTCAAAAATAATGTCGCTCAGGAGCGAGTTGGTGTAGATGTCCTGGGGCCCTATGCATACCGGCCAGGGCCCGGAGCTCCCGAAAACATTGTCCGATACCACCGCGAATTCCGTCCTGTTCGCGAGCAGGCCCGTGCCGTCTACCGGCGTGCCATACTCATCGCTGCCATCGAAAGTGCTGTATCCGGGCCCGTGCAATTTTAAAGCGTGCCGACCGTTGTCGTTGTTGAGACTGGAACCCGAAATAATATTGTTGCTGATCACGCCCAGATAAGCCTGCCATACTCTCGCCACATGCGTGGTCATGGAATTCGCGATTATGTTTCCCATGAGGGCGATCCTCTCTGATCCGATATACACGACATTCGAGTCCGAATTTTTCAGGTCGCAGTCGCATATGACCATCTGGTCCATGGTCATAAGGGCGCTGCTGTTCCAGTGTGACCAGCCGATCGCGCACCCGAATCCCTCGACCCTGAGGCGCTGGAACAGTATCCGCTGCATGTTGATGGCCCCGCCGAAAGAGCCGGCGCTCATGTCGCTGTTGACCAGGTGCAGGTCCGTGATGCGCCAGTCCTGCTTTTGATCCAGGGGAAGGAATTCACCGTCAGTCACGGTTATCTGCGGCGCGTTGTCGTAAATGCCCAGGCCGTCCTGGCCGGTGCCCGCGCCGTACGCGCCGATCGTCACCGGGCCCGCGTTGCCGGGGACCGAAAGCCCGCCGGTTGTCCATGATGAGTTACGCCGCAACAGTATCCGTGTTCCGGCCTGGATGTTCTCGAGCACGTCGCCGAGGGTGTCAGTCGCGACCTGTTGGGCACCTGAAGGGCATCCGGCGAAATCATTGCTGGTCGCGTCTGATACGCAGATCGTATCCGTGCCGCTGTATATTTCATCCGGATCATCCACTTCTATGTAAAAGGACCGTGTGTCAACCACGGTTGTCCCGTCTGTAACAGTCAGGTTCGCGGTAAACGATCCCGGGGTTTCGAACACATGGGCGGCAACCGGGCCCTTCGCCGCGTTCTTTGATTTGCCATTGGTCCCCCAGGCCGCGGTATCGTCATCCCCAAAATCCCAGGTGTAGTCAAGATTGTGAAAGTCGCGCGTGCCGGATCCGCTGTTGGCGAATTCGGCGGTGAAGTGCACGCTCAACGGGGCGGCCCCTGTTGCGCGCGAGGCCTCTGCGTCAACATGAATGTAATAGGTACCGGTATTTTTCTTATAGTCATTTATGGTGCACTGGCAGAATACACTCAGAAAAAATATAGTTAACAGTGGTTTGTACATCGGTCAGTTCCCCTGGACGGTCTGGTGTTTTTTCTGAAGAGTGCATGGAGCGGTTAATAAAGTCAATTTGAATTTTTGAAGGTTTATCGCTTTTGAAACGGCCCAGAAAGCGGTATGATTATTTTTTTCTTGATTTTACACATGATGTTGTGTAACCTTTGGCCTGAGGTAAAAAATTTATGGCTACAAACCTGAATATAGATATAAAACTGCTTGATGAAGTCTATCATATAGGGAAATTTAAAACAAAACGAGAAGCAGTCAATACTGCTCTGCGCGAGTATATTCAAAAGCACAGACAGAAAGATATGTTAAAGTACCTGAATACTATTGATTTTGATCCGGACTATGATTATAAAAAAGCAAGAAACAGATGATGAAATTACTGATAGATACTTCGGTCTGGTCAGAAGCGCTCAGGCGTAAAGATAAATCACTTAATTCATCAGAAACTATAGTAAGAAAAATTATTGATAATAATGATGAAATAGTTGTTATCGGTATTATTCTTCAGGAGATTTTAAGTGGAATCTCTGATCGCAGGCTATTTTCAGAAATAAAAAATATTTTAAATGATTTTTCATATCTGGAAATGGCCAGAGATGACTATATTTATGCAGCTGAATTGCGGAATAAATGCAAACAGAAAGGAATAACTGCAGGGTCATTGGATTTTCTGATAGCGAGTGTTGCGATAAGAAACAAATTGAAACTGGTGACGTTTGATAAAGATTTCATAAATATCAGCAAGCATGCAGATCTGAAAATTATAAGCATTGATCGGATGTTGAAAATTAAAAAATGAACTTTTACGGCAACAGCGGCCCTGCTGAACTGGCGGAAAAATACGGTACGCCTCTGTACGTTTACAACGAGAGCGTGCTGCGGACGCGCTGCAGGGAAATGAAAAACCTTGTCAGCTATGATAACTTCCGCGCCAACTATTCGGCGAAAGCGAATACGAACCTGTCGATACTGCGCATCCTGCGTGATGAGGGCCTGCTCGTTGACGCGATGTCTCCGGGTGAAATCGCGATCGAACTTAAAAAATATCATCCCCCTCCCTTTTTTTTTAACGGAGTTGATCAGCGGCCTGAAAATTTTAGAATGTAAGAGTAAATTTTGTGCCCCTGTCGTGCGCGGATTCCATGCTGATGGCGCCCTTGAGCTGGCCGACAAGGGCGTTAATAATCTGAAGGCCCAGTGAGTCGGTATTTCTGAAGTCGATATTTTCGGGGAATCCGATGCCGTTGTCCTTGATCTCAAGGGTGTACTTCCCGTCAGTGTCCTGAGAGAAATATATTGATATTGTTCCGGTGCGGTTGGCAGGGAAAGCGTGTTTCAGGGCATTGGAAATAAGTTCGTTGATGATCTGCGCGCACGGTATGGCTTTTTCAATGTTCATGGTGACATTGCTGACTGACGTATCAAGCATGACCCTGGCCTGGGTGATGTTGTATGAATCAAACAGGCGGTTCGCCAGGTCAAAAATGTATTTTTTAAAATTTATCTGCGAAAGATTGCTTGAGCGGTAGAGGTTTTCGTGGATAAGCGCCATGGCCAGTATCCGGTTCTGGCTTTCGTTGAAGAGCTCCCGGTCTTCCTCTGATTTGACGTACGCGGACTGCAGGCTCAGCATGCTGGAGATGATCTGCATGTTGTTTTTTACCCGGTGATGTATTTCCTTTAAGAGGGTCTCTTTTTCATGAAGCGCATCAAGAATTTTCTTTTCCAGTTCCTTCAGGTCGGTGATGTCAATAATCGATACTACGCGAAGGTTTTTCCCCTGGTATATAAAATCTTTTCCGGATATCCTTCCGTAAAAGGTCGAGCCGTCCTTTCTCAGTCCCACTCCTTCATAGGGAGACTGGTCTCTGCTGATGATATGCCGGTGCACGATTTCGTAAGTCTCGGGTGTCGACAGGTCTTTAACCGTCATGCCGATCAATTCATGGTTTTCATACCCGAAGATCCGGGCAAAGGCGTCGTTAACGTCAAGGAACACGCCTTTTTCGTGAATGGCGATGCCCTCTGTGGCCGCGTAGAAGAAACTGCGCATGCGCGCTTCGTTGTCCCTGATGAGTTTTTCATTCTTTTTGAGCTCGGTTATGTCAATACCGAACAGCAGGGTAGCGGGCCTGCCCTCCCATGATATAAGCGATACCGAAATATGCGCCCAGATATGGTTGCCCCTGTGGTCTCTCATGCGGATTTCGTAGCTTTCGGGAACCGGTTCCCCCTTCAGGCGTTTTTCATTGTAAGCGATGACTGTCGGAAGATCGTCCGGGTGGATATAATCGGTGATGTTGAACTGTGTAATACTTTCAGGCATCTTCATTGTTTTTTCGAAAGCGGGATTAAAAAAGACTACCCTGTAGTCCTGCACGATCAGGATTGCTTCCTGCGCGCCGTTGACTACGGTGCGGTATTTCATTTCGGAATCGCCGAGTTCCTGCTGGGCCGCGATGAGCTCCTCGTTTATGGCTTCGAGCTCTTCGTTTGACGCGGTAAGCTCCTCATTGGCTGATGCCAGTTCTTCGTTCTGTGCCTGGATCGTCTGCTGGGCCCTGACGAACTCGCTCATGTCCCGCGATGTAGATATAAGGTAGAGTTCATTGCCCAGGGTTATAAGGCTTCCCGAGAAGAGCGCCGGCAGTTCTCTGCCGTCTTTGACCCTTAATGTGGTTATGAAGTCCTGTACGTAGCCGTCTTTTTTAAGGATCTCTATCACCCTGTCCCGGTCGCCCTCGTTGACCCATATGCCAAGGTCTTTCACGGTTTTGCCATAGGTTTCCGCAGGCGCCCATCCTGACAGCTCGGTAAAGCGGTTATTAACATCAATAAAGAAACCGGTAGAAGCCTTTGAGATGGTGATCGAGTCAGGGCTGAACCTGAATATTTTTTCGAACTTTTCTTCGCTCTGGGTCAGGGCCTGAAGGGTCGTTTTCTTTTCAGTGATGTCTTTTAATACTGTCAGGAGGCAGTTTTTTCCTTCCCATTTGATTTCACGTGCCGTGAGGTCAACCCACCTGACAGTGCCGGTCTTTGATGCTATGCGGATACCTCCAAGAATCAGCTTCTTGCCGGTCGCGGGTTTTTGATTGAGTTTTATTATTTTTTTTCGGTCTTCGGAATGGAAAAGGGAGCAGAGGTCATGTGTTTTTATTTCTTCAAAAGAATAGCCGGTTATTTTTTCCATCGCGGCGTTGCAATAGATTATTTTGCCGCTTTTAAGAACAGCGGTCCCTTCAGAAGAAACATCGAGTATTTCCAGAAATGTCCGGCTGTTCCCGGCAAGTCTCCTGTTTTCCCGTTCCCGGGCCTGAAGCAGGTCAATGAGCTCTTTTTTTGTCTTGTCCTGGTATTTCATAGAGAATATGGGCCCAAAGAAAATATTCTATCATTATACAGCATTTGAGAATTTTAGCAATGTAAAATTTTTTGCAAAACAGCGGTTATTTGAGTCATGCGAAATTTGAGGGGGGATGTTAACGGCCCCGGGCCCCCCTGAAGGGGGGGCCTTTTTTTGTTTACTGAAAAAAAGTGGCTCGATCAATCACCGTGAGGAGATTGGTGCTCATGTGGAGAAGTTGCTTTTTCCTGTTTCTTTCCGTTGTCCAGCGTGGCGCCGCCTATTCAAGGTCAATCCGCTCGCCGTTTTTGTAATAGCAGGGCCTGCTATACTCAACGCTGCTGAACATGTCCGGGGAATAGTAACCGTTGGTAGTGTACCATGAGGCAAAATACACATCGCCGTTGTTCACGAACATCGAGGTGACCCATTCATCGTCATCTTCACTGATGTCGATTTTCTCATTGTTCTTCCAGTAACAGTAATCGGCCGTATACGATCCCGGGTCAGCGGAAGTGACCCACCCCAGGATGTAGACATCACCGCCATCGACCTGTATGTACTTGTAACAATTGAATGGCGAAAAACTGCCCTCTATAAAAACATTGTTCCGGTAGGCGTGCCGGGAATCGATCGTGTACACGTCACTCCCGGAGACCGTGATATCACAGTAACAATCCCTGTCGAAATATTCGGCAACGCCGTTTTTCCATAAAAACGTAAGGTCTTTTCTGTTGCCGTTACTGTCATGGCCGACGATTTCGCCGATGATATAGACATCCTCGCCCGAAACGAACATGCCGTAAAAATTGTCATGCGTGTTCTCGACCCCTTCAAGCTCGTCGAGAACGACCTCGGTTTCGTCGCCGTTTTTCGTGTAACCGCCGTCATACACGGCATACAGGTCACCGTTGCTGACGATGTACGGGTAGTCCCGCCAGCGGTCTCTGAAAGAAAAGTTCGTTGTGTCACCGTATTTCGCGGATATGGCCTTCGCGTCTTCGATGACGCTCCGGTCTACCCGCTCGCCGTTGACCCAGTAGCAGTCAACCCAATCGGTCGTTTTATCGAGATAGTACCATCCGCTCACGTACACGTCATTGTCGATCACAAATATCGACTCGGTTTCATAGTGGAGCGCGCCGGCGTAGTCGGCATCCTGGTCGAAGCATGAATAAAATACTCCCAGAACGACGAGCAGTATCGCGGTATTAACTGTTTTTTTCATGGTTGGTTCTCCTGTATGTGCTTTTGTTCATTCCGCGTTCTTACAGGTACGCGGAAACGCCGAACACGATCCCGGCCTGGTACACGTCGTCGTAGTCTTTTGCGTGCCAGGTGGCGTACTGAAAGTTCTGCCTGACGCCGAAGCTGAAAACGGCGCTGTTTACCGGGACCTTGAAGCCGACCGTGGCCCCGAAGTTCATGTACAGGTCAGTGTCTATGTCGTTTTCGCCGAAGTAGTTGTCATACACGCTGACGCCGAACCCGTAAGAGCCCTCGACATCGAGGAAAAGCATCTCGGCCAGCCTGAAGCTGTAGCCCAGTGACGCCGTGGGCACCAGATACACGGCTGTGCCTGCGTTGCTGATGTCGTCGATATCGGAAAAAAGCAGAATGTCGGGCGCGAACCCCACATGGAGCCCGTTCACGATAAAATAGTCTAACTTCGGGGCGAAATTCAGGTACAGGCCCGAGCTGTCGCCTGATTCGGAATCGCCCGCGAAATACCGGGACCCGTAGAACTCGACCCTGCCGCCCAGCTCAAACACGCCGGCCGCGGCGTACGGTTTCGGTTCAGCGGCAAGGGCGGTGACAGCGCACAGAATGGAAAGAACACCTGTCATCATCATTTTTTTCATGGTAAAACTCCTTATGGTTATCTTATTAAACGTCACTAACGAGTCTGAAATGACGTGAAAATTTAACAAAGGTTCCGGAAAAAAATTCGGGTTTTTAAAAAAAGTTCGAGAACAGGTTACACGCGGGCCTGCCCGGCCCATGGAGACATTTCGATAACCCCGACAGGCCCGCCCCGGTACGCCGCCACGCGGCACCCGATGAGCGCCGCGTGAGAAGAAACGGGGAATTTATGGTTGACCGTGCCGGTCCGTAGCGCTAAACTGCGGCTGTTCGACTAACCCTGTGATGCCATAATCAATACCGGACCCGTGATGAAATTGAGACTGTACGCCATAACCGCCATCGCATGCCTTGTGGTCGCGTTCACGCCGACCGCGCGCGGCGCGAGCATGGCGATCGGGTACCTGGCCTGGTTCAACTGGTGGGAATTTTCAAAACATTACCTTGAAGATTTATATGACAAATACAAGGATGAACGCGCGCCGTCATTTCTCTACGGCCCCATGCTGTCTTTCCAGATAACGCCCGAATGGAACGTCTCTTCGCTTTTCATCATGGGGTCGTACAAGTCGAAATTCTACGGGGAATATGGCGGCATCAAGTATCACTACAGTTACGATATATGGCGCTATGACAGCGATACCACGGCGAGTTACGCCTTCACGCCGTATTTCAGACTGTTTTTCGGGTTCAAATTCATGAGATACACCTATTCGCTCGAATATTCCAGTGTTTCTGAAAGCGGAACCACGTACATATACGACGATTATGCGCCCGGCGCCGGCGTGATCTTCACGATAGCCTTTACCCGGGACATCTATCTGTCAATAAGCCTGGGCGCGCTTTTTTCGTTCACCAGCATGACCATCGAAAACATTCCGGATGATACGATCGTGGTAACATTTGACGAAAACTGGTATAAGGCCGGTGCCAATGCGCGGATGCTGTTGAGCTTTGACATAGAAAAGATACACATGATGCTCGCGTTTGGTTTCAGGTACCAGATGTTTTATATTTTTTCCGACGGCTTAGAAGATTTATACCAGATGCAGCATCTCTACGGGCCCGAGTTCTCGATGACCTTTTATTTCGACATCTGAGTTATGAACACAACGATAGTGATGAAATTGAGACTGTACGCCATAACCGCCATCGCATGCCTTGTGGTCGCGTTCACGCCGACCGCGCGGGGCGCGACCATGGCGATCGGGTGGAACAGCTGGCTTAACTGGTGGGAAATCCCCGAGGAAAACATGGAACAACACTATGTTGATATTGATTTCAATGTCTTCGCGAATTTCCTGAACGGCCCTGTGCTGTCGCTCCAGATAACCCCGCGCTGGGGGCTGTCGGCCATGTTTATTTTCGGGTTTTATGACAGCGCCGCATTGTTTGAGAATTATGATTACACGATATGGCGGTTTGATCTGGACACCACGGCCACTTATGCGTTCACCTCGTGGTTCAGGCTGTATTTCGGGTTCAAGTACTTGCGATACACCTGGGACTACGATTATGACAACGGCGGATGGGGAGACACGACGCTTCGGAAGAAACTGACGACCGTAAGCGACAATTTCGCTCCCGGCCTGGGGTGCGTTTTTACCATTCCCCTGTACAAGAGCCTGTATTTTTCGCTTTCACTGGGCTCGCTTTTTTCATTTACCGTCATGGACCAGGATTACAAAATTACGAACTATGAGACCGACAGCATCACTTACAGGTATTCTGACGACTACTTCGGATACGAGGCCGGGCTCAATTCAAAGCTGAGCCTGTGCTATGACGCGATCTTCATCAACACGATTTTTACAACAGGTTTCAGGTACCAGGTGTTTTTTTATTTTTTCGACAACGGCGGGAAGATCAAATATTCGGACCGCGTTGATCACATGTACGGCATCGACGTCATGACCATCTTTTATTTCGACATCTGAGTTATATGGAAGGCACGGTCACGCGGCCCCGGACTTTCTGCCCGGGAGCCGGGGTTTCGGCCGGGGCAGGGGCCTGTTCCCGCATGCGGGGGGCGGGGATGCCTTTGAGCGGGGCAGGGGCCTGTATCGGCGCGATTTCCATGATCTCCCTGACATCGCGGGCGCGGGCGTGCTCGTAAATGTATTTCGCGCCCGCGTAGGTGACCGCCGAAGTGCCGGCGGTTCCGGTGACAAGCGCCGCTGCCAGCAGCGCCTTGGCCTGTATGAAGGTGAGCTTGACCCCGGCGTTCCGGAACATCATGGCAAGGAGGATGAGGAACCAGAACAGCGGCGTGTATTTGCCGTATTTCTTGAGCAGGGATTTCAGGACCTTTCTTCTGCTTTTGATCACGAAGGCCTGCTCATCGGCCGTGAGGGGCTCGCTGAGGCGGTATTTCGCCATGATCATGTTGAATACCTGCTCGTCGCCTTTCATAAGAGTTCCTCGAGTCTGTCTATGCCCTTCGTTTTGAGATATCCGGCGATCCTTTCGACCAGCCGGCGGTAGGCGTATTCGGCCCGCCTGCGCGTGACGCCCATAACCCTGGCCGCGTTGCTGTAACTGTACCCGTGCACCGCGACAAGGTCGAGCAGGGCCCGGTCTTCGGCAGAGCACCCGGCATGGTCCATGGCCTCGCGGAGGAGGATCCGGGTGTCGCGGAACCCGTTCACGTAGCCCAGGCCCTCGTCGTCGAAATGGGCCTCGATGTCGGCAGTGTCTTTTCCCTTTTCCTGGAAATTCCTGAGCGCCACGTTCTTGAGCGTTCCCAGGAGCCAGTTCCGGTGGTCTTTGACCTCGTCGAACTTTTCGTAGAAAATGGAAAAAACCTCCTGGCAGATGTCTTCAGCCGCCTGCCGGTCACCGATCTTCTTCATGGCGCGGCCGAGCACCATGGGGTAGTATTCCATGTACGCCCCGGTGAAGAGCTCAAGGCGGCGGTCATCGGCCCGCATGGGTCGCCCTCGTAAACAAGTCTGATTTTCTCGGTTTTTTCAACAACAAAACCCCTGTTTTTTTCGGGTATGCGGATTTTTCACCGCACCGCGCTCTGCGGTTGTTACCATTACACTATTTCACAAGCTGTACGGACATATATTTATTTAATTCTTCCATCTTTGCCCTGTAACCGGTTTTATTTTTTTCCAGCAGTCCCAGTTCAACCAGTTCCTCCAGGTCGCGAAGAAAACTTCTTTCGGACAATGATGAATACTCCTTCATGATCCAGCTTTTAAGATCCATTATCTCCGCCGCGCTCAGATACCGGTCATGGGGGATGTTTAAAATCAGGTTTCTTCTTCTTTTATTCGCCTGGCGTGTCTTGCCTACTGTCATTTTAGATTCAAATATGCCATATATATAATTTTTCCATGTGATCAGGAGCTGGTTTTCCTGTATGGTCTCCAGCACCTCCTCAAGTCCGTCTCGAAAGCCCTGCACGGCGTACAGGATAAAACCGGTGATGTCCCTCTTTTTCGTCGAGGCCTCGATCTGCCGGTAATATTCGCTCCTGGTTATATTGTAAAAATTCGACAGGACATGCGAGGCGATATCGGGTACCCCGGCCCTGAGCAGTAAATAAAACTCAAGCAGCCGGGCTGTTCTGCCGTTGCCGTCAGAGAAAGGATGTATCCACGCGATGTACAGGTGGGCCACGACCGCCTGCAGTACCGCGTCAATGAAAGTCTGGTTATTTTCGTAATTGAACTCTTTGCGCATCCAATCGCAAAACTGCCCGACCAGTGTTTCAACGTCCCGGCTGTCAGGCGCCCGGTAATTTCCTACTATGACGTTATTATTCCTGAATTTTCCCGGTGCCGCCTCAAAATGCTCTCCAAGGTTTTTACCGACCATTTTATGAAAGCTCTTCAGTAATTCGGGGCCGATAAGCCCTGTTTTTTGTTCAACAACGACCATTTTCAATATCTTGTTGAACGCCTCTAGTATGTTTTCTACCTCTATTTGCAGGTACTCTTTGCTGGGCGGCAGTTTGTCGCCCGCCTGTATTTTTTCAATATCTTCAACAGTCAGGGTGTTGCCCTCTATGGCTGTCGTCGCCTGAGCTCCTTTCACCAGTGCTACTGAATGCAGTTTCTTTAAATAATCAGGCCTGACAGGCGTATTTTTAATGGCTTTAATGAAAGAACCGCACTCGCCGAGCATATAGTATATTGAGGGCTTCATTTCCCAGCTGGTTTTGAATTTTATATGCGGATACTTTTCTGTAATGCTTCTCATCCCGACGCCCCTGTTCATCAGTATTATTTTGACATGTTAAATGTCAATGAAATTGTCATTTTATATGTTATTTTTATTGTCGTAATTGTTCCGTTTTATTGTTATTTTTTCATGGAATTTTCATGAATAATATTCCAGGGGAGCCCGTTAAACGGCCGCCGCGCATACCCCGTCCGGGAGACGGTCCGCGTTCATTATAACGCAGGGGGGGAAACACCGGGAAAGAGGTGATTATTTTAGAGTTTTTTATTGGTTGACGGAAGAGGCGAAACGGGGGAGGGTAGTTAAGTGGAATGGAGTTGAATATAGGAAATTCGGAGGATTTTGGTTATAAAAAATCGCATCGCCAACTGGTTCGGGACGCCGGCCTCCCGGGCCGGCGAATTTAACAGAATATTAATTATGAGGTTATGAATGACTCGTGTAAATATAAAAACAGGCAAAATTATTGAAAAAGAAGAGTTAGCGGACAAAATCCTGAAAAACAACTACAACAATATGTTGAAAAACATGTGAATTTATTTTTTCAAAGTTATTTATTAAAAAGTTTTTATAAAATAGTATTTGATAATTGAATTGTTATTACAATCTGGTAAACAAAATTACATTATGGGCACCTCTAAAAATCAGGTTTTTTCAACCCCCTCTTTTGTTCTCCCCCTGATAGGGGGAGTTAGTGGGGGT